>ERZ791927.1149-NODE-1149-length-21602-cov-6.140808_pt1 | contig 21602 bp, 15 predicted proteins | sample MGYA00510130_ERZ791927 | MGnify/ENA primary metagenome ERZ791927 (study PRJEB30046, sample SAMN00792055) | human gut metagenome | study: EMG produced TPA metagenomics assembly of the A metagenome-wide association study of gut microbiota in type 2...
CACCACCGACGCCATGTCGCTGTGTGCCAGCAAAAGATGCGACGCATACGCCGCGATGGGCGATGCCTTGCTGTCGGTGACGGCGATCACCCTGGCACCCTTGCGGTTGGCATAATGCATGGTCTTCACCGCGCGGCTCGAATAGCGCGGGAAGCTGATGCCCAGCACCGCATCCTCATCGGAGATGCGCAGCATTTCCTCAAAAATTTCCGACTGTCCCGTTGCCTGAATGAGACAAACGTCGTCGAGAAACAGCCGCAGATAATATGCGGAAAAGGTGGCAAGCGCCTGACAGCTGCCCGCCCCGAATATATACACCTTGCGCGCCTTTGTCAGCGCGTCCGCCGCCGCGTTGAACACGTCGCGGGGGATCTCTTCCATCGTTTTGCGGATGTTCTGCATGTCATAGGACATCACATCCTCCAGCACCTCATCGTCGGTCATGCGCGCGCGGCTGACCTCGATGCGCTGCAGCGTCGTCAGGCGGCTGCGGATCAGCTCCTGCATCGCATCCTGCATCTCCGGATAGCCGTCGAAGCCGAGCTGCGCCGCAAAGCGCACCACTGTGGACTCGCTCGTGCCGACCGTCTGACCCAGCCGCAATGCCGTCATGAATGCCGCTTCGTCATAGTGTTCCACGATATACTGGGCAATTTTCTTCTGCCCCTTGGAGAATTTTGAGATATGTGCCGTGATCAGCGCGATCAAATTGTCTTCCATACCCTTTTTGTCCCCTCTCCGGCGCTGTGCGCCAAGGCTCAGTATACCGCCGTTTCCCCGAAAATGCAAGAACAATCTGTCATCCTGCAAAATTAAAAATGCAGCCACCGCTGCACCCGCGGCTGCCACACGCGCAGATACAGCCCGATAAGCCGTGTCAGCGCCACGTCATACACCAAAAAGACCACGTTACCGAACGCCAGCACCGCCCCCGGCAGATACACGCCCGCAATGGTGAATTCCTGCGGATCTATCGCGGTCGTGAACCGCAGCAGCACGAAATATGTCAGCAGCATCATGCCGTTGAACAGCAGCAGCTTCAGAAAAATGCGCAGCGGCTTCGCCCGCAGGCGCTCGATCAGCGCTTTGATCACGGGGTAATAGCCGAAAAACAGCAAAAAAAGCAGCTTTGACTCCACCGACGGCACCAAAAGCAGCGACAAAATCGCCGTTGCCGCATAGCCGGTCACGCCCCAGCGCACACCGCACTCCACCACCGGCACGATAAGCAGTGTACCTGCAACCACAGGCAGACCGATCTGCATGGTCGGCAGCACCGTCAGCAGCATCACCACCACCGCCAGCGCAGAGATCACACCGGTGAGGGCAACCTTTGCTCCGTTTTTCATAGGATACACTCCTTTCGCAAAAAAGCTCTGTGCACACCAAAGAGCGCACAGAGCCGATTTTTCAGCAGCAGCGAATCAGATCGCCGCCCATACATTCACAGCAGCAATCTGCACACAGCAGTCCCGAACACATGTCACAGGCGCTGCAGCCGCCCTGATTGGTGGTGCGGTAGCCGCCGTTTCGGCGTCCCGTTTCCATGTGCGCCTGCGCCGCACGGTATTCTGCGTTGTTCGGATTCATGCGGCAGGCGGCGGTATAATGCGTATATGCGTCCTCAAGCCAGCCCTTCCGATACAAAACGCTGCCCTTGAGAAAATGCCATTCCGCGTCGCGGCTGCCGACAGGGACACCGTCCAGCAGCATTTCCGCGTCCAGAATGCGGTTTTCGCGGATGAGCGCGCGCACATCCGCATAGTTCGTAGAGGCAGCGCCGCCGCCCGCGTTGCCGCCCTGCTGGCGCATGCGGATGATGGTGTCATATGCCTCGTTGATCTCCTGCATCTTTTCCTGTGCCAGATCGGAGAGCGGATTGTCGGTATAGTTATCGGGATGATATTTGCGCGCCATTTCGCGATAGGCTGCCTTCACCTCGGCGTCGGTCGCCTGCGGCGAAATGCCCAAAACGGCATACGGATCCTGCATACTCATCGTTTGTCCTTCCTTTGGCGTTCGTTTGTCAGAATACGCGACAGCGTATCGGACACGCCGCATTCCAAAATGTTTTTCAAAATGCCGTCGAAACGGCGAATTTCCAAAAGATCGTATGCGGCGATGCATTCCGCCTGACAGCTGCGCAGCGCCTCGCCCGCATACTGTCGGCACGCTGCCACCTCTGCGGGGTCGTTGACATTGACACGGCAGCTCAAAACAAACGGGTTATACCGTCCGCGTCTGCCGTCCTCTTCGAGATCCTCCGCCGCATCCGCCAGATAAATGTATCTGCCGAGGCAATAGCCGAAGCGGGCAAGCACCGTTTTTTGTGTGCCCTCGCCGAGCGGCGAAAACAGCAACTGCATGAAAGCGGCAAACGGTTCCGCCGCCGCGTCCGCTGACGCGGTCTTTGCCGCTTCGACCGCCGCCTGCTTTTGCATCATTTCGGCGATCTGTGCGTCCAGTGCGGGCTGCCGCAGCTTTGCCTTTTTGTGATACCGCCGCAGAAACGGCAGCATCAGCCGCGCCTTCAGACTGTGAAAAAAGCGTTCGTCCTCGACAGTGTCGAGACATTGATAGAAGCTGAGCAGCGCCGCCGTGTCCGCCGTTTTGTCGAGCGTTTCCGTGTCGCTGCAGGCAAGACAGCGCTTGGCGGGATTATAGGTGCAGCGGCTTTTGCAAAAGCCGACGCCCTGCGGTTTCAGCGCCATCGTCAGCAGAGCCAGAAACGTCATGTCATAGCTGAGCGTCAGGCGCAGCATGGCGCCGTAGCGTTTGCCGAGCGTTTTGCAAAGACTGCAATACACGCCGCGATATTGCTCATATTCCCGCAGCCGCAGCTCGGGTTTACAGATCTGCACATATCCGAACATCCGCCGCCCCCCTACCTTACAGTATATGATAGCGCATCAAGGGTGACAGTGTATGTCGGAATTGTAAATTCTATCTCCGCAGGACGCGTTTCAGATACTGTCCGGTATAGGATGCGGGATCTTCCGCGATCTCCTCGGGCGTTCCCGCCGCCACCAGCGTGCCGCCGCGGTCGCCGCCCTCCGGACCGAGGTCGATGACATAGTCGGCGCTTTTGATGACGTCAAGGTTGTGCTCGATCACGATGACGGTGTTGCCGCCGTCCACCAGCTTTTGCAAAATTCCCAAAAGCTGATGCACGTCCGCTGTGTGCAGTCCCGTGGTCGGTTCATCGAGAATATACACCGTCTTGCCCGTGGAGCGCTTGGAAAGCTCCGTCGCCAGCTTCACGCGCTGCGCTTCGCCGCCGGACAGGGTGGTGGCGGGCTGACCGATCTCGATATAGCCGAGTCCCACCTCCGCGAGCGTTTGCAGCTTGCGGGCGATGCGAGGCTGGTTCTCGAAGAACGCGACTCCCTCTTCCACCGTCATTTTCAGCACGTCGCTGATGTTCTTGCCTTTATATTGCACCTCGAGCGTCTCGCGGTTATACCGTTTGCCCTTGCACACCTCGCACGGCACATACACATCCGGCAAAAAGTGCATCTCGATCTTCAAAATGCCGTCGCCCTGACACGCCTCACACCTGCCGCCCTTGACGTTGAAGGAGAAACGTCCTGCGGAATAGCCGCGCATTTTGGCATCGTTCGTGGACGCAAACAGTTCGCGGATGTCGTTGAAAACGCCCGTGTAGGTCGCGGGATTGGAGCGCGGCGTTCTGCCGATCGGCGCCTGGTCGATGTCAATGACCTTGTCGAAAAACTCCAGCCCCTCGACGCTGTCGTGCTTGCCCGGATGGGTGGACGCACCGTTTAGATCCGCCGCCAGCCGTTTATACAGAATTTCATTCACAAGCGACGATTTGCCGCTGCCGGAAACACCGGTCACGACGTTGAAAGCGCCATCCTTGAAGGACACGTCGATGTGCTTCAGATTGTTTTCCGCCGCGCCGCGCACCGTCAGAAGATGCCCGTTGCCGTCGCGCCGCTTTGCGGGGACGGGAATGCGCTTTTTGCCGCTCAGATATTGTCCCGTCACCGAGCGTTCGCAGTTGACGATCTCCGCAGCGGGACCGCTGTAGACGATCTCGCCGCCGTGCACGCCCGCGCCCGGTCCGACATCCACGATCCAGTCCGCCGCCCGCATGGTGTCCTCGTCATGCTCGACGACAATGAGCGTGTTGCCGAGATCGCGCAGACGCTTCAGCGTCGCAAGCAGCTTGTCGTTGTCCCGCTGATGCAGACCGATGCTCGGCTCGTCAAGGATATACAAAACACCCATGAGATAGGAGCCGATCTGCGTTGCCAGACGGATGCGCTGACTTTCGCCTCCCGACAGCGTCCCCGAACGGCGGGACAGGGTGAGATAGTTCAGTCCCACACTGTTCAAGAATCCGAGACGCTCGCGCACTTCCTTAAGTACCCGTCCCGCGATGAGCTTGTCCCGCTCGGACAGCTTGAGCGTGTCGAGAAACGCCAGCGCGTCGGTCACCGAAAGCTGCGTCAGCTCGACAATGTTTTTGTCCCCCACCGTCACCGACAGACTCTCCGGCTTCAGCCGCTTGCCGCCGCAGGTGGGACACGGGATTTCCCGCATATAGACCTCAAGCTCCCGCTTTGCCCAGTCGCTGGTGGTCTGTTCATACCGCCGCTGCAAATTCGGAATGACGCCCTCAAAGGTGGCGCTGTATTCCCCGTGACCGTATTCGCCGATGCGCGTCACCTTGAAGCGTTCCTTGCCGTTGCCATAGAGGATGATGTCGACGATCTTTTTCGGCAGATCCTTGATCGGCGTGTCCAGCGAAAAGCCATAGTGTGCCGCAAGGCCTGTGAAATACATCCGCGCGATGGTGCCATCCTTGACCGACCAGCCGGTGGCGCGGATCGCGCCCTCGTTGATCGAAAGCGAGCGGTCGGGCAAAACAAGGTCGGGATCGATGGCATACTGCATGCCGAGGCCCGTGCAGGTCGGGCAGGCGCCGAACGGATTGTTGAACGAAAACATACGCGGCGTCAGTTCTTCGATGCTCACGCCGTGCTCGGGGCAGGCATAGTTCTGCGAAAATTTCAGCTCCTCGCCGCCGATCACGTCCACCGTCAGCAGTCCGTCGGCAAGCCCCACCGCCGTTTCCACGGAGTCGGACAGACGCCCGCGCACATCCGGCTTCACCACCAGACGGTCGACCACGATCTCGATCGTGTGCTTTTTCTGCTTGTCCAGCTTGATCTCGTCGGCAAGATCCACCTGTTCACCGTCCACGCGGGCGCGCACAAAGCCCGCACGGCGGGCGTTCTCAAATTCCTTGACATATTCGCCCTTTCTGCCGCGCACGATGGGTGCGAGCAGCTGGATGCGCGTGCCCTCCGGCAGCGTCAGGATGCTGTCCACGATCTCGTCGAGCATCTGCTGACGGATGGGGTTGCCGCAAACAGGACAGTGCGGCAGACCGATGCGGGCATACAAAAGACGAAGATAGTCATAGATCTCCGTCACCGTTCCCACCGTGGAGCGCGGATTTTTCGAGGTGGTCTTTTGGTCGATGGAAATGGCGGGAGACAGCCCGTCGATGCTGTCCACATCCGGCTTTTCCATCATGCCGAGAAACTGACGGGCATAGGATGAAAGGCTCTCCATATACCGTCTCTGCCCCTCGGCGTACAGCGTATCAAATGCCAGCGAGGACTTGCCGCTGCCGGAAAGCCCCGTGAAAACGATCAGCTTGTCGCGCGGGATGCGCAGGCTGACATTCTTCAGATTGTGTTCCCGCGCCCCTTTGACACGGATCTCGGAATCTGCCATGGTTTCCTCCTTATTTGCCGTTTTCCAGTTCGGCAATGCGATCGCGCAGATAGGCGGCGTGTTCGAATTCCAACAGCTTTGCGGCGTTTTTCATTTCTTTTTTGAGACTTTCGATCATCTGCATCCGCTCGGCGCGGCTGAGCTTCTTGAGATCCTTCGGCACATCCTTGTGCGTGCGGATGTCGATAAGCTCGCGTACCTCTTTCACGATGGTGCGCGGCGTGATGCCGTGCTCCTTGTTATACTGCATCTGTATCTCGCGGCGGCGGTTGGTTTCGCGGATGGCGTTTTCCATGGACGGCGTGACCGCATCGGCGTACATGATGACCTGTCCGCCCGCATTGCGCGCGGCGCGTCCGACGGTCTGCACAAGCGATGTCTCCGAACGGAGAAAGCCCTCCTTGTCCGCATCGAGAATGGCGACAAGCGACACCTCGGGGATGTCCAATCCTTCGCGCAAAAGGTTGATGCCGACCAGCACGTCAAATTCACCGAGCCGCAGATCACGGATGATCTCCATGCGCTCCATGGTGTCAATATCATGGTGCATATACCGCACCTTTATCCCGCTCTCCTCCAAAAAGTGTGTCAGATCCTCCGCCATCTTTTTGGTGAGGGTGGTGACCAGTGTGCGCTCACCCTTTGCGGTGCGCAAACGGATCTCCTCCATGAGATCGTCGATCTGCCCCTCAACAGGCTTGACAAAAATTTCGGGATCGGTCAGCCCCGTGGGACGGATGATCTGCTCCACCGTTTGTGTCGCATGGTTTCGTTCAAATTCACCGGGTGTCGCCGACACATACACCGCCTGATGAATGTGCCCGTAAAACTCGTCGAAATTCAGCGGACGGTTATCATAGGCACTCGGCAGGCGAAAGCCGAAATCCACAAGACTCTTTTTGCGCCCATAGTCGCCGCCGTACATGCCGCGCACCTGCGGCAGGGTGACATGCGACTCATCCACAAACAGCAGAAAATCGTCGGGAAAATAGTCAAGCAGCGTATACGGTGTCGAGCCGGGCGCTCTGCCGGTCAGGGTGCGGGAATAGTTTTCAATGCCCTTGCAGAAGCCGATCTCCCGCAGCATCTCGATATCATACCGTGTGCGCTGCAAGATGCGCTCCGCTTCCAGCAGCTTGCCCTCTTTTTTGAAATATTCCACCCGCTCGTCCAGTTCTTTTTCGATCTCCCCGATGGCGCTTTCCATCTTTTCCGGCGGCACGATATAATGCGACGCGGAATAGATGGAGACATATTGCAGATCCGCCTTGCGTTCACCCGTCAGGGGATTGATCTCACTGATACGGTCGATCTCGTCGCCGAAAAATTCCACGCGGATCGCGGTGTCCTCGCGGTTGGCGGGGAAGATCTCCACCACATCGCCACGCACGCGAAACTTGTTGCGCACAAACTGGATGTCGTTGCGCTCATATTGCAGCGCCACCAGCCGCTCCAGCAGCGCATCACGCTCGATGTGCATGCCGGGGCGCAGCGGTTCCATCATGCTGCGATAGTCCTCCGGCGCACCGAGGCTGTAGATACAGGACACGCTGGCAACGATGATGACATCCCGCCGTTCGGACAGTGCCGAGGTGGCGGAGTGGCGCAGCTCGTCGATGCTGTCGTTGATGGCGGAGTCCTTTTCGATATAGGTGTCGGTCGACGGAATATAGGCTTCCGGCTGATAGTAATCATAGTAGGAGACAAAATACTCCACCGCATTTTCGGGGAAGAATTCGCGAAACTCCGAACAAAGTTGCGCGGCGAGTGTTTTGTTGTGCGCCAAAACGAGCGTCGGCTTGTTCACGTTGGCGATGACGTTTGCCATGGTGAACGTCTTTCCGGAGCCGGTGACGCCGAGCAGTACCTGTTCCCTGTCGCCGCGCAGCACGCCCTTTGTCAGCTTTTCGATCGCCTGCGGCTGGTCGCCGGTAGGGCTATAATTTGAATGTAAAATAAACTTGTCCGGCATGTTCTCACTCCTCTCTTTTTTTGATTATTTTCCGCCATTTTCTTGTCTTAAATTCTCTAAAATTTTACTCAAAAAGTTGGCGGATAGTAAATTACACGAATTTAGGTCACAAATTCGTAGTCGTATTCAGTACAAAATATTCTGCAAAGTATTCATATGATTTATATCTAATTATTTTCACCCAAATCATGGGTATCACATAATTCTATCTGTGGAATACCCTTTAATCCATCTGATTCGAAAACAATAAACTCGTTTTCTCCTTTTTGTAAAATAGATTTTGGTACGTATATTGTTTTTTGTGGACCAATTTCCCAATATCTGCCTATATTAAATCCATTTATTGTTACAAATCCCTTTTTAAAGTTTTCTAACTTCAGGAATGTATCATACGGTTCATCTATATCAACACTGCCTTTATAAAATCCTGTTTTTTCATTGAACTGATTTTCTGAAAAATCAAGATTTGAAAGATTATCCATCGGCAAAGGATAGACATTCCAATTAAAATGAATTTTACCATCTATTAAACATCTGCCCGCAATTCCTTTTTTTCTCATCATTTTGGGACCAAAGTTTGCTCTACCCATATTTTCACAAAGGATTGTAAGAGTATCACCTTTTTGAGCATTTATTTTTATACTCAAATCCTCATTGATATAAAGTATTCCTATAAGGTTATGATTTAAATAAACATGTGCTCTATCTCCCAAACTTTCTAAGCTCAAAACAGCATCAATATATTCACGGTTTAAAACGGTTTCATAAGCGATATATCCATAACCTATACCATATTTCTCCATATTTTTGGGAATTTCACTTTTTATAGGTTTGGAGATATTGTTAAGATTCGCAAATAACCCCGTTTTTTGTGTAAGTAAAAATTTTCCATATGCCTTTTTGGGTCTATTGGCAGGAACGCTCGGCAAGGGAGTATCTACATATTTTTTTATCACATTACGTACAGCATAATATTTAGGGGTCACATCTCCTGCCTCGGTTAATAGTGCATCATAATCATAACTTGTAACATCGGGAGCGAATTTTTCATAATGATTAGCACCTGATGTGAATCCAAAATTGGTACCACCGATAAACATATACATGTTAACACTGCCGATTTTAAGCATATCGTCAACTACCGCCGCATAATCCTCTGCGGAAGTTGTATGATGCTTAGAGTCGCCCCAAGCATCAAACCAACCATTCCACATTTCCATACACATTTTTGGTTTATCAGGGTATAAAGAATTAAAAGCCTTGAAATTTTCTTCAACACGGCTACCAAAATTTAATGTCGTAAGAAGTCCGTCTATAGAACCATCAATTAGGTTTTTTTCTTGTGTTCCATCTGAAGTGAAAAGGGGTACATCAATTCCTTTTTCTTTGTAACTCTTTGCAAGATATTCAAGGTAATCTTTATCGTCACCATAGTATCCATACTCGTTTTCACACTGTAGCATTATAATGGGTCCGCCGTTAGTACAAAGAAGTGGACGTATTTCTTCAAATAATTTATCCAGATAATCTTCAAAACACTGTATGTACTGCTTATTCATACAACGAATTTCCATATCATCGTTTGCCAATATCCACCATGGCAGTCCACCAAATTCCCACTCGGCACATATATATGGTCCCGGTCTAACTATCACCATTAAATCTTCTTTTTGTGCCATTCTTATAAATGCCGCTATATCGAGATTCCCCGAAAAGTCATATTGTCCTTGAATCTTTTCATGCATATTCCATGCGCAATACGTTTCAACACAATTGCAACCAAGCGCTTTTATCTTTTTGAAAATGTCATCCCATGTGTCTGGCATGTTGCGAAAATAATGCACTGCACCGGATATAATTTTTATAGGTTTCCCATTTTTCAAAAACTTATTGTTTTTTATTTGAAAGTCCAAATCATCACCTCATTAATTTGATATTCTTAATTATTACACAACGTACCCTAAACTCGATTACACGAATTTAGGTCACAAAGTTATTTGGTTTATGTAGTGTTATTACGTTTTATCTTGTGTTAAAAAATACTTAAAAACGGCGTTTTATTGCGATTTTGGGCAAGAACTTGTAATAGGAGACAAAACACTCCACCGCATTTTCGGGGAAGAATTCGCGAAACTCCGAACAAAGTTGCGCGGCGAGTGTTTTGTTGTGCGCCAAAACGAGCGTCGGCTTGTTCACGTTGGCGATGACGTTTGCCATGGTGAACGTCTTTCCGGAGCCGGTGACGCCGAGCAGTACCTGTTCCCTGTCGCCGCGCAGCACGCCCTTTGTCAGCTTTTCGATCGCCTGCGGCTGGTCGCCGGTCGGCTGATATGCGGAATGCAGTATAAACTTATCCATCGACATCTCTCCTATCGCACATATGTTCAGTATACCACATCGCATTTTAATTGTAAATGAAAAACTTGCGAAAAGCCCCGTTATCGGATATACTAAAGAGGAAAGGCGGTGATGTCGTGAAACGATTTCTGAAGGAGCAATTTTTCGTGCTGATCGGCACTGCCGTTTTGGCGGTCGCCATCAACAAATTTCTGACGCCGAACAAGTTGTCGGCGGGCGGCGTTTCCTCTGTCGGCACAATTTTGCAGCACCTGTTCGGCATTCGGCTGTCGCTGACGAACCTTGTGTGCAACGCCGTTCTTTTCGTGCTCGGCTATCGCTATCTCGGCAAATCGGCACTCATCAAAACCGTGCTCGGCGTTGTGTATCTTTCCGCTTTCTTAGAATTGACAAGATACATACCGGTATACACGGACGATCTGCTCATTGCAGCACTTTGCGGCGGATTTCTTCTCGGCATCGGTGTCGGGCTGGTCGTGCGGCAGGGCGCGTCCACAGGCGGCAGCGATTTTGCCGGACTGATTCTCAGACGCTTTTTTCCGCACATTTCCGTTGCCACGCTCATCCTCATTCTGGATGTTGCGGTCGTGCTGCTCACAGGCGTTGTGTTCCGCAGCTTCACCGTCACGGTCTATTCGGTGGTGGCGCTGGTGACGGCGTCGGCTCTCACCGACAAGGTGGTGGCGTTCGGTGACCGCGCCAAGACCGTCTATCTGTTCACCGAAAAAACGGAAGAGATCGCCGACTATGTCATGCACGATTTCGAACGCGGCGCGACCGCTATCCCCTGCCGCGGGATGTATTCGGGCAGATGCTATGATATGCTGATGTGCGTCGTCAGCCCAAAGGAGTTGCCGCTTTTGCAGCGAAAAGCAAGGGAACTGGATCCCAATGTATTCATGGTCACGCACGACGCCGTCGAGGTGCTCGGCGAAGGGTTTAAGGAAGATAAATAAAAATTTAAGCCGCCGTGCCATAGGCACGGCGGCTTGCCTTATACTTATACTGTTATTCCGTGATCTGTCTGTAGGCATACACAGCAAAATCATGCGGGTCGAGCGCTTCCGCCTTGCGGATGCAGACCTCTGCTTCGCTGTATTTTTCCTCGCCGTAGAGTGCAAATGCCTTGAGCGTGTAGCCCGCCAGCAGGTTATGCTTTTCGATGTCCAGCTCAAACGGCATCGGCGAAGGCGATCCTACACCGTAATAGGTGCGCATATCCTTGTTGTCGATGAGGTTCTGTGCCGTCGACACCATCTCTTTGAGCACCGTCTGTGCCTCATCGGCTCTGCCGAGCTCTTTGAGCGCCAGCGCGCGGAACAGCGAGATCTCCGAGACCGCTGCTTTATACTCTGCCGCCTTTTCAAGCGCCGCTTTGCGCTCGTCGCCGGTGCACAGCTTGCTGAGATAATAGTAGATGTGTGCTTCCTGGTTGAAGAAGGTCTTGGCTTCGCCATAGGATTTCGGCATATTGATGCCGTTTTTGTAGATCTGCTTTGCCTGTGCGGCGTCGCCGTTTTTCGCCAGCTCATTGCCGTAGAGCACATGCATCCAGGCGTGCTGTTTGGTGAGCTTGCCCTCACCGCCCTCATAGATGTGGAAGTGCTTCACCGCCGCCATGTCGATCGCTTCTTTATACTTGCCCTGCTGGGAAAGCAGCGTCAGCTTGTCGAGATAGCAGTCGTCGCGTTCTTTGAGCAGCTCCGGATATTTGTCGTAGACCGCAAGGCGCTGTTCGAGACTTGCGTTGGTGTTTTTGAGCAGTTGTTCATATTCGAGCAGCAGACGCGGATCGTCGGGACGGTATTTGAGCGCATTCTCCATGCAGGCAAGCGCCTTTTTTCCGTCATGCGCCTTGTCGAACCAATAGAGCGACAGGTTGCGACATGCTCTGCCGTGCGTCGGGCAGAGCCGCACACACTCCTCGAAGTGCTGCGCCGCCTCGGCATAGCGGAAGCGATCATAGAAAAGGCAGCCGAGATAATAGTTTGCGTTTGCCGCCTTACCGTTTTCGATCGCATAGGTCAAAACAGCGATGTCCTCAACGTTCGACGGGAAGCAATAGCCCATCTCCGCCTTTTCCGCCATTTCGATGTAGGCGGTGTCCTTTGTGATATACGCTTTATAGTATTCCACGAGCGGCGAGGTATCCCCTGCAAAGGACAGAGCGTACATGGCGTCTTCGGAAAGCCCCGCCTTCATATAGTCGCGCGCCACATCCAAAAGGTTTTCGGGCTTTGCGGCAAACTGCGCGATCTTTTCGTGCACATCCGCAAAGTGGGAATACTCCACAAGTGCAAACAGATCCAGCTTGTCGTCATTCACGCCGTCAAAAGCACTCTGCTTTGCCGCCTTGTCGCCCAGCTTGCGCAGGATCGCGGTCTGTAGGTTGTGCGCCTTGGTGTGTCCCTTGTTGAGTCCGATGGACTCAGAGAGCTTTTCGAGCGCCGCGGGATAGTCCCCGTTGCGGCAGTCGATGCAGGCAAGCTCAAACAGTGCCGCACTGCGATGGGTATAGTTCCACGCTGCGCGATACAGCACATCATATGCCTTGTCGAACGCGCCGAGACAGGTCAGTGCCACGCCCTTCAGATAGAACGCCTCGGTGTCGGCAGGATGCTCGTTGCGGTCGCACAGGCGTTCGATCGCCTTGTCGCAATACTGCACGCACGCAGCAAACCTGCCGTTTTTCAGCGCCAGTCTGCCCATCGAGGTGTTGCAGCGGATGTCGCCGGGATCGCGGCGCAAGCCCTCAAGGTAATAGTCCTCGGGCTTATAGTTATGCTGCTTATACTGTTCGAGGTGGAAACCGTTGATATACAGCTCCTCGACGGTGTTGTATTCACAGGGGCGCTTCACGGGCTTTCTGACCTTGATCGGCTGCCTCTGTCCGCGCTTATAGGGCGTGTAGCCGACCAATTCCTTGCCGTTTTCGTCCGTCAGGGACACGTGCACGGCGTGGATGTCCGCAATGTCGGCGGCAAGCGTCTTGTGGTACACCTTGTCGGGAGACATATTGACCGTCTCACGGTAGAGTTCCTTGCCCGCCTCGGTCACGGTGACGGTACAGTTTTTGAACACGCCGGTGACATTGAAGCCGACATACAGTCCGCCCTTCCGCTTTTCGACATTCACCGCCGCGTCGATGGTGGCGTTTTTGATCTCGCCGATCTCGCGCACGGGATACCAATACTGCTCGAACTCTTTTGTCTCATACGGTGCGATCCAGGTGAAATCCGGCTGGTTATCGGTGTAGACGCCGGTCATCAGCTCGATATACGGGCCGTTTTTATCGGTGAGGTTGGAGCACCACATGTCGCCGAAATCGCCGATGCCCCAGTGCCACATCTTCTTGCCGGGGGAAATGTGGTGATTGGCGACGGCGGCGATACCCTTTTCGATGCCGGTGTCATAGCCGGAGATAAAGTCCATATCGGACTGTCCCTGCGAAATAAGATAAGACGAGGGAACCTTGACTGCGTCATAATGGGAAAGATCCGTGCCGCTCCCGAAGTCATACGGGCGCGCAGTCTTATAGACGCCCTTTGCGATCGGCCACTCCAAAACCGCGCGGCGATCGTGATCGTTCACCCATTCGCAGTCGGGCGGAAAAACGGTTCTGTAGGCATTGTTGACCGGCACGGCAAGGTTTGCCCACCACATGAACAGCTGCGGGAACGCCGTGCGGTTATACACGCGCACCTTTGCCTTTATGTAGCTTCTGCCCTTGTCGACCGTGACGCCCGCCATGCCCTTCATTCTGCCGAACGGCTCCACCTCGCCGACGAAAACGGTCTTGCCGCCGTCGGGATTATCCTCTTCTACCGCTTCCAGCGGCATAAAGGTAGTGGGACGATGGTGCTGCGGCCAGTTGAACTCGATACCGCCCGAGATCCACGGGCCGGCAAGTCCCACGAGCGCAGGCTTCACGACCTCGTTATAGTAGATAAAATCATAGTTGCCGACCTTGTCATAGCCGCGCAGGATCTTGCCGCCGAGCGCGGGCACGACCTGGGTTTTCACATATTCGTTTTCGAGCGTATACGTCTCATATTCCACGTCGGTCTTTTCATCCGAAATGCCGTCGCAATACGGGATCGGATACACTCTGCCCGAAGCGCCCTGATAGGGCTTGTTCTCAAAGAACATGGGCAGCTCGTGTGCCTTTTTGGGAATATAGGTGGGAATTTTCATACCCTTTTTCTCACATTTGACATCAGTCATCGCTTTCCCTCCATGCGTTTTTTCTCATTATAGCAAGCATGGCGGGAAAGCGACAGACAGAAAACCGTGTCAGAAAAAACACGAATTTCTGATTGCCAAAGGCAGACGGCGATAGTATAATAAAAGCGGTGATTGGATGATTGCGATTTTGAAAGAACCGGCATACAGCGACAGCATCTGGTGCAAGCAGCTGCTCCAAAGTTTCAAAGACCGATTGAAGCAGAAGAGAATACCGTTCCACGAGGTTTCCGACCGTGTTGACGAGACCGACGACGGTGTTTTTATTCTTGCGTCCGACTATCACTGGATCAAGGCAACCGTGACACGGCTCAACGCCGCCGGCATCAAACCCATCCTCATTTGCAATCAGGCGGAGCCGATCCACGGCTGCGACTACAGCTGTGTCTGCTCCGACATCGGCGGTTCCATGAAATATCTCCTCGGCGAGCTGAAAGCGGCGGGCAGAACGCGCGTCGCGCTCTATGGCATGAACACCAGCTCCATTTCCGACATCGGCAGAGTGGACGGCCTTTTTGCCTTCAAGGACGACAGCTTCAACGAAATGCGCATTTTTCCGAACAACGGCTCGCTGCAAAATTGCTTTGCGGAATTTTTCAGAGAGTATAAAAGCTTTGACGCCGTCATTTGTGCAAACGATTTTGCCGCCGTTTCGCTTGTGCGCAATTTGCTGGAAAAAGCACCCGCTGCACTCGGTGATCTCAAAATTCTCAGCTGTGCGCAAACGCAGCTTTCGGCATACTACAGAGATCGCATCACCTCGGTCAACATGCATTTCGAGCAATACGGCAAAGCCGCCGTGTTCCTGTATGAGACGCTGAAGACCCATCCGTATATGGCGGGCATGACGGTCACCGTCAGTTGGAACGACGAAAACGAAAAAACGCCGCAGCATAAAACCGTGACCGCCGTGGATGAACAAAGCGGTCTTGCGTTTTATGCCGACGGCGAAATGCGGGACATGCTCACCACCGAGCAAATTCTCAACACTTGCAGCGACACGGATCGTCTGATCCTTTTCTCCCTTGCGGACGGGGCAACACTCGAGGAAACGGCAAGCCGCTGTTTTCTCACCGAGGGCGGCGTGAAATACCGCATACGGCGCATTCTCGCCGCATGCGGTATTGCCGACAGAGCCACGCTGCTGGAGCTTCTGAAAAAGTATCTTGTTACACCAAAAAGCCCTGAATGCTAAAGGTCAGTGCAGGCAGATTTTCGGACTGCAAAGCGATGCTTTCCGAAAGGTATGCCTGCGCTTTTTCTTTTTCGCCCATAAAGTCGCAGACAAGGGCGTTAAGGTAGCAGTGCTGTGCGCGGCGCAGCTTTTGCGGATCGTCCGTGAATGAGATGAAGAACGGCGTCGTGCCGAAGAAACCGTTGTCCTTCACCTTGTCGATATCCTTCCATTCGCGGCGATAGACGGTCATGAGTCGCTGCGCCTTCAGCTCCTCGCCGAGGTGCTGCCATGCGCGCGCCTGATAATACGGCAGCTCCTTCAGATGCATATTGCTGAAATATTCGATGCCGATGGTCGCAATATAGCGGAAGATCTCGTCCGCCGCCGCTTTGTCGCCGCACGTTTCAAGACAGACCGCCTCAAAATATTTGAGCGGCACCAGCTTGCAATGGTTCCAAATGCCCGCGCCCAGTGACTGCGGCAGCACCTGCCCCTTGCGGAAAGTGGCAAGCGCACCCTTGGCATCGCCCGCCGCCAGCTGCCGTCTGCCGATCACGAGGTGCGCGAACAAATACTGGTCCGCAATGGCGTGTTCCCCGCCCTCACAGGGCACGAAAATATGGTTCATGAGCGTTTCGATTGCCTTTTCGGGCTGCATATCCTGATTATACGCTTTAGAGAGTTCCGTGATGCAGTCGTCGCGCGTGATGCTGTGCGACAGCAAAAACGCAATCTTTTCCTTCGCAGGCGCGCCCTGCATATCCATGAGCACCGCCGTCTCATACACAAGCTGTTCGCTGTCCGGCGCCAGGGCGATGGCTTTCTTCATGAGGGGGAGCGCCTCATCCTTGCGGTGCAAGTGGCTGAAATACGCGACGGCAAGGTTGCGGACGGAAATGTAATCGTCGCACTGCTCCCAAAGCGCCGCCGCTTTTTCATAGTGCCGCTTGTTATACAGCAGGCAGCCGAGAAGCATTTTTGCCTTTTTGTCGTCGGTTCTCGCGATGACATCCTCGAGGATGCGCATTTCCTCTTTGCGCACGGGGAAGGTCGCCAAAATGTCCGCCGCCGCGCCCTTTATGTATGCTTCCCTGCTGTCTTTGCCGCAGAGAAAACGATAATAGCCGAGAGTATAAAAAAGCATCGGCTGCGCCGTTTCCGGCCGTTCGCGCAAAAGTCCCTCGAGCAGGCAGACATTTTCTTCATACAGTCCCATGGCGTCAAAATCCGCCACCATGTCCATCACCGTTTCAAACGGGTTGCTGTCCATGATTGTGTAGAAATCATCCTTGCCGGACAGCAGGCGCATATAGTGATCGAGCGTGTCCTTTTTCAGCTGTTCCGCCGCGACAGCGGAAATGTCCTTTCCGAGCGCTTTCATGGCGATGACCTTCACGGCGACGGCTAGTGAATCGTTTCTGCCGTAGTCAAGGGCAGTTTCGGCGTGCTGCATTGCCGCCGCGTAATCCTTGCGGCGGATATCCAGCACCGCAATACGGGTCATGGCTTTGTTCACGCTGTCTGCCGCCCACGCTGCTTTATAGTAATAGTCATACGCCTTTTTATATTCCCCCATCGCTTCCAAAATGAGGGCATAGATATAGTACACCTTGCCGCTCTGCACGCGCTCGTTAAAGCGGGTGGCACACGCTATCGCGCGCTCGGCATAGTCCTTTGCATCTTCAAAGGCATAGCGTCTGTAGGCATATTCCGCCATGGCGATCAACGACGGGATGTGGTGAATGTCGCGCCGCAGCGCCTCTTTCCAATAGCTGTCCGGCTCGACGGCGGGATCGCGGTATTGCGCCACATGCACGCCCGCGAGGTACAGCTCCTCGGCGCTGTTCATGCCCGCGGCGGACGGCATGTCGGTGATGACATCCGGCATGGTATATTTGTCGAAATGCTTTTCTGCATATTCCCCGACGATCTTGCCGCCGCACACTGCCGCAACGGTCACAAGCGGCGGCAGATTCTTTGCGTCCAGAGTGACGCAGGTGTCGGGTGTGAGCGTGCAGACTGTCTCGGAGAGCACCCTCTCCCCGTCCTTCACGATGATCGTCGCATTTTCAAACGTCTTTGTCGACTGCACAAAGACCTTACCGTTTTCGCGGTCGATCCGAAATGCGATGTCAAGGTTGGCAAAGGTGGGCGTGCCGATCCCTGAAATGGGATACCAATGCTGCGAAAATTCCTTTGTCTCATACGGCTCGATCCACGCGAAGTTCGGCTGGTTGTCCGAATACGATCCCGCCATCAGCTCCGCATACTGCCCGTCGGTGTCGGTGAGGGCGTTTTCCCACGATTTGGCCAGCTGGCAATAGCCCCATGTGAACATCTTTTTGCCGGGCGACAGGTGGTGGTCGCCGATATGCACCACGCCGCATTCTTTAGCGTGATCATAGCCGCCGAAAAAGTCATAGTCCGAAGCGGCGGCAAAATAGCTCGTCGCGGGGTGGGTGTTCTTGTGATAGGAAATGTCGCGCGGCTTATCCATCGGAATGCCGTTGAAAATGCCGTCCCCCGCGATCGGATAAGTGATGCGCGATTTCAGATAGTGGAAGTTGACATACTGCACATCCTGCGGGAAGAAGATCTGATACTTTTCATGCACGGGAACTGCCGCATTTTCCCACCACAAAAACGAGTGGGCGGTGTCGGTGCGGTTATACAGGCGCATGCGTGTCTCAAAGCGCTTTTCTCCGGGGCGGAGAACGATGCTCACCATGCCTTTCATGCGGTCGATGGGGTCGTGCTCCGACAGATGGCAGACCGCCGTTCCGTCGGGGAGCGTCTCCGTCACGAAGTCACACGGCATGAAGCCGGACGCGCGGTGATGGAATGGCCAGTTGAATTCCACGCCGCCCGAGATCCAGGAGCCGAGCACGCCGATGAGCGCCGGTTTGATGACGTGCTGCTTATAGAAAAAGTCATAGCCCGTGGTCTTATCAAGCGCGGAATAGATGCGCCCGCCGATCTCCGGCAGAATTTCGATTTTCAGATATTCGTTTTCAAGCGTGACGACCGTATATGCCCGATCAATCTTTTTCTCACGGTTCACCCGCAAAACGACCTTGTTCGGATAGGGTCTGCCGCTCGTGCGCTGATGCACGCGGTTTTCCGCAAACATCGGCAGTTCTTCCGCCGCCGGTTCGGGATATGTGGGAATGATGAGCTTTCCGACCATACATTTCACACAGTTCACACAAATTCATCCTTTACAAATTGATGATTTCAGCGTATGATAATTCCAGCGGAAAGTCTATAGAAAATCCGCCTATTTTTTAAGAGATCCGATTGAGGTAGTCATGAATGATATGATATTGCCGCCAAAGATCAGCTGCGGCTATTTCGATTGCAGTGAATTTGCAGGCTTACGCGTCTCCCCCGAGCGCGTGGCAAAGGGTTATGAGATCGAATACTTTTTAGAGGACGGAAAGGTCACCTTTTTGAACGGAAAGGAAATGTCGATCCGCGCCGACAGCATTCTCATTGCCAAAGCGGGCGACAGGAGATACAGCCTTCTGCCGTTTCGGACGGCATTTTTGAAATTCGAAGCCGTCGGGGCGCTCTCTGCGGTTCTCGACCGTCTGCCGTGCTGTTTTGCGGCATTGCACAAAAAGCAGCTGCGACAGCTGCTGCACGAGATCATCACCGTCAGTGAAAGCGGCAGCAGAGACACGCTGCTGCTGGCGGGAAAGTTTTTCACGCTCCTCAGTTTCATTGTCAAGGACGGCGAAGCGGAAAGGCGCGGCACGAACTATAACTATGCCGTCATGCACAGCGCCAAAAAATTCATTGAAAATCACTTTGAAAAGCACCTGTCCACAGCGGACATTGCCGAAAGCGTCCATCTCAGCGAGTCGCGGCTGCGCTGTCTTTTCCGCATTGCCTACGGCGTTTCGCCGCACGCCTATCTCATCGAGACACGCATCGTCGCCGCAAAGGAGATGCTTTGGAACACGGACATCCCCATCACCGAAATTGCGGAAAAATGCGGCTTCGGCTGCCAGCAATATCTGAACGACACCTTCAAACGATCCACCGGTCTGTCCCCGGGAAAATATCGGGAGCAGTTCGCCAAAAAATATACGGAATGAGGCGTTTTTTGATGATCACATACAACATTGTCGGCGCAGGCTGGCGCAGCGATTTTTATCTGCGCATCGCAGCGCTGTTGCCAAACACCTTTTCGGTCGGCGGCATTTTTGTCCGCGATCCCGCAAAAAGGGCGCGCCTTGCCGAAAAATACGGTGTGAAGATCCGCACCTCCCTTGAGGAGCTTTCGGCAACCGACTGCGATTTTGTTGTTTCCTGTGTGAGCAAGGAGAGCATCGCAAAAACGCTTAAAGCGCTTGCCGCAAAGGATGTCCCCGTGCTTTCCGAGACGCCTGTTGCCGACGGGAGCGTCGATGGGCGCATCCAGGTGGCGGAGCAATTTCATTTTGCTCCGCGCAACTGCGCCTATAAAGCCATCATCGACAGCGGCATTCTCGGCACGGTGCATCAGGTGCAGCTTTCCTGCTGCCATGACTATCACGCCGCAAGTCTCATCCGTTTCTTTCTCGACACCGGCTTTGAGCAGCCGCAGGTCACCGCCGTCACGCTGCCTGATCCCGTGACGCGCTATAACGGGCGCGGCGGACTTTTGACATCTCCCGTCGCGGTGCAGGCAGTGGAAGACATCCGCATTTTGCGGTTTGACGACAAGACCGCCGTCTATGACTTCTCCCGCGAGCAATATTTTTCGGACATTCGCGCGTCACGCATCGTCATTCGCGGAGAGCGCGGCGAAATCGTCGATAACACCTGCATCTATCTTGAAAACGGCATCCCGCAGCGTTTCACACTGCGCCGCAGCACCTGCGGCAGCGAGGAAAATCTCGACGGGTTCTGCCTTTTCGGCATCACGGGCAACGGCAAAGTGCTCTACAGAAACCCCTTTCCCGGTGCGCGGCTGTCTGATGAGGAGATCGCCGTCGCCACCTGTCTTGTCAAAATGAAGGACTATGTCGACGGCGGAGACGCCTTCTACTCCGTGAAGGATGCCGCCTTTGACTGCCGCCTGCTGCAGGGCTGAAAACGCAAAAAAATTCCCGCTGCGAAAAATGAAGTGACCCCAAAAAGTTAGACAAAAATAAGAATAAAAATTGTTCAAGCTACCGAAAGGGCTTGTTGTCTGTGAATTGCAGGCGGCAAGCCCTTCAGTTTTGCCTTGATCCTGCGGTTGTTGTAGTAGTCCAGATATGCAATCAGTTCCTGCTTAAAGTGCTTCATGGATTGAAATTCCTGCAAATACAGCAGTTCACTTTTGAGCAGCCCAAAGAAATTTTCTATCACAGCATTGTAAAGACAGTTTCCCTTGCGGCTCATGCTCTGGCGAACACCTTTCTCCCGGAGCATCTGTTGGTATTGTTTGTGTTGGTACTGCCAACCCTGGTCAGAATGGAGAATCAGGTTTGTTCCGGTCGGAATTTTTGCAAACGCCTCGTCCGGCATGGTGGTTACCATACTGAGTACAGGACGGTCAGAGATGGTATAGCTGATCAGATCGCTGCTGCACAGATCAAGGATGGGAGAGAGATAGAGCTTCTCTCCAAACAGGCTAAACTCTGTCACATCGGTGACCCACTTCTGGTTCGGCTTTTCGGCATGAAAATCCCGATTTAGCAGATTCGGTGCAATTTTGCCTACTTCGCCCTTGTACGAACGGTACTTCTTCATTCTGACACGGCAAACTAAGCCCAGTTCCTTCATGAGCCGCTGTACAGTCTTATGGTTCACGGAGAATTCACGCTTGTGAAGTTCTGCCGTGATCCGGCGATAGCCGCGTACCGGCCTTTGTTTTCGTGGTAAATCGTTGTGATTTCTTCCTTAACATATGCATATTTGTCTTCTTTCTGCATCTGCTTTAAATGATAGTAGAAAGTTGCACGGGGCAGTTGAGCGATTGAGAGCAGAATATTGAGTGCGTGCTTTTGCCTTAGCTTCTGAACTACCAGCGTTTTTTGTGCCGGCGTCGCTCGTCTTCCAAAACCAAGGCTTGCAAATTTTTTAGGTAGTCATTCTCCGCACGCAACCGCT
>ERZ791927.1173-NODE-1173-length-21298-cov-6.311585_pt1 | contig 21298 bp, 20 predicted proteins | sample MGYA00510130_ERZ791927 | MGnify/ENA primary metagenome ERZ791927 (study PRJEB30046, sample SAMN00792055) | human gut metagenome | study: EMG produced TPA metagenomics assembly of the A metagenome-wide association study of gut microbiota in type 2...
CGAAGGTGACTGAGAGGGTATTGCAGCCTTATTTCCCCTCTCCGTCCTCGCTTCGCTCGGCCACCTCTCCCAAAGGGAGAGGCAAGGGGTGCTTGCACGGTACACCAAAGAGCTGCTTTTTCGTGTTTCTGGAAAATCCCCATGTACTTTTGTCCAAAAAGCACATGCCGTTTCATAAGCACCTTGTGATAATCCACGATTTTTGGAATTGTTCACACATTTTCCCCGGAGATGTGTTATACTTTCTCGGAAACCTCAAAAGGAAGGAGCTGCAACATGCGCGGAAAAAGTCACCGCTGTCTGGGAAAATATCTGGTGCAGCACTACATGAGCGACACCCCGGAGCGGTATGTGAAGGCGTTTCTGCTGGGGTGCATTGAGCCGGACCGCAATCCCGCTACATACCTGAAAGGCTCCATCCGCTGCCAGTGGCTGCGGGGTCACAATTACCGCAATGCCCGGCGCTTTATGCGTGCCATTTCCGCCCGGCTGGAAAAGAAGGAAAAGCTCGGCCTGTTCGACTACTATACCCTGGGCAAGCTGATCCACTACACCACCGACGCGTTCACATACGCCCACAACGACACCTTCCCCACCGCCCTGAGCGATCACCGGGAATATGAAGCGGCGCTGCAAGACCATTTTCTGGAATACATGAAGCAAGACCCCAAGGTCAACCCGAAAATCGCTGGAAGCGTGATGGAAGCCATTTACAGCTACCACCGGGAGTATGAAGCCCAGGCGGCAAACATCTACACCGATACCCGCTTTGCCCTGAACGCCTGCTGCTGTGTGCTGGCCGTATTGCTGACCAACCCCATCTTCTGAAGGAGGCTGCCGATGTACAGATTTTTTGACATGGGTCTGGAAGCCGGCGTAGCGGCAGTGGTGCTGGTGCCGCTGTTTCTCGTTGTAAACCGATTTTATTTCCACGATCTGGGACGTACCATCGGCTATCTTATTTTCGCCGTGTATCTGGCCGGTGTGGACGCTGTGGTGGGGCTTCCCTGCATAACCTATATCCGCCTGGATTTTAACTACAATCTCGTCCCGTTTCTGCATATGTTTTCGGACTATAGAAGCAGTCTGCTGAATGTGCTGCTGTTCGTTCCGCTGGGCTTCTTTCTTCCCCTTTTCTGGAAGAAATTCAGTGCCTTCGGGTACACGCTTCTGTTCGGCTTCTGCACTTCCCTGCTCATTGAGCTTTTGCAGATTTTCACCTTCCGGGCGACGGACGTCAACGATCTGATAACCAACACCGTCGGTACGGTTCTGGGGTATCTGCTTGCCAGAATCGTGCTGAAGCTTTTCCCGGGGACGGAGCCGTCGGCGCGGACAAAGGATGTGTTTCTCGTCTGCGGCATGACCTTCGGCGTCATGTTCTTCGTGCAGCCGTTTCTGGCGGCACTGGTCTGGAATTGGATAATGTGAAACTTCAGCGGCATTTGGAAGCGAATGCCGCTGATTTTTGCGTCAGATGTTCCTCCGGTTCTCTTTCTCGCGCTCGGACATAAGATGTTCCATACATCTGAATTTGAGGTGGTACTATGGAACATAACGCAAATCAAATCACCCTGCGGGGAAATCTGTCCGCGCCCCCCACGTTTTCCCACGAAAACCATGGGAAGCAGTTTTATCGTTTTTTTCTGGAGGTGCCGAGGCTTTCCGGAGTGGCGGACACGCTGCCGGTCATCGCGGATAAGTCCCTTCTGGAATCCGCTGGGGCAGACCACGGGGGAATGCTCACCGTCACCGGCCAGATCCGCTCCCACAACGTCCGCACCGACGGGCGGCGGCATCTGATGATATTCGTCTTCGCGTCGGCGCTGACGTGCGAGGACGGCGAAGCGCTGAACGACGCGGTGCTGGAAGGCTTCCTCTGCCGGGAACCAATTTACCGCCGCACCCCTCTGGGGCGGGAGATCTGCGACGTGATGCTGGCGGTGCCGAGGGCGTTCCAGCGGGCGGATTATCTGCCCTGCATCCTTTGGGGCAGGACGGCGCAGGAGGCTTCCCAGTGCCATACCCGGGATAAGATCGGCATTACGGGCCGATTGCAGAGCCGCGTCTACACGAAACTGACCGAGGAAGGCGCGGAGGAACGAACGGCCTACGAAATTTCCGCCCTCACTGCCCAGATTCCCATGGATTTACTGTAACGGCTTGTCTTTTTTTGTTGCAAAGCTACGGTTTTCGTGGTATATTGGGGCAAAACAGATAAAAGGAACGATTCTCGTGAACAAAAAAGAAAAGGCAAAAGCCATCATTGATATTCTCAAACAGCGCTACGACGATGCGGCCTGCGCCCTGCATTACGCGAAGGACTACGAGCTGATGATCGCCGTGCGGCTCTCCGCCCAGTGTACTGACGCCCGTGTGAATCTGGTGACCCCCGCCCTCTTTGCCGCCTACCCCACCCTGGAAGCCATGGCGGCGGCGGATATCGCCGATGTGGAAAACTACGTCCGCTCCTGCGGCTTCTACAAGCACAAGGCGCGGGATATCGTCCTCGCCTGTCAGATGCTGCTGACGGACTACGGCGGAAAAGTCCCCGGCACCATGGAGGAGCTGCTGCGCCTGCCCGGCGTAGGACGGAAAACCGCCAATCTGCTGCTGGGCGACCTGTACGCCATCCCGGGCAGCGTCGTCTGCGACACCCATTGCATCCGCATCTGCGGGCGGCTGGGGCTGAGTACAGGCAAGGAGCCGGAAAAAGTGGAGCAGCAGCTGCGCAAGATCCTCCCCCCGGAGGAAAGCTCGGACTTCTGCCACCGGATCGTCCTCTTTGGCCGGGACTGCTGCACCGCCCGGAATCCCATGTGCGGCGAATGCCCGCTGACCATGTACTGTAAAGAGTTCAATCCGCAGGCGTAAAACAGCGCCGTTTGCAGTCAAAGACGCTCAATTCCGGAATATTTTCCATTCCTGTTCTGCCGCTCCCCCTGTCCGCATATGCTGTGGACAAGGGGGGATTTCTTTGCCCAAAAAGCTGCCGATCTTCTATTCCGCTCTGCTGCTCACAGGGGTGAACCTGCTGCTGCGGCTGGTGGGAACTTCTTTTCAGGTGTATATCTCCGGGCGTATCGGCGCTGCCGGAGTGGGACTTTTGCAGCTGACCATGTCCGTGGGAAGCCTCGCCATGGTGACCGGAATTGCCGGTGTGCGGACCGCCACCATGTACCTGACCGCCGAGGAACTGGGGAAAAAACGCCCCGGAAACGTGACATGGGTCTTATCCGGCTGCTTCGTGTACAGCATTCTGTGCAGCACGGCCGTGGCCGCCGCGCTCTATTTTCTCGCGCCTGCGCTGGCCGAAAACTGGATTGGGGACGTGCGCACGGTGAATTCCCTGCGGCTGTTTGCCGCGTTTCTTCCCGTCTCCTGCCTGTGCGGGGTATTTCACCGCGGCCAACCGCATCGGGACGCTGGCCGCGGTGGAGGCGGCAGAGCAGCTGTGCTCCATGGTCGTGACCATGGCCGTGCTGACCCTCTGGGCGGGAGACGACCCCGGACGTGCCTGTCAGAGCGTGGTCATGGGCGGATGCTTCGGCGCCTGTCTGACGCTGTGCTGCCTGATGCTGCTGCGCCTTGCCGAACGCGTAAAGCCGGGGCCGAAAATCCCCATAAGGAGCCGTCTTTTACAGGCAGCCGTCCCCCTTGCCATGGCGGACGTACTGAAATCCGGCATCAGCACCACGGAAAACCTGATGGTCCCCAAGCGTCTGGCGCTGAACTCCCTCATTGACAGCCCCCTTGCGGCCTTCGGCATCGTCAGCGGCATGGTGTTCCCCGTTCTGATGTTCCCCGCCTGTATCCTGTTCGGGCTGGCCGAGCTGCTCATCCCGGAGCTCGCCCGGTGCGCCGCCGCGGGAAGCAAACAGCGCATCTCCTATCTGGTGCGGCGGAGTCTGCGCACCGCCATGCTGTACGGCATCGTGTTCAGCGGTCTGGAATTTCTGCTGGCCGAAGGGCTGTGCAATTCCCTGTACCACAACGCCGAAGCGGGGCGCTGGCTGCGGCTGTACGCTCTGCTGATTCCCATGCTCTACTGCGACGCCATCACCGACGCCATGACCAAAGGTCTGGGGCAGCAGAAAGTATGCGTCCGCTACAACATCATCACCAATTCTATGGATGTGTTTTTTCTGTATTTTTTGCTGCCGAAATACGGAATGAAGGGTTACTTTTTCAGCTTTTTCATCACCCATCTGGTGAATTTCATTCTCAGTCTGCGAAGGCTTCTCATCATCACCGGGGAGACGATCCCCTTCTCCGTCCCGGCGCTGTCCGTCGCGGCCGCTCTTGCCGCCGGATGGGGTGCCTCCCGTTTTGCTTCCCCGGTGCTTCGGGCGGGGACATATCCTGTCTTACTGGGGTGTCTGATGTGCCTGTTCGGGGTTCTGGGGCGGCAAGACATCGCATGGCTCAAGGGGCTTCTCCGGGGGAGAAGCATTTCAAAGACACGCGCTTTTTCCAAAAGCGCATAAAAAAATGACCCGCCATGGCGGGTCATTTTGCATTTTTACAGGTTTTTCAGAACTTCCAGCAGGAAATTCCACGTGCGTTCCGTGGACGCGATGTCCAGCTTTTCCCGGCTGGTGTGGATGTCGTGCATCTGCGGGCCGATGGACACGCAGTCCAGTCCCGGCAGCTTTTCTCCCAGCAATCCGCATTCCAGCCCCGCATGGATAGCCAGCACCTGCGGCTCTTTGCCGAACATCTCCCGGTAAATACGCACCATGGTGTCCCGGAGGACGGAATCCTTCCTGAATTCCCATGCGGGATACTCCCCGGACTGGGAATAATTTCCCTCGAAGAACTCAGCAAGGCCTTTCAGCTTCTCCAGAAGATCTTCCTTCTCGCTGTTGACGGAGCTTCTGACGGAAAAAGTGACGTTGAACCGCTCTCCCAGTTTGGTGATTCCCATGTTCAGGCTGGTCTGCACAAGGCCCTCAATATCCTTACTTCTGGCCTGCACCCCGTTGGGCGCGGCGCAGAGCAGGCCGATGACCTTGGACGTCGCCTGTGTGGACAGGCCGTTTCCGCCCAGCGCATCCACGTCAAACGCCTGAATGACGGCATCCGGCTCGTCGTATTTTTCCCGAATCTCCGCCTGCAATTCCTCCGCCACAGCGTTGATCCGCTCCAGCTGAATGCCCATAGCCACCAGCGTCGCCTGACAGGAACGGGGAATGGCGTTGTCCTTGGTGCCGCCGGACAGGGAGGTCAGGCACAGCGGCATGAGCTTCTGAATGCGATCCATGAATTCGCCCATGACCTTGTTGGCGTTGGCGCGGTTCTTGTGGATCTCCGCGCCGGAATGGCCGCCCTGCAGGCCGTCCACGCTGAGCCGGACGCAGGGGCCATAGACCGCCTTCCGCTCCGCGGGCAGGCTGATGGTCGCGGTAGCGCCGCCGGCACAGGACACGGTGAAAATCCCCTCATCCTCGGAATCCAGATTGATCATCGTCCGGCCTTTCAGTTCGGACAGGTCGATGACATCCGCGCCCAGCATCCCGATCTCCTCGTCCACGGTGATGATGACCTCCAGCGGCGGATGGGGAATGGTGTCGTCCGCCAGCAGCGCCAGAGCGTAGGCAACGGCAATGCCGTCGTCGCCGCCGAGGGTGGTGCCTTTGGCGAACGCAAACTTATCGTCATGAGTGACATCCAGCCCCTCCTTCTCCATGTCCAGAGGGCAGTCCATGTCCTTTTCGCACACCATATCCATGTGCCCCTGTAAAATCACCGGGGCATGATCCTCCATGCCGCAGGTGCCGTTTCCAAAGAGGATCACGTTGTTCGCCGCGTCCTGAATGTACCGCAAGCCATGCTCTTTGGCAAAATCCACCAGATAATCGGATATTTTCTTCGTATTCCGGGAACCGTGGGGAATGGCGCAGATTTCCTCAAAATAATGAAAAACCGCGGCAGGCTCCAGACCCGCCAATCGTTTCGTTTCCATACAGACACTCCTTTTCATTGGATGGAATTTCTTACCCTTATTCTACCACAGGCGCCATCAAAAGTCTATCGCAATCTCTCACCAGAAAACAGCAAAGACTACGGAAAAATCCGTAGCCTTGCACATTTTACCCATCCAAAAGGAACTTCTTAAGCTTTTGCAAATCGTTATTGAGAAGCAAGTCCTCGTTAATGTCCATTGTTTCCAGCAGCTTCCGCGCCAGATCGAAGTTGCCCACCGCGCTGGGGTCGTGGGCGTCCGTATCCACCACGACGAAAACGCCCCGCTCCATGCACAGAGGGATCATTTTCCGGTAGTTTTCCACGCAGTTTAGCCGGGATTTGGGCTTTCTCAGGGAGCTGTTGTTCAGCTCCAGCGCAACACCGAATTCCTTTGCACACTCCACCAGTGCCGGATAGTCCATGGGGTACTGGTCGGTATCCGGGTGGGAAATGATCTTCACCTTTGGGTTTTCCATGCAGCGAATCACGTTGTCCGTATTTTTTACAGCCCCCGCATCCTCGTAGCACAGCCCATGGATTCCGGCAATGGCGTAGTCCAGATAGTTCAGGTGCCGCTGATCCAGCGACAGCTCACCGCCGTTCAGAACATTGACCTCGCTGCCGTAGAGCATCTCCACGCCGTACAGCTCTCTGGGCGCATCACAGAGGTTCCGGAAGTAAATCGGGTCAACCGTCCCGGGAATGCCGGGGGCGTGTTCCGTAACGCCGATCAGGCTGAGTCCCCGCCGGGACGCCTCCACCGCCAGCTCCCGGATGGTGCCGAAGGCGTGGCCGCTGAGCAGCGAGTGCATATGTACGTCCGCAACAAATGGTTTCAAAATCGTCCTTCCCCTCCCATACTATACAGAAAGGCCACGGAATCATCCGTGGCCTTTCATCATTTCGCATTACATGAAGCTCAGCACCAGGGTCAGCAGAACCCAGACAATGGCGATCCACTTGGTGGACACGGCCAGAGTATGGTCCAGACCGCCCTTCTTATTCTTACTCAGATAAGATTCGGAAGCGCCGGAAATCGCAGCGGACAGACCAGCCTCCTTGCCGGACTGCATCAACACGACCACGATCAGCGCAACGCTGCACAGAGCCTCCAAAACAATCAGAATCGTCTCCAGAACACCCATTACAAAAACCTCCCTCCGCCAGATTCGCGGACTCAAATAGTAAACGGTTCGTCAAAAAAACGCGAACCTCCCGATAGCCCGAATAGTATAGCATATGTTTTTCCAAATTTCAAGGGCAAATCCCGAAAAACTCGGAAAGTTCACGGACTTTTTATTTCTGCACCCAGCTGCCGGTGGCGAGGCAGTTCAGGTAGCTTTCAATGAAGGGATCCAGCGCGCCGTCCATGACCGCGTTTACATTGGAGGTCTCGCAGCCGGTACGGGTGTCCTTGACCAGCGTGTAGGGCATGAACACGTAGTTTCTGATCTGGCTGCCCCACTCGATCTTCTGCTGAACACCCTTGATGTCGGAAATTTTGTCCAGATGCTCCCGCTCCTTGATCTCCACCAGCTTGCTGCGCAGCATCCGAAGGCAGGTCTCCTTGTTCTGGAACTGGCTGCGCTCTGTCTGGCAGGAAACCACAATGCCGGTGGCCTTGTGGATCAGACGGACGGCGGAGGAAGTCTTATTGATGTGCTGGCCGCCCGCGCCGGAGGAACGGTAGACCTGCATTTCGTAGTCCTCAGGGCGAATTTCCACGTCCTGGCTGTCGTTTTCGATATCCGGGATGACTTCCACGGCGGCAAAGGAGGTCTGACGACGGGCGTTGGCGTCAAAGGGCGAGACCCGCACCAGACGGTGGACGCCGTTCTCCCCCTTCAGGAAGCCGTAGGCGTTCTCGCCCTCGATCATAATGGAAGCGGATTTCAGACCGGCCTCGTCGCCCTCCTGATAGTCCATGATCTTGTAGGTGAAGCCGTGACGCTCCGCCCAGCGGGTGTACATGCGGTAGAGCATCTGACACCAGTCCTGGGCTTCGGTGCCGCCAGCGCCTGCCTGAAAGCTCATCATGGCGTTGTTCTTGTCGTAGTGGCCGGTGAGCAGAGTTTCCAGACGGCAGGTCTCCATATCCTCTGTCAGCGCGGCAAAGCCGGTTTTCAGCTCCTCCAGCATGGAATCGTCGTCTTCTTCCTCCGCCATCTCGCAGATGGTCATCAAATCGTCCCAGTTCGACAGCATTTTTTCATAATGCTCGATCTTGCTCTCGGTCTGGCGGGTCTTGACAACGATCTTCTGGCTCTTCTCCGGGTCGTCCCAGAAACCGGGGGCTTCCTGCATGGCGTGCAGACGCTCCAGCTCATTGCGCATCCCCTCCAGATTCAGGGAATCCGCCAGCCCGTCCAGCGCGGGGCGGCAGTCGTTCAGCTTCTGCTTATATGCGTCAAATTCAATATTCATCACAAATCTCTCATTTCCTTGGGATATAGGGTACATTTATGCATCCACGTTACTTCTCTGGTAATTCTATCATTGAATCCGCAAAAAATCAAGACGAGGTTGAAACTATAAATTGGCCCCTTCTCCCCTGTTTTACGATATCCTTCCGGCCATTTTATTATTCACAGACCGCAGCCGTATCAAACGGAGAAACATTTTTCCGCCGCACATAAAATCGTGTCGGAGCTATTCACTCCGACACGATTTTATTACCGGAATACCAGCCAGATCAGTCCCGCGAAAATCAGCAGGGCAATGACGGCGGGAAGGAACAGGTTCAGAAACGCTGCCAGCAGCATAGCCGGCACATCGCCCTTCTCCTTGGGTTCCTTTTGCAGCTCCGCTTCCTTTTCCGGGTCAAGGTTTTTCTTTTTCAGCATTATCTCTGGTTGGTGATGGTCTTGATGTCGAACAGATAATTGCCGTTCTCATCGATCTTCTGCTGGTCGGCGAAGTGACACGCCACAAAGTGGCCGGGTTTCACTTCCTTCAGCTCCGGCGGCACACGCTTGCACTTGTCGCAGGCCATGTAGCACCGGGTGTGGAACTTACAGCCGGACGGGGGCTTGATGGGGCTGGGGATGTTGCCCTCCAGAATGATCCGCTCCTTGGTCAGGCTGTCGGGGTCCGTCGTGGGGATGGAGGACAGCAGCGCCACGGTGTAGGGATGTCGGGGGTCGGCGAACAGCTCGTCGGTCGCGGCGATCTCCACCATGTTGCCCAGATACATAACGCCGATCCGGTCGGAAATGTAGCGAACGACGGACAGATTGTGGGAAATGAACAGGTAGGTCAGGCCGTCTTTCTCTTTCAGCTCCTGCAGCAGGTTGATGATCTGGGACTGAATGGACACGTCCAGAGCGGACACGCACTCGTCGCACACCACGAACTTGGGCTTCACGGCAAGAGAACGGGCGATGCAGATACGCTGCCGCTGACCGCCGGAGAACTGGTGGGGATAACGGTTGTACATATAGTTCTGCAGGCCGCACTTGTTCATCGTCTCGAACACGTAGGGCTTCATCCGCTTGGAGCCGCGCTTGAAGAACTTGTGGGTGATCAGACCTTCCTCGATGATCTGACCCACGGTCATCCGGGGGTTCAGGGAGGAATAGGGGTCTTGGAAGATGATCTGCAGGTCCTTCCGCAGGAGACGCATTTCCTTGTACTTCAGGCGCTTCAGGTCTACGCCGTCATCCAGCATGGCCTCGTACTTCTGGAACTCCGGGTCGTCGGCATACTTGGCGCGCTCGGCGGCAAGCACCTTCTCCGCTTCCTCGGTGGCGGCTACGGCAGCCTTGTGGAGATTTTCCAGCTCGTTGATCTTTGCCTGATGGTTCTTGATCTTCTTCTCGCAGGAGGCGGCCTTCTTGGGCTCGTCCTCGGCGACGCCCTCCAGCATTTCGATCTCCATATGATGCTCGTCGATCTGGCTCTGCAGAGCGGCAGCGCGGAAAGCATGGCGATACCGGTTCAGCAGCAGTCCCGCACCCTTGGCAGTATCCTTCACCATGAAGCCGCCCAGAATCTTGGCAGCGTAATCAAGTGCGGTCTTGGCGTCGCAGGCAGCCAGATTCTTATCCTGAATGTCAAAGAAAGTCGCCTTGTCGCCCAGCGCGTCGCACTTCTTGGCCATTTCCTCAGCATGGGCAACGGCCTTGTGGTAATTCGACACGTACTTTTCGGCATTTTTCAGGGTGTCCAGCACATACTCCGGCGCGACGGTATCCAGCGTCCGTCCGTAGTACATCGTACTGCCGGCAGTCTGTTCGTACAGCTGCAGGAGCACACGGCCCAGAGTAGACTTGCCGCAGCCGGACTCGCCGACAAGACCCAGCGTCTCGCCCTTGTAGATGTCAAGGGTGATGTCCTCATTTGCCCGGACATACATCTGCTTGGCGAAGAAAGAAGACTTGGCGACAGGGAAATACTTTTTCAGATTAGTAATGGACAACAATTTTTCCATGTTCAGCACTTCTCCTTTCTTCTTTGTCGGGGTAGAAGCAGCGGACGTACTGTCCCTCTGCCACCTGCTTCAGCTCAGGCTCTGCGTCGATGCACTTCTGGGTGCAGTATTTGCACCGGGGCGCGAACTTGCAGCCCTTGGGCAGGTCCAGCGGATGGGGCACGGCGCCGGGGATGGGGTCCAGCTTCTTCCGGTCATCGTTCAGCCGGGGGATGGAGTACATCAGTCCCTCCGTGTAGGGGTGGGACTTTTCACAGTTGGTGAAGATCACCCGCGCGGGCGCCTGCTCCACCACCTGACCACAGTACATGACCACCACGTCGTCCGCCATTTCATTGATAACGCCCAAATCGTGGGTGATGAACATGATGGCGGTGCCGTTTTCCTTCTGCAGATCGTTCATCAGCCGCAGAATCTGCGCCTGAATGGTCACGTCCAGAGCGGTGGTCGGCTCGTCGGCAATCAGAATGTCGGGCTTACAGGCAAGGGCCATGGCGATCATGACACGCTGCCGCATACCGCCGGACAGCTGGTGGGGATACTGCTTGGCAACTGCCTCAGGGTTGGGAATCTGCACCGCTTTCAGCATCTCGATGCACTTGGCGGCGGCTTCCTTCTTGCTCATGCCCTGATGGATGATGAACGGCTCGGACAGCTGCTTCTTCACGCTGAACACCGGGTTCAGGCTGGTCATGGGTTCCTGAAAAATAACGGAAATTCGGTTGCCCCGGATGTGGTACATCTGCTCGGTGGTGACCTTGGAGAGATCCTGTCCGTCAAAGGTGACGGTGCCGCCGGCGATATAGCCGTTGGCATCCAGCAGCCGCAGCACGCTCATAGCGGAGACGGACTTGCCGGAACCGGACTCACCCACGATACCCAGAGTCTTACCGGGGTAAATGGAATAGGAAACATCGTTTACAGCCTTGACAATGCCGTTTCGGGTTTTGAAAAAGGTCTTGAGGTTCTTGACCTCCAGCAGAGGCTTATTCATGTCTGCCATTATTTATCCACCTCCGATTTGGGATCGAGCACTTCCCGCAGGGTATCGCCGATGATGTTGATGCAGATGACGACGATGGAAAGGAACAGTGCGGGGAATACCCAGCGCCACCAGTAGGACTGAATGACCAGCGCGTTCCGGGAGCCGTCAAGCATGTTGCCCCAAGTCGGGCGAGGCAGCTGGACGCCAAAGCCCAGATAGGACAGGCTGGATTCGGTCAGCATACAGCCGGCAAAGTCCAGCGTCACGGAGACCAGAATGACGGAGATCACGTTGGGCAGAATGTGCTTGAAGGCGATCCTGCCCTCCTTGACGCCCATGGAGCGGGCGGCGGTAACGAATTCCTTTTCCCGCTCGGCCAGAATCTGACCACGGATCAGCTTGGCAAGTCCCGTCCAGCTGAGCAGACCCAGAATCAGCATGATGATGAAGATTCGGGTATTTTCATGCAGGTCGGATGATTGCAGGATAGCGGACAGAACCAGCGCGAAGGGCAGGAACGGAATTGCGCCAACGATCTCGGTGACACGCATCAGCAGGATGTCCACCCAGCCGCCGAAGTAGCCGGAGATACAGCCCACGATGATACCGATGATGGTGGAGACGATAACGGCGACCGCACCGATGGTCATGGTCATCTTGCCGCCGTTCATGAGCCGGTTGAACACGTCACGCCCCATATCGTCGGTGCCGAAGACATAACCCTTCAGACCCCACGCCTCGACGAACTTGCCGTCTTTGAAGGCGTAATTCTGGAAGCCGCTGGAGAACACGGTGTCCACCGCGCCCGCTTCCTGCAGATCCGCGGGAACCTCACACTGCTTCCGGAAGTTCTGACCCCATGCGTACACTCTGCCCTGCTCGGTGACAAGGGTAAAGTGCCGGGTGCCGCCGGACACGTGCTTGATGGTGTCGCCCTCGGGAATCACGGGGGTAGCTTCCTTCATACCGGCAACGATCAGCTCGCCGTCGTCGGTGACAAGGGCAATGGCGCCGCCGGTGGCCGCAATATCCACGATCTTCCGGTCGCCGATATACTCAAAGATATCAACGACCTTATTCTGGCCGTTCTCATCCTGAATGGTGATGGTGTTGAACTTGGAGCTCTTGCCGGGGACGAAGTTGCCGTCCTCGTCGATGCCGTACAGGCCGTCGTTGGTGAAGGCCAGCTTCACCAGCTTGCTCTCCTTCTTGCCGTGCTTGATGACGGAGGAAAGGTTCGTGGCGTTCAGGCCGTCGTTGCCCCATGCGTAGATGGTGCCGTCCTCCATAAGGATAGCTGTGACCTGATTGCCTGCCACCAGCTGGCGAACCTGAGAAGCGTCGATGGTGTTGTCGCCCATCAGCTCCTCGGGCTGCTTCCGGGCGGAGGCGATCATGGAGCCGTCCCAGCCGTACTGGCCGTTGTCGTAAGCGCCCCACGCGTAGACATGACCGTCCTCAGAAATGGCGACGGCGTGGTCAGTACCTGCTGCCGCGTGGACGATCTTGGCATTCTTCACTTCGTCCGGGATGTTCAGGGGGTTCAGCTTGGGATCCTTGGTGTGGGTGTAGTAGCCCCAAGTATACATGTTGCCGTCGGTGCTGACACCGATGGTGAAGGTTCCGCGGGAGGAAATGTCCACCGCGCCGTCCTTCATATCGTCGGGCAGCTTCATCAGGCTCATGGTGGGTCTAACGTTCACATGGAGCATCTCGCTACCGGTCTCCGTCAGGTCAACAGGCGCAAAGATGGGTCCGATAAACACGAACAGGAACATGCCGACGAGGATCGTCAGCGCAATGACCGCCAGCGGATTCCGGAAGAAACGCTTGACCGCCAGCTTTCCGGGACTGTCATAGCGCTCGTCCGCAAGGGTGTACTCCTTGGAAGCGCCAAAAAACATCCGCTTCAGCCAGCGCCATGGGGCAAAGCCCTTGGAGGAAGTATTCTGTTTGCTCATTGTTCCTTCCTCCTTTACTTGTTGACCCGGACACGGGGGTCAGCGATGCCGTAGGCAATATCAATTACCAGATTGCCCAACAGGGAAATGATAACATAGAACATCTGCAGCAGCAGCACGACCTCAAAGTCCTTGTCGTTCAGGGAGGCAATGTAGAGCTTGCCCACGCCGTTCAGGCCGAAGATATTTTCCACGACCACGGAGCCGGAGAAAATGCCGATGAACCAGCCGATGACCAGCGTAATAATGGGGATCAGAGCGTTCCGGAAAGCGTGAGAATAAATGACGGTCTTTTCCTTCAGGCCCTTGGCTCTCGCGGTACGGATGCAGTCGAGGCTCAGCGCCTCACTCATGGACGCGCGGACATAACGGGTCATGCCGCCCAGAGACGTGAAGGTCATGACGATCAGCGGCAGAGCCATGTAATACAGCTCGTCCAGAAATTTCTTCATGCCGGTGTAATCGGAACCGGGCGTTTTCATGCCCGACACCGGGAACCAGCCGAGAATAATGGCGAACAGCCAGATAAACACGATGGACGTGATGAATACAGGTATCGAGTAACCGACAATCGTACCCACCTGCACCGCCGTGTCCCGCTTGCTGCCCCGATGGACAGCGCAGAAGATACCAAGGGGAATGGTTATGCCAAGGCCAAGAATGGTGGCAAATATATTGATAAAGATGGTGTTCTTCATCGGCGCTTTCAGAACGTCATACGCAGGGCGGGAATACTTATAGCTCCAGCCGAAGTCTCCCTGCAGGATGCCCTGATACTTGCCGTTGATGGGAGCAACGCCCACCCAGCCAAGATAACGAATGAACACATTCTGATCCGTACCCAACTCATGGCGCTTCTCTGCCAGCTTCTTCTCGTAGAGCTCGCCTGCGTTGGGGTTGTTCTTCAGACTGGCCTTGTAGGAATCCACTTCTACCACCGCGCGGTCGTAGGGGATCATGGTGTACACAAGGAACATCAGAAGTGAGAGAATCAGTGCAACAACGACCATGTAGCCAAGTCGTTTAGCGATGTATTTTCCCATGGTATACTCCCTTTCTTAAGACGGCGATCCAGACAGGGAAACAGAATCCCCCCGTGCCGGGCTGCCGCCTGACGTATTCATATATTCTACCCTAAAAATGCAAACAAAGCAAGTGTAGAAAACGGTCTCTGGGTCGAAAAATGAAATTTTTTACCTAAGAGGCCGCAAAAATTCAGGAAGCAGACCGTGATCGTCCTCAAAAGGACAAATCGCCGCCCAGTTCCACCGGTCGCGAGTCCCCCGAAATGCACATTTGATACTATTTCCTGATTAAAATCTTAATTTTAATCAGGAAGGCATCGCCTGACGGCGCTGCCTGTTTTGTGATTTATAAGGAAAGAAATCACAAAACAAGTCTCATATGAACTCCATGCCCTTCAGGCAATTAAAATCTTTTTTAAAGATTTTAATTGGAGTTCAGTATGAGCGGCTGCATCCACCCTCTCCCCTCCCCGCAGCCAAGCTGCGGCAGGGACCTCTTTCGGCGCACAGACCGTTTTCCACGGGTTTTGTTTGCGCATTGTCTAAAACAGAGTTATCGGTTTTCATCAGAGTCCTTTTATGCAAAGGTGCGGTCTGAGGAAAACCGACAACCGGGTCGCCCCTCTATTATATTATAGTATGGGACATAGACTCCAAAATGGGGCAGCCTTTGGGGGCTGCCCCATTCCAAGTTCTACAAGCTCAAGCAGTCAGCCGGATTAGTAGCCCTTGATGTTGGAGTAGAGAATTGCGCGAGCAGGTCCGAAGAAGGGAGAAGTCACAAAATTCTCAATGTTGGCGTTGTACACGTCATAGTAGTAGTTGGAGTACAGGGGGATGTCGGGCATGAGCTCGTTCCATCTCTCGATGTAAGCCATCCACCACTCGTTGTACTCGTCCTCGGTAGTGGCGTTGTAAACCATACCCATGGACAGGTAATCCATGCCCAGCTTGTCGCCGGAAGCCTCAACAGCCTCTTCGTAGGTCAGACGGTCAGCGGTCTTATCATAGGGGAACGCCAGATCGTAAGGATCGATGACCTTGTTGGAGGAGTAGCCGGCGTAATCGACGCTGGAGCTCCAGTTGTAGGCGTAGTCATAGACAGCGTTGTTCCAGCCGGTAGCCAGGTTGAACATGCCATAGATGGGGGTTCCGCCGTAGCCCATGGAGGCGTCACGGTAGATGTTGCCAAGCAGGGTGGTAAAGTCACCGGTGGTAGCACGGATGACCATACCGGCAGCGGCAACGTCGGAGGAGTTGGCCAGGTTGGTGTTCAGCAGGTCGGTAACGGCGTTGGGAGTGGTTCCGAACCAGTTGATGGCCAGAGGCATGTAGTACTCGCCGTTGATCTCAACGGTCTTGTAGACCACGTTATCGGTGTTCGCAACGGAAGCGTAGGTCTTGTTGCCGGCGTCGTTGCCGAAGATGTCCTTCGCATTGGCTTCCTCAGCGGTCAGCTTCTTGTAACGGACAGCGTCAACACCGGTAGCGCCCTCAACGTAGGGCTCGCCCTTGGAGTTGTAAATCCAGCCGCCCTCTTCCAGAACCTTCTTGGCGGTGTCGGGAGAGAAGGAGTAGTCGATCAGCTCGATGTCGTCCTGAACAGCCTTCCACATGTCGAAGTCGGGGGAGTAGGGGCCGTCAACGACGACGCCGTAGCCACCGGTGAAGGTCTGGCAGAACTCGGTACGGTTCAGCAGGTAGGTGACGGCCTGACGAACCTCGGGGAACATGGTGGGTCCGAAGTCGCACTCGAACTCGACCTTGCCGTAGCCGGCTCTCTGGTAGTGAACCTCGGAGAAGTTCACATCGTCAACGATCGCCAGAGCGGCCTTGGTGTCGTCACCGCCGGTGATGCCGGACAGGACGTCAACAGCGCCGGTCTTCAGCTGCTCCAGCTGAGTCTCAGAAACGACGAAGACATAGACAACGGTCTCGATGGAGGGGGTCTGACCCTCGAAGTTGCCCTTGAACTCAGGGTTGATGGTCAGAGTGCACTGCTTGGTGCCCTGATCCCAGTCGGTGATAACGTAAGCGCCAGAGAAGGGGTAGGTGGAGACGTCGTAACGGCTCTCGTTCAGGTGAGCGGTGGTGACGTACTCACCGGCGTCGTCCTTAGCGTAGAACGCATCGGACAGATAGCAGCCTTCGCCGTCATCCTTGATCTCCACGCCGTCGCCCAGCCACAGGCCCAGAGGAGCGGGATCAAACGCGGCATAGGTGTAAGCGAAGTAGTAAGGCAGGTAGTCAGAGGACACGGTCACGGAGAAGGTGTACTCATCCAGCAGACGGATGCCGGAGAAGATCTTGGAAGTGCCCTCAGCCTCTTCGCCGGTGTAAGCGTTGAACTCCTTGTAGCCCACGAAGGACTGGCCCATGGTGCCGGGCATACCGGCAGCAACAGCAACGGGGGTGGAGAACGCCATGACCTGCGCCAGATAGTTGGCAGCGGTGATGGGGGTGCCATCGGAGAAGGTCAGGCCCTCGTTGATGGTCACGGTGTAAGTAGCGGTGCCGTCGTCGTTGTCAGTCTCGGTGTGATCCTTGACAGCGGTCTCGTTCCAGACGTAAGCGCCGCCCTGGTTGGTCTCCATAGTGCCGTAGCCGATGGTCAGCTTCTGGATGTCCTGATCGGACGCGCCGGCGGAAGAACCGCCCCAGCCGGGATAACGGAAGTCGCCGGACAGCTCGGTGGTGCTGCCCAGAATCGCGCGGTTGGGCGCAGTGGGTGCTGCTGCAGTATCTGCTTTGGTCTCAGCGGACACGTCGGCAGCAGTAGGTGCAGCAGTCTCGGTGGTGCCATTGGAACCGCAGGCAGCCAGACCCAGCATCATAACGACTGCCAGAAGCAGGCTCAGAAGCTTGGTGAACTTTTTCATTCAGAATTCCTCCCTCAGAAATTTTTAAGACAGACGATTAGAAGTCATCCGTCAGATTTACGTCCCTCAGGAGGTATTCCCCCCAGAAACGTTACATATATTATGCACTATCCGCCACTCGTTGTCAAATGTTTTTTGCATTTCATTGGATTCTACAAAAAGCGCACTATTTCGTCATGTTTTTTGTGCGCATGGACGAACCCGAAACCAATTCCATGACTTTTCCCCCACCTTTTCGTGTTTTCGCTCCCCCGGCGCCGCACCCACCGGCAGCCGCCATTCCAATGGGACGCAGCCCTGTTGGGAGGATATTCTCTCCTGAAGCAGCAAAAAAGCACCGGGTTTTCCATACTTTCACGGAAAACCCGGCACTTTTGGCACCCCTGACCCGTCCAAATACGAACCCGGAAGAGTACCGACAAAATCAGACGTAGCCGCATTTTATACTGAACTCCAATTAGGGTCTATCTGAAAACCGTCAACATGCCCAAACAGCGGGTCTTTTCCGCCTGCTGTGCACCATTTTCCCTTGTAATACACAAAGTATTCCTGCGGAAAAATGGCTTCAGCAGGCAAAAAATCCCTCGCTGTTGGTCATATTTCCGGTTTTCAGATAGACCCTAAAATCTTTAAAAAAGATTTTAATTGCCTGAAGGGCATGGAGTTCATTAATTGAAGTTCAGTATGAGAAGATAAATTCGTTTGTCAGCCCATATCGGCATCAAGTGCCTGGTCGATGAGCTTTTGCAGCGTCTCCGCCTGCTTCTTTTCCGTGATGGCGCCTACGATGGGGTCACCCACGATATTGCCGTTGCGGTCAACCACATAGGTGGTGGGGTAGGCAAAAATGTTTGTCGTGAACTTTCCCGCCTCGCCGTCGGAAGCGAAATACACATTCTGATAGGTCGCGCCCTTCTTGGCCAGTACATCTTTTGCTTCGGAAATTGCCGCTTCGTTGCCGTCCAGCGTGAAGGTGTTGACGCCGATGAGCGCGCCGCCCTTCTGTGCCAGCTCCTTGTTCAGCGCGTCCAGTTCGGCAAGCTCGCCCACGCAGGGATTGCAGGTGGTGAACCAGAAATTCACCACGGTGACGGCGTTGCCGGAGAAAAGCTCGTCGCTCTTCACCGGGTTCCCATCCAGATCCTTGCCCTCAAAGGCGGGGAATTTCTGCATACTGCCGTCATCGGGCGCCATGCTCATGTCGTCGCCGGCCGGCATACTCATATCGCTGTCCATGGACATCTCCGCGACCTCGGGATACTTTTCCTCCAGCATGGTCAGCGCGCTTTCGATATCGCGAATCTTCTTCGCTTCGCCGCGGAGCAGCCTCCGCTCGCTCGCCGTAAACTGATCCTTGGCGGCCTTGATGGTGTCCAGCAGGAACTCGCCGTAGTTTTTGCCGTCCTCAACCATGGCCATGCCCTTGTCGGCTTCCATGAAGACCTTTTCCCAAAGCGCGGTATTCTCCGAGAAAATCGCGGTTTCCTCCGCCATCAGCTCCTTGTGCATGGCGACCGCCTCCTCGAGACTCTTCGGCTCACTGCCCATTTTACCAACGCCCTTTGCGCCGCAGGCTGCCAGAGAAAGCGCCATCAGTGCGGCAAGCAGCAGTACCAGCAATCTGCCGGCATTATTCATCTTATTCATATGTTTTGTTCCTCCTTGTTATTTTGGTTTTTTCGCGGCGTTTCTGCCGCTTTTTCTTTATCTTTACCGTCTCCAAAGCCGTAGCGGAAGCACACGGCGTTGGTGGGACAGGCACGGATACACATTCCGCAGCGGATGCATTCGGCGTGGTTGGGCGTTTTCGTCACATCCACATCCATTTTGCAGGCTCTGGCGCATTTCCCGCAGGAGACGCACTTATTCTTATCCACCTTCATCTGGAAGAGGGACACCCGGTTGAACAGCGCGTAAAATGCGCCAAGCGGACACAGCCACTTGCAGAAGGGGCGGTAGAACAGTACGCTCAGCACGATGACCGTCAGCAGGATGCTGAATTTCCATGTAAACAGCTTGCCCAGCGCCGCCCGGATGCCGGAATTGGCGAGGGACAGCGGGATGGCTCCCTCCAGCACCCCCTGGGGGCAGAGGTACTTGCAGAAGAACGGATCCCCCATGCCAACGTCGTTCACAATGAACGCCGGCAGCAGGAAAACCATCACCAGCAAAACGGCGTATTTCAGGTACGTCAGCGGCTTGAGCTTCTTTGTGGAGAGCTTCTTCGTTGGGATTTTATGCAGCAGCTCCTGAAACCAGCCGAAGGGGCATAGAAAGCCGCAGATAAAGCGTCCCAGCAAAACGCCAAGCAAAATGAGAAATCCTGTGATATAATAGGAAAAGCGGAACTTGGAAGACCCCACCACCGCCTGAAACGCCCCGATGGGACAGGCGCCGGAGGCCGCCGGGCAGGAGTAGCAGTTCAGCCCCGGCACGCAGACGGTCTTCCCTGTCCCCTGATACAGTCCGCCCTTGAGAAAGTTCGGCAGATGCAGGTTGGTCAGCAGCGTCGCCCCCGCCTGAATCCAGCCCCGGAAGCGGGACATGGTCTGTGAAACGCCTGAAAACTTTTTACCCAATGCCCACACACTCCAGACACAATTTGATTGCCTTGCTCAGCACCGTCTCCGCCTCGCCCCGCCATACGCCGAAGCATACCATGGCGATTCCGGCGATCAGCAGCACGGCCTGCGCCGCCGCCTTTTTTCCGTGGCTCATGTTTCATCACCCTTTCTGTTTTCTGCCACTATCATAGCGCAGGAGAGGTAAAGTCCTCGTTAAGAACGAAAAGTTAACACAAACCTTATTTGCTTTTGCTATAATGACACACAACAGGAAATACAAAGGAGGGACTTTCATGCATCTTTTGGTAGTTGAGGACGAACGCGCCCTGTGCGAGACCATCGTCCGCAGCCTGCGGCGTTTGGCATACAGTGTAGACTGCTGCTACGACGGTGAGAAGGCGCTGGAGCTTCTTGGCGTGGAACGCTACGATCTGGTGCTTCTTGATTTGAATCTGCCGGGGAAGGACGGCATGACGGTGCTGCGCACCCTGCGGCAGACCGACCGGGAGACAAAGGTACTGATCCTCTCTGCCCGCAGCGAGGTGGAGGACAAGGTGGAGGGGCTGGACGCGGGCGCCAACGATTATCTGGCAAAGCCTTTTCATTTGGCCGAGCTGGAGGCCCGCATCCGCAGCCTGACCCTGCGGCAGTTCACCCAGCAGGATGTGATATTGACCTGCGGAGGCCTGGCCTTCGACACCCGCTCCCGTACCGCCTGCGTCAACGGGCAGACCCTGACGCTGACCCGCAAGGAGACGGGCATTCTGGAATATCTGATGGTGCATCAGGGGCGGCCGGTGAGCCAGGAGGAGCTGATAGACCACGTCTGGGACAACAGCGTAGACAGCTTCAGCAACTCCATCCGGGTACATATTTCCGCCCTGCGGAAAAAGCTCCGCGCCGCTCTGGGCTACGATCCCATCCGCAACCGCATCGGCGAGGGCTATCTGATGGGAGGCAATGAAGAATGAAGCGGATCTCTTTACAGTGGCGTATCACGCTGATGACCGTTCTGCTCATCGGCGTCACCTGCGTGGCTATGAATCTGCTGCTCTGTTCCTCCGGCGTGTACTATATGGACACAATCGCGGACACGTTGCAGGGCAGCGGCAATGTGCTTCCGAATGAGGAAAGCATGGCGAGCTTTGATCCGCAGCTCATAGCGCCCGACGGAGATCTGACGATTGTTGTCAATGGCGCGCAGGGACGCTTTCGCACCACCAACTGGTACATCACGGCTGTGGTGACGCTGCTCAGCGGCATTCTTGCCTACTTCATCAGCGGCCACGCCCTCAAGCCCCTGCGCAGCTTTGCCTCGCAGGTGGAAAAGGTGCAGCTGAACAACCTGGCGGATATGAAGATCGATGAAGCTGTGCTTCCGGAGTTTGCGCAGCTCAGCCGCTCCTTCAATCAGATGCTGGAGCGGCTGAACGCAGCCTTTGCCGCCCAGCGGCAGTTCACCGGCAACGCCGCCCATGAGCTGCGCAC
>ERZ791927.1178-NODE-1178-length-21276-cov-8.383347_pt1 | contig 21276 bp, 9 predicted proteins | sample MGYA00510130_ERZ791927 | MGnify/ENA primary metagenome ERZ791927 (study PRJEB30046, sample SAMN00792055) | human gut metagenome | study: EMG produced TPA metagenomics assembly of the A metagenome-wide association study of gut microbiota in type 2...
CATAACACAGCATTTTCCGATAAGTATAAGTTGACATTACTTTTCAAATGCACAGAACCGGTCAACCATTCTCCTTCGGGAATTACAACTCTGCCGCCACCTGCTTTATGGCAGGCATCGATGGCAGCAGCTATCGATTTTGTATTGTCTGCTATTCCTCCTTTCACCGCACCAAAATCTACAACTGAGAAATTCCGGTTGGGATATACATACTCTTTAATAGGCTCCATCTGAAAAGGAGCCTTCACATGTACCGCTTTATATTGTCCCCAAACCGCAGGCATGGAAACGAGAGATAGCCCCAATGCAACTAAAAAGATTTTCACTGAATTCTTCTTCATAATTTCTTTATTATTGTCATACGATAACAGTAAGGGATAGATTCTTTCTTTTAACCGAAAAAAGCTATCCCTTTTCTATTAAGCCCTATTAGAAGCTGCCAGTTAAAGGTTATTTCTCCGCAGGCATATCCGCCGTTGTCGGCCAGTACGGATTCTGATACAACGGTGACAACTCAATTGAACTGTAATCCGAAGATGTCAGCAAGAACTGCCTGATAGGCATAGGTTGCAAGTAATGCGCCATAGACCAGGTATAACCGTCGCGATAAAGGTTGCCCGAAGTCATATTCTTCTGGTACGGACGCAGGTATTCACTCAGTTCAGGGCTGGAAACTTTGGATGATGAGCTGCCATTGTAGTCAGTTGCAGTAAAATTATACCAATTCTGCATCGGAGTATTCCACAAATGGAAGCCTTCGATGTGGTAGTTTTCAGTTTTCAACTGGTCGAGCGACCTCCAACGGGTAAGATCCATCCAGCGAAGTCCTTCAGCCATCAACTCACAACGACGTTCGCGGCGAATGTTATAAAGCACCGCATCAGAAAGTAACTGTCCGGCTGTATAAGCCCCCCAGTCAAGCTTTTCTTTCGAAATTTCAGTGGCGGCAATAGTGATTTGCGGATCAATGGCAGCGCCTTTAAACCCAGCTTTCTCACGAATGAGTTTCCAATATTCGAGGATTTTACCCGAACTGATGCTACCGGTAAGCATATACTGCGCTTCAATGTAGTTGAGGAATGCTTCAGTAGCGCGGAATACAATAGAGGCAGTATATCCTTTGTGATTTCCGGCCAAAGCCTTATCGAACGTTCCACCTTTACGCAGCGTATATCCAGTAGTATAGAGGTAGTCATCGGCGCCGTTGGTAATATCTGGTTTAGGCTCTACTTCAACAAACATATCACCGATGCGGTCATCCATATTAATGAACACATTAATCTGTCCCGGTTCTTTGAGGAAAATTTTCAGTCGCGGGTCGCGATTGGTACGGACAGCAGACAAGGTCCCGTCATCATACTCATAACCGGTGTGCTGTGCATAAATAGGTTTACCGTCTGCCATAAGGAAACCTTCAACCATGCTCCGAGTGACGCCGACAGCATAATTACCACGGTTGACTGCCGTTTCAACAGCGTTCTGAATCCCCAGCGCACGGCTGTATTCACGCCACAACAGTACTTCTTTAAAATCGCTCATGTCAATATTCCCGAAAAGCTTAAAGTATGGATTCACAGGGTCGGTAGCCGATTGCGGAATTTCACCTGTGTTCTGCACTAAATCTCCTTTATATTTCTCGGCAATGATTTCAGCCGCTTTTGCAGCCTCTTCAAAGAAGAATTTCGCCTCGTTATCTATGCTTCCTGTAGGATATTGATAGCCAGCATTATATTCTTTTGCTTTGCCGGGCCAACCTTCACCATTGGGAACGAACGGAGTACCTTTAAAGTTGGTGAGCCACGAACCTTCGAACAATGCTACGCGTGATTTCATCAAAATGGCAACATCCTTGGAAATACGTGTGTGGCGACTTTCAAAGTTATCACTCATATAATCAATAGCTGTATCGAGGTCTTCGAGGATGAAACGGGCTACTTCGTTGCGAGGCATCCGTTTGCAGGCAGCCACCAGAATTGCTTCATCATCAGGAAATACTTCTTTCACGATAGGCAAATCACCCCACATTCTGAGCATCGCAAAATAACGGAATGCACGGAAGAAATAATGCTCACCAATGTAGTGGCGAATGTTTTTATCAGTACCGGATATTTCTCCTTTCTCGTACCTGTCAAGTATAGTACCCAGTTGGTAGTTGATATCACGAACAGCACTCCATGACCAATTACCGTTATCTATTCCTACTTTCCATTGTCCGACTGCATATTTGTTGTCGCCACTTCTTCCAGCCTGATTATCAGTATGAACATCCGACTGGAATGTTCCGTAGCTGCCTCCGTGCGAAGGCAAGAGATCCGTGTAAAACTTATTGGCACTGGCCAAAACTTGGTCTTCCGAACGATAATAGTCTTCGGGAACAATATAAGAAGGAGGTTGCTTATCTAAAAAGTCCTCACATGCTGTCAATGCCGCTCCCACTATGAACAGCGGAAGCACTCTCTTTATATATGATTTGATATTTACTTTCATTGCTGTAAGATTTAAAAAGTTAAACTTAAACCGCACGACAGGGTCATGGACAACGGATATCCATTACCATTACGGGTACCGATGGTTTCAGGATCAAACTGATCGGCCAGGCCTGTCAATGTAAACAGGTTTTCGCCTGAGAAATAAACACGCACCTTCTGCATACCCCATTTCGTGGTCAAACCAGTAGGCAGAGTATATCCTATTTGCAGGTTCTTCAAACGGAGATACGAAGCATTTTGCAGATACTTGGTCTGCGTTGTAAGATTCTTGCTACCCAAAGGCCGTGGCAGATATGAATTGATATTGGGTGTAGTATATCCTGCTTGTACCGACCAAGTGTTTTCGTCACGGAAATAATCATCGACACCTATAATACCGGCTGAATTCCATAAATCACCGGTGTAACCGAACATATAGGCACTTCCCTGCCAGTAATCGCGTTTCAGAACTCCCTGGAAGAAAATACGTAAATCAAATCCTTTCCATGCGGCATTCAAGTCGACACCGAAGCGGTAACGCGGCGTGCTGTTGCCTATCACCCTTTTGTCACCCAAATCGTCCAGCGTTTCGCTACCTTTGGAAACTCGGCCGTCACCATCTATATCTTTGTACATGATGTCACCGGCTTGCCAGTTGCTTCCAAAATTACTTTGCCCCTGTAAGGGAGTGGAAGGAGCTACCCCATGACGTTCTTCGTAAGCTTTGTCCAAACTCTCCAAGTGAGCTTTCATCTCCTCATCCGTTCTGGCTATACCGATGGTTTCGTATCCCCATATTTCATTGATATAGCGACCTTCAATATACGTATAGATATTATTGGTTGGGTTATTGGGATAGCGGAGTATCTTAGTGCGCGAATCAGACAACAGTAACTTAGCTGAATACGAAAATCCGCTTTTCAAGGCATCTCGCCACATTACAGACAACTCCCATCCATGCGTACGAAGGTCGGTATTATTGGTTTTCGGAACGGAAGTACCCAATATTTCGGGCAAAGCAGGTGCATTCCCCACCATATCTTTCGTATTGCGCACGTAGTAGTCGAACGAACCCGACAATCTGTTTCTGAACAGACCTAAATCCAAACCAATGTTGTAAGTTTCTATCGTTTCCCATGTCAAACTCTCGGATACCAAACCGGGAGCAGTGGCTATATTGGGCTTTATACCATTTTGCAACCAGCCTCCGGCTGATGATTGTGCCGAAAGCGTCTGGTAAGTATAATACCAGTTATCCGTATTCTGGTTTCCAAGGCTTCCGTAAGAACCACGAATCTTCAACATGTCAACAGTAGAAGATAATGGTTTGAAGAATTCTTCCTGCGCAATGTTCCAGCCAACGGATGCCGAAGGGAATGTTTTCCATTGATTGCCTTTACGGAAACGCGATGAACCGTCGGCACGAACATTGACTTCGAACAGATACCGTCCCTTATAGTCGTAATTCAAACGACCGAAGAATCCAACAGTCGACCATTCGTTGCGTCCTCCGTTTACACTGGGTGTAATGGGATTTCCATCAATATCAAGTCCGTTGGTCAGATCCACTTCCGGTTTTGAATTAATCATAATTCCGTTTCGTTGCAGACCGAACAAGTTTTGTTTCAGATTCTCTGCCTGAAAACCGCCCAGAATGTGAAAGTTGTGGCTGTCGGCCAATGAGAATGAATACTCGGAACGTGCATTGAAGTTGAAATAGTTTTCTTTCAGATAATCTTCGTGCACATTCGAACTGCTCTTGCGATAATACGGTGCACCGTTCAGGTCGTGGTTGATATACGGCTGGCTATCCCAATGACGGTTAGCCGATTTGATGCGATAGTTGAAGTCCACGCTTGTCACCCAGTTCTTCACGGGCTCTATTTCCAAGCCAGTCTGAAAGTAGAAATGATCGGTTTGCTTTTTGTCCGAACCTCCTTCTGCCAGTGCAGCTACCGAAGTATCATCACTGTAATAGTAGTATCCGTTGCGATCGTAGAGCGGCAGGATAGGCCATGCTTTAAAGGCCAGCGCCTCGTAAAAATAATCGGTCAACGCCGAAGGGCGCACATAGTCTTCGCGCGTGAAACGCATATTCATGTTAAACTTCAACCAATCGGTAATCTCGGAATTGATCTTGGCAGTGGCCGTAAAGCGTTGCAGGTTTTCTTCACCGACATTCAGCAATCCATCCTGATCGAAGTAGCTGCCCGAAGCATAGTAATTAAACTTTTTACTTCCTCCACTGGCACTCACATTATGTTCCTGTGAGAAAGTATGGTCTTTGTAAACCACATCATAGTAGTTCACGTCGTCGGCTCCGGTAGAAAACCCTCCGTACCATTGTCCGCTGGCCTGTGCTTCGATGGGATAAACGATAGTTCCGTCAGCTGCCATGCGCTGTCCCGGTGCATAAGGCTTTGCATTCTGCCAGGTTATCAATCTGTCCATATATGCTTCATTGAAGCGCGGGCTTCCCCCGTTGTTGGTCAGCGCATCGTTTACCCACGAGGCAAACTGCACGGAGTTCATCATCTCCTTCTTGTTTATAGGGCTGCCGAAACGGAAACTATTGTTGTAGTTGATAGAGGTTTTTCCATCTTTAGTTCCGCTTTTTGTAGTGATAAGAACTACCCCGAAAGGTGCGCGCGAACCATAAATAGAAGAAGCGGCGGCATCTTTCAGAACAGAGATATTGGCAATATCCTGCGGGTTTATGCTATGCAGCTCACCCTCCATACCGTCAATCAGAATCAACGGTGCTCCGCTGGTACCTTCACCAATCGTTGCTGTTCCGCGTATATTGATATCGGGACGACTTTCGAGACTACCGTTGGTAACGTCGATATTCAAACCGGGGACCAATCCCTGAAGTGCCTGTGTAGCATTTGCAACAGGACGTTCCTTTAATTCATCACTTGACAACGTGCCGACAGCACCGGTAAGGTTCACCTTTTTCTGCGTACCGAAACCTACTACCACCACTTCGTCCAACATCTCCGTGTCTTCCTTCAGAGTGATATTGACAGACTTTCCGGAAATTGCTTGCACTTCCTGCGACTTATATCCTATATAAGAAATAAGAAGCGTTGCACCCGGTTTCACCGAAAGAGAAAAGTTACCGTCAATATCGGTAATCGTACCATTGGACGGATTGCCTTTTTCTACAACACTGGCACCGATAACAGGCCCCATGTCATCATTTACCGTACCTGTAACTTTGATTTGTTGTTGTTGCACTGTCTGCACACCGGGTCCACTACTTTCAGCCCTCATTGCAAGAGGGTGTGCAGCAATAAAACCTGTACAGAGCAATAAGGCTGCAAGAGCCTTACGGTTGTTCTTAAAAGAATCTGATTTCATTGTTTTCCTTTTAATTAGATAATAATAAGGTTAATAGAATCTCAAAACTTCGTCCCCCCCGAAGAGGGATGCGCAAAGATATCATGCCCCTTCAAAAGAGACAGGGGACAAATTCGCCTTCAGGAAAAGGTAAATCGGTCATGAACATTTTACCACGGACTTTGACGAATCAGTCCCTGTATCCGACATAGAAATGTCGTCCTCTTCCGATATAGTAGAGACTCTTCCGTCCCACACTAACCAAAAAGTTTCTTCGCCTTAATTAAAAAGTTATCATAAATGAAGAGAAAAGTTTTCTCCATCGAATAAAATAGTGTATATTGCAACTGCAATTATATATTCGCAACTTACAAATTTATAGTTTCAGGCTATAAATTTATATTCGTAATCTACGAATAAATATTTTTATTCGATATGGAAAAGTTTTCTATTAAAGAAAAGGATATTTATAACAGACAGAAAGTAAGTTTCCGCCTTGTATACAACAGACAGGAAAGCTATAATAACTAAATACACACCATAATGGCCGAATACGAAATGCAGGAAATGAACCTGCCCAATAAAGAAGGAAAACGAGTACTCTACCCCCGCCTTGTGCAACGAGGTCAGGCAGACACGGACTACATTGCCAAGACACTGGCACAAAAAAGCGCTTTCAGCAAAGGAGATGTCGTAGGTTTGTTGCAAGAACTGGGTGAAGAACTGGCTTATCAGATGGGACAAGGGAAATCGGTAAAATTGGACGGAATAGGCACTTTCGTTCCTTCACTGGCTTTACGCGCAGACAAGGAACGGGAAACAGGCGAAGAAGACAGCACCCGCCGAAATGCACGGAGCATCGTAGTAGGAAGCATCAACTTCCGTGCAGAAAAAGAACTTCTACGCAATACCAACTACAATTGTGAACTGGAACGCTCGCAACAAAAATTCCACCGGTCATCGCAAAAGTACAGCCCCGAACAACGGTTGGAAAGGGCACAACAGTATCTTACCCAGCATCCCTTTATGACGGTAAGTGACTATGCCAACCTGAACGGACTGCGCCACACTACTGCCTCACTGGAACTGAGAAAATGGGCGGAACAACCGGAAAGCAACATCGGCACTTCGGGACGGGGTACACACAAGGTTTACGTCCGCAGGTAAATTCGTCAAATAACAGGGACAAATCAGGCAAAACTGCAATTATGAGTATATGCAATAGAGATTTATCATATCTTTGTTACAGAGACAAACATTTAAAACTCATCAACAATCATGCGCACATACACGTACCTCTTGTCTTTGTTCGCCTGTCTGATGCTACTGGCAAGCAAAAGTATGGCACAACCTTATACCCTGCGTCACCTGGGCATAGAGGACGGATTATCGAACAATTACGTAACCGACATTGTACAAGACAGCCAGGGATGCATCTGGATAGCAACGGAAGCCGGACTGGACCGTTTCAACGGAAAAGACTTCACCGTTTACAATACCCATAACTCTGACATTGCGGGCGATGCGCTAACCAGATTACTGTACGATCCGAAAGAAAACAAACTGTGGATAGGAACCAGAACAGGAATAAGCCTGCTGGATTGCAGGACACAAGAATTTGAGCAATCCACTCCTTTTGACAGTATAGACATGAACAACAACATAGTCTCTATCTCACCGGCTGCCGATGGAGGCATATGGGTTGCCAACCATTACGGAAAAATAGTACACTATAACAAGACAAGCGGAAAAGTAACCACCCTTTCGAGAGAAAACATCCAAGGATTACCCCATTCACACTGGTCTGTCTTCGATAATGGTAAGGGGCAATTATATGTAGGACACTCCGGTGAAGGTATGAGTATCATCGACCTGAAAAGCGGGACTATCAAACGCTATCAGAATGATCCCCACAACCCTAAAAGCCTGCCGGGAAGCAGTGTTTACAGCATCTATATTGATCATCTCGAAAACATCTGGATGGGTACCAACCAGGGTTTAGCGCTTTATAATCCTGTGACAGAAGATTTTCAGATCTTCAGGTACGAAGCCGGAAATCCCGAATCTCTCATATCCGACCACGTATATGAAATAAAAGAAATGCAGGACAACCGGCTTTGGATTGCCACAGACATTGGCGGAATAAGTATACTCGACCTGCGTAACATCACCTTTATGAACCCGAAAGACCTCAAGTTCCAGAACATCACCAATACATACGACAAGCATGGACTTTCTTCAGGAAATATCCGAAGTCTCTTTCAAGACTCATTCGGAAACATCTGGATTGGGAATTACAGTAGTGGGGTGGACTTTATCAGCCACATGCAACCCATTTTCCACACTCTTCCGTACATGATAGAGAAAAAGCAAATTATCAAATATAAATCAGTATGGGGTGTTCATGTCGATGAAAAACAACAAGTATGGCTGGGTAGCGAAAACGAAATTGCCATGTTCAAAGATGGCAATCTGCAAAAGAAGTTCGATCTCACAGTTCATCTTTCCAGAACATACGCGCAAGTCTTCACCATACACAGTAGTAAGGAAAATCTTTTTCTGGGATTGTACGATGACGGATTGTTGAAGTTTGATACCCGTACGAACCGTATAACCCGTATTGATCTTGGACAAGATTACGTAGATGTCAACGCACTATACGAAGATAAAAACGGAAAGATATGGATAGGTATGGAATATGGACTTGCCAGCTATGAAAAAGGAATCCTACGCAGAGAAAAAGAAATAAATGACCAGATATCAAACCTGTCCGTCTACAGTGTTTTGCACGATCGGCAAGGCAAGCTATGGGTAGGCAGTTACGGTTCGGGTATCTTCGTTTTCGACAAAGATAATAAATGCGTAGCCCAACTTATAAGCGAGAATGGCTTTTGTTCTAATTCCATCAATCAACTTTATATAGATACCAAAGGGGGAATATGGGCGGCAACCCGGAATGGAATCGGATATATTAAAGACACCAACCATCCTGAAAATTTCATCGGATACAAATATGGGGATGGTCTGGAGGACACCTACGTTCATGCCTTACAAGAAGATAAAGACGGGAATATATGGTTCAGTACAGACAAAGGTATCTCTTGCTGGAATAGGGAACAAAATAAATTCGATAACTATGATTATCGGGACGGAATACCTTTAGGCAGCTTTACAGATGGCTCCGCTTATGCCGCACAAGACGGTACACTCTATTTCGGCTCACTGAACGGTGTCTGTTACTTCAATCCACAGGATATATCAAAAGAAAATCAGGTTGCTTCCGTACAGATAGTAGAGTGCAAAGGCATCAGCAGCCGCATGGAAGGCAGCAGTGACGAGACACTTATCTTGTCGGACAATGGAACGATAGAGTTACCTTATGACCGGAACTCATTCAGTATCACTTTTATGATTCCGGACTATTCGCAAAGTCAGGTCGTGGAATATGCATATATGATTGAGGAATTAGGAAACACATGGACCAGTACACAGGGAGAGAATCAGGTAACCTTCCGGAATCTGTCTCCCGGGAAATATACTTTCAAAGTAAAAGCACGCCTGCGCAACCATGACTGGGACGACAATCGCATTGCTACCATGAAAGTGCATATTCATCCTCCTTTTTGGTTGGCATGGTATGCCAAAGCGTTATATATCTTACTGATTGTTACAGGAATATATGTCTGGTTCCGCTTCTATAAGCGTAAACTAATGCTTGAAAATTCTCTTGAGCTGGAACGCAAGAAAAGTCTGAATGAACAGGAACTCAATAATGAGCGCCTGCGTTTTTATACCAACATCACACACGAACTGCGTACCCCGCTGACCTTAATCCTTGGTCCGCTGGAAGACTTGATAAATGACTCAAACCTATCAGCTTACTACAGCAACAAGGTCAAAGTGATTCACAGCAGTGCCATCCGGTTGTTGAACCTAATCAACCAGATACTGGAATTCCGCAAAACGGAAACCCAAAACCGGAAGCTGACGGTTGCTAAAGGTGATTTAGGCAATTTAGTCACAGAAATAGGTTTGCGTTACAAGGAACTGAACCGAAACGAAAAGGTCAAATTCCATATTCAGGTACAGCCCAAGGAAGCCAAGCTCTACTTTGATGCTGATATTATCTCTACAATATTGAACAACCTGTTGTCGAACGCCATAAAATATACACCCGAAGGGGAAATCAACCTGATAATGCATCAGATAGACGATAAAGACAACCGATATATGGAGATAGTGGTCAATGATACCGGATATGGAATAGATGCTGACGCACTCCCGCATATTTTTGACCGCTACTATCAGGTCAAAGGCAAGCATCAGGCATCCGGTACAGGTATCGGTCTGGCCTTAGTCAAGTCATTGGCAGATTTACATGAAGGTACGCTATATGTGGAAAGTGAAATAGGCAAAGGCACAACTTTCACCTTCCGCATACTGGCAGAAAATACCTATCCGGATGCATTGCATAAGGAAGAAAAGGAAACTGTCATTCAAGAGGAAATAGAAAAGCCCGAAGAAGAAGAAGAAAAAGAAGATACGGACATCCGCCCGATGATACTTGTAGTAGAAGATAACGATGATATTCGCGAGTACATAGCCTCTTCTTTCAGTAGCAACTACCGGATTATTACCGCCATCAATGGCAAAGAAGGTTTGGAACAAGCTCTAAACCAAATTCCGGACATCATCATCAGCGACATCATGATGCCGGAAATGGACGGCATCGAACTCTGCAAGCTGGTGAAAGAAGATATACGCACCAGCCATATCCCCGTCATCCTGCTCACAGCCAAAGATTCCATCCAAGATAAAGAAGAAGGATACGAAAGTGGTGCAGACTCCTATCTGACCAAACCCTTTAGTGCCAAACTGTTGAACAGCCGTGTACACAACCTACTGGAATCCCGCAAAAAGCTGGCACTTATAGTAGCCAATCGCACCAAAGAGTTGAAACCGGAACAACAGGAAGAAACCATCAAACTAAATAAGCTGGATGAAGAATTCCTGACTAAATTCACCACCATCGTAGAGGAGAATATAGACATGGAAAAGATGGACATGTCCTTCATGATGGAGAAAATGAACATGAGCCATTCCACACTCTACCGGAAGATCAAGAGCCTGACCGGAATGTCAGGCAATGAACTCATCCGGAAAATCAGACTGAAAAACAGTTTGCGGTTACTGATGGAAGAAGGGCATAATATTTCAGAAGCAGCCTATGCAAGCGGCTTCAATGACCTTGGATATTTCCGCTCCTGCTTCAGGGAGGAATATGGAATGGCACCATCGGAATATATCAAACAAACGATACGTACGAAAGAGTAAATTGTCTTCTTGATATGCTGTATTTTCAATCAACCGGAAATGATAAATCTACTATAGAGAAGAAAAATGAAACGGACATCCTCTCTACTTGAAAGAATGTCCGCTCTCTATAAATACTACCTACTGAAAACTGTGACTTAAAAAACTACCCTTTGTTTATTAATACCAATCTTATGTTAATCTATAACCTATTGTCGATGTTGCAAAGATAGGGTGAAATTTCTATTCAGTAGTAGCACAATTGTTTCATAAAAGGTGATAAATCAGTCAAAATACACTTTTTCCATGCATCAAAGTAGTCTATACCCACTAGTTACAAAAAAACTTCTATATTTAGTTTCTTTCCCTCTGCGTCAATACGCAGTTCTTGTTTTGCAGCATCATACTTCCATGAAACAGAATTCTTCACCTTCTTCACAGATGGCATATTCTTTAAAATAAGAGTATATTTCTGTGATGTGATACTGTGGACTTGCAGTTTGCCTTTCTGTTCATCGTAAGTCACCAAACAATCTTCATACTCAATGCCATCTCCGCATGGTAGATGTAACAGACGGGTAGTGACCCCATTCGGATAAATCATAACAGTTCTACGCCCTGCCATTGAAGCATCTCCCAGTCCGGTTAGTCCATTGGTTACATTCAGTGGCAGAATAGCCCCTGCTTTTACAAACAAGGGAAAGCGCTCTAATGGATATACTTCCTCAATCAGACTGCCCGAAGCATATTTCTTCCCATCATAGAAATTAATCCATTCTCCTTCGGAAGGAAGATGAAACGATGCATGGTTATCATCTGACGTAATAGCCTTGGTAAACAAATAATCTCCTACCTGATGACTTTCTTCTTCATAAGAAGCATTCTTTATCAAAGAACCACCATGCAAATGTGCATCCACAACGGTTGAGAAAAGATAAGGGATCAGTTCATTGTGTAATACGACACAATAACGATAGATATCTTCCACATCTTTTCCATGCCACCAAGGCAAATGATTGCTGAAAGCACCATTTTCACCACCATTAATCATACAGGCAGTCATACAACCAAATTGTGCATACCTCACAAACTGCTCTTTATTGGAACGCTTCATGAAAAAGCCTGCAACCTCACACCCCGGTGAACCATAACCACGTTTTGCAGACTGATAAATATTCTGAATTTGCAGTTTCAAACCTTTCCAGTCACCGGAGAAGTCTCCACACCAACCCATATTCATCTTTTCTACACTCGCTGCATAACCTCCCTGATGAGAATAAGGACGAGCGATGATGATGCCTTGCGGATTTTTCTTCACCGTATAATCATACATCGCATCATAATAATAAGGACGGAACAGTTCATTACTCATCTGCCCGATAGAAGTGTCGAGAATATCGCCAAACCAGAATTCTCCCTGGTCAACCTTCCAACCGTAAACTCCGTCGATAAAAACTTTATCCAGCTGCTTATACCACCAGTCCACCGCCTCCTTATTGGTAAAATCAATATGTACGCCTTCTCCTTTCCACCAGGTATGTGGCTCACTCTTATTTATGCCATATCCCTTGGAAACGACTTCGTCGTACGTATCGCTTTTCTGAAAACGGGTATCCTTACACTTTATATTAACCGCTCCCGTAAGCCAGAGAAGTACCTTCACATCTTTACTTTTAAAATAATGAATCATCTCCTTCGGGTTTGAATAGCGTTGCGTGTCCCAATTAAAATCATTATAAGTCGTACTCCAAGGGCTATCAATTATAACGGCCCCTACCGGAATTTCACGTTGCAAATACCCCTCAACCAAAGCTTTAGCACCTTCTGTTGTATTAATGCTATCTTCCCATGCTATATGTTCAAAGGCCCACGCCGGAGTAATCGGCGGATTTTGAGCTTTGATAGACACACCTATTAGAATCGAAATTGCAAGTAATAAAATTTTCTTCATATTGTTTTGTTTTTCTATATTATTGTGCATAACCTTCATTTTGCCTGAACTCTATATTCAGAACTTTATAACTATTAATGGTAGACAAAGGCACCGGACGATTAATGTGATAGGGTTTAATTCCTATACCGTTTACGCCATTATCCGGATTCGTGTCGGGATTCTTTTCCTTAATCCATTGGCAAAAGGCATCTTTATCCAATGCACGCTTCAGCATCTGCCATCTAAAAAGTTCTCCTCCCAGTTCACGGGCACCTTCATCCAGAATAAATGGTATATCTATATCTTCCGGATTCACAGTCAATGCCTCTTCATGACCAGGTATCAAAGCCCGTTGGCGAAGCTCCGTTATTACTTGTGCAGCTTCATCCTCTCTGCCCAAACGAATATAAGCTTCCGCCAGCGTAATATAAACTTCTCCCAACCGAATCAGTATAGCATCCTTATAAGCATATTCCTGTTTTGCAGTTGAGCGACTGGTATCCAACCATTTTATCACATTATTGGCACAACTGCGTACATTGGAATTACTCAAGACTGCTCCCGTCTGAGTATCATAGATATCGGCTATATCATCACAGATAATTCCCCTACTCTCATAAGCCGCCTTAACTTCCTGAGGAAGAACATCGAGTGCACGAATCAATAAAGTGTCTGAGAAATCGGGTAGTTCGTTCCAATCGTCCGTACGGCAATAGCCTGATATGAAAGTCGCATCCCGACGTTTATCATATTTATTGAATACATTGATAAAATAATAGGTAGGCATCACTGCACGATATTCACGTCCGTAGAATACGCTATGCGCCTGCAAGCCATTGATTGTTTTAGAATAAGACCGTACCGAACGATTTACCTGTGAGACCCAATAACGGTGGATAAAATTGTTCTGAACATCAAATGTTGTGTTACCATATTGTATGGACCAGATTATCTCACCATTTTCAGTATTATCCGGTGAAAAGATACGGCTGAAATCATTTTCTAATTTATACCCGTAGTTATTCTTTAATTCTGTAGCCACGCTCACCGCTTCTTCATAACAGTGCCTTTTGCTTTGCATTCCAACTTCACCGATCAATGCCTCGTCATAAGCCGCCAAAGACATCAGGGCACGCATACGAATAGCCTTGGCAATGCCCTGATCCATTCGTCCGAAGCTTGACGACCGTACTTCAGAAGGAGATTTCAAACTCTGATCTGCAATCTCCAAATCAGCTAAAATACGCTTATAAAAAGTAGCAATCCCCGGCTGAGTCCCTTCTATCTCTTCCGGACTGGTAATAGGTGTCTCGGCATAATATGCTGCGGGTCCATAGATTTCAACTATCTGATGCAAATAGAAAGCACGCAGGGCATGGGCTTCTGAAAGAAGTTCACTTCGTCTGCTTTCTGAATGGAAGTCTGCAGCATTAATTGAATTAATACTCGTATTGATAGTGGAAAGTGCCACATACAACCATTTCCAAAGACCTTCATTACTGCCATTATCAATCATGTATGTATCGGTATAAGTAATCAGCCCTTTCCAATAGTCACGTACATTACCCCCATAAGCCATCAGGTCATTTCCCAGTTCTCCTACCATGAACCACTGTTCCAGAAGTTCAGTATTAATCTGGTACAATGAAAGTAACTCAGCCTCAGCACCTTTTTCCGTCTGTGCATACGTATCATTAATAGATCCTTTCGGAGTTTCTTCCAGAAAGTTGTCACATCCACAGAATGTCATTAATAAGGACAGACAAACTGAATATAATTTATAATTGAGTTTCATATCGTTCTGATTTTAAAAAGTTAGATTCACACCAAAATTAATACTCTTCGGTACTGTCAGTTCTATAGAGGGAGATTCAGGAATCACATCTTCCTTAGCTGCCCTGTACAGATAGAAAGCATTACGCAACTGTACATAAAAACGTGCTTTGCTCACCGGGATATATCGCTTTAGTAATGAATGAAAATCATACCCCAATGTCATATCCTGCATTTTAATATAGTCACCTTTCATATAACCACACAACTCGCGGTGATCGGCCCAGGTTGCATCGGCTCTCGGATAGTCGTTTGAAGGATTATCCGGCGTCCAGTAGTTTACATCGGGCACCCATCTGGTACCAGTCAGGATCACGTGCCATCCATACGCATCATCATAGAACACATAATCCCACCTGCTTGAAAGATTGAAGGAGAAATCTAAATTCTTCCACTTGAACGAACTGCCTAATGAAACAATATACTTCGGATCAGTAGAGCCCAAGATCTTCTTATCATCAGCTGTAATCTGTCCATCTTGCTTCAGATCTCTGATTTTCACGTCTCCCGGCTTACAACCATATTTAGCTGCTTCTTCTGCCTCATTGGTTTGCCAGATACCTGCTTTTTCATAATCATAAATTACATTAATGGGCTTACCGATGAACCATTTGTTTGAGATGTCATCCTGATCATTCGTCAAGCTTATGATTTTATTCTCATTGACAGACATATTTAGGTTCATATCCCACTGGATATCTTTTGTGTCCACCAATATGCCATTCAAAGAAAGCTCAATACCTTTGTTCTGTGTTTTACCAATATTTTGCCAAATACGGGAAAAGCCGGTGGTCAAAGGAATACTACGCTGCATCAGTAGATCTTTGGTACGGGTATCGTAAAACTCAATATAACCGGAAATCCGGTTGTTGAACAATCCGAAGTCCAAACCTATATTATTGGTATTAGTGATTTCCCAACCCAATTTCTTGTTTACCAATTTATCGGGGCGATAAGCATAAATGCCTTTTCCTCCTTCTCCGAACTGATAACCATAACTTCCCAAACCAGCCAAGGTAGAATAAGGATCAATGGCTTGATTACCTACTGTTCCATAGGCATAACGTAACTTCAGGTTAGAAATCCAGCTAATGTCTTTCATGAACGGTTCTTCTGAAATTCTCCACGCCAGACCTCCTGAGAAGAATGTAGCCCATTGGTTGCCTTTAGCCAAACGAGACGATCCATCAGAACGAACTGAGATATTAGCCAAATACTTTCCCTGATAATCGTAACGCACACGTCCCATAAATGAAGCTAATGCCCAATTACTGTAACCGCTGCCTATCTTCTGATTTTCAGTATTAGTACCCAAATTGTGATAAAGCAACTGCTCCACATCCAAATTCCTGCCCTCAGCCGACATTTCATCATATTGATAATTCTGTATTTCAGTTATGGCATCCAAAGTGATATGATGCTCATTAAAGGTATTATCATAGGTTAGCGTATTATTCCAAGTCATCGTATATGAATTCTGACCGCTTTTACCTGAGCGGTTCAACCCACCATTTGCCTGAAAAGATTCACTCCCATAAAAGAATCCTTTTTTCGTATCACTATATGTATATCCGAAATTACTATGCAAGGACAGATTGCGTAACGGATGGACATTTGCAGAGAAAACCATATTCATGCTTGTATTCTCCGTATCATTGGCATACTGTCCGTCCACATAATCTGCAAGAATACTTACACTGGATTCCTGCGGATTAGGATACATGATCAGATCTCCATTCTCGTCATAAGGTTTTGATAAAGGTGTTCCATAAAATAATGCCTGTCCATAAGTAGCGAAGCCACTACTGTTGCGCTTACGCAACCGCATCGTTGCACCCAGATCGAGCCATGAAGTAAGTTTATGATCAACGGTAGAGGTGAAATAAAACTTCTTTGCTTCACTGTTCTGATTGTAACCCTTGTCCTTTTCGTAAGCAAAACTCAAACTGAATTTTGTTTTTTCGTTGCCTGAAGATACAGACAGGTTATGCTTTTGTGTAGCACCATCGCGAAATACCAAATCCTGCCAGTCATAATATTCTCCATCATGAATCATCTGAAGTTCTTCGTTCGAGAAGATTTTTTCGTCACTCACTTCCTGTCCCCATAAGTTATTGGCAATTTTATATGAGTCCCTACGCATTTGCACGAATTTCTCTCCTTGCATCATATCCATAAAATGTGGCTTGCTGATTCCATAGAAAGCATCATAGCTGACAGTTGTCTTACCCGTCTTTCCACGCTTGGTCGTAATAATAATTACACCGTTAGCACCACGGGAACCATAAATAGCCGCACTGGATGCATCTTTTAAGACCTCGATAGATGCCACTTCATTCATGTTCACCACATCCAGTGAAGCAGGTACTCCATCCACAATTACCAACGGAGTATTACTGGCATTCAGTGAACGTGAACCACGTATGCGAATACCACGGTCATCACCTTCATAACGCGATGCCTGAATATCCATACCCGGCACCTTACCTTGCAAAGCATCGGTAATGCTGGTAGATGCCGAAGCTGCAATAACATCTCCTTTCACAGAAGCCACGGAAGCTGTCAGATCACTTTTCTTGGTCGTACCATAACCTATTACTACCACATCATCAAGTGTTGTAGCATCTTCTATCAATACAATATTTATATGCTTATTTCCACCGACTGAAACCTCTTGCTTTACATAACCGATGAAAGAAACTTCCAAGACTCCTCCAACCGGTACTCCCAAAGAGAAATTACCATCGATATCAGTAATCGTACCATTATTAGTGGTGCCTTTTACCAATATATTTGCACCGATAATCGGTTCACCAGCTACATCCTTTACCGTACCCGTTATTGCATTCTGCGCATGCACACAAAAAGTGGTAATACATAGCATCAGACAAGCTATCCAAAGCCTCCTGAATAAACATAACATTTGACTGTGTCGTTTCATAAATATTAATTTAAATTGTACCTAAAAGAAGTACTGATATGCCGGCTTATATCAGTTACCGACAACAAAATTAAGCATGAAAAGACACAAAAGCATACGAAATACAGGCTATTATATTCCGTTCATTCGTATGAAACATTATTCAAATTAAATCATTAATTTTCAGAACTTTGCAAATTACACAACACGATTGCAAACAATCGTATGCAATAAAAGTAACCACTGAAAAAGGGAAAAAGGAAGTGTATTACCATTATCTGCCCGTTGATTCTACTTGCTGCATATATTCATTGGGAGTAATACCGGTAGTTTCTTTAAAAGCACGGAAAAAAGTAGTATATGAACTAAAACCACATAATCCAGCCAATGCTTTCAAAGTATAACGATCCTTTTCATTAGAACTGACCAGACGCTTAAATTCATCAATACGATACTCATTGACAAAATCATAATAGCGTGTTTTAAGGTTTACATTAAAAATTTGAGAAAGTGTTTGAGTAGAAGTACCTACAGCATCCGCTACATGGGCTAATTTAAGTTCCGGATTCAAAAAAGCCCGTTCCTTTTCCATATAATTTTTCAGTTTACTAATTAAGACCTGCGCTTCTTCGTCACTTATCTTTTTATTAAAGCGGTACTTCTCTTCTTCATTATGAAGTGGCTTCACCTGAATAGTCTTTTTTCCCCGCCGTTTCTTTTCAATAGTATAAATAACACCAGCTATTAAAACTCCACCCAAGGCAAATCCTAACCACAGCCATGCAGATAAAGAAGATCGGATTCTAATTTGGAAACTCTGCATACTATTCTCATCCATTTGCTTACGCACTTTAAAGGTATACTCTCCGGGGGATAAGTTAGAAAACTTGATCGAGTTTATACCTCTCAATATTTTCCACTCTTTATCATATCCCTCTAATTGATATTCATATATCATCAAGTCGGGAACATCATAAGTAAGCGTGGCAAAAGTAATATCCAGAGTATTCTGGTCTTCAGGTAAGGCAATAACCCCTCTCTTTTCTATCAGTTCTCCATATTCAGCCAACACAGATACACCATTTACCAGAAAATCAGAGATAACAGTAGGGGCAGACTGAGGTACAGAATGAATATCAGCAAAAACAATACCTTTTGCAGTAGCCAGCCAGATAGTATCACCGCATAATTGTCCATCATTTGAATAAGGTTCCGGCAATCCTTCAGTAGAAGAAAATAAGGTGAAATGATTGAGGGCACTATCTCCTTTTACAACCCCACGTGATCCAACAAGCCAATAGTTATTAGCTTTATCTTGTAAAACCTCGCGTATAGAATACCCCAGATAACCAGCATCTTCGGGAGTACACACATAGCGTAAATGATTAAAAGTGCTATCACAAATAAACACCCGGTTTTTATTAAAACAAAACAAAAAGTTCCCCTGACGATCTTCTGTCATATAAGTTACCGGCGGTAACTCATGTAATTCGGCTGGCAAACTTTCGTCTGAGAAAATACCCTCTTTAGTATTCAAGAATTGTAATCCTTTATCTGTAGCTACCCAGCACCTTTCCTTAGTATCTATATACAAGTAATTCACCTTATCATCGACCAAGGTAGAATTCAAGTTTGTATATACTTTCTCTATCTTTAAATTCTTATTATAACAATAGAGCCCATTCAATGTTGTAATCCATAAATATCCTTGATTGTCAATTGCAAAGGAATTCACATCTAGGTTAGTCTCAGTAAACTTAGATAACTGCAAAGTGTGCCTGTCCAACTTATAAGCCCCTCCACCCCTTGTTCCAATTAAAATATCATCATTATATTTGATGAAAGCGGAAGTATATCCGAAACTGTTTTTTTCCAGAGAAGAAGGGAAATATTCAATCTGCGACTTTGATGCACAAATATAATAAAATCCATTCGGAGTTCCTAAAAGTTTTATACCATCAACAAAATACAAACTATTAAACACCTTGTTGCGTAGTTCTTGATTTCCAAATCTATAAGGGTAAAAAGGTTTATTACGGAATTGCAGATAATCTACTCCCATATAACTGGTACTCCCTATCCACAACACATTCATATTATCCAGCAACAGACAAGATATCATATCTGAAGTCAGATATTCATCATTATCATTGGGCATTGCAGATATAGAATGAATAATTTGTTGTTCAGGCAGAGAAATAAAAAAGACGCCACTCCCTAAAGTCCCACAACATAATATTCCGTCACGCAAAGAAAGGGCTGAAACATGATTATTACCTACCGACGGAAGAAAAGATGAATACTCTCCCGAAAGCATATCAAATATCACTACTCCATGAGTAACGGTACCGATATAAAGCAATTTGTCGTTACCAACTACACATGATAATTTAGATGTGAACTTAACATCCTTACCATAAACACGGATACCTCCAGTTGATAATGTGTAAGCAATAATCCCTTCAGGAGAGAGGAACCAAATATCTTTAGCTGTAGCATATGCACCTATAATCTGATTGTATGCAGAAATTTCATCGGTAATCCGAAGATGTTCCAGTTTTTGCTCTTTGTCAATAATATATATGCCATTAGAAGTTCCCACATATACCTTGCCATTTATATAACACAAAGAACGAACCGGAAAATTTATCTCGGGAAATATACGAAGAAGGATTTCGGATTTGGCTTCATATTTCCATAGTCCTTTATTGGTTCCTATTAAAAAATCAGAATTCTCTATCTCTTTAATTACAAAAACTTTCTCTACCTGTTCTGGAAAATAAAAGCACTTAAATTGTACGCCATCAAAACGTTGGATCGTATTTAAAGTACCAAACCAAACAAATCCTTTTGAGTCTTTCATGATGCAACTTACTTTCGGATCTTGCAGACCACTTCCATTATCTAAATTCCGTACGGCTGTTAGATTTGCTTGCAAAGGAAAAACGTGACATACCAAAAGTATCACAAAAACCAGAATTTCTGCGGATTTCAGTTCTTTTCTTTTATGTGTCTTCATATTTTCAGGTCACTTAGATTCTTCATGGCAAAATTAAGAATAAATCTGCTATTTCCATGATTTCCGAAATTCTTTTCATAACACTACTCATGATTGTGTTATGATTGTACCTGACCATATTTTATCTGAGGATTATCCTCTCAAATAGGAGCATGTAATCTCTTTACAACTAATTTATCCCCCGACAAATCGACTTTAAACAGGTGCGGAATACGAATATATCGCCCATTCACATCTTTATGACTATGAACCGACATCATCCACTCACCATCCAAAGTACGGAACAACATTCCATGTCCGAAGTTAGGTGGAGTGATCGGTTCTTTCTCTTGTATCCAGGGTCCATCCAGAGTTCCGCTTTCGGAATAGGCAACGCCTTGTGTATAGTCCTGGAATACCCAGCTTGTCCATATCATACCTAACCGGCCCGTACCTGTGCGGAAAAGCC
>ERZ791927.1183-NODE-1183-length-21157-cov-5.498910_pt1 | contig 21157 bp, 11 predicted proteins | sample MGYA00510130_ERZ791927 | MGnify/ENA primary metagenome ERZ791927 (study PRJEB30046, sample SAMN00792055) | human gut metagenome | study: EMG produced TPA metagenomics assembly of the A metagenome-wide association study of gut microbiota in type 2...
GCGCCGGTGCGGCAGGCGGGGAGACAGTCCCCCAGACCGTCGCAGTAGTCGTCCCGCATCAGCTGCGCCTTGCCGTCTACCATGGCGATGGCGCCCTCGTGGCACGCCGCCGCGCAGGCGCCGCAGCCGTTGCATTTTTCCCGGTTAATTTCAATAATTCTGCGAATCATAATCTGTTCCTCCTGTTTTTTTGGGGGAAACTCTGAACAAATCACCTTCGGCTGGACAGCGGACCTTTTTCCCTAGCCGTGCGGCTTCACAAGCGGGAAATACACAAAGTATTCCTCCACTTGTGAAGCCTTCGTCTAGGAAAAAATCTCTCGCCGCCAGCTCTCGCCGATTTGTCCAGAGCTTCCCTTGACTTTATGGCCACAGTTTACTATACTATTGCAAAAACGTATGTTGGAATTCCAACAAAGGAGCGATTATGGAAGCATATTATGAAATATTGTCCCAATGTCCGCTGTTCACGGGGATAACGCGGCAGGAAATGCCGGAAATACTGAACTGTCTGGACAAAAAGGTGGTCGAGATACCAAAAGGCGACCCGGTGTTTCTGGAAGGGGAGCCTGCCCGGTTCGTGGGGGTCGTGCTGTCCGGCGGGGTGCAGATCGTCCGGGACGATTACTACGGAAACCGAAGCGTGCTGACGGTGGCCGCGCCCGGCGGGCTGTTCGCGGAAGCTTTCGTCTGCGCGGGGCTGGAGACATTGCCGGTCAGCGCATTTGCCGTGCAGAACAGTACCGTGCTCCTGCTGGATTGCCGGCGGGTGATGACCGGCTGCGGCCATGACTGCCTGTTCCACAGCCGGCTGGTATACAATCTTTTGCAGGGCATCGCTCAGAAAAATCTGGCGCTGACGGAGAAGATACGGTTCATGTCCCGGAAAACGACCCGGGAAAAGCTGATGGAATTCCTGCTCGATCAGGCGAAGCGCCACGGCAGCGCGGAGTTTACGATCCCCTATGACCGTCAGGCGCTGGCGGATTATCTGGGCGTGGAGCGAAGCGCCATGTCGGCGGAGATCGGGAAGCTGCGGAAGGACGGGCTGATCGAAACCAGCGGCGCGTGGTTCCGGGTGGCGGCTTCTGACGGAAAATGATTACAAATGTGTAACAATATGTGGATTCTGACGGCTTTTTCGACACAAGATGTTGTGGGGATTTTAAAAATTGTATTGACAATTTCTTAAATCGGTCTTATAATACTGAATAGAGAAACACGAGCAGAGGCGCTGCGTCCGTAACGGCGGTTTCGTCAGGGGGCAGGGCTTAACAAGGAAATGGGGTAGGATGCCCCGCATTGACCAATACCGTGTGCGTTTAGAAGCCTGTCCGTTGGCGAAAGCCAGTCATTGGGGCGACCTGAGAAGGCAGGGCAGGTTTTGCTTGAGGCGCGAGTCGGGAGACCTACTGTTTCGTCAGAATGTTGCTTCGGAATGGTCATGGCGATGTTCTACCCGTCGGTGGAACACGCGATGACCATTTTTTGCGTGGTTTCTCTAAAATTACAACCTAATTCATGTTTCCGTGGCCGGGCGGGGCGTTCAGACTGCCCGGCTGAACAAGAGAACGGGGTGCGAGTCCCCACGCTGCCGGCACTGTAAGTGTCGAGACGGCCTGCCGTTGGTGAAAGCCAGTCATTGGAGAATTCCGAGAAGGCAGACAGGCCGCCGCTCGAGACACAAGTCAGGAGACCTACGGAAACAGACAGCGGCCGCTTTGCCCCGGGAATTGGGCGGAGACGGTCGGTTTTCGGCGCAGAAAAACGGCTGCGGCGGTCTGTTGTTTTGGACTGCCGCAGCCGTTCTTCATTATATATAGAAATGTAGAAAAAGGTGCATTATGCCGACGCCAAGCAGAAATGCGATTTATGACGCGACCATCCGCAGAATGACCGCGTGCGCTCTGGAAGAAGCGGAGAACCGTTTCGCCGTGGAACACGCGCAGGACACGGAGCAGCAGCTTGCCGATTATCTCCGCAAATATGCGGACGAACTGGGGCACACGCCATGGCCACGGGAGATTCCGGGCGGTGTGACCATTCAGACACGCTTCGGAAGCTGGGAGGCGGCTGTGGCGGAGGCGGGGCTGCCTTTCCCCGAGCATCCGAACCAGCCGGGCAAGTTCCGGCGCGTCCGGGAAGAGACCCGGCGCCAGCGAGCCTTCTACCGCCAGAAGAAAGCCGAAAAACGGGAGCGGGCGAAGGAACGAATGAAGGCGCAGGAAGAAAAAAGAAGAAAAAATCGTCAATCCGGTATTACCTGATCCGCGTAACCCCCTTGCGCGAATCTGTAATATATTGGGAAACTCTGAATCAATCGTCTGCGGCTGAGCAGCGGGTCTTTTGCCCCATGCCGCAGACTGAAAAACGGGAAATACATGCAGTATTTCTCCGTTTTCCAGTCTTTGCCTGGGAACAAAATCCCTCGCTGTCAGTTCCTGCCGATGGAATCAGAGCTTCCATTAAGCTGTTTTGATTGCCCAAGGAACAGCTTTTCCTCCCTTAGTACCGCCGTCGGAGCAGAGGCGGCGGTATTAGGGTCTATCTGAAAACCGTCAACACGCCCAAACAGCGGGTCTTTTCCGCCTGCTGTGCACCATTTTCCCTTGCAATACACAAAGTATTTCTGCGGAAAAATGGCTTCATCAGACGAAAAATCCCTCGCTGTTGGTCATATTCCCGGTTTTCAGATAGACCCTAAGGAAACCCTAAATAAATCGTCTTCGGCTGGCGGCGAATCTTTTGCCGCCAGCTTTCGCCGATTTATTCGGAGCTTCCTTAAGAAAGCAAAAACCTCCGCCGGGGTTCCGGCGGTGCAAATAGATATCCGGCTTATTTTGTGGCAAATGCGCGACCGACCGAAACGGGAGACACGCATTCTTGTTCAGCTGAACAAGGGAATCCGGTGCAAAACCGGAACACGGCGGGCAGACCCGTCGTGCTGTAAGCACGGAGCCGACTTCCTTTCCGCGAAAGCGGGTCATTGGGGAAACCTGAGAAGGCGGGAAGCGGCGTGGACGATTTCGTCCGAACGTGTTAGTCAGAAGACCTACAAACTGTGCGTTTGAAAAACGTACAGCATAAGCAGAACGCCCCGGCGGCGGTAAACCCGACGTGCCGGAGCTGGCCGGAATGAATTCCGCTTTACGCCTGCGGGCGTTGCAATACCATATAATGAGGAGGTTTATTTATGAAGAGAAGACTACTGGCATTCCTGCTGGCGTTTGTGATGACGTTCAGCCTTGTGCCGGTAAACGCGTTTGCTGCGGAGAGCAGCGAGACGGAGGTCACCACATCGGCAGAGGTCGTGGAAACCGAACCCGCTGCTCTGCTTGCGGACGACGGGGCACCTGTCGCAGAGCAGGTAGAGGAGGATATCGTCTACACCGCGAGCCTTGCGAAAAATGAGGGTGAAAAGGACAACCTGGCCGTAGGCGATTCCTTCGGTTATGCCTACACCTTCAGCGCCAGCGGCACGGCCGATGTCGAATCGTTCTGGGGAACCTTCCGGTTTAACCCCGAGACGACGGAGTTCTTCTGGATTCAGGATCCGGGAATCGGCGTGGAAGTGGATGCCGAGCAGGGGATTCTGCGCGTCGGCGGCAACAGCGGCACACTTAACGCCGGGGACTATTCCTTTGACGTTCAGTTCAAAACCAAGGCACTTGGTGATGCGACGGTTACCCTGGAGTCTTTTAAGGTAAACGACGTAAATTACCTGAGCAATCCCATTGCAGTGACCAGAACCGTTGGCTGCAACGTCAGCTGGACGGAGGACGCCGCCTACACCGTTACCGGCGAGAAGCTCACGCCTGTCGGTGAGAGCTACAGCTTCACCGTAGCAGCCAACGAGGGCTACGACGATGCCAACATGGTGGTCAAGGTCAACGGCAATGAGGTTACCGGCACCGACGGCAGCTACACCGTTGAGAATGTTTCTTCCGACCTGACCATCACCGTCGAGGGCGTGACCGAAGCCGTTCAGAAGACGGCCGGCCTGTCCGTTCTGAAGTTCGGCGACACAAGCACCGAGGCCAAGGCGCAGATGTTCCAGCTGATTCCGGCTTTCGACCCGGCGGTCAAGGAATACACCGTGCTCGTGCCGGACAACTCCAACATGTTCTACGCATGGGCGACGCAGGCTGTCGACAGAAGCAGCAGCACGACCATCACGGCCAAGTGGGTAAACCTTAACGTTGATACCGAGAAGACACAGGCTCTGACCTCCGGCAAAGCCAGCGGCCAGAATCTGGCAGGCTTCGCGCCCACCGGCACGAAGGTCAACACCATGACCGTCACCGTTGTGGACGGCGACTTCAAGGATGAGTACAAGCTCACCTCCGTCCGAGTTGCGCCGAGCCTGACCGCCCTGTCTCTGGACGGCATCCGGTTCGCGGAGAGATTCTCCGCTACCAAGACGGCTTACACCGCGACCACTGCCGCCGAGAGCGTTACCGTTGCGGCGACTCCCCGTGATGAAAGCTATACCGTCACCGTCAACGGCGGCAGCGACACCACCGTTCCGCTGAATCTTGGTGAGAACAAGATCAACGTGGTCGTCACCAACCCCGGCGGCTATACCAACACCTACACCATCACCGTTACCAGACTGGCAGCCATCGAGGTCGGCTTCACCGTTGACCCCGCCGACGCCAAGGTAACTGTCTGGGATTCCAACAAGGACAGAATTGCTCCCACGGACGGCAAGTATTCCGTCATGGCTGACGCCGAGTACACCTACCTCGTGCAGAGTGACGGCTATGTCAGCCAGAAGAGCAGCTTCAAGTTCAGCGAGAGCAGCACCATCGACATTACTCTGGCTGTGGCCACGGAGAACCCGAACCTCGACAGAAGCATCACTGCCGAGTGGGGCAACTTCCGCAACGGCGACAACAACCTTGGCATCACAAACGCCAAGACCCCCTACGCTCCTGAGGACACGGAGCTTCTGTGGGCTGTGAAGCACGGCACCGGCTGGGCGGCCGCCCCCGGTTCTCCCATCATGGTCGATGGCGACATCTACACCTACTCCGGAAGCACCATCCGCCGTCTCAACAGCATGACCGGCGAGGTCGTGACCGAAGGCACCATGGTTGATAAGTCCAGCTACTCCATCGTCCCCATGACTTATGGCGACGGCATGGTCTTCGTTGGCCTGTCCGGCGGCAAAATTCAGGCATTCAATGCCAAGACCCTGGAATCCCTGTGGGTCTACACCGACGAGCTGGGCGGACAGCCCAACTGCCCCATCACCTACAAGGACGGCTACATCTACGCAGGCTTCTGGAACAGCGAGGACAGAAACGCCAACTTTGCCTGCATCAATACCGTTGACGAAGACCACGCCTCCGCTACCGAGGTCAAGTACGCCAGCTGGACTTACACCAGAGCGGGCGGCTTCTACTGGGCGGGCGCCTACGTCACCGACAAGCTTGCCATCGTCGGCACCGACGACGGCGCAGGCGGTTACGACACCAACGGCGCCGCGCTGCTGGTCTTCGACCGCTACACCGGCGAGAAGCTCGACGCCCACGAGGGTATCCGCGGCGACCTGCGCTCCAACGTTTCCCATGACCCCGAATCCGACCGGGTGTTCTTCACCACCAAGGGCGGCATTCTGGGCAACGCCCAGATCGACTGGGATACCGGTAAGATCCTGGACTACAAGGAAGTCGTTATCAAGGATGCGCAGGGCAATGCCAACGCCATGTCCACCTGTACGCCTTCCGTATACAATGGCAGAATCTACATCGGCGTCGCCGGCACCAGCCAGTTCGGCGCCAACAGCGGCCATGGCATCGCGGTTTATAACCTGAACAGCGACGGCTCCATGACCCAGGCGTATGTTTACGCCATCGTCGGCTATCCCCAGACCTCTGCCATGGTCTCCACGGCATACTCTGCCGAGGATGGCTCCGTGTACATCTACCTGCCCTACAACTATACCCCCGGCGGCGTTTCCGTACTGAAGGACAAGCCCGGCCAGACTGCGCCTGTGACCACTACCGGCTCCGGCTACAGCGAGGTCTTCACCCCTGTCAGCCCCCTGGCACAGTACTGCATCTGCTCCACCATCGCCGACCAGTACGGCACCATCTACTATAAGAACGACTCCTGCTACATGATGGCGATCACCTCCAAGATCGAATCTCTGGAGATCACCCAGTATCCCACCATCACCGAGAACGAGGACGGCTCCATCACCGTTGACGGCCTGAAGGCTGTCACCAAGCTGAAGAACGGCGAGGAGCGGGATGTATCCAACTATGTTTCCGTCGTCAAGAACGAGGAGACCGGCGGCTACACCGTGTCCTACACCTACGGTTTCGACAGCGCTAACTACGGCCTGAAGACCCTGTCCGCTGAGATCAGTGACCACACCGTCACTATTCCCGAGAATGCTGGCTACACCGTCACCGGTGAGAAGACCGTTAAGGATGGCGAAGACTACACCTTCACCGTGACCGTGAGCGAAGGCTACGACGCGGCCAACATGGTCGTCAAGGTCAACGGCGAGGAAGTTACCGCGGTTGACGGCGTTTACACCGTCGAGAAGGTTTCTGCCAACCTGACCATCACTGTTGAGGGCGTGACGGAGAAGCCCGCTGTATGGACAGCCAGCTTCGATATCCCCGAAGACGAAAAGGCCAACATTGCTATCGGCGGCGAGGATGACTGGTTCAATGACCGCATCACCTTCGGCACCGACAAGGGCACCAAGTTTGAGTCCGTTGAAATCCTCATCCGGTTCAACCCTGAGACGACCCAGCTGCATCATGTGATGCCTCAGGGTCTCACGCAGGAGCTGGATAACGAGGCGGGCACTCTGAAGCTTTCCATCGGCGAAAGCGGCAGCGGTGTGTCCAATGACATGATCCTCAGAGAATGCACTTACCTCCTTGCGTTCGCCCCCAAGGCCTTGGGCGACGCCACCGTCACCATGGAATACTTCAAGGTAGACGGCAAGGATCTGCTGACCGCGCCTGTTGCACTTGCGAGAACAATCGGCTACAAGGTCAACTGGACTGAGGATGCCAGCTACACCGTTACCGGCGAAAAGTACGCGGCGGTTGACGGCACCTACACCTTCACCGTAGCGGCCAAGGATGGCTACGACGGCACCAATATGGTCGTCAAGGTCAACGGCGAGGAAGTTACCGCGGTTGACGGCAAGTACACTGTCGAAAAGGTTTCTTCTGACCTGACCATCACCGTCGAGGGCGTGAAGAAGATTGTCGCCGGCCTTAAGGCTCTGAGCTTTGGCAGCACCGGTACCAGGAGCAGCGCGAAGACCTTCACGCTGTCTCCGGCCTTTGACCCGGCTGTCAAGGAATACACCATGCTCGTACCGGACACAACCAATGCTGTTTACGTCTGGGCAACCCGCGGTGCGGACCTGACCAGCAAGGCGAAGATCACTGCTGCATGGACGAGCATGAGCACCGGCAAGGCTTCGACCACGACGATCACCTCCGGCAGCTCCAGCGGCAAAAACCTGTCTGGCTTCAACATCGCCAGTGCCGAATCCAACACCCTCACCATCACCGTGACCGATGACGGTTCCACGGACGTTTACACCGTCAAGACTGTCCGCATTGACCCGTCTCTGACGAAGCTTTCGCTGGATGGCGTCAAGATCAATGAGACGTTCGTATCCACTAAGAAGGCTTACACCGCGATCACTACGAAGGACAGCGTTACCGTTCTGGCGACACCTCGCGGCGAGGACTACACCGTGACCTACAACGGCGAGACCAGCAATGTCATTCCGCTGTCCGCAGGCGAGAACAAGATCGAGATCGTCGTCACCAATAAGGACGGCTACACCAATTCCTACACCCTCACCGTCACCAAGGCTGACCACGCCGTCACCATCCCCACCGACGAGAGCTACCTCGTCACCGGTAAGGAAGCCGTTATGGACGGCGCGGACTACACCTTCAAGGTGGAAGTCGATTACCGCTACGAGGCGGGCGAAGACTTTGCCGTGAAGGTCAACGGTGAAACCGTGACCGGTGAGAAGGGCACTTACACCGTCAAGAACGTCACCACAGATCTGGTCATCACCGTCGAGGGCGTGACGAAGAAGGTTCTGAAGCCCGTAACGGTCTACTTCTCCTTCTCTCACGACGATCAGTTCGAGTCCTGCGAGCAGTCCGGCCAGACCGTGGCTCTGAAGGAAGTTACCGTTCCTTACTTCGATCTGGCACTGTACGGCCTTGAGGACTTCTACTTTGCCTCTGAGGACTACGGTCCCGCCAGCGGCGATCCCACCGGCGGCCCCGGCAGCGCTCTGGACCCCGGCACCAAGGAATTTGCTTACGGCAAGGTCACCATGCTGCATTTGTTCCTCTATGCCACCGAGGTTTACTATCTGGGCATCGATCCTGCGGATGCGGGCAAGGGCTATATGGCTGATCAGATTGGCTCGGATACGCTCACCATCAGCGGCAGCGCGGGTTCCATCTACATGAATCAAATCTGGGGCTATGATGAAAACCTGAACTACTATCTGAACAACGAGTATCCTCTGGCCTCCGCGGGTTGGGGGTCCACCTCCGATCAGATCCTGCTCCACGATGGCGACGTCGTCACCCTCGGCCACTTCACCGACTGGAGCTTCTACAGTGATTCCGGCGCTGTGTTCAACCACATCGAGACCGACATTACCGATCCTGTTCAGGGCGACAAGGTCACGATGAAGATCTACCGTGACGGCGCTGACATGATGGGTACTTACAACACTGCCCACACTCTGCGCACCAACTGCCCGGACGTCTACTGCACGCCTGTAAACAACGTCACCACCGGTGATGTGACCCAGTGGACGAAGGTGGGCACTGCGGCTGAGGACGGCACTCTGGTGGTTGACACCAGCACCCTTACTCCCGGCGAGTACATCTTCGCGATCCCCGGCCAGTACGGCAACGAGAACCCCGACGTCATTGTCGGCGCACCCGGCGGCATCCGCCTGACCATCCACGAGAAGCCCGTCGTGAAGGGCGATCTCAACGGCGACGGTGTGATCGACTCCACCGACGTAATGGCTCTGTTCAACGCGATCAACTCCGGCGATGACCTCGACGCCACTGTTGCAGACGTCAACGGCGACGGCGTGATCGATGCCCGCGACGTGATGGCGCTGTACAACATCATCAAGAGCGACAACTGATCCAGCAGATGGTTTGCCGGCCGGAATATCCTGTTTTGACCGGCAAACCCCACCTTACCGGTACTTGACTCAAAGCAAAAAGACAACTTCTGACAGGAGGATGTTATGAAAATTTTTAAGAAATCCATGTGCCTGCTCCTCGCGGTAGTCATGGTTCTCGGCATGGCGATCACCGCCTCCGCCGTGGAGACCACGGAAACCATGAGCGTGACGGCCAGCAAGGCCAACCCGGCGGTTGGCGAGGAATTCAGTATTTATCTGAACGCCAGCGGCGATATCGCCGAATGCGGATGCTTCCAGATGGACCTGTACTACGATCAGGATCTGTTCGAGTACGTGGGCGCAAACACCGCTTTCACACCCAACCACAACACCAATAAGACCACCGGCGCGCGGTATATCCGCCTGACGTGGCTTGACCTGACCAGCCAGACCGTGATCCCCAAGGGGCAGTTCTGCGAGCTGAAGTTCAAGGTCCTGAAGGCTGGCGAATATCACTTCCAGCTGACCAACATCGTCATTTCGGATTATAAGGGCGACGCCATCATGAATGTTGCCACTGCTCCCGGCTCCGTGGACGTGGCTGCAACGGAAGCCCCCGCCTTCGTCGGCTACGCAGTTTCCGCTTCCGAGGACAAGACTGTCACCGTCGGCGAGAGCGCCGAGGTCAAGATCAATGTTTCCAACAGCGACAGCATCATCACCACCTACAACGCCTATGATCTGACCCTGACCTATGACACCGACAAGCTGACCTATAATTCCTGCACCGCCGCCGACGCTCTGGCAGTCGTGAAGGAAGACGTTCCCGGCACCATCCGTGTGATCGGCTTCGGCGATGACAAGAATCTGGATACCCCCGCCGCTACCCTGAGCTTCACCGCCAAGGGCACGGGCGAAGCGGAAGTGAAGATCACCTCTGCCAAGGTTGACATCGGCTCTCAGGCCGTCGGCAGCGACGCCCCCGATGCACATATCCTCGACACCACCACCGTCATCTCCGTGACCGGCTACACCGTCACCCTGGGCGAGGGCCTGTCCGGTGAATCCACCGTCGCTCCCGGCGCGGACTACACCTTCACCGCTATCGACGCGGACAACTACGACTACGTTATCTCCGCCACCATGGGCGGCGAGACCACCACTGCCAACGACAACGGCAACGGCACCTATACCATCCCGGGTGTCACCGGCAATCTGGTGATCAATGCTACCATGACGCCCAAGAGCTACAATGTCACCGTGGAAGGCACCGGCGCAGGCGATGTGACCGCTGCCGATAAGGCCACTTACAACACCGACTACACCTTCACCGTGACCGAGGACGATAACTACACCTATACCACCACCGTGACCGTGGGCGGCAAGGCCTACACTCTGGGCACTCCCGAGAATGGCAAGTACACCATCCCCGGCACCGACATCAAGGGTGACATTGTGATCAGCGTCACCAAGACCGTGAAGCCCTCCTCCGTGGTTTCCGTCACCAAGCCCGATTACGTAAAGGGCAGCGACACCGCCACCAAGGGTCAGGATTACACCTTCACCGTCGATAAGGAAGAAGGCTACGACTACTCCGAGCCTACCGTCAAGGTCGGCGATGTGGATGTGACCGACAAGGTGGTCAAGAACGGCGATGGTAGCTACACCATCCCCGGCTCCACCATCACCGGCAACATCACCATCGAAGTGACCAAGACCGCGGCTGTTGCTGTGGACGTCGTTGAATACCTCACTCTGGACGGCAAGGTCATGTACCTTGTGACCGCTTCCGGCACTCTCCCCGAGGGTCAGGTTGCCAAGTACGACGGCATGAGCATGTTCTGGTCCGAGAAGTACAACGCATACGCTTATCTGGTTATCTCTGCGGATAATCTGGAGGCTGTGAAGGCGGAAGCCGCTGCGAAGGTCAAGGTCGCGGAAGGCACCTCTGCCGGAACCGTGGATTACAGCGGCGATGTGAACGGCACCGGCCTGACCGACGTCAACGACGCTCAGCTGACCTACGATATGTACAACACCAAGTACAGCAGCTTCGATGTTGTCTCCATGCTGAAGTTCCTGAATGCCGATGTGAGCGGCGACAAGAAGGTCAATACCGCTGACGCTACCGCTATCGTCAACCTCATCCCATAATTTTCTGAATGACCGGGTCTTCTGACCCGAAACCAAAGTGCCTCCCCCGCCTTTCACGGCGGGGGAGGCCAGACCGCAGAATTCGGAGGGTCACAGGTGTCCCTATGGAAAGTGGGGACAGCTGTGAATTTCCGACACCTTTGCCGTAGGATGTGAATTTTATGAAAAAGAGAATTTTGTCCAGCCTGCTTGCTTTTGTAATGCTTTTGTCCGCCCTGCCCATGGGAGTTTATGCCGCGGAAACGCGCTATTCGGTCGCCGCTTCGCCGGATCAGACTACGGATGTTGGGAAGACCGTCAGCATGAGCGTGTCCGTCTCCGGGGGAAAGTACAATGCCTATGATCTGGTGCTGACCTATGACGCCGCGCGGCTGACCTATGTGTCCGGTCAGGCGGCGGATAAAGGGGCTTCGGTAACCGAAAAGAGCGGAAGCATCCGCGTCATCGGTTACGGCGCGGATAAGTCCGCTTCCACGAAGGTCGTAACCCTGACATTCAAGACAAAGGCGGCGGGGACGGCGGAGGTCAGGATTTCCTCGGCGAAAATCGACGCCGGCGCGAACGCCCCGACCAAGGACGCGCCTGCGGCCAAGATCAACAGAAGCACCACTAAGTTTACCATCCAGCCGGGTTACACCGTGACGCTGGAGGATGGTCTGACCTCCGACAGCCTGAGCGCGGCGGCGGGGGAAGACTATACCTTCCGTGCGACAGATCCGCTCCACTATGATTACAAGCCCTCGGCGAAGATCGGCGGCAAGGACGTCACGGTCAAGGATAACGGCGACGGCACCTACACCATCCCCGGCAGCGAGATCAACGGAAATATCACGGTCAAGGCGAACAGAACCCCCAAGACCTATAAGGTAACATTCAAGGGTGAGGATCTGTCGGGCGAGAATTCCGCAACCTATAACACGCCCTACCATTTCAAGCTGAACCGGAAGGCCGGATACAGCTACGTTCTGCGCGTGACCATCGGCGGGAAGTCCTACACAGGCTACAAGGCGGAGGACGGCGGCTACGTGATTCCGGGTGCGGCCGTCACAGGCGACATTGTCATCACCGCGCAGAAAACCAAGATCAATTCCAGCGGCGGAAGCTCCAGCGGCGGCTCAGGCGGCGGAAGCTCTGCCAAGTATGTGTCGGTCAGCTTCATCGGCTCCGGCGCGGACGACGCGGTGGGCAAGAAAACCACCCGGCGCGGCTCGGAGTATACGTTCCGCATTGACCGCAAGGACGATACCGATTATGACGTTTCCGCAAGGGTCAACGGCGTCACCGTCAAGTGTACCTACGACAGCAAGAAGGACATCTACCGCATTCCCGGCAGCGCGGTCACGGGAGATATCACCATCACCGTCACGAAGGGCACCCCGGTGGAGGCCAACGCATACGTCACCCTGGACAGGCAGAGTATGTACCTTGTGACCTACAGCGGCAGCGTTGCGGATGGGCATGTCCCCATGTACGACGGGCAGAACATGTACTGGTCGGAAGCCTACAACGCCTATGCCTGGCTGGTGGTTTCCTCCGCTGACGAAAAAGAGGTCGTGCGCGCTGCCCAGAACAGCATCACCATCGGAGAAGGGGAGGCCGCCGCCTCCATCGACTACTCCGGCAACGTGGATCTCAGCGGGCTCATCGACGGGGACGACGCACATCTTGACCGCGACGTATACAACGCGAAATACACGCTGGCAAGCATGGTGATGCACAAATTCCTGAACGCAGATGTCAACAGAGACCGGAAGGTGGACGTAAAGGATGCGGTGTGGATCGTCAACCGCATTCTCAGCGGACAGCAAGGAGCGTGACATATGAAGAGAATCACCAGTGTCATTCTGGCCATCGCACTGATATTCGCGCTGGCCGTGACGGCCATGGCGGCGGAGATCGCGGACTGCACCGTGTCCGCCGATTCCGTGTCGGCGACGGCGGGGGGGACTGTGACTGTACCCATCCGCATTTCCGGGAACCGGGGCTTTACCAATTTCGGCATTGCTCTGGACTATGACCGGGAGCAGCTGGAGCTGCTGAGCATCCAGACGGCGGAAGGGGAAACGCCCTATCTCTGCGGCACGACGGTTGCCGTGAATACCCGATGGACAGGTACGGACGAGAAGACCTTTGGCTACGTCACGGCTGCTCTGGAAGAAGCCGCGACGGCAGACGGAATTCTGTTCACGGCCACGTTCCGGGTCAGTGGGGATTTTTCTGGCACTGCGGCGGTGCAGCCGGTGGTGCAGTATATGCGCAGCAACAAACGGCTGCTGTCTGTATTTGACGCCATTCCCGTCACGACCGTGAGCGGAACCGTATCGACGGTTCTGGTGGGAGACTATGACCAGAACGGAACGGTAAACGCGCTTGACGTCATGGGCCTGTACAGAGCTGTGATAAGCGGCACGGATTTCTCGGAAGAGGATCTTGACCGTCTGGATGTCAACCGGGACGGTATGATCAACGCGCTTGACATAATGGCAATTTATGGGATCGTATCGGGCGGTCAGGAATGACCCGACCCACAGAAAAGGAGCGAAATATGATGAAAAAAGTTCTGTCCTGCTTACTCGCGGTCATGCTTTTCCTGACCTGCATTCCCACGGCGATGGCAGTGGATAACGCCCGTGACTTCTTCTTCGAGCTGTCCGTGGACGGCAGCGATAAGAAAGAGGTACAGCCCGGCGACATCATTCAGGTGGATTTCAACCTGAAACGGTCGGACAGCGGCGACGCCTACACCATGTACGGTATGCAGAACGAAATTCGCTACGACAGCAATTTCTTCGAACTGGTGGAGGGCAGCGCCCTGCTGAGCAACGGCATTTCCACGACGGACATCGGCCTGCGGGACAATTACCGGGAATTTTACATGAACTTTGTGTCCCTGTCCGGCGGCGAGGAATGGAGCGCCCAACGTCTGGTCGGCTCCTTCAAGCTGAAGGTGATCGCCACGTCCGGCGTGTCCAAGATCACGAATCAGGACTATCTGGTGTCCACCAAGGACGGAACCGATGAATATAAGGCGTCCTGTCAGGATGTGACCATCATCATTTCCACCGACTGCACGGTCACGTTTGAGCCAAACGGCGGCACGGCGGTTCCCAGCCAGACCGTCCGGTACGGCGAGACCGTGGAGCGGCCGGACAATCCTACCCGGGAGGGCTACCATCTGGTGGGCTGGTATTCGGATATCGACCTCCAGAATCCCTGGGATTTTGACACCGACACCGTTCAGGGCAATGTGACCCTGTACGCAAGATGGGAGAAGGGCGACGCGCCTGAGACGGATGCTGACGGCACCGGCAGCGGCCTGTGGTGGCTGCTGGGTCTGGGCCTGCTTGGTCTGCTGCTTCTGCTCCTGCTCCTCCTGCTGCTGGGCAGAAAGACGGTTCACTTCGAGACCGGCTGCGACAGCAAAGTCAAGGATCAGAAGGTGAAGAAGGGCAGTCTGGTGACACGTCCCGAGCAGCCGGTTCGCCCCGGCAGAGCCTTCGCCGGATGGTACGCAGATGAGAGCTGCACCAAGCGCTGGGATTTTGATAACGACAAGGTTGAAGATAATATGACACTCTACGCAAAGTGGCTATAAGTTCATGCGCCCCCACCCGGATTTTTCCGGGTGGGGCACACGTGCATTCTGCGGCGGCACGTGAATTGGGGCAAATTCCGAAGACAAAAGGAATGGCAGTATGGATTGGAATTCATTATTTCACAGCAAATATCTGCGGGGCGGCCTGTGCGCAGTGCTGATCGCCGCGATTCTGCTGGGACTGTGGCTTCCGGGAACGGGGCTGAAGGAAGCCCAACCGGACGACCCCCTGAAAGGGGAGGGCGTCCGGGAGATCACGGTGCTGAAGCTGGGGGAGAATTTGGAGCAGCTGAACACCATTTTGGTTCCCAGCGGCGGGCAGACAAAATCCACGGAGCCGAATGACAAGGCCAGCGAGACCCGACCGGAAGAAACCCAGCCAGATTCCTCCACGGACGACGGCAGCGACGATCAGGAGGACGGAAATCAGGGCGCCGACGGCGGGGAAGTTTCTCCCTCGGAGCTGTCGCTGATCTTGACCTGGAACGCAAAGAGCATTGCCTGTGCCGCGGGCAACACGCAGGCGTTTTCCGTAAGCAGCTATGAGCTGAACGAGGACTTGTTCCGGTTTCGCGTAAGCCTGACCGGAACACAGGCGCAGGATGCAAAGATCGTGAATGGCATCTCCATTACGGAATCCACCCAGACGGCAAGAGAACTGAAGTGGCCCAGCGACTCATTGATCATGAATCCGGCAGCGGGAACGGACAAAGAAGTTTACAATTTTTCATTTACGGTCAGGACTGCGGAACGGGATGTGTTTTTCCGGTATAAGATCACCTATCAGAAGCTCCCGGATGTGCAGCTTTCCTTTACATGGCGGGGAACCGGCAATCACAAAGGCACGCTGCTTTGTATGCCCAGCGGCAGCGTTGTGGATAAAATCAAGAGTAACCAGCTGGCCGGAGGCGGGATAAGCTACGAGATGAAATTGGTCGGCAGCGATGCCGAAAGTGCGGGCGCAAAAATTTTGAGTGCCAGCTATATCTCCGTTGGAACAGGCGAGAGCGATGAATTGAATTACAAAAATGGACAGGGTTCCTTTGCTGTAAGAATGCCGACGGGTGAAACCTCCAATACATATCGGATTTCGGTTTCCGCTCTTGCAAACGGTCATACGGCTCACTTTGAAGTCATTCTGCACGTCGGAAATGATGTCACACTGCAAATGAGTTATACGCTCAATGATGGCAGTCGGAGAGAGATTTTCTGCCAGAATAAGCAGTCCAAAACGGCGGATACCGTGTATGATGACGAATTGACCGATGGATTTCTGGAATATGAAATGTCCATTGTCGGCTCCGATGCCGACAGCGCTAAGATCACCTCCGTCAAGTGTACACGAACCGGCAATGGCAACAGACTCCGGACCCTGAAAGCATCGGACACGGTTCAGCTTCTCCTGAATAAAGGAAAAACCGGACAGAACAATTTTACGGTCGAAGCAAAGGACGACTCGGGAAATCAGTATACCTTCAAAATCAATGTTCCCTACAAGCATAAGGGAACGAACAGCATAGAAATCCTTTTGAACCTCAAAGATCAGGATGAAATTCCCAACGAAGTCATAACCATTCTGAAGGTTTCCGCGCAGGGAAAAGATGCGGCAGGAAATGCGGTCAGCATTCCGGCAAAGGGGACGAATGAATATATTCAGGTTACGCTGGATGGAATTGAGGTCACGGATCCTACCTCCTCCAGGGATGCCTGGGAGTACGGCCTGTTTCCGTCTAATCCGGAGACGGGGGACAGAAAGGAACATGCCCTCTATGTTTACGCCGAGGACGCTTACGGCAACTGGGGGAAAGCGGAGCTGACGCTGAATGGTTTCCGCGTAGAACCCGGACAGAAAATCGGAGAAGCCGATATTTATGTAGATATGACAGTGCTGGGGGTCGGTGTTGTCGGCCCTATCCCTTATGAGGTTCTGGCGGACGAGCCGATTTCCTATGTGGTCGCCAAGGCAATCATGGGAAAGGACACCGGCGAACCCTTCGGTGCGGCAAGCGATACTCTCGGCTGGCGGGGCGACTATGGCGGGACGCTGGACACTGGTTTCTATCTGCGAAGTTTGAATACCGACTATCACGCAGATGCACTGGAAGATGCGGTCTGGCCGGGAAGCACGGAAGAGGAAGTGCTGGATGCCATCGACGCCCGGTTCGGCGCGGGGACTGGTCTTGCAGTTCTGTGGCGCTGCCTGTACCGCAACGGACTGAACAAAAGCGTCGGCTCCGGCAGCACCTTCGGCGAGTTCGATTATACCAGCGGCTCCGGGTGGATGTACTCGATAGGCGGCAGCTATTACCCGGGTCAGTCCATGTCTGCGGTGCGTCTGAAGGACGGAGATGTGCTGACACTGCGCTACACCTTGGCCTATGGCTGGGACATTGGCGGCGGCAGCGACAATTACGGCAATATTGTGGGCTACTGTGTTACGGCAATCAATGGTGACATCACTCCCAGACATCAGATGGAAGAGGTGGAAGACCCGGACGGCTCCGTTCGCTACGTGTGCCGCTGCTGCGGCATGGTTCAGGACTGCCCCCACGCGCATATGACCTACAAGGATTTGGAGGACGGAACCCATATTCTGCTCTGCGAGGATTGTCAGGCGGTCATCGGCGACCCGCTCCCCCACAACTGGACATACGACGCCGGGGACACGGAGGACAGCCACGTCTGCGCGGAGTGCGGCGCGGCGGAGCAGCATTTCTGGAAAGAAGTGGAAGGCACCAACACCGCCACCTGCACCGAGCCGGGCGTCAGAACGGTCAGATGCAGCGTCTGCGGCATGGAAAAGGAAGAAGAAGCCGAAGCGAAGGGGCACACGCTGGACAATCGCTGGAACCACACGGCGCTGGAGCACTATCAGAAATGCTCGACCTGCGGCGAGGAATTTGGGCGCGGAAATCATGAGTACACATATAGTGAGGACTGGGACGATTATGAGTGCCGTATCTGCTATGTGCTCCACGAAGAAATCTGCGGCGGCGCCCTGACGATTCAGGAAGCTACCTGCCAGAGAATCGTGTACCACTGCGACAGCTGCGGCTATGACATGACGAAGCCCGGCACCTTCGACGAATATCATGATTACGTGGACGGCTTCTGCCGATACTGCGGCGCGGAAGACCCGGATCATGTGCCGCACGAGCACGACTACCATGAGACGCATCGGGTTGACCCGACCTGCACGGAGGACGGCTACGTCGAGTATACCTGCGACTGCGGCGATACCCACACAGACCCGCTCCCGGCCACCGGCCACAGCTGGGGCGAGTGGACGCCCGCAGGAGACGGGGAGGAAGTCCGCTCCTGTGAGGTCTGCGGCGCGGAAGACTACCGGACAACCGGAGAGGATACGTACAGCGTGCGTATGTTCTTCCTGAACTGGCTTTTCCCAAAGATGCATAAAAAATAGGGGGAATCACAATGAATGAGAAAATTCCTGAGATCCTGCGGCAGATCGAAACGGTCGTTGTGGGTAAAAACGAAATTGTTGAGAAAATCCTGATGGCGATTCTGGCGGGCGGTCACGTGCTGATGGAGGACGTTCCCGGCGTGGGCAAGACCACCACGGCCATGACCTTTGCCAAGGTGCTGGGACTGGACACCAAGCGCGTTCAGTTCACCTCCGACACCGTTCCGTCGGACATTATCGGCTACTCAGTCTACGACAAGGAAAGCGGCAGCTTCGTCTATAAGCCCGGCGCGGTCATGACGAATCTGCTTCTGGCCGACGAGATCAACCGCACCTCCAGCAAGACCCAGTCCGCCCTGCTGGAGGCAATGGAAGAACTGCACGTGACGGTGGACGGCAAGACCTATGAGCTGCCCCAGCCCTTCGTAGTGCTGGCGACCCAGAACCCCGTGGGTTCTGCGGGAACGCAGATGCTGCCGCCGTCTCAGATGGACCGGTTTATGATTAAGATCAGCATGGGCTACCCCGATTTTGAAAGCCAGATCAGCATTTTGCGGGACAGACACACGGAAAATCCCCTGAACCGGGTGACCCCGGTGGTTGACCGGGAGCAGCTGCAGGCGCTGATTCAGGAAGCGGCGAAGGCGGAAATTCAGGACGCCGTTTACGAGTATGTCACCCGGCTGACACAGGCCAGCCGGGAGCACCCCATGGTGCAGCTGGGCGTCAGCCCCCGCGGCGCGCTGGCGGTGTGCCGTATGGCGAAGGCTTATGCTTACCTCAATGGCCGGGACTTTGTCATCCCGGAGGATGTGGCCGCCGTGTTCCCGGATGTATGCTGCCACCGTCTGGTGCTGACCACCAAGGCAAGAATGATGGAGGAGCGGCCGGAGACGGTCATTGCCGCCATTCTGGATTCCGTAAAAATGCCGGTGATTAAGCAATAAACGAAACAACGAACGGAAGCAGGTACTGCTTATGATCGCAATGAAATTGGGTTGGGCGGTGCTGGAGGGCATCTGCGTCTGGCTTACCCTGTATTACGGGAGCAGCGGCGCGCTGGCTCTGGCGGCGGCGCTGCTGGTTCTGCCTCTGGGCAGCCTCCCGATCCACCTTTTCCTGAGAAAACGGCTTCGGGTGCGGGTGGAAGCACCCGCCGTGGTGCGGAAAGGGGACGAGGGCGGCGTCACGATCTGTCTGGAAAACCCCACGCTGCTGCCCGCTCTGCGTATCCGCTGCCGGGTAATGACCCGGAATCAGCTGAACGGCGAGCGCTGTACCCGGAATGTCATGACATGGGCGTTCCCGAAAGGGCAGCGGCGCACGTCCCTGCGCTTGGGAAGCGAATACTGCGGGCGTATCCAAATCTTCGTGGAGCAGGTGAAGCTCTATGACTGTTTCGGCCTCATCGGCGTCCCCTGCGGATGCAGTGCGGAAGCGCACATGACGGTGCAGCCGGACACCTTCCCCATTCGGGTGAATCTGATCCCCAATCCCGACAGTCAGGAGGACAGCGACACCTATTCTCAGGAGCGGCCCGGTGCCGACCTGACGGAGACGTTCCAGATTCGGGAATACGTCCCCGGCGACAGTATGCGGCAGATCCACTGGAAACTCAGCGGAAAATTTGACCGGCTGATCGTCCGGGATCCGGCGCTGCCCATCACCCGCAATGTGCTGGTGTTCTGGGAGAGAACGGGGCAGTCCGGCAGCGTCAAACGCATTGACGCGCAGGCGGAAACGGTGGTGTCCGTGTGCCGGAGCCTGTCGGACAGCGGCGTCCAGTTCACCCTCGGATGGAACGATACGGACAGCAATGTCTGCGTCCTGCATGAGATTTGCGGCATGGAAGATCTGGTCGGCGTTATCCCCCGGCTGCTGTGCGCCGCCGGAAGGAAGGATGGTGTCGGCGGCGCGTCGCTGCTGGTACAGACCCGGCCGGATGCCCTGTGCGGACATATGGTGTACATAGGGGAGGAACCCTGCGCCGATGTATTGCAGATGCAGCGGCTGGGGCATGTCACGGCGCTGCTCTGCGGCGAATCGCCTTTGGAGGGGAGCATCCCCTTCGACGTGGGGCGGTATCGGGAACAACTGGGAGAAATTGACGTATAAGGGAGGCGAAAGCCTTGACCTCAAAAATAAAACAGGGGATGCACCTGCGTCAGCCTGAGAATTCGTCGGACGGCGCATGGATTTTCCAGACGTTGGCGGCGATGCTCGCCTGCGCGGCACTGATGCTTGCGCTTGCGGCGTTGGCCGGGTTTCGAACGGGAAATCTGCTGCCAATCCTGCTGGCGGCGGGCGGATACGTGTGCATCGCCTACGGCGTGACCATCCGGTTTCAGAAGCAGCAGTGGTTTTTCCTTGCCGCGCTGGTCATACTGCTTCTGCTGGTGCTCATTTGCAGACAGCAGGTGCTGGAAGGCTATCGTCTGTTCTGGAATCAGATGCGCAATACTTATACAGCCGGAACGGGCTGGGTGCTTCCCGAATGGGAGACGCAGCTGTCCGCGGAGAAAAGTGGGCTGTGCCTGACGCTGTTTGCTGTGGCGGCCGCAAGCGCTATAGCGCTGATTTGCTGCTGGCTGAGCGGCCGGGCGCCGGCTATACTGGCGGTGCTGCTGCCCGCCGCCGCGTTGGCGGGAATGGCGGTTTTCAAGACCGACGAGGTACTTCCCGGATTGGCCGCGTTGGCGGCTGCCGTGCTGATTCTTACTTACAGCGGGTGGCAGAGCCGGAAAGCGGCGTTCCCGGTCACATTTGGCTGGATTCTCTGCGGAATTGCGGCGGTGCGTTCTGTAATGCACTTCTTGTAACCTTGACC
>ERZ791927.1199-NODE-1199-length-20922-cov-4.092491_pt1 | contig 20922 bp, 13 predicted proteins | sample MGYA00510130_ERZ791927 | MGnify/ENA primary metagenome ERZ791927 (study PRJEB30046, sample SAMN00792055) | human gut metagenome | study: EMG produced TPA metagenomics assembly of the A metagenome-wide association study of gut microbiota in type 2...
TATGCCATCTGAGTATGCAATTTGAAAATTTCCTACGTTTCCAAATACTTGATGTGCATAACGCTTCTTTCATATGTCTGGAACGAGTTTCCCCAATCCCACTACAAAAATAATTAAAAACTACGATAATACGCTACACCTTTACAAGTTTTATTTCAGCGATCTACATTTTCAACCCTCTTACATTCCGTTCCGGCTGAACATAGTGTTGTAATCGCTCTGCTTGTTCTCTGAACCACCTGACAATAGGTATCCCGTCGATTTTAAGGCCGAATTTGCGGCTGTTTGTTTCGTCCGAAACGATTCTTGCAATCACATTCTCGGCGTTGAATCGCTTTCGGTGCGTTTCCGAATAGAGGGTACCGTTGTATCGTAACGGTTTGCCGCCGATTAGCGCTTCGGTCTGTTCGTCATTGAATCCCACTTTTCGGCAAAGTTCGTCCATGCGCAGCATTTCGCGGAAACGAGGGAACCATGCCAGTGCTTTGCGAACGACCGATTGAAGAAAAGACAAATCTTTTTCGTATTGTTTCTTCATGTTCGCGGTTTCCGTCACGTGCCGCGCCTGCATTGTTGTTAGTTCCCGCCTATGTTCGCTTTGCATGGTCTGAATCTTCGTTTGCAGGATCTCTATCGTTTCATCGCGCGCGGCAACCTCTTGCCGCAGCGCTCCGATTTCCAGCTCCTGCCGTTTGACCTTCGACGTTCCGATCATCGAACCGATACCGTCGAGAATGGTCGTGCCGACCTCGACGGCGGAGTTTTTCAGTTTCTCGGTCTTCAGTTCGCTCTTTACCGCTTTCAATTCCGCTTCGGTTCGTTCCTTGGCAGCACGGGCTTTCTTAGCCTCCTGCTTCTGCTTGGCGATGATGTAGTCCGTTCGCTCCAGATGCTCGCGCCCTGTCTGCTCTTTCGCCGTGCCGCGCTCCATATCGAGCGCTTCGGCAAGTATGGTCTGCATTTCGCTCATATCCTGCGGCGTGAGCTTGCAGGACTTTCCCGTATCGTGGTTCATCCAGTCCCATACGATATGAGCGTGGTAGTTCGGCTTCCATGTGGTTTTGTCATTGGGTATTCCGTAGTGCCCCTCGTCGCGGTGGATGAAGATTTGCAGCGGTGTAATGCCCCAACGCTCGCGGCATAACTCTCCGTATCGTCGCAGCTGTTCCATCGTCGTGTCTGCCTTGCAGACCACGACACCCTCCTTAATTGGTGTGCTTCCGCGCACGGTAACGGTTTTTCCTGTCTTCTTGTTCAGGCGTGTGCGGTCTTTGGTCTGCATTGCCCGCCCCGTCTTCGTCTTAACCATCTCGCCGAGATACTTGTAATATTCCCGCAGCGACACGCCATCGATTTGTGGCGACACCCACATTTCGTTGTCCTTCATAAGGTCGGTGCGCAGATAGATATTTTCTTTGTTGATATAGGCGAGGTATTGGGGTGTCCGCCTGTTATGCGCCTCGCTCTGCCCGATGTTGCACGGGCGTATGTTGTCCGATGTCTTTGCCATAATCTTTGATTGCTATAAGTGGGTTGGGGGTCTTGGGGCGGTGCCCCGAGCGGAGTTTCCAAAGAGAGGGTCACTCTTTGGTCGGGTTGCATAGGGCTGAAAGCCTTTGCCGGGTCGAGGGCGGAGCCTTCGTGGGACGGGGCGAAGCCCAGCCCCTCGGGAGAGCCCACAACTACGAAAGCGAAGCGTGTAGTTATAGTGGGCTATAACAAGGCAAGCCTTGTGGTTTATGCGGCTCCCTCTGAGTTGCGGCTGCTTTTTATTCTTCCCTCTATTCGTTCGATGTCTGCGACGTTACAACTTACATCCGTGCGACCGTCTGTGTTCTTTCACGGGACGACGGCTGCGCAGGTAGTCGTTCAAGTCATTGTGCGGCCGATAGTGGACGGATTGGTCTGAGAGATTGCGGCAGGTGGCTTTCAACTCCGCCGTCGCTTTGCGTCCTGCCTCGTCGTTGTCGAGGTAAGCATAAACCCGTTCGTGCGACGCGATGAACGGAACGACTTTGGCAAGGTTCGTTACCGAATTCAGCACGGCGATATTGTGCGGTGGATTCGGATTGCGCTTGAGCGTCAGAAACGAGAGGTAGTCCATGAATCCCTCGAAAACGAGGCACGTCGGATAATCGCCGCGGCGGGTCGTCGGGGCTTTCGAGGTGCAACCTTTGAAATAGCGGTTGCGCAGTTCCCAGCCTCCGGCATCGTTACGGAACCCGACGGCGAAATAGGATTTGTCCGCCACGCGATAATGTACCTCCGAACAATGTTTCCGCGCCGTATCGAGGTCGATGCACCGCTCCATGAAGTAGTCAAGCAAGGCAGGGTTTTCCAACGGCTGCACCCTCTCGACGATAATTGAGGGCGAACGTTGCGGCGCAGAATTCTTTCCGATGAACCGACGCTGCGGAGCGAGAGCAGAGGAATTTTGAATTGCTCTGACGAGCCGCGAGGAGGAAAAGCCCGAAGGGCTTAAAGGAGAAACGGACATCCCGCCGATATGTCGTTCCAACCGCTGCATGGCTTCCCCCGCATCGCACCGCTCCATGCGCATCACGAGATCGATAATCGAACCTCCCACACCCAACCCGAAATCGTACCATAAATTCTGTATGTAATCTACCTTGAAGCTCGAGGTACGCTCTTCCCGAAGCGGTGAAAGATAAAGTCCATAGCGCGTATTCTGTCGCTTCGGTTTAATCCCTCGTTGCGTGAGATAATCCCGAATCGAAATCTGTTTTATCTGTTGTATATCGGTCATTTTTTGTAAGTATGTTGAGAAATTACTGTAATGTTCAGTGAAAGAAAAAGTTATCCGTCTTACATTGTTCTTACACTTGATTGCGGTTATTAAGCGTAAGAGCTTGTTAGACGTTGTAAGAGTTTTTGTAAGAAACGTAATGGATTAGTAATAAATAGCTTTACTCCCAAATTCTAACATTCCTACAAACTACGATATGGAATCGCACCGCAACAGTTCTTCGAGCAGTTCGCGTGTGACCGTATAGACTCTTGCAGTCTTACTCTCCTGCCTTGTTATTTCACCGTTATAGGCAATCGTGTAGCGTTGGTAATAGGTCGGCGGTGCGGGAGACAGCCGCCAATTCTCCGAGAGAATCCGCCGCACGGTCGGATGATCCGAACGAATACCGCGTACCTCCAGCATATTCACCATATCGCTCACGTCGAAGCGATACTCCGCAAGAGCCTCGGCGTCCATAATGTCGCGGACAATCGACAACATCTCTGCCTCGGTCTTGCTCCGATTGTAGTGAATGATCCGCCGCAAGGCGTCTGTCGCCAGCAAGCGCGGAGCAAACCACATGCGGCTTTCCTCACGGGTGGACAGTTCACGATGAAGCAGAAAGAACAGGAATCCCGGCAACTCGCGTCGCATATCGGCAAGCAGGTTTTGATTGTCATGTGTCAGCGGCGGTACACGCCGCACCCAATAGCGTGTTTCTCCGGCTTCGATCAGGACGGGGTTGCGCTCGTTGTTGGAACAAAGAACGAACTTGCCGAAGAACTCCACCTCCCGACGGTCGCGCCCTTTCGCTTCGGCCTTGTAGCTCCGTGCGGTCGAAAGGTTCTTGATCCGTTCGGAATCTTCGCGGCGGTTAAGTAGCACCTCGTCCACGCAGACCAGCAGTTTACCCGTCCAGTCGTCGTTGAACTGCGAACGGAAATCCTCGTTGGTATTGAATGTCACGTTGCCCTCGAAGATCAGCTTCAGAAAATTGAGAAAGGTGGTTTTGCCTGTATTCCGCTCTCCGGACACCAGCAATACGATCGGCAGACGTTGCAGCGGACGTAGATAGAGCAGTTGGAGATAATCCAATCCCAGTTCGATCTGCTCGCCGAAGATATGACCGAGAAAGTCCCTGATATGTGTAAACTCACCCTCGGCAGGTATGGTTGAAATCGGTTCGTAACGGTTCAGAAAGCCGTTAATCTCCCGGCAGTAGTCGGTATGGCTCGGAATGGTACAGAAACCGTCGTACTTCGGTACTCGTGCGATATAATCCTTGCCATAATCTTGGCGCAAGGTTTCTACATTCCACGGAATCAATGTTTCGAGGCTCCGCCCATTACTCAACGGCATAAGCACTCGTTTGAGTATTGTCGTGCCCACGCGCAGATAAGGCATCTGTTTCTTTTCATCGTTATCGGTCATTGCGGCCTCCTTTCTTGCCGGTGCGTATCGCTTCGACATCCTCACGCCTGTAACGCTTCCGCCCACCGAACGGATAGGACTTGATATACCCAGTCTTCTCCCAGCACCAAAGCGTGGAAGAGTCGATTTTTAGAAGAGCCAATACTTCCTTGCGCGATAGAAACTCTTCGATAGTTTGTTCTTGTGCGGCAGGTTTTGTGCTTTTTGCCGCTTCGTTGAGAATCGTTCTCAAATCGTCGAGTGTCACCGTCACGCTGACGTTTGCCCCCGACTCCAATAAATCCCTTAAACTCATAATCGAAAATTTTAGGTTAAACATGGATTCGCTGTTTTCGTTCAATCGGAACCGGGGCAAATAAAACGGGAGATTTCTCGGAGAACAAAAACACTCGTTATCTCCTTGAAATCTCCCGTAAATATCTTTTTTTGGGGGGGGTGATTGTCAGCGGTCGTGCTCGGCCATATATTGGGGAATATCCGCTATATTGGGAATGATGAATTGCCGTGTCTGGGGAGAATAGAGTTTTCCTTTGACATAGGAATCCTCCAACTCGGCAAGCGGAGCAAATGTAGATTTCAGCCACGGCACCACTTCCTGTTTCGGTCGTCCGAAATAGTGGGCCATGTTCCATCCGAAATGGAATAGATCGGCATTTTTCAGCTTTTGCGGACGGATGGGAGTAAGTTCTGTCGGGCCGGATTCCTGCAACGCATAATACTCTATATAGCGATCGAGCCGCACAAGTTCATTGGACGTGATGTAGGGGCCTACCTCTCTATGCGTATAACGTCGGAACAGTTCGATCTGTTCTCTCTGTCGTTCAACAAACCGTTTGTCCGCTTCCTGTTTGATATGCTCGATGTCGTTCTCTGAAATATTGTCGGCAGGTTCGATGATTTCCGATTCGGCAGTTGGCAGATTTTTTCCGGCAATCTTTGGGAAAATCTTGTCGGCCACAAAATCCGCCACGCTGGAAAATGCAGCCATGACGGTCAGATAGAATATCATGCAGATACCCATGACGATTATGAAAACGAGATTCGCTGTGCCTGTATCCGCACCTTTCGCCAAGATTACCAATCGCGCAACCATAGACATGAGCAACCCGACGACAACGACTATCGCCAGCAGAATCACACAACTGTTGATCTTGCGGAAATCCATTGCGCTATTTCAATAGTTTATTTTCGTCTCCGCTTTCCAATACCTGCATTTGATGAATAGCGATTCGATTGAGCTTTACGAGTCGTTCACTCTGGGGCACCTTCTGGTCGATAAATACGGCATTGAGATTCTCCATGTTGGACAAACAAATCAACTCGTTGATGGTGGCATAATCACGGATATTGCCTTTCAGATCGGGATTCTGTTCGCGCCACATCTTTGCAGTCATGCCGAACATGGCCACATTTAACACATCGGCTTCATTGGCATAGATAATGTTCGCCTGCTTCGCGGTCACTTCGGCCGGAATAAGATTTTGCTTGATGGCGTCGGTATGGATGCGGTAATTGATCTTGGACAGTTCGCGTTTGGCGCTCCAGCCGAGCTGTTTCTGTTCCTCTTCCTTTAACCGCTGGAACTCCTTGACGATGTACAACTCGAACTCTACGGAAATCCAGCTTGCAAACTTAAACGCAATATCCTTATGAGCATAGGTCCCGCCGTAACGACCCGATTTGGAGACGATACCGATTGCATTCGTCGTATTGATCCACTTCTGCGGCGATAAGGTAAAGGCATTCAGTCCTGCCTCCTTTCTAAACCCCTCGAATTCGAGGGGTTTGAAATTCGGATTGTACAGACTTTCCCAAATTCCGAGATACTCGATTGTGTTCCGGTTGCGCAACCAGTTGCCGATCACTGCATTCGGGTCATCGCTCTTGTATCGCGCTATATCCGTCAGGCAGATATAGTCGTTCGTATTGACCGATATAATCGTAACGTTCGTGTCTTTTACCGTAATCTTTGCCATATTCGTATTGTCTTAATTGCAAATATACATTAACATTTTGATTTTTAGAAATTATCAAGCGTTCATCTCTATTCCAGAAATCCGATCATCTCGCGCTTCATATCGTCGTCGATATTTCGGTAACGGGCGAATGCCCGGCTTCCCTCCTTATGACCGCTCAATGCTCCGATCATGTTCGGGTCTTTGACCTTTTTATAAATGTTGCCGATAAACGTGCGGCGCGCCATGTGCGACGATGCCACCTCGTATATCGATTTTTGCACCTCCTCCCGTGTCCGCTGGTCCGGTACGGTAATGATCCTGTTCAATCCGGCAAGCCGAAAAGCCTCTTTGATCTTGCGGTTGTAATGTTGTTCTGTCGAAAACGGGAAAAGGCTTTCGCGCCCCTCCTCGCGGTATTTGTCAATCAGGTCAATAGCCGTTTGGCTTAACGGGACACGAACGGTTATCGGGCGATCCTCTTTTGTCTTCCTTTGGATATATTCGATCGAGTCACCAATGATATTCCGATAGGTCATCTTGAACAAATCGCTGACACGACACCCAATGAAGCAGTGAAAGATGAAAATATCCCGCTGTATCTCGACCTCTTTATTGGCGGATAAGTCTGTCTCGAATAGTTTGGTTCTCTCTTCATTGGTTATGTAGATCGGGGTTCCGTAAACGATTTCGCCGATGGTGAAATGTTTGAACGGATTGTTCGTCGTATGTCCGTTGTCGATAGCCCATAGGACAAACGCCCGGAAACGGGTCAGCATATCGGCAACCGTATTCAGCCCTCGCAGTTTGGGCATACCTTTCGGAATCTCGTTGCCATCATCGTCCAATACAGGAGGACGTTTTCGTGTCGGGGTTTTGACTGCGACTTTCGCGGAATAGGGATATTGTTCGTATATTTCCGGATGGCTCAGAAATACAGATTGTTCATCGAACAGGAATGTCTCAATTTGTCCTAACAACTGCGATGTAAGGGTTGTGAATGAAAGCGCGAATCCTCGGCTCTCTTCCGCCTGCTTATATAGCTCAAAACGGTGTAGGCAACGTACCAGCACCCGAAAGTTTTTCAATCGATTTTCGGACAACTTGTGGGTGGCAAGGTAAATATCTATTACGTCGAAAAAGGACTTTTCGTGTTCTTTCTTCGCTTTGGTCGGTTTGTGGAACCGCTTGACGACACCTTGCATATATTCGCGCGTGATGACAGATTTGTCCGATGCTGTATTGATTTCCTGCTCCAGCAGGTCGGTCAAGGCTTTAAGACGGGAACGCTTTCCCAAAAGTTGTTCGCGTTCCTCGCCTTGAATCAGCGGAATGTTGATATCGTTCTTCTTGCCCCAACGTTTACGGTCGATCCATATTCCGGAACCGATACGCAAGCGGACATCACGCGAAACATAGAGTCGCAGGCTGATTTCCGATTCTCCCGCGCTGTTGGTCGTCCTGCCAATGTAGTAGTTCGTCTGTGCCATACCTCGATTTCTTTGTTTCAAAGGTATGTAAATTTATGGATTCTCACAACCTTCTGTGTCCGCAATTTGTCCGCATTTTCAGAAAACTACGAAAATTCCATTCTTGCCAGTTCAAACAAATACAATTGTTATGTATTGATATATAAACTATTATTGTTTATTTCCGATTTATAGTATTTGCGTAGTTTTTGACTTTTCAATACCGGCTCCGGGTACTTTTTTAATACGCCCATGATTTAATAATCAAATCATGGGCGTTTTTTATTTGCCATGAATTGGGCATTGACCCTTTCTCTGTTTGCTGTAAAGATTTTCTATTTTTTCAAAATACAAAATCAGCAAAATCTGTCTGCGGAAACCGGAGTATTGCGTTGTTATGGCAGACAACGTGCTACTAATCTCTATTATTCCGGTTCCCGCGAACAGATTGTAAACGAACGGCGGCGGGATTCAAATGCAGAAATGTTTGCAATGGTTCACCGCGACCAAAAGGCCCGCCGCCGCAGAGTTATCTTTTTTTACCCCACTTGGGGCGTATGTCGAGGAAAATCTCGAAATTCAAGCGTGGCATGGGACGAGCCAGCACCGAAAGATACTCCTCGTTAAACAGGTTTTTGACCGCGATCTTCACGGAAAAATCAGCCCAGGGTACGGCGAAAAGTTTTTCGACCGACATGTCGCTCATAAGATACGGAGGTACATATCCCGAGATCGTGTAGTCGTTGCTCGACATGGTGAAGCGTTCGCTATACCAACACCATTTGTAGAGCAGCCGCCAGCTTTTCCATGCCAGCCGCGCCGTTACCGACGCCGAGAACTCCGGTACATAGACCAGTTGTTTGCCGATGGACTCGTCGCCCTTGCTCATCGGCTCGCTCTCGTTGATCGAGGGCGTCCACGAAAAATTGCCGTCGGCACCGACTTGCCAGTCACGGTTCCAGGTTCGGTCGAAGCCCGCCTTCAATTCCACTCCGTAGGCATGTACTTTTTTGAGGTTCTTCGGCGTCCAGAAATCCTGCTTGCCTCCCAGCGGTATCCACAGAATCCAGTCGTCGATGTAGGAATCGAACCACGTCGCCTCGCCGTGAACCGCGTACCGACCCTCTTTGGCGAAGGCAAACGATACGCCGCCGTCGTAGGTGAAGCCGTGTTCGGGCTGCAGGTCGGGATTGCCGCCCGGCTGGAAGTAAAGGTCATTGAGCGTGGGGAAACGGTAGTTGCGCGAAATGGATGCCTTGGCCCGGACGTTTCCGGCTTTCGAGAGCATGTAATCGGCATAGAATGCCGGAATGAGCGGCGTCCAATCCTTGCCGTACATATCCTCTCGCAACGCCAGCGAGAGGCCCAGCCGTTCGGTAGGCGTCCACTTGGCAGTCATATAAGCAGATAGTTCCGTGCGGGCTTTGTCGTAACCGACCACCGCCTTGTCGCCCTGCTGGGTGATGATGTTGCGATCCTGATTTTTCGCGAAATGCTGGTGCAGGGCAATGTCGGCCGAGAAAAGCCATTTTTTGCCGACGTAAAATTCGCTGTTGCCCGATGCGAAAAGCGTGTTTACCTTGCTGCGCGAAGTAATCATGTAGGCCCATTCGCCGTTACCTTTGTCACGGGCGTAATCGTAGCCGAGCCATGTGTGGATGTAACCGGCTTTTGCTCCGACCTTGTATGTAGGACGCAGATGATCCCACGAGAGTACGCTGCGCAGGGTGCGTTCGCGCTGCTGGTGCAGAATATCCTTCGGATCGCCGTAATCGACGGTCGTTTGTGAAAGGCCGCGCTTGGAGGTGAGAAACCAGGCGTTCAGCCCGAAACGGTCGCCCTTGCCGGTATTGTAATAGACCTCCTGCAAGGCGTGAAAGTCATGAAAATCGCCGTCACGGTGGGTTTCGATGGGGTGGTAGGTGTCGATAATATTTTTATCGTCGTCGTAGACATTTTCGTTCTTGTCGCGGTTGCGGTACTTGAATTCGTTGGGCGACGAGGAGTAGACCACGCGCGTCGAGGTCTGCCAATGGTCGTCGCCGTAGGTCAGCCGCAGAAATTCGTCCGTCGTCCAGAACGAGCCGATTCCCTGTGTATACTGCATTTTGAATCCGTGTGTATCGGCGGGTTTGGTCGCCAGTGTGATCGCCCCGCCCAGACCGCCGCCCACGACGTTGAGCGACGAGGTGCCGTGCAGCAGCGTCGCGTCGTCCACGAAATAGGACGGGATCATCGAAAAATCGGTCATGCCCAGCATCGGGGAGTTGATACGCATGCCGTTCCACATCACCTGCGTGTGCGATGCCGCCGTACCGCGAAATGCCACGGTAGAAAGCGTGGCCCGGCCGTACTGTTTGATGAAGATTGCCGTATTGAACGTCAGCACGTCGGCCATCGACAGGGCGATGTTCTCGTGCAGGACGAGGGTGTCCAGTTGTGTTTTTTGTACGCCGATCTCTTTCATCGGACGAATTCCTGTAACACCGACCTCACGAATGGGCATCACCAGCGAGGGGTTGTTGTTCCACCAGCCGTTGCCGGCCGGTTTTTCTTGTGCAGTGATTGTTGCGGCGAGGCACAAACCGATAAACAGAAGTATTGGTTTCTTCATATTGCGTATCGGTTTAATACCAACAAAAAGCCCCCGGAATAATTCCCACCCGGAATTCGTCGAGCAACTCTCCTTCGGGCGAATAGCGGTAGACGATCCCCTTCTGTTGGTAGTCGATGGCGTCGGCCACGTATACTTCCGACGTGTTGGGGTCGATGGACAGGCCGTAGAATTTCGTCTGCTTGTATTTGAGGAACGGCCGCACGGGGACGTGATCGGCCACCACCGGCATCCGCCAGATATCGTTGTTGATGAAGTAGAGCGTGTCGCGTCCGCCGTTGAGCTGCACCTCCGAGGGCCAGTCGCCGAATTTGAATTTGAACTGTTTTTCGATCCTGAAAGTTGCGGCGTCGATACGGTAGAGCGAGGGGGCCTCGTGCCCGTAGGGACTGCCCTCATAACCGCCGTCGGTGATCGTCCACATCTTGTCGTACTTATCCATCACCAGCGACGTGGGCTGGATGCCGACGACCAGCTCGTCGACCACCTTGTCCGTTTCGGTGTCGATCTTCAGCAGCCGGTTCTGATAAGACCAGCAGTTCACGTAGACGTATTTGCCGTATTGCACCATCTGTTCGGTCGAACCGGTTTCCATCGTCATACCCGGGCAGTCGATGTATCCCGTAATCTCGAACCGTTTGGGATTGACGATGAAAATGCGGTTGTCCCAGATCTGTGTGACATAGGCTTTTTCGTCCGACAAAAAATGGATATAGCGCGGGGAGGTGAGGTTCGTGATGCGCCCGACTTCTTTGAAGGTCACGGGGTCGATGGCAAAGATCACATGCGAATTATTCACGACGATCCAGCCCAAGCCGCCGTACATCGTCATCGACTGTGCCACGTCGCCCAGCTTCTGATCGTTGGCGCGGAAGAACACCTCGTTGTCGATCTTACGGGTTTGCGTGTCGTAGAACGAGAGCGTGGCATTGCCGTATTGGAAATTCCCCTCGTTGGTGATGAACAGCCCGTGTCCCACCTCGGGGCGGACTGCGATCTCCCGACCGAGATCGTAGTCCCACTTCATACAGCCGGTGAGAACCGAACAACAGCCTGCGACGATGAATATAAAGCGGTTCATCCTACGGCTTGACATACTCCCCGGCGGTTATTTGCTCCCAGGTCGGATTATAACCGTTGCCCGAGACATTCCACTTGTCGGCCGAAAGTGACGGCAGCGCATTTTTCAGCCCGGAGAAATCGGTCATCTTGCCCCAGTATTTGATATCTACCGAACCGATTTCAGTGACGCCCGCGAAATCGGCCATGCCTGTCAGCTTCATTTGGCTGGCCGCACCGGAGTAGGTTCCGCCCCAGAATTTGAATACCCCGATCTTGCGCAGCAAGGGTAATTCGAGATCGCCTTCATCCACATACTGCATATAGCTCGTGTCCCACTTGTCCGTCACCTCGGTAAGTTTCGGGGCGCTGAGTTTTTTGAGGTACGAACAACTGCTCATCTGGAAAGTTCCGACTTGCTCCAGATCGGGAAATGAAACAGTTGTCTGGCCGTTGGCTTTGCCGCCCGACTGCGAATAGGTACCGATGGATTTAATGCCGGGGAAGGTAATCAGGTCGTTCTGCGTATAATTGGAAACGCTGAGTTTTCCCGAGATGGTTTCAGCGCCTTCGAGTGCGGTGAAGTCGCACGCTCTCGAACCGCCGTTCAGCGACAGATCGCCCAGCGCATTTTTCCGAACCCTGACCTTCGCCAGTTTGTAACAGGCGATCAGTTCGACCTTCGGGAGCGACTCCACGCCCGACAGGTCGAGCGACGGCAGCAGGTTCAACTGGTAAAAATAGATGTTTTCGCAGGCCGTGAGCCGGGGGATGGAGAGTGTTTCGATCAGAGAAAGGTAGCGCAGGCAGAACTGTCCTCCGATGGTTTCGAGCGCGGGCAGTTCGAGCCGGTCGCTTGAAAATTTCGTGTCGATCTTAAAATCCGCACGTACCTTTTCGAGCGACGAGAGGTCGATGCTGGAAAGCATGGCTGCAGAGCTACTGTCCGAGAGCGAGAACGAGGCCAGCGAAGGAACTTTCGGCATTGCGAATGTGGTCGCTGCCGTCAGGTAGTTCCAGGTAAATGCACCGCCCAGATGCACCAGTTCCGGCATATTGAGTACTTTGAGCTGTGTCAGGTAAGTCAGCGTGCAGTTGCCGCCGATGGAGGCGATCTTCGGGAGTTCCAATAACTGCAATTCGCTGAGATACTGGAGCGACAGCGAACCCGTTACTTTTTCGAGCGACGAGAGTCCGAGTGCGGCCAGGGCCTTGTTGCCGGTCGAGGCATTTGTGCCGGAGAGGATCGTCAGATCGCCCGTACACTCCTTCAGCGCCGGAACATTGAAAACGGAGAGTTTGGCTGCATTGATATAGACCGTCCCCGTCGATACGAGTTTCGGCAGGTCGAGTTTGGCGACCGTATTGCCGTTTACCGAGAGCTGTCCGAGCGATTCGAGGGCGGGCAGTACCACGTCGAAATCCTGGGCGGTCGTAAGCGGCGTGGTGGCCGTTCCCAACACCAGACCGCCTGCCGAACGCAGGTTTTCGAGCCCGGAGAGTTTTTCCCCGGCGAATGAGTTGCCTACGACGATGTTGTAGCGCACGTCGGTCAGTCCGGCTAACGGCGCAAGGTCGGTCACGGGATCGTCGCAGGCCGAAAAATCGCCGATCGTGAGGTTTCCCTCGATCACCGTCGCACCCGTTGCGGCGAACGCTTCGACATCGGCCTGTGTCGGCAGTGCGACGCTGCCGGCCGTAACGTCGTTACGCTTGACCGAGTAGGCGTAGTCGCGCAGGGTCTGGTTATAGGCCATGACGCGGAAACGGTGTTCGTTGTCCCAGTCGGTGATCCTCGCCGGATCGGGGTACAGGATCGCCTGCTCGCAAAGTTCGTAGTCAGCAGTAGCACCTTCGAGCGACACATTGCGGGGAATGGAAACCACGATTTCGTCGCCGACGAGTGCGGCGCGGTATACCGTTCCGTCCTTGGCGGTGAGCGCGAACGAAGTGATGTGGTTGTCGATGCCGGCAAAGGGCTGGTTCTCCTCTTTGTCGTTGCAGCCGCAGAACGCGAAAACCGCTGCGGCCAGAATCAGTATTTTTCTCATCGTATTATTTCTTTTTGGTCATGTTGTAATCGAATACGCCGAACACTTCGGTCGAAATTTCGCCCAGCCAGCCGCTTTTTGCCTGAATGCCGGTCTGTACCTTGACAAAGTCGATGTATTTGAGGCCGGCGGGCTTGCCGTCGAAAGTGACGGCGTCGGAAATCCGGAAATGGTTGGCGTTGACGCCCGCTCCGGAGTTCGGATCGTCGGTCAGACGGTCGATCGGGCTGAAGTTGTCCGCGTAGCCCCAGTCGTAAGCCGGATTGACCCAGTAGGAACCGTTGCCCGACTGGTCGTAATTGTTGGCCTTGAGGCAAGTGCCGCGCAGCGTGTAGCTGTCAGCCTCGACCCATGCCGGATAATAGTAGTCCTGCGTATGGAATTGCGAAAGGTAATCGACGGAACCGCTCGCACCCTTGTTGTCCGTCCACTGCACCTCCATGCCGGCAGCGCGTGGACGGTAATAGGTCACGGCATAATCCTGTGTCGTTTCAGGCTTACCGTATTCGGAGCCTTTCAGTTCGTACCATGTGTCGTTCGGCAGTCCGTCGCCGTTTTCGTCCTGCATGACCCATACGATGCCCGGTTCGGATGAACCGTCGAACGAGTTGCCCGAAACGCCGATGTTGTAGCCGCCGTCATTTTCAATGCTGTGGTCGAAGCCGACTACCAGATAGCCGCCGAAAGCTCCCAGCGACACATAGGTGTTGAGTTTCATCTGGGACTCGGCATAGGCGCACGCTGCGTCCATCGTCGTCACGTCATAACGTTCGTTGACGAATTGTCCGGGAGCGGCAAGGAACTCGTAGACCTTGTTCCAATCCTTGCTGCTTGCCGGAGATCCGGCACGGTAGTATCGGCCTTCTGCGGGGCAGACATTGACGGTCAATTCCTGAGGAACCGTCAGATATGAGTTTTTCATTTCGACTTTGACCGTGTACGTTCCTTCGGCCGATTCGGAGAAAATATATACCGGATCGGAGGACTGTTGCACCTGTTTGCCGTTTACCGACCAGGTATAACTGGCATCGAACGCATTGGTAATGTCGAAAGGCATCAGACGGATGCGGCGGCCGGCGGATAGGTTGAAGACCGTCTGATCGAATGTCCAGCCGAACGGCATTTCGTCGATCGTGCAGACTTTTACCCCGAATTCCTTGCTGTCCTCGCCGTCCTCATTGCGGGTGGCGAATTCGAGCGTATAATCTCCGGCTTCGGACGTGTCGAATGTAAATTCCTTTTCGGAGGAAACTTCTTTGCCGTTCACGCTCCATGTGCAGGTCGTGGGGATCGAGGTGTCGATTACGGAGGGTTTCAGCGTCAGAGGACTGCCGACCAGAATCGTATACCCTTTTTCGGGAACCGGCAGGCTGATTGTCGGGATTTCCAGTTCTACCACATCCACACGCAGCTCCTCGGAGGCCGTGCCGTAGCGATTCGACACTTGGAGGAGCACGAACAACTCGCCTACGGTTTGTTCGCACACCGTAAGGGCGGGTTGCGTGCCGACGACTTTTCCGTCGATTTTCCACACATAGAGTGCCTTGTCCGCGTTTTCATAAGTGGGGCTGATCGTCAGTTCCCGGCCTGATTTGATGGTGTAAACCGCATTCTCGCTGTCGAGCGTGATACGGGGGGCCGTCTGCGAATCGACCTCGATCACATCGTCTTTGTTGCAGGACGACAACACGAACAACGCAGCAAATAAACAGGATAACAGTTTTTTCATCTCTTTATGCTTTATTTGTTAATATACGCTTCGGAGAAACGGTAGACGAAATCGATCCCGGCCGGGCTGGCACCTTTCTGCGTGGGATAGTAAAAATGGTTGATTTCCGAGGCGGAAGTTCCGCTCACGTCATAGGTGTAGATATTCGAATCGACGTAGCTCGACTTGCCGACCCACAACACATTGGTTGTCGGATGCTGCCCCATAATGCCGTAAATCGTTTCATTTCCAGATAGATATTTGTAATCGACGGTCTGCGTCTGGTAATTGTACCGCGTTGCGCTCGTGGCGTTGAAAGCATCGGTATCCACAAAATAGAGATAAGGATCGGTGAAACTGGCGCACATGCCGATAGCCGGAGACCATGTTGCGATCGGGAATCGAACACCTCCGGAAAGTTCTTTTTCCGAAACGACCGTGCCAGAGTGATCGATGCCAACGATCATCGGATCGGAGGTCAGGGTTCCCATATTCGGGCTCGTGCCGGAATAGGTTCCGGCAAGGGCGAAATAGATATTGCCGTCGACACCTTTGACGATGCCTTTTACTTGCCGGCCCTCATAGGTCAGCCGCTTTTCCACCGTTCCGCTTTCGGCATTGATGATAACGACGCTGTGTCCGCATCCCGCATAAATCTTACCCCGTGAATAGACCATGCGGGTTTTGATCGCGCCCACCGAAGTAAAGGCTCCGAACGTGCCTTCGAGGGTCGCGCCGATTTGCACCGAATTTTCACCGAGGGTCAGGGCGACTATGCCCGAAGTGCTTTCCATACTTGAATCGGAATATTGAATATAGGCTTTCGTTGCACTTACAACGACCAGATGCTGAGGCCATGTGTCTTTGTCTTCGGGGGTTTTAAATACCAGCGGGTCGGCGAATTCCATGCGCATCGTCCGGGCATCGCACACAACGAAACGGCCTGCGCCGCCCATGCGGTCGCCGTTCTGGGTTAACAGGTAGATTTTTCCGTTGGCCATGAACATATCCTGTACGACGTTGCCGATCTCCAATCCGCCGTTGGCCTGCTCGAATACCTCCCGATACTCCTTGCCGGCCTTGTCGTAGTAGACCAGCATACCGTTTACTGAAGTCATATTGCCTTCGCAGACCACGAACGTACCGTCCTTGTCCGTGTAGTCCACCGAAGCGCACACGTCGGCCGAGGCAAAGACCGTATTCCCTTTTTTATCGATCCCGATCAGCGTGATGATGCCACCTGAGTAAGCTGCATCCGAAGCCGCCGGAGCCTGCACGGTTACGCTATTTTTCGCAAGGTTCAGCGACGCCTTCCACCCTTCGGGAATATTCATGAAGTCGGCGGTTTCCACATCCGTCGTATTCAGCGTCAGCGTCTTTTTCTTGCCGAAGTCGAATACGAAGTACGAACGGCCGTCGTCGGGCTGTACAAAACAGAATGAGGACACCGAAGTTTTTGGAATGACGATTTCCGTGCCGTCGGTCAGAGTGAACGTTACGGCATCGTCGCCGTCGCTGACCGATTTGAAGAACGAATCCCCGTCTTTTCCGTTGCTTCCCGTCGCTTTTACGTCGTTGCCGGCCGCATCTTTGATGCGCGCTCCGTCCACAATCCAGTAACCGTCGGCATCGACGGCCATTTCGGGTTTCGAACCATCTTTGCCAGCTACCGGGATTTTGTGGCCGTCCGCATCGGTCAGCCAGTTGCCCTTGCCGCCGATCGTCCAGTAGTAGCCTCCCTCGAAGAGGTCGATACCGACCTCCGGGGCATTCGTACCGTTCTTGCCGTCGGCAATCGAAACGGAGGTGTTGTCGTTGAACGTGATGGTGTATCCGGTGTCCGTCTGGGTCACATCGGAGATCGTCTTGCTTTGGCGCAGGGCATCCACAAGCGTTTGCAGCGCCGAAACCTCTTTGTTGAGTTCCGCGAGTTGGGTCTTGATCCCGTCGATCTCCTTCCACAGATCGTCGTCGTCGTACGAGCAGCTCCATGTCGCAGCACCGAACAGGGTTATTGCCAAAAGGGTAAATAGTTGTTTCATGCTTTTCAGATTTTAATTATTAATCGGTTTGATTTCCGGGGGATAAAAAACGCCTGCCGACAGGCGACGGCCTGCGGCAAGCGTAGAGGATGAACAGGAGATCCGGACGGGGCGCGGATTAGCCTCTCCCGTTGTATAACCCTGTCTGTTATGAATTATTCCCATTGTCATTCGAATCACGCGGGTGATTGCACGACAGGAAACTGCTGAAAATCAAATCGGGGAGGGAGTGCGTTGCGATAACGACGACCGTACCATTCGATTCCAACCCGAAACCCGCGGGTGCAAATCAATCGTTAAGGCAGGTCTTCTGACTCGTCCCGTTTATCGCGCCTTCCCAGTCTAAACCAGTGGCAAAGAGTACGATAAACAACTTCTCCCGAAGGAGGGGACTTACAGCAGCGAGTACTGTTCCGGATTTTCACCGGATTCCCTTTTCATCCTGTCCGGCATACCGGGCAGGAACCATAACGGCGTAAAGGTAATTATTTTTTTTGATTGTTATACAAATCACAAAAAAAAATCGCCCGGCCTCGCAATCGGGAGGGCGTAGAATTTCCGTATCGGTAGGGATCTGCCCGGGTAAAATGCGTTACTCCTGTGCGCGGCTTCCAGCAGAGATCGGTTTTGTGCAAAAATAACGCTTCCCGAATAACTGCCAGCCGTATTTCCGCAATTTGTCTATCCCGTAAATTTATCGATATACGAATAATTTGCACGTACTTGCATCTCCCGGAGGCATTTCGTATTTTTGCATGTCCTGCAAAAGGGACGAACCCGCTATGAAAGGATTTTTGTTGCCCGGCGTGCTGGCCGGCGGAGTGGTTTCTGGCGGAGTGCAGCAAAAAGTATCGACAAACAGCGAAGTTATGAAAACAAATACATCTACGATCCGCCTGATCTACCCGCAATGGCAGGGTGGCAATGTCGCGGCGATGGTGCCCGAGGTAAAGGATCCCGACGATGCCGCACGGGGATATTACCTCGGGGCGCAGCTGCTCGACTTCCTGGCTCCCTGCGGCGGGCAGGAAACGCTCACCGTTCCCGTCTCCACCCAGATCGGGGAACGCAGGGTGACGGACGGTGTACTCGACCGCAACGTCATTCTCCGGCAGACGAAAGCCGCGCTGGAGATGCTGCGGGCGAGCGATCCCGGCAGGATCGTGACCCTGGGCGGGGATTGCTCCGTGAGCGTGGTGCCGTTCACCTACCTTGCCGCGAAATACGGCGGCGACGTGGCGATGGTATGGATCGACGCCCATCCCGACATCACGCTTCCGGGCGATCCCTATCCCGGCTACCATGCCATGGCCGTGACGGCCTGCATGGGGCACGGCGATGCGAAGATCGTGGCGGAACTGCCCGCCGCATTCGACCCGTCGAAAATCCTGTTCGTAGGGTTGCGCAACTGGGAGCGGGGCGAGATCAAGGCCCGCCAGCATCAGTACGGGATAAAGCATCTCACCCCCGAAGAGGTGGCTGCGGACAGCGATGCGCTCCGGGCCTGGCTGAAATCGTGCGGGGCGTCGAAGGTGGTGGTTCATTTCGATATGGACGTGCTCGACCCGGCGGAGATCGTTGCGGCGGTCGGCACCGATCCCGACGGGATGAAAATAGAGGCGGTCATCCGCGTGATAAACGATATTGCGGCTGAAAAGGAGCTGGTGGGCCTTACGGTCGCCGAGCCGATGCCCCGTACGGCGATCCGGCTCAGGGATATGCTGGGCAGGTTGCCGTTGCTGGAATAGCCGCCTTATGTGATACGCCGTCGAATCCCCGGGAGTTTCCTTCCCGGGGATTTTTCAAATCTTCGTCCTGCTGCACATCGCGCCTTTCCCCGGTTTACAGCCCCGTCCCGTTCGCAACGAGAATATAGGCGTTGAGGTAGGTGGCGAAAAGGATCCAGCAGAGGTAAGGGACGAAGAGCCATGCGGCAGCGGCGCGTACGTTTGCACTGCGGACGAGATAGAGAATCACCAGGACGTCGAGCACCACGATGTCCGCCATGCCCAGCAGGGGGCTGCGGCAGACGAAGAAGAGTATGCTCCACAGGAAATTGCACCCTAACTGGAGGAACCATAGCCTCACCGCACTTTTACGGGCGGGGGCTTCGGAGGTCAGTACCAGCCCGCCCGAGATACCCATGCAGAGATAGATGATGCTCCATGCGATCGGAAAAACCGCATTGGGCGGTGTCAGCGTCGGTTTGTCGAGCAGCGGATACCATTCCTCGATCGCGTCTTGCTGCAACCATCCGGCAAGTCCCCCGAGAACGAAACACAGCGCTGTCGGGAGAATATAGGCCCATATCTTTTTCATGGCGTTATTGTTTTGTTCCGAATTTACAAAAAAAATGCCCGATGCTCCGTTTCCCGGCATCGAAATCGCATTCCAGCTATGCGCAGTTGCTTTGTTTGTCCCACGTTGCGATACGGCAGTCGCCCGGTGCCTTGACATTCCCGTCGAGGATGACCTCCCCGTAGCTTTCGGCCGTGACCGAACCGCTGCGGGGGTTCTTCACGCTGCGGACGGGGCCGTCTATGGCGGCCTGCAATGTCGAGTATTCGAACGCCAGGTCGCAGTCGTCGGCCATCGTACAGTTTTCCAGTACGAGATCCGTGGCGTAACACAGAGGCTGGGTGCCCGATATTTTGCAGTTGACCAGCCGCAGCCGCTTCGAGTGCCAGCCCAGGTACTCGCCGTTGATCTCGGAGTCGTAGACCGTCACGTCCTCGGTGTTCCAGAAAGCGTCCTTCGAGTTGATGACGGCGTTGCGGATCACCACGTTGCGGCAGTATTGGAACGAATAGTTGCCCCGTTGCGCGTAATCCTCTATGCGGATGTTTTCGCCGTGCATGAAGATATAATCGCCCTTGTCGACCCGCACGTTGCGCAGCCGCACGTTGCGGCAGTGCCAGAGCGTTTCCTGCGCAAAAGGCAACCGTACGTTCTCCAGCCGGATGCCGTCCATCTCGCGGAACATCTTGGGGGCTTTGACTAGCGTGTCGCTCATCGTAAGGTTGCGCGAATACCACAGCGCCGCGCGTGCGCCCTCGGTGAAGAGGCAGTTCCGGACGACGAACCCGTCGACGTGCCAGAACGGGTATTTGCCTTCGAAACGGCAATCGACGGCTTCGATGTCCGAGCACTCCTTGAGTGCCGATTCGCCGGCCTGTATGGTTACGTGCTCCATGCGCAGGCCGTGCGAGGCGAACAGCGGGCGTTCGCCTCCGTAGGTGGCGTTTTTTATCTGCATCGTTCTTGTTTTTTAGTTTGAATTTACATGGCCGTATATCCGCCGTCGACGGTTATTGCCTGGCCCGTAATGTAGCTCGCTCCGGGGCTGCAAAGCCATACGACGACTGCTTCTTCCGCTCCGTCATGTCGGATTTTGTTCGCTATTGTTTTCCGGTGTTTCCCGTCGTTGTCTTTCGATGCGGACGCTAAGCGAGCCGGGGATGCTGAGGGCTTCGATTCCGTTGCCGTCGATGCGCCCGATTCGGATCAGGTCGTTGCTCCTCGACCCGTTTTTGTAGAATATGGCCACATTGCCCCACGGGACATAGATCGTGATGTCGCCCGGTGCAGGGGTGCAGCCGCGTGCGACCTTGGAGGTCGTTAGCGCCGGCGAGGGATAAAATATTTTCTCGGCGTTGCTGTAATCCGACAACGTCACCTCCAGCAGCAGGCGCGAAAGGAAATCCCGTGCGGCGGCATTGTCCTCCATCGTGGCGGTAATCGTGCGGCTGCCGACCGTGATGCCGATTTTCAGCGATGTTTCGCCCGGGTCGCCGCCCTCGTTTCCGCCGGGCGTCTCCGGTTGACCGGGGTGCCCTCCGGAAGG
>ERZ791927.1217-NODE-1217-length-20753-cov-6.970963_pt1 | contig 20753 bp, 21 predicted proteins | sample MGYA00510130_ERZ791927 | MGnify/ENA primary metagenome ERZ791927 (study PRJEB30046, sample SAMN00792055) | human gut metagenome | study: EMG produced TPA metagenomics assembly of the A metagenome-wide association study of gut microbiota in type 2...
CATTTGCTCGCTTACCCCTAATACCATTTTCAGCATTACCGGACGCGATTGGATTGTTAAAGCGTTTAATTAGGCTTTAGTATCAATTCTTACTGCGATTCTTTTTTGGGCTATCTTCTTGGTGATTTTTCAAGCTGGACACATCTGGCGAGGCGTTAGGCTGTGATTCTTTCTCCTTTTTAGCTATCTTCTTAGTAATATCATCAATCATTGCATTGTTCATAAGCAAGCAAATGATTTCAGCAAATATTACAGCCGCTGGAATCACGAGAATTCGAGTGTCCAGCGCTGCTTTTGGGATAAATTCATCGGATGTATACACCGCACCAAACAACACCCCTGCAAACATCAAAAGCCAAATAACTGTTTCAGCAATAAGAGCGGTTTTGTAGTATGGTTTAACCGCTTGCCCCCTTGGGATACAAAACTTCGTAAAGTAGGCCCTTTCGCAGCCTCGTTTTCTCATTACCACATTGAACACGATGGCTATGGTTGCTGCCAATGGAGAATACGGTGCTGTATGGAGCCATTTCTAAACTCACCACTGACCAAAAAAACTGTTGACCCTTCTGTACCGTGACGGATATACCCAAACGGAAGTGGCAGCATTACTGCATTCAAACTTGCTGGCAATCAATAAGAACTTGCCGGCAATCAATAAGCGTGTTTCTCGCCTTCAAAACCGTATCCGAAATCTTGTTGCAAAGAACGGAGGGCTGAGAAACGGTTGTCCAGTGCGCTCCATGCAGGCCTGTCGGCAGATGCCGGATGCGCCGCCTTGTATTCAGCACTGGTACATGGCGCAACCGAAACTTCCAGCCCTGCCAGCCGCACAATCTCTTTTGTAAACTCATACCACGAGCAAACCCCTTCGCCCGTGCAATGATACACCCCATATTCTTTCGTTACACAAAGCTTCAGAATATGGTGCGCAAGATCTGCCGCATTGGTTGGATTGCCAAGTTGATCGTTCACCACGGTGAGGCCCGGATTCTTTCTGCCTGCATTCACCATAGTCTTCACAAAGTTTTTTCCCACATAACCATACAGCCATGCCGTACGCACAATAAACCAGCGCGTGCAAAACTGCCGCACATACTCTTCACCCAACAGCTTTGTTTTTCCGTACATGGACTTTGGTGCCGGCGTCTCGCATTCGCAAATAGGCTCGCTGCCCTGGCCCGAAAACACATAGTCCGTAGAAACATGCACCAGCTTGGCGCCTACCTCTTCGGCCGCCATGGCCAGGTTGCGCGCACCCAGCGCATTCACGCGGAAGGCATCGTCCGAATGCGCTTCACATCCGTCCACATTGGTATACGCCGCGCAGGACACGATCACATCCGGCGCATGACGGCGCACAAAAGCCGCCACCGCGTGCCGGTCCGTGATATCCAATGTTTCCATGCCCGGCACATTGACGACTGTTTCCACCACGCTGGCATGCAGAAGTTTCTCTGGCAGGGGGCCAAGTTCGGTGCGGCCACGGGCAAAGCAACGACGCAGCTCTGTTCCAAGCTGGCCATTGGCACCGGTGATCAGAACTTTCATTCATGTGCCTCTCTTTCATCTCAGTAGCGGATCTTATTTTCCGCCACCTGTTTCAAATGCATACCATACGGACTTTTCCCATAGCGCTGCGCACTTTCCAGCAATTTTTCCTTTGTGATCCATCCGTTTTTATAGGCGATCTCTTCCGGGGCAGATATTTTGATGCCCTGCCGTTTTTCCACCATGCGCACAAAATCGGCAGCATCCACAGGGCTGTCCATCGTGCCGGTATCCAGCCAGGCAAATCCCCGGCCGAGAAGCTGCACGTCCAGCTTCCCTTCCTGTAAGTACATTTCGCTCAATGTGGTGATTTCCAACTCACCACGTGCAGAAGGCTTTGCCTGTTTGGCCAGACTGGCCACGCGATTATCATAAAAATACAACCCGGTAATGGCATAGTTTGATTTCGGATGTGCTGGTTTTTCTTCCACACTTACCACTTTACCCGTTTCATCAAACTCTACAATACCAAAGCGCTCGGGGTCGTTCACATAATAGCCAAACACCGTGGCGCGCGCATTTTTTCGGCATTTTTCAAAATACGGGAAAAGCCGTTGCCATAAAAAATGTTGTCGCCCAGAATCATGGCGCATGCATCATCCCCGATAAACTCCTCCCCTAAGATAAATGCCTGCGCCAGGCCATCCGGCGAAGGCTGCACCTTGTAGGAAAAAATGTACGCCGTACTGGCTGCCATCTCCCAGAAGATGCTCAAAGCGAGGTGTATCCTCCGGAGTGGAGATGATCAGGATATCCTGAATGCCGGCCAGCATCAATGTAGACAATGGATAATAAATCATCGGCTTGTCATACACCGGAAGCAGTTGCTTTGAAGTGACCATGGTAAGCGGATAAAGCCGCGTGCCGGCACCGCCGGCAAGAATAATACCTTTCATTGCGGTTCTCCCTTTCTTAAATGGAAAATATTCGAAACGGGCTAAGTACCGCCCACACACTTACAACGAAATACGCCTGTCAGCGCAAACGGAACCCCCATTTGCGCCAATAACGCAGCATGGAGGATATCTGCATCAAAAAAGGTTTCAGGCTCTTATTTGGGCTGCGATGCCATGCGTGATACACATGCGTGCAGGGCGTAAAATACACTTTACCACAGCTTTGCGCCTTGCGCGTAAGATCCGCATCTTCCACATACATGAAATAACCTTCATCAAAACCGCCCATCTGCCGAAATGCCTCGGGGCGTATCACAAAGAAGCATCCCGTACAAAAGTCTATTTCCCGGGCAACAGTAAGGTCTTCATCCAACATCAGATAATGTTCTTCCGTTTTTTTCAAACACTTCAGCGGCACCTGACGTGCCAGAAGAGAAAGAAAGCCCGGGGCACGCTTTGCCGTATACTGCGGTGTGCCGTTCGGGAACAAAAGCTGAGGCGTTGCCATGACCACATCGGGGTGCGCATCCAAAAAAGCGCACAACTTACCGATGGCGTCTTCATCCAGCGTGATATCCGGGTTTACCACCGCGTGGTACACACTGTCAAGCCGGGAAAGCACCGCGTTATGCCCGGCCCCAAACCCCACATTGTGCGGCAAACACAGCACCTGGACGCCGGGGCCCCACTGTGTTTGCTCCAACTTATGGCCAGTGCCATCTGGCGAGGCGTTATCCACCAAATACAGAGAAAATTCCACAAGACTGTGTATGCTTTTGCAGGCTGCGGGCCGCCTGCACGGCCTCGTCATACCCGCCGTATGTGACGATACTGGCGCTTACCTTTGCTTTTTTCAACATGCGCCTGCTCCCTTCGCCGCCTCGCGGGCATATAATGATATTTTATACTGAACTTTAATTAAAATCTTTAAAAAAGATTTTAATTGCCTGAAGGGCATGGAGTTCATATGAGACTTGTTTTGTGATTTCTTTCCTTATAAATCACAAAACTGGCAGCGCCATTAGGCGATGCCTTCCTGATTAAAATCAAAGATTTTAATCAGGAAATAGTATTATTATACCTGAAACGCCCACTTTTTTCAATGCGCATGCATATTTCCCACGCTTCGTGTGCAAGCTAGGTAACAATGCAGGCGAAGAGAGGGGAAACACACATGAAACGCAGGGCAGCACGGTTTTCCGTGGGGCGGCAGGTTACAGCACACTGGAGATTCTGGTGCGCGAGCACACACATTGGACTATGGCCGTTCTGAGCGGGCTGTGCCTGTGCGCCCTGTGTTTCGTTGCGCACATTTTCTCGCAAAAAGCATTCTGTTTCAGGCCGCGCTGGGCGCGTCTTTCATCACCGGCGCGGAATTTCTAACCGGCGCCGTGGTGAACCTGTGGCTTGGCTGGAACGTATGGGATTACGCCGGCGAAACCGGCAACCTTCTGGGTCAGATATGCCCGCTGTTCAGCTTTTACTGGTTCTGTTTGTGCTGCGCAGTATTTGGCGTGCTGCGGCTGTTGTGCTACGTTGGCAGCCGGGTAAGCAAGAATTCCTGTGGTATCTACCTTCCACTATCAATAAGCCTAACATGATAGTAATTTTCATTTGGGAGCCATATTGTCAAATAAGTATTTCAAAATATTGTCCTTTATTTTAGTTACACCACATCATTCATCCCGTAAGGCAAATCGTTTCCCAGTTTTAATTAGCAAATCAGAGTTCTATTTCTGATTTGCCAATTTTTCTATTGACTTTTTCTGTTTTTTAGAAATACTTTTTATGTCCAACATCCACATAACATATCTATAGATTTTTATTTATTGGGAATTTTTCATATGTTTTGCGAAGAATGTTAATCTTTTTTTTTTAATTTACCTGTTATATACTGTAGGCAGATGGATTTCTGCCTGATTTATCACCGAGGTGCAATATGCTAACAGAACGTTCTTTGTATATCTTGCAGAAATTGATTTATACGGGCAAAGTCTATAAAATATCTGCCTTTGCTCACCACTTCGATGTTTCTGTGCGCAGCATACAATACGACCTAAACCGAATTTCGGATTTTTTGGCTGATTATTCATTTCCTGCATTAGAGCGGCCGACTGGTTCCAGCATCTCTTATCACTTGGAGGCATCACAGGAGGAACGGTTGCTTGAACTTTTACGTAATACAACTTATCAAATCATTCTTTCACCTCATCAAAGACAGCTCTTCCTTCTTTTGAGGCTCTTAAGTCATGATGGATTTGTCACAATGGACTATCTTTCACAACAGCTATTGGTAAGCCGCGCTACTGTTTTGACAGATTTAGATAAAATCCGAAGCCTGCTGCCCGCATTTGAAATTGTGCTTGACAGCCGTACAAGGCGCGGCATTCGACTAAGTGCAAAGGAACGTAATCTTCGTGAACTTGCTATCTCGCTAACTGTTCCAAGCCCTAACGATACTTCATCAGAAGAGTTTTCCTATGATGCATACTGGGAATCATTAATACAAAAAACGCTTTTCCCCGACATCGACATGAATGTCATCGAACAGGCCACTATACTGGCTGAATCCAGTTTACATATCAATCTTAAAGATAAGGCGTTTATGGATTTTCGCTTGTATCTGGCCCTCACCGTACAACGCATATTAAATCGTCATTGGATCAAATTAGGCCCTGCTGAACAGGAAAACATTATTTATACACAAGAGTATAGTATTGCCTGTAAAATGATGAACCTTTTCAAATCCAGATATGACTTTTTCATTCCACAGGATGAAATTGCCTTTGTGGCAATGTATCTTCTGGGCGGACGGGCCACTGATTATACCTCGTCTTATAATGTCGGCCTTCCTGTAGTTCAACTTCTTGCTCTGAACCTAATTCAAAAAATGCAAACTCTGCTTTTAAATCGCTTCATTTACGACGAGATCCTCCTTGAGGGATTAATCAATCATTTACGTCCTGCGCTTTTCCGAATCAGATACGGGTTAAGCATCCGAAATTCTCATCTTGATGAATTGAAGCGATCTTATCCCGATATCTTCCACATGACTAAATTCGCATGTACTCTTTTGGAAACATATTGCGGAAAGGCAATCTCCGATGAAGAGATTGGTTATATTGCACTACATTTTGCAGCCGCTTTTGAACGATCCCATGAACCTTTACCACGAATTTTTCGCGCCTTGATTGTATGTAGCTCCGGAATGGGGTCTTCTATGCTGCTTGCTTCTCGCATAAAAAATGTTTTTCCTATGATACAAATCATCGATGTTGTCGCTTTTTGTAAGTTAGATGAAGCGATTTCGCTCAGGCAACCAGATTTTATTTTATCTACACTGCAACTTACTCCCACCCCTATTCCACAGGTGACTGTACATGTATTTCTTTCGCAGGAAGACCAAATGAATATCCAGCAGTTGCTTCTAGATATTCCACTTTCACAAAATCCCACATCTTTGAAGCAGCATACAGAAGACAGTGCCTCTTCCTTTGTTCATCAAACCTATGTTGCATCCCCGCAAGATGGCCTTTTATCTGAATTTGAAAAAAAACAAAAAAGAGGTTTTTTCATGTTAAAAGATTTAATCACAAAAGAGACCCTCCAATTAAAAATTGATGCTTCTGATTGGAAAGATGCATTGCAAAAAAGTGCTATGCCATTGCTGCGTCATGGTGATATTACCGAGGAATATGTCACGGCAGCATTTGAAACTTCTCAGGCAATGGGTGGATACATCGTGATCGCCCCCATGGTGGCCATGCCACATGCGCGCCCGGAATCTGGTGTAAACCGGCTATGCATGAGTTTTACAACTCTTACCCGTCCTGTGGAGGTTGTTTCGGGAAAGTTTGTAGATATCATACTATTATTCGGTGCGATAGACCGATATAGCCATACCGATATTTTGAAAGATCTTATGCAGCTGCTGATAGATACAAAAGCCATCGATGTGATCCGAAACACCAATCAAAAGGAGGTCGTTCTGGAAATTATTAAAAACATAAAGCGATAGTAGGCATTTTACGAAAGGAGGTCGTTCTGGAAATTATTAAAAACATAAAGCGATAGTAGGCATTTTACGAAAGGAGGAACAATTGCTTATGGAAGCCATAATCAATATCGCTCAATTTATTGCCAACAACTTGTTCAATCAACTTGCCATCATGATGGCCATCATTGCACTGATTGGCCTTCTTTTCCAAAAGAAACGTATTGAGCAGGCCATCGCTGGTGCCCTGCGCGCCGCAATTGGCGTTATCATCCTTAATGTGGGTGTTAGCGTTTTTACCGGAGAGCTTTCATACTTTACCAATATCATGTCAAGTGCCTTCGGGATGGAAACACCGCAGGCAACCGGAAATATGAACCAGTTCATCCTAGCCCGCGGCGGCGACATTGCGCTGGTAGTGGCATTCAGTTTTATCCTGCATGTTATTCTTGTGCGTATTTTCAATACCAAGTATGTATATCTCACTGCGCATCTAATCTTCTGGCTTTCAGTCCTGGTATGCGCTGCCATTATGGCCCTTTTCCCCATGGCCAACTCCTTTACCCTCATCTGTTCCAGTTCCGTTATTATGGCCATATATATGACCGTTCAGCCGCTTCTTATGGAACCTATGATCAAAAAACTAACAGGTAAAACCGATTTTGGTTATGCACACACAACTGCTGCTGGTACTTATCTGTCTATGAAAGTCGGCATGTTGTTGGGAAAAAAACATCAAAAAAGCACAGAAGACATCAAGCTTCCTAAACGTCTGGACTTCTTCAAGGACATCAATGTATCCAGCGCCATCCTGGTAGGCCTTGTCATGCTCATTTCTATTATTTTTGCAGACAAAGAAATCGTCGCACAACAGGCTGCTAATTATGATGCCAGCATTTCCCCTTGGGTGTGGGCCATTATTGTAGGATTACGTTTTGCTGCCGGCCTTGCTATCCTGCTGTTTGGCGTCCGTACTTTTTTGGCAGAAATCGTTCCCGCTTTTAAAGGGATTAGTATGAAAGTCATTCCTGGGGCGAAACCCGGCCTGGATTGCCCTGCTATTTATCCTTATGCTCCCACAGCAGTACAAATTGGTTTCATTTCTGCCACAGTCGTATACCTTGTTCTTATGATTTTGATGGCTGCTGTTGGATGGTTTACCATTCCTCCGTCTGTTCTGTTTTTTGGTGGCGCTGCTTGCGGCATCGCCGGAGGCATTTGGGGCGGAGTAAAAGGAGCAGTGATTGGCGGTGCAATCGATGGCGCTTTTATGGCAATCGGCATGGCCATCACATGGCCACTTCTTGCCTCCACGGCTCCGCAAATCGTTTGGATTGCAAATGAAGACTATTTTGTTGTTGCTGTACTTTTGAATTTGTTGGCGAAGCCGTTTGCTTTTCTCGGCGAATATGGCGTTTGGGCCATCGTTTCTCTTTTCTTCCTTCTGGGCCTTGCTTATATCGCTTTTTACAAAAAGAAACAGAAAAAGGCTATGGATAATTGTACACAAAATGCAGAGAAATGATAGATATTTTCCCAGCGGGCGCGGCATTTAGCCGTGCCCGCAGAAAAGGAGGGTTTCCATGAGACAGCCAGATAAAAAAACCATCCGTATTTTGTGCGTTTGCGGGTGGGGCGTTGGAAGCAGCATGATGCTGAAGATGCTAATGGATGATGTTATTTCTGATTTGAATTTAGATTTGAATTTTGAAATCCAACACACAGACTTTACTGCGGCTAAGGGAATTATTGACCAGGTAGATGTTGTAGTTGGGCAAGAAATGCATACACAACCTTTTTCTCAACAAGTACCTATCGTTATCACGGCAGAAAACTTTGTTGACAGCGATCCTTTGAAGCAACAATTAGTTGCTGGATTAAAAAAGCAAGGCTGGTTATAGCTTTTGGAGGGGATATAAAATGCGCATATTAGAGATGTATGGGCAAGAATTTGCTCGGTTGCGAGGCAAAGCCCTTATAGAGGCCATTCTCTCTTCGGAAGGAAGGACTCTAATTGCCGAGGTGGAAGGTATATCCAGTTCAGCGCCATATGGATATGATAGACATGCCAACGGCGCTGAATATAGCGCGGCATTCGGAGCAGATTTGATCATTGTCAACAATGCGACCCCTTCTTTGCCTGGTCCTGTTATTCCAGGCATTGATGATCTTTCACCTGTCCCCGAGGGATTTGGTGGGTTAGCGCGCTTTCTTGGGCGTCCCTGTGCCCCGATACTTGAACCAAATATCTCTGTTGTTCCTGATAAAATGCGTGCAAACAGGCAAAATGGCATTGCCGCAGAAGCAAGCGGTGCCAATTTTGCCGTTTTAACCGCCAACCCTAATCGGGGATGCATTTCTCATAAAGATATTTTTATGTCCATCTCTTCCTTCCGCGAAGGAACGGACATGGTTCTTTTTGCCGGAAAGATGCATCATTCCGGCTGTGTGGAAGATTTTTCTCCTTCAATTGCCAAACAATACATCCAAGCCGGGGCGGATGGTGTAATCATCCCTGTTCCTGGAACCGTTCCTGGTTTAACGGAAGATGCTGCTCAAGCTTTTGCTTATGCAGCGCATGAAGAAGGAGGAATCGTTTTATCCTCCATCACCACCTCTCAGGAAGGCTCTGATATCGAAACCATACGACGCTTGGCTCTCAGCGCAAAGCGCATCGGCGCCGATGTGCACCATATCAGTACAGCCGGGTACCCATTTGGTTCTCCGCCTCCGGAAAATTTATACGCATACAGTGTAGCCATACGCGGCATACGCCATACTTGGAATCGAATGTCACGTAATCTTCGCAACCATTGGGGGAACTCTTCCTATGTCGATTAAAGGAATTGCCATTTCAAGCGGCGTTGCTTGCGGCCCTGTAATATGTTTTCCACCTTCTTTACCTCTACCTATTGCAACAGATAATCATGTATCTGGTTATTCCAGTTATGAGAAGGCCCGAGAAAATGCCCTGCAATATTTTAACGAATACGCTTCATCTCAAAATGATATCTCTACTTTACAAAAAGATCTTGTACAGTGCTACTGCAACATCTTAAATGACCCTGCCATAAATGAAGAAATCTATCAAAAGATATCCGATGGCATAATACCAGAACTTGCTGTTGAACAAGTCTATCAAAAGCACATAGATGTATTGGAACACTTATCTGATCCTCTATTTCAGGAACGCGCCAATGACTTGCGATCTGTCTGTAAAAAATTAACACAGGCATTTTCCTATAAGCTATCACCATTTTTTCACCAATTAGATGCCCCCCATATTGTTGTAGCCAATATGCTGACCCCTGCCGATACAATTGGCCTTGATTCCTCTAAAATTCTTGCCCTCGTGACAGAGCAAGGCGGATATACTTCCCATCATGCAATTCTTGCCCGCAATTTAGAAATCCCAGCCGTCTCCGGTATACCTTTCGCTGAGGTGAAGATGTGTGAAACATTAGCAGTCGACGGAACACAGGGAATCGTATGGAAAAATCCTTCTCCAGAAATCAGGAAAATCTTTGTTCAGAAAAAAAATCTGCCAACCCAACCCAAAAAACCTTCCATAACCTATCATGAACAAAAGGCTATTACACAAGATGGAAAATATATTCCCATCTACTTGAATATTGAATCTGCCCAGTCTTTTCCAAAAGAGCTTTTATCGTGTGATGGTATTGGTCTGTTTCGAACAGAATTTCTATTTATGAAAGACCAATTACCCAGTGAAGATTTCCAGTATAAAAGCTATCTTCATGTCATTCAAAAAGCATCTGGAAAACCTGTTATTATTCGAACAAATGACTTGGGTGGAGATAAGATGCCCAGCTTTGACAATTCATTAAAATGCACACAAAACCCATTTCTCGGCCTTCGTGGTATCCGCTATTCGCTTCACAATGAAGCAATATTTAAAGATCAGCTTCGTGCAATTCTGCGTAGCGCTATTTATGGTGACGTCCGAATCCTTCTTCCCATGGTAAGTTGCATTGAAGAAGTGCGTCAATGTAAACAAATCATCCAACAGGTAGAAGATGAGTTAAAAAGAGAGCATGTCCCCTTTCGCTCCGCGCTTCCCCTTGGCGTCATGATCGAGACACCTGCTGCTGCGCTTTGCGCAGATTTATTTGCGCAAGAAACTGACTTTGCCAGTATCGGCAGCAATGACCTAACGCAATATACATTTGCTGCAGACAGGACAAACCCTCAGGTAAGTGAATACTACTGCCCATTACATCCTGCTATTCTTCAATTGATTGCACATGTGGCAAAATCTTTTCAAAAAGCAAAAAGGCCATTATGCGTATGTGGCGAAATGGCATCTTCACCCGAAGCCGCACCTTTGTTGATTGGCTTAGGAGTAACCAGCCTTTCTCTCCGAAGCAGCCAAGTGGACAATATTAAGCATGTCCTTTGCCGTTGCTCCTTCGATGAAATCTCTAAACTAGGCCAAAAGGCTTTAATGATGGAAAATGAGGCTGCAGTGTTGGACCTGATAAAAGAATATGTAAAAATGGAGTAGTTTACAATGACAAAAATTCTTACTATCCAAAACAGTGACGGAATCCACGCAAGGCCTGCTTCGCTGTTTTCTACAACTGCCAACCACTATGTATCCGAAATCCAAATAGGACGTATCGGGGAGAAAAAAATAAATGCAAAATCCATCATACTTCTATTGTCGCTTGGCCTCAAGCAGGGAGAGAAAGTTGAAATATCTGCATGCGGTGTAGATGAACAAGAAGCCTTATCAGAGCTCTCAACACTCCTTAATTCTTCTTTGTAAGTTACAAAGAGCGGCTATGCTTTTCAATCATATATTTCTTTTTTTGCACATTTGGATATGGGGGGCCTATTGTGGATAACTTCATCGATGATTCTGATTATGTTTACCGATTGAATAGATTACTTTTGTCCGTTGAACAAGCCAATCGTCAGTCGCTTGCTTCTGCCAGTGAGCTTATCTACCAATCCTTGTGCCAACAAGGGATCCTGCATGTTTTTGCTACTGGGCACTCGCATATGATTGCTGATGAATTATTCTATCGTTGTGGTGGACTGGTTCCGGTAAGCCCAATTCTTACTGATGAAATGATGATATATAATGGTGCCAACGCCAGTACTATCTTTGAACGAACTTCCGGCAATGCAATGCGAATATTATCGAAGTTTCAGCTGCGTGCCCAAGACTGTTTGCTAGTCTGTTCCAATTCCGGTATTAATCCCACTCCTATAGAGGCTGTGCTTTTTGCAAAACATTTGGGGCTACATACTATTGGAATTACTTCAGTAGAAAGTTCCCGCAAGTTAACATCAAGGCATCCGGATAACAAAAAGCTATATGAAGTGTGCGATATTGTGTTAGACAACTGTGTTCCCTACGGAGATGGACTTTTCAGATTAACTGACCAAGATGGAGTTACAGGAGGAGCTTCTACTTTTTCCAGCCTGTTTCTTGGACAAAGATTAATACTAAAGGTATATAATCGTTTTATGCAAGACAAAAAGGAACTTCCTATCTTCAAGAGCGCTAATCTTCATGGGACAGATGATTGGAATAAGAAGATGATGTCTCTATATCGAGAACGGATCCCTGCTTTTCGCGCATGACGGTTTGATACTAGTTGGGGGAAACACCTAACCTATATGATTTTATCAAATTCGCCTCAAATGGCTATCATCTTCTTAACTTGAATTTCTAAAATACCTCAGAATACGCAGAGAATTCCAAACAGCATAAAAACAACTGCCCTGAATAAAATGCACCGGCATGCCAGAACAGCATGTCGGTGCATTTTTATTCTTTCGATATCGTTTTCACCATATCTTCGTCAAAAATTTCTTTTGTGATAAACGGGCTGGCAATATGTAAAACAGCAAGGAAACAAAAATCTGGAACGCCACGCTTTACCTCCGACTGTCGAGGGACGACGGGGATAAAGAGGAATCCAACAGCATCACCGGGCAGCGGGAGCTGCTGCGGGATTTCATCCGAACCCGCCCGGAGCTTCGGGAATACGCCGTCAGGATCGACGACGGCTTCACAGGCTCCAATTTTGATCGTCCGAGTTTCAAGAAGATGTTGGAGGATGTAAAGGCCGGACGAACCAACTGCATCATTGTGAAAGATCTTTTGCGCTTTGGACGAAATTATCTGGACGCAGGCGAATACATCGAGAAGATATTTCCCTTTTTAGGCGTGCGGTTCATTGCCGTCAACGACAACTATGACAGTTTCGGTGGAAAAAACGCTTCGGACGAGCTTGTCATTCCGTTCAAGAATGTCCTTGATTTTCAGCTTGTTGGCGGTTACAGTACTCATGGTTAAAGACTCCTTTTTGAATGGAATATGGTTGAACGTCGCAAAGACGGCGATCACAGAATAAGACCGGCGGAGACCGATGCCGCCAGCAGGACACAGAACACAGCATCCCACGCAGAAAACCGAAGCGACAGATAGTTGCTTTTGCGGCGGGTTAAGTCGATGCCCCGTGTTTCGGCGGAGGCGGACAGCGTCTCGGCGATGCGGATAACGCGCAGAGCCATCGGCACGGTCAGTATTTCAATATAGGATGGCAGCGCTCGCAGCTTCTGAAGCGGTGTTGCAAATGCGCCCCGCGTGCGGATGGACTGCCGCAGTAGCTTCATGTCTCCCGACAGAACGGGGAAGAAGCGGAAGATTACAGCGACGATCATAATGAGCCGTTCCGGCAGGTGCAGATTACGCAGCGCCGCCAGGGTACGGCTGGCTTCATTCCGCCCAATCAGCGTCCGCATGGAAATGCCAACGGCAATGATACGCGGGAACAGCACGAACATAAAGGAAAACACCGTGCCCGGCAGCAGAGCGTTTGCCGCCCACAGTACCCCAAAGCTCATCCCGCCTGCCAGCGCCGTTCCGAGCCAGCCGTCCGCTGCGGTCAGCAGGATCAGTGCCGCATATACGGCATAAACTAAGTGGTTGTTGGATGTGGAGATCGCGACCAGCAGGGCCAGCCAGTAAAGCAGCTTCGTCACCGGGTGGAATCGTTCTTGATGCTGTTTTTTCGCCGGAACATCGGAAGGATGAAAGCGCTCCATGGTAAACGAGCTGATCGATCACATTGAGGTCTATCAGGCTGAGAAAATCGACGGGGAGTGGGTTCAGAAACTGACCATCCACTACAACTGCGTCGGCGCCCTGTTTATCCCGGATACCGATTCCCTGCCTGTGCCGGATGTAACAGTAAATACCCGCAGAGGTGTATATGTCACCTACGAACCAGCACAAAATGAGCAATAAAATAACGAGTGTTCTCACAGGATATCAAATCCTATAAGAACACTCGCCATGGTGCAGCAAGGCAATCCAAATCCGAACCGGTATTTTCTTTTACGGCTTTCTTTACGTCGTCCAGTGCGATGGTTCTGGTGCCGTCTTTGTAGTTGAAGGTGATGACCATTTTATCATCGTACAGATAGATGGCATTTACAAAGGCATCGATCAGCATTTTGCGGTGGGACTGCTGGCGGACATCCAGCTTGCGGAATTTGTGAAGCCAGAAGGTGACGAACTCTGGGCTGATTCTGGGCTTGGCAATCTTCTCATTGGCGATCTTGATTTCCAAATCTTCTTTCGTGGCTTCCAGTTCCTCTAAACGGGCCTTAGTGGATTTGGTGAGAATCCCTTGCTGGATGGAATTTAGAAGATTGTCAATGCCACGCTGAGCTTCCTGGAGCTGCTGCTTGTATAGCGGGAGGCTGGTGTTCTCTTTGTCTTGCAAGTCCATCACCATGGACACGATGGCTTCAACGGCTTTGTCGTCCATGACCACCTTCATCACTTCATTGACCACCAGATCTTCCAGCCATTGCTTCCGTACAGGCTTTTTCTTACAATCTGTCCGTTTCTTTTTCACGGACACGCACTTGTAGTAGTGATGAACGGTTCCATTCCGGCTCTTGCCGCTCTCGCCGCAGAGATAAGCACCACAGTAACCACAGAACAGTTTGGTGGTCAGCAGATAATCGTCCTCGGCTTTATGGCGTGCCGGGGCTTTCTTGTTCCTCTCGATTTTCTCCTGCACCCGGTCAAAGAGTTCTTTGGGGACTATGGCCGGAATACCATCCGGAATCAGAACGTCCCGATACTGATACTCTCCGATGTAGCGCCGATTCTTCAGCATATGCTGGATGCTGTTGTATGTCAGAGGCTTTCCCAGCTTGTTGCGGATGCCGTTTTCATTCAGCCAGTCCCGCAGCTCCTTCATGGTGGCACCTTCATCGTACCGTTTGAAAACTTCCAGTACAAAAGGAGCGGTCAGCGGATCAATTTGGAAACGCTGCTCTTCATCAATGACAAAACCAATGGGGAGCGTGCCGCCGTTATACATACATTTTAGTGCGTTATCCGTCCTTCCACGGATGACCTTTTCTGACAAATCGGCGGAGTAGTATTCTGCGTAGCCTTCCAAAACAGATTCCAGAATGATACCCTCAGCGCCTTCCGAAATGACTTCGGTAGCAGAAACGACTTTAACGCCATTCTTTTTTAGCTGTGCCTTATACCGGGCGCTGTCATAACGGTTCCGTGCAAATCTGTCCAATTTCCAGACGATGACCATGTCAAACAGCTTCTTGACGCTGTCTTTAACCATCTCTTGAAAAGCTGGACGGTTGTCTGTTTTGGCAGAACAAGCCCGGTCAATGTAGTGGCGCAGAATCGTGATACCGTTTTTCTCCGCAAAAGCAGTACATTCTCGAATCTGGCCATCAATGGATTCTTCCCGCTGGTTGTCGGAGGAATAGCGGGCGTAGATCACAGCCTTCATTTTTCTTCCTCCTTCAGCATTTCCCGGAGCGTTTCTTTCAGTCGTTCATTGATGGGGGAACCAGGGTCAAAGCACATCTCGATGAATTTATCCATGTCAGGATATACCTTCTCAATTTTCATTTTCCCTTCATACAGCTGCCCTTGAGGCTTGTCCGTACGGCCGAAAATGTAATCCAGCGATACATCGAAATAATCCGCATAGCGAATCATCACCTCTGCCGGGACATGAGCTTCCCCACTTTCAAACCGAGCGATAGCCGACTGCCGGGAACCAACAACTTCCGCAATTTTCACCTGAGACAGTTTTGCACTCTGCCGTAATTCCCGCAGACGTGTACCGATGATATTCATACACATCGCCTCCTATCCTTATGCTATGAGTATATCTTGTTTCGCATATAATGTCAACCTCGTTTTAGCATATTACAAAAACTTTTATGTGTATAAAACAAAATAATTCAGGCATCCACAGGGCACACGGCTTACAAAGGCTTAGTGAATGCAACAGGGTGATGGAGAGGCTTTGGCAAAGGGACACCACGAAGCGACAAATGATGAAATTGTGCATTTTTCCTGCATCCATATCGAATAAATTAGTTTGGTACAATAGTAGCAAGCAATGCATTTGTATTACAAATGCGAAAAACCCCATCCATTTCGCTTCTGCGGAACGAATGGGTTTCTGCTTGTTGAGGCCCCGCCCCAAGCCCCATGTTGAACGCAATCTTTCAGATTGCGGCTACGCGATTTTTCCAAATCGCTGCAATTACTTATTTCGTATGCGTCTCTACATTCACGCCTGAACAGGACTCGAAAAGCACTCGCATTTCGATGGATGTGCTGCCCACTATCTATTGACATATGCCCTCAATATGCTATAATACAACCAAACAAAATGCAGACGCCGATCAAGCCGCAGCTTGACAAGCGCCTGCATTTTCCATTTTCAGAAGGGAGCCATGCTGCCAGTACAAATCGTCCGCCCACCCACAACTGCACCTTAAAATTTAACATTAAACCGGAGGAAACAACCAGCTTGAGCCGCAGGAAAAAGCTCATCAACAATTCCGGTATTCCGCAGCACGAAATCGAACACATCGCCCGGTGCATCCTCCCCGACATTCTCGCCCACTACGAAAGCGAAGAAGGTCAGCGGGAGTTCCGGGAATGGCAGGCTCAGCATGAAGCGGGACAGACGGAAAGAAAGGGAGGGGAAGTGTAAGAGAAAAATTACACAGGGTGCCGCCAGTTTGGCGGCACTTCCTCTCATGCAATAAGCGCTTTCACTCACGCATTTAAGGGATAGAAAAGCGGCTGGTGGCAAGGCTTCTTGAGTGTTTTTTAAATCTCACCGCATACCAAAATGTCGCTCATAAAGCCGGACAAATCTCTGCTTATCAGTTCCTCAAAAATGGACAACAAATTGGAACGGGTAGCAATATAGCCGAGAGGATCTTTCTTGCGCTGCCCATCCGTTCTGAACGGCTCGTTTAAGCGATTTTTGAACGCATTGTAATACTGCCGGAAGAAACGCTCTTGTGTAGAGTAGTCATCCGTCAAATAACCGAGGAGTGTCTGCCAATCCTCAAAGCAGTCATCACAAGTCATACCCGAACGCTCGGCTCTCGCCAAAATAAGGTTTTTCATGAGGTCAATAGCTGTCAATGGCGTACCTCTGTTATTCAGGGACTCAAAAAGAGTGTAAGCCTCCGCGTGACTTCCAACCTCTATCTTGACGAGTACCGCTTTCGATACCTTGCTCTTGATTTCAAGCAGGGTCTTGACTGCATCACCGGACTCTTCAATATCCTGATCTAATCTTTGTAGGAAGTATTTATAGCACTTCGCGATTTTACGATTGCCCCAATTCTTTTCGCGCTTCGCACTTTTGAGCAGACCATTCTCGTACATTACGACATTGAAGTCAGCCTGATTGTGGTTTTGAATTTGAGGACAAAGAATAAGCCCGTTCGATGCGCCTTTGCAAATAATGGACTTTCTAAGAGCAGGAAGCTCGTCCTCATCATCCTCATCCAGCTCATCCTTATGTATCTTGAGCCGGTTGTATATTGCGGTCAGAAGGAGGCAGAGCGTCGTTAAACGCTGCTGTCCATCGACAACCTCAAGCTCCTTTGTTTGGAAAGCATCGGAAGAGTTATCAATGCAAATAATCGAGCCGATAAAATACCCATTGTCGTTTTCGCAAATGTCATCGTATTGCGGCGTTGGCAAGTGCTGCGACAATAATAGTAAGCAAAAACGCAGGAAGAATCTTCTTGCCGTTTCGGCTTCATACGATCCTTCCTGCGTTTGCAGTATTGTTCAATTCTGATGACCGCCCCGTTTTTCTGGGAGGGTCCATTTTGACATACTTCGGGTTCTTAATCAGAGCGAAAAGCTGTTGATAATGCTTTCCACCCGTGCCTGCTCTGCCTCGACCTAAATGCTTGATGCCTTAAGTACACGTTCAGTGTAGTACGGCGGCAGAGAAATGTACAGGTGGAAACTGCCGCGAGAAAAACTTCTCACAGCATAGTCATTGAAATACGAGGGCGCAATGGCCCTAATCTCAAACGGGAGCGTGACGCTCCTCAAGTACAAACTTAACAACGTGTGCGATCCGAAACGCATTCGGAAACCCCATTAGGGCAGTGCACAAATAACTGAATAATTTTTATATACCACAATATGTTGTAATTGTCAATATAAAAGCATCTAAATACAGAACTAAAAGAGAACGCGGCCAAAAACGTAATACGCATTATCTCCGTATTAAAAGCGTATTACGGAAACAATGCGTATTACGTGCGTATTAAAGGTGTATTGGTTTTTAATAAAGTCTGCCCCTATGTATGTAAACAATTTCTTTTAGGACTTCAGGCTATGAAAAAAACATAATAATCTGATACTATGTTTACTCAGAGGTGACCTTCCCGCCAGTGATTACCCCACTCCGGCGCTATTTATCCGGCTCCTTTTCACAGGCCAGCACCACCACACCGGACAAAACTAAAACGATGCCGACCAATGTCCACAAACCCAAGGTCTCCTGAAACACCGTTACGCCAATGACCGCCGACATTACCGGCTCAATATTAGCTATGATCGCCGCTTTCCCACTTTCCACGGTTTCCAATCCCTTGGTATACAGCGTAAACGGAAGGGCTGTCCCCATGACCATAAGTCCAAGCGCAGCAAGGCCCGTCCGCGGCTCAGCCAACGCCGACAGCAGCGCCGGCCCGTCCGCCAGAAACAGTGAAGCGATCCCGGCAATCAGGAACGTCCAATACGCCATGGTAAACGAATCGCAATACCGCATCCCATAATGGGTGAAGATAGTATAGCCGCCATAGCACAACTCGGAGGCGAGCCCCATCAGCAGGCCCTCCAGTGAAATACCCACGTCGCTACCCACAATACCGCTGACCAGCGCACAGCCGCACAAAACCAGCAGCATACTGATCAGACCGCTGCCGAGGAAAATGGGCAGGTGGCGCAGCTTGATGTGAAATACCTGCTGCTTGAACATCATGCAAAATACCGTAAACAGGATCGCTGTGCCGCCAAAGCGCAGCGGCATCATGTTCAGCAGCGACACCCCTGCCGCCGTGAGGACCCGATTGAACAGCCCCCAAAAGCCCCAGCAAACAGCTGCCGCAATGACGTATACATATCCAATCGCTTTTTTCATCGTTTTTCCTCTCGTACCTCCCGCTAGATACTGATGCGCAGAATACCGGGATTTCTGGCGATCAGATCCAAACCCTCGTCCTGTATGATGGGCTGGCGGCAGCGGACGGTGAGCTCCAGTTCCAGCACATTGCCTTCCCGCACGGCATCACTGCATTCGATGTGGCCGCCGTGGCTTTTGACGAACTGACGGATGTATTTCTGCATTTCGGGTGTATCCGCGATGCGGACGCTGAGCTCCTGCGCCACAAGGGCGTCGTTGCCCACGGGGAAACGATAGCAGAAGTCGCCCACATGCCTGCGGCCGTGGTGAGGCCCTTGATTGACGAGGAGTTCCGGTCACGGAAGATCACGCCTGCTCCGAGAAAGGAGATGCCGCTGACCACCTGTGTCGCCATACGGCCGGGATCGGAATTACGCCCGGCGATACCCAAGTCCACCAGATCCACAAAACAGTATTTCGACAGGATCATGATAACAGCCGACGTTACGGCGATGATGCAGTGCGTGCGGATTCCGGCGTCCTTCTGGCGTTTGGAACGCTCCAGTCCGATGAGGAAGCCAAACAGCTCCACCACAAGAATACGAATGAGAAATTCAAGGTTGTCGCCGACGGTCAGTACCGCCTCCGGCAGATAATCGGTCAATCCGAATAACATAGCTGCCTCCTGTTTCTGATAAAAAGCATCCAGGGACGAGAACTTTTTTCTCGTCCCTGGATGGTTCTGTCATGATAGACATGTATGCGTCACTTTACACGGTGACAGGCCACAAAGTGGTCCGGCGCCACTTCACGCAGCTCCGGGCTGGAAGCAAAGCATTCTTCCGTGGCATCTGCCCAGCTTTCTGAAAAACACCGCACCTACTCAAGAAAACTGCGCTTTTTAGGGAGGAAAATTTTCTCCTGTTTCGAAATCCCATATAAAACTTTACAGCGACCGCTTTTCTCCGAACAGCCCTAAACGAGAAAATCCCACATCAGATTTTAGACAGCCCCACCATCAAAACGGATTGACAATTCGACAAAATGTGATATAATCCCACTGTCTGAAAAAAATATAAAGTTGTAGCACAGAGGTGTCTGCTCAAGAGCAGATGAAAAGGGAATCCGGTGGGAATCCGGAGCGATGCAGTCACTGTGTACGGGAGCGGCCTTGCAATCCACTGGGAAACCGGGAAGGGCAATGCCGTGATGAACGAAGTCAGGAGACCTGCCTGTGTGTGGAATCTCAAGCCTGCTGCCAACGGGTTGGTTTTCCTACGAACTTATGATCCGATGCGGAGTAGCCGCATGGATGTATATGTAGTAAGAAGCACCGAGGGCGGCTGTGTGAGACACAGCCGCTTTTATATTCTTTCAGAACATTTTTTGAAACGAGGTAGTTCCCCATGAAGAAAGCACTTGCATTTCTCATGGCGGCAGTGATGCTGATGAGCATGCTGACCGCCTGCGGCAACAAGGACGTTGCCGACGACACCAAGGATAACAATGTGTCCACCACCGAGGCCAATCAGGCCACCGTCGACACCAAGGACAACAGCGATGCGCCCACCGCCGATGCTGATCAGGCCGCCGCCGACGAGGTCGCCGCGCTGATCGACGCCATCTACGTGCAGGCGCGCACCGAGGAGACCGACGCCCAGTGTGAGGCTGCCAAGGCCGCTTGGGACGCCCTGACCGACGCCCAGAAGGCACTGGTGGAGGGCGAGGAAGCCAGCCCCGACTATTTCGGTCTGGACACCGGTGACGCGTCCAAGGACGATCCCCGCAACCAGGACGAGATCGGCGAGAAGGAGCTGCTGGTGG
>ERZ791927.1225-NODE-1225-length-20709-cov-6.152658_pt1 | contig 20709 bp, 19 predicted proteins | sample MGYA00510130_ERZ791927 | MGnify/ENA primary metagenome ERZ791927 (study PRJEB30046, sample SAMN00792055) | human gut metagenome | study: EMG produced TPA metagenomics assembly of the A metagenome-wide association study of gut microbiota in type 2...
GGTTTTTAGACAGCCTCACAGTGTGTCAAAAAACAAGTTTTTTGACACACTGAACGGCGTCCGTTTGGACGCCGTTTTCCTTTTGTTATTCTCCAGCCACCACGCGGTATTCCGTGACGCCGGTGACGGTCTCGCCGTCGATCTGCAGCGCCGTCGGGCGGTCGAATTTCACCGTGACGTCATGACCTGTCAGCACACGGCACATTTCGGTGTGCTGTACATGCTCGCCCTTGAAGATGGACGGGAACACCATGAGCGTTTTGATCTTGCCCGAGCCGAACATCACCATGGTGGACACGGTCTTTGCCGGGGACAGCCGATCCTGCGCGGGGGTCGGGATCATACCTCCGCCGTAGTATCTGCCGTTCATGGTCGGCGCAAGCCACACCTTTTTGAAGGTGTATTCCTTGCCGTCTGCGATAACGGTGGCGTTCGTGGGGTGATAGTGAAAAAGCAGTCCCTTGATGGCAATGGACGTGTAGTTGATGGGCTTGTCGGACGTTGCGCGCAGGCGGTCGCCCTCCTCGCAGCAATAGCCGTCGATGCCGTAGCCGATGCCGTTTATGAAGCGGCGCTCCATGCCGTTCACGAAAACGCGCGGCAGAGATTTGAGATACGGCGTCAGCAGGATCGGCTTTCCGCCCGGCTTTTTCTCCAGGTCGTTGAGAAAATCGTTGCCGCTGCCGGTGGCATAGTAATACACTTCCTCAGGCAGCGTCACATCCGCCGTGTCATTTATGAAGCGGTTGAGCGTGCCGTCGCCGCCTGCGATGACGACCTTGCGGTCGGCGGGCAGCGCGGCAAAAAGCGCTGCGAAATCGGTGATGGCGGTGACATCCTCAAAGGTGAAACTGTCGGCGGGAAGATCATTTGCAAGCGCTCTTGCGGCGCTTTCTCCTTTTCCGTTTCCCGCAAGGGGGTTATACAGAACGTGATACTGCATGACGCTCTTTCTCCTCTACATCATTTTGCGGCAACGCCTGCAGCATGGTCTGACGCACGCGGTCGCCGATCACATGGGAACGGCAGGTGGCGATGTCCTCGACCGCGAGCGTTTCCAAAATTTCCAGTTTGACGGTTTTTCGGCGAAAGAAATTCGTTTTCGCGATGCGGTCCGTCCCCTCGGTCACCGCGACAACAATCGGCACCTTTGCCTTTTGCGCGATCTTGAACACGCCGTCGTGAAACGGAAGCAAAACCCCCGTCTTGCTGCGCGTTCCCTCGGGATACACCGCGACCGACACCGCGTCGGTTTTCAGAAGCTCGGCGGCGGCGTTGATGGTGGTGACCGCCGCACGGGCGTTTTCACGGTCGATCGGCATGAAGCAGCAGCGCCGCACAATCCTGCCGAAAAGCGGGATGTGAAAATTCTCAGGCTTTGAAATGAACGCAAGATCCCGGTGCGGCAGCACATGCCAGGTCACGATGGGATCAAAATTCGAGCGGTGGTTGGCGACGAGCAGAAACCGCCCGTTCGGCAGCTTTTCCGCGCCCGTGACCGTCACGCGGATGTGCAGAAGCTGCATGCACAGCCACGTCGCGCTGTACAGCAAAAAGCGATAGAAAGCGCTGTCCCTTGTGTACAGCTTTTTCGGGTCGACACAAAGCGCCGCAACGGCGATCACCGCGACATACAGCAAAAGCAGCGCAACAATGCCGCCCAAAACAAAAAGAACGATCTTCAGCAAGGCATTCCCGTCCTTTCGACACAATACACGTTATTATAACATATTTTTCAGAAAAAACAAGGGGGGCGGCCAGCCGACCGCCCCGATTGTTCAAAAAAACTTTACTTTTTCACAAGGTGCACGCCGAAACCGCCGATGGGCTCTTTGAAATAGACAAACTTCGGCTGTCCCTTTTCGTCAAACGTCATCGTGCTTTCGTCGAAAGCGAGTCCCTGCGACGCATAGTAGGTCATGGCGCGGGCAACGCTTGTGACGCCGATCGCGAGATGTCCCATCGCGCCGACGCCCTGCATCTTCATCACTTCGATCTCACGGTCGCCGACAAAGAAGGACTTTTCGTGCTCCTCCTTGCTGCCGAGCAGCAGATCGAAGCTGTCCGCCGCAGCGCCCGCCGCTGCCGCATCGGGCATGTTGACGCCGACATGACACACCTCGGGCGCCAGCATGGTGTGCACCGCTTCGCGCGCAAGCGCCGTGATGCCGTCCCAGTCGTTTGCGGCGACCATCGCGGAGGGCACCATCCAGCTTCCGCCGCAGGCGATGATCTTGTCAAACGCAAGATAGTCCCGCAAATTGTGCGGGCCGATGCCGCCTGTCGGGATGAACCGCATCTTCGGGAACGGACCCGCAAGTGCCTTGAGCACCTTGAGACCGCCCGCCGCTTCTGCGGGGAAGAATTTGACAACTTCAAGCCCCATCTTGGTTGCCACGCTCACCTCGGAAGGGTTGGTGCAGCCGGGGGTGACGGGGATGCCGTGCTCGACACAATAGCCGACCACCTCGGGGTCAAAGCCGGGCGAAATGATATATTTCGCGCCCGCCTCCACCGCGCGCTTGACCTGCTCCACGGTGATGACCGTTCCCGCGCCCACCAGCACGTCCGGCAGCGCTTTCGCGATCGCCGCGATGGCGCGATCCGCCCCCTCTGCGCGGAAAGTGACCTCCGCCACGGGGATGCCGCCCTTTTTCAGTGCGGTTGCGAGATCGACCGCCTTGTCGGGGTCGTCGAGCTTGATGACCGGCACAAGACCGATCTTGCTGATCTTTTCCAAAACAGCATGCATAGAGATGCCGCCTTTCCTGTAATTTTCTCCATTATACGGCAGTTTTCGCTGCTTGTCAACGTTGCGTGAGCCGCACGGTGCGGGAAATACCGCAGGGAGCGTCATCGTCCCAGGCGTGCATCAGCACGCGGATGTCGGGGGTTTTCGAGGCAGTGTACAGCGGGCTTGTGAAGTTGCCGCAAACATCCTCCGCCGCCATCTGGATCACGCCGTCAACATAGACCTCAATCCGCAGGCACCGCACATCCTCAAAATGCAGCGCCGTGTGCGGATTGTTGCGCAGCGTGTCGGGCAGCTCCGGCCGCATCCGCACGATGCACCAGCCGTTTTTGAAATCCTCCTGCCGCTTTGCCGACAGCTGCAGGGGCATGAAGGTGTTCATGTCGTTGTCCGCCAATTTCACAAGCGGATCGGGGCGGGTGTCGGTCACCGCCGAGCGCGTCAGTCCGCTCACACAGCCGCCCAGCACGCTGTAGACATACAGCGGTTGCGGCACATGGCGGATTTCCGGCGTGACGGTGCAGGACTGCAGCCCCTCGCCCTTTATCTTCAGCGAGACCGCCTTTGCATCCTGCCGCACCCGCACGATCACCTGACATTTTCCCGCAAACAGGCGGCGGTGCGGATCGGTGTCCGTTTCATGGCTGTTCGGGTCGCCGTTGCCGGCGCCGAGATAGTCGCCGTCGCCCTCGACCTCAAAGAACAGGTGATCTTCCGCCGTCGGCACAGGTATGCCGTCCTTATCCGCAACGGAGCAGTTGACGATCATCACGTCCTCGCCGCTGTCGTCGACATAGGTGCGATACGGTTCGGCAACGATCCTGACCGGCACGCCCGCCGTGCGCTCGACATCCTCGGCAACGACCTTGCCGTCCTTCAGAGCACACGCCTTCAGCTTGCCCGCCTCAAACGGCACCTGCCACTCGGCAGGTGCACAGGCGTCCACCGCCTTCTTGCCGAGGGATCTGCCGTTCAAAAACAGCTCGACCTCGTCGCAGTTGGACACCGCAACCACCCGCACCGTCTTGCCCTCGGGATGGTTCCAATGCGGCAAAACGTGCACCATCGGCGTTTTTAAGAAGCACGCCTGATGATAGTAAAATGCGTCCTTTGCAAAACCGCAGGTGTCCAGAATGCCGAACTGGGACGACACCGACGGCCACGAAAACGGCGACGGCTCACCGCGATAGTCGAAGCCCGTCCACACAAAAATGCCCGCAAACCAGTCATTTGCGCGGGTGAACGCCCACATGTCGCGGATGTTCGAGCCCCATGTCACGGCTTCCTCGTCATAATTGGACAGCACCCGCGCCTGGCGATAGTCACTTTCATAGCAGCCGCGCGTTGTGACGGCACTGTTGTTTTCCGAGCCGATGAACGCCCAGTCGGGGTGTTCCTTCCGCATAGCGTCGTGATGTCCGAGAGCATAGTTGATGCCGACCGCGTCCATCAGCGAGGCAGCACCCTCCGACGAAACGGTGACGCTGTTGATCGCACCGGTAAAGATGCGGGTGTCGTCCAGCTTTTGCGCCGCATGCCGCATGTGGCGATAGATGCGTGCGCCCTCCTCGGTGTTTTGCAGCGGCTCCTCGTTGAACATCGACCAGAACACCACCGACGGGTGATTGCGGTCGCGCCGCACCATATTTTCCACGCAGGACAGCACATAGTCCGTCGCTTCAAAGCGGCGGTTTTCGTCCATCACCAAAAGGCCGAGCTCATCGCAAAGATCGAGCACCTCGCGCGCGGGGAGATTGTGCGAGCAGCGATAGGCGTTCGTACCCATCTCCTTCAGGCGCTCCAGACGGAACCGCCACACCGTATACGGCACGGCGGCGCCGACGCCCGCGTGATCCTGGTGGTTGCAGGTGCCGAGCACCTTCAGCGGTCTGCCGTTCAAGATAAACCCGCGGTCCTTGTCCATGGCGATGGTGCGGAAACCGATGCGCACGGTGTCGCTGTCGACAGCCGCACCGTTTTGCAGTACCTCGACCTTCACGGTGTAGAGATACGGATCGTCCACATCCCAGCGGCGCGGATCTTCGACGGGCAGGCGCAGAGAGAGCACCCTTTTGTCCCACGCGCCGACGGCGACCTCATCGGACACTGCCGTCGCCAGCACCGTTTTCCCGTCCGAAAGGGTCGCCCGCACGGCGGCTTTGCCGTCCGCAATGCCGCCGTTTTCAAGCGTGATCTCCGTCTCCACGCACCAGTCGTTTGCGGTACTTTCCCGCAAAACGGGCTTGGCAAAAATGCCGTCCTGTCCGACATGCAGCGGTGCCGTCACAAACAGGCGCACATGGCGGTAGATGCCGCAGCCCTCATACCACCAGCCCTCGTTTTTGTCCCCCTTGACATAAACGGCGAGCACGTTCGGTCTGCCGTCGAAATAGGCGCGGTCGGTGATGTCGAACACCGACTCGGCATATACACTGAACGAACGGGCAACCAGACTGCCGTTGAACCAGATCATCGCGTTGGTCGAAATGCCCTCAAAGCGCAGGGTGAGCACCTTTCCCTCGTCGTCGGGCGACAGAAGAAACGACTTGCGATACCAGCTGTTCTGCGGCGTGCGATAGCCCCGCCCCGGTCCGTTTTCCTCCTTGAGTGTTGCAGAATAGAGATAGTCATGCGGCAGATTTACCCGCTGCCACAAGGTGTCGTCATAGCTTTTTCCCGCGGGTCCGGAGGCGTTGCCTCCCTTTGTCGCGTCATAGGCGGTGACGTGATTCTTCACGCCGACGGGGAAAATATCCCCCAAGTGGAACTGCCAATCAAGGTCCATGTTGCGTACTTCTCGCTGCATAAGAATCCCCTCCTTTTCTGACACCAATATAACAGAGCCGCGCCGCGCATGGAATGGAAAAATGATGCATCTCACAGGAAAAATGTTGAACAAAAAAGCAGGGTGTGGTATACTGCCCTTGAAAGGACGGTGAGCACATGGACGAGGCACTTTTGCGGCAGCTTTCGGTCATCACCGCAGAGGAAAAAGCGCTGCTCGAAAGCCCGCAGATGCTGGATTATGCCGCCTATGGTGCGACAAAAGAGGATTTTCGCATCGACGCCCGTCGGCTGCTGCAAAGCGGCAGGCTCATGCGCATCCGCCCGCACACCCGCTTTGTGCATTTCCCGCCGCACACGCACAACTATATTGAGATGGTATATATGTACATGGGGCAAACGCGGCACATCGTGAACGGCACGCCGATCACGCTGCACACGGGCGAAGTGCTGCTTTTGTCCCCGAGCGCAGTGCAGGAGGTACTGCCTGCGGGAGAAAACGACATTGCCATCAACTTCATCATTCTTCCCGCATTTTTCGACCGCACCATGGAGATGCTCGGCATGGAGCAAAACCGCCTTGTGGACTTTTTGGCGGACTGTCTTTCCCCGACGCACAGAGACGCACAGTTTCTGCATTTCGCCGTGGCGGACATCCTGCCCATTCAGAACCTGCTTGAAAACCTCATTTGGACGATCCTGCACGAAGAGCCGAACCGCCGCCGCATCCGCCAAAGCACGATGGGGCTGCTCATGGTGCAGCTTGCCAACCACATGGATCGTCTGCAGGGCGCAGACAGCGCACAGCACCGCTTTTCCGCCGCCGTCCTGCGGTATGTCGAGGAGCACTATCACGACGCATCACTTTCGGCACTTGCCGCCGACATGGGACAGGAGGCAGGCACGCTTTCAAAGCAGATCACCCGTCATTTCGGCTGCACCTTCAAGGCGCTTTTGCAGGAAAAGCGCCTGCAGCGGGCAGCGGCGCTGCTTGTCGATACCGACCGTTCCGTTGCGGACATCATTGTGGCAGTAGGCTATGAAAACACCAGCTATTTTCACCGCATCTTCAGGGAAAAATACGGTATGTCCCCCGCCGCCTACCGTCGGAATCACGTCGAATAAGGACGCTTTTTTGCCCAATGCCGACCTTGCAACCTCCCTTTCGTCTTGGTATACTGACAGTAACAGCGAAAGGGAGGTTATTTTTATGAGCTACATCGAAGCAAAAGAAGCCTATAAGGCGCTCGGCATCGACACCGAAGCCGTCATCGAACGACTGCAGAAGGTCTCGGTCTCCATGCACTGCTGGCAGGGCGACGACGTCGGCGGCTTTGACCGCGAGGGCGCGCTGTCTGGCGGCATCCAGGCGACCGGCAACTATCCCGGCAAGGCGACGACCCCGGACGAGTTGATGGCAGACATGGACAAGGCGCTGTCCCTCATCCCCGGCAAGCACCGCATCAACCTGCACGCGAGCTATGCTGTTTTTGAAAACGGCGAATGGGCGGACAGAGACGCGCTTTTGCCGCGGCATTTTGCAAAATGGGTGGCGTTTGCCAAGGAGAGAGGACTCGGCATCGACTTCAACCCCACGTTCTTCTCCCATCCCAAGGCGGCGGGCATGACGCTTGCCAGCGCCGACGAGGACATCCGCGCTTTCTGGGTGCGGCACGCCAAGTGCTGCCTGCACATTGCGGAGTATTTTGCCCGCGAGCTTAACACGTTCTGCACGCTCAACATCTGGATCCCCGACGGTCTCAAGGACGTCCCTGCCGATCGGCTGGCGCCGCGCACACGGCTGAAAAAGTCGCTCGACGAAATTCTTGCCGAGCCGTATGACCGCGACCGCGTCTATGTCACTATGGAGTCCAAGGTGTTCGGCATCGGACTGGAGTCCTACACGGTCGGTTCTTCCGAATTTTACATGAACTACTGTGCCCGCAACAACGTCATGTGCCTCATGGACAACGGGCACTATCATCCCACCGAGACGGTTTCGGACAAGATCCCCTCGATGCTGCTGTTCAACGACAAGATCGCGCTGCACATCACCCGTCCCGTGCGCTGGGACTCGGATCACGTCGTGCTTTTTGACGACGAGACAAAAGAGATCGCAAAAGAGATCGTGCGCTGTGACGCGCTCGACCGCGTCGTGATGGCGCTTGACTATTTCGACGCGTCCATCAACCGCATCGCAGCTTGGGTGGTCGGCATGCGCAACTGGCAGAAAGCGCTGCTTTCGGCGCTGCTCACGCCGTGGGATACGCTGAAAGTGCTGCAGGACAGCGAGCAGTTCACGGCGCTCATGGTGAAGCAGGAAGAACTCAAGACCTACCCGATGGGTGAGGTTTGGGCGGAATATTGCCGCCGCAGCGGCGTTGAACCGACGGAAAAATGGTTCGACACCGTGAAAGCCTATGAAAAAGACGTTTTGGCAAAGAGAGGATAATGAACGATGAAAGTGACAGAAGCAGCATTTGTTAAAGGCTTTGTCCGCATGGCAAACGACGGCTGGGAGCAGGGCTGGCATGAGCGCAACGGCGGCAATCTTTCCTATCGCATCGCGCCCGCAGAGCTTGAAGGGGTCAAGGATCAGCTGAAGACCGACCGCCCGTGGACGCCGATCGGCACGACCGTGCCCGCTCTTGCGGGAGAATATTTCCTTGTGACGGGCAGCGGCAAATATTTCCGCAACGTCATCCTCGATCCCGAGGCGAACATCGGCATCGTCGAGCTGGACGAAAAGGGAGAGAATTTCCGCATCGTTTGGGGACTCACGAACGGTGCGCGCCCGACGAGTGAGCTGCCGTCCCACCTCATGAACCACGAGGTGACGAAAGCGCGCTCCGACGGCAAATACCGCGTCATTTACCACGCACACCCCGCCAACACCATTGCGCTGACCTTTGTTCTGCCGCTCACCGACGAAGCGTTCACGCGGGAGCTGTGGGAGATGGCGACCGAGTGCCCGGTGGTGTTCCCCTCGGGCATCGGCGTTGTGCCGTGGATGGTGCCGGGCGGCAGAGACATCGCCGTTGCCACCAGCAAGCTGATGAAGGAATACGACGTGGCGATCTGGGCACATCACGGCATGTTCTGCTGCGGTGAGGACTTCGATCTGACCTTCGGTCTGATGCACACCGTCGAAAAGGCGGCGGAGATTCTCGTCAAGGTCAGAAGCATGACCGATCACAAGCGGCAGACCATTTCGGCGGACGATTTCCGCGCGCTGGCAAAGGATTTCCATGTCACGCTGCCGGAAAAATTCCTGCAATAAAGGAGTGCGGCTATGCAGTACTTTTTGGCGATCGACATCGGCGCTTCCAGCGGCAGACACATTTTGGCGCATCTTGAGGACGGCAAGCCGATTTTGGAAGAGATCTACCGTTTTGAAAACGGACTGCACAAAAAGGACGGGCATCTCTGCTGGGACATCGACGGACTTTTTGCGGAAATTCTCGCGGGCATGAAGGTCTGCGCCGACCGCGGCACCGTGCCGCAGTCGGTCGGCATCGACACCTGGGGTGTGGACTTCGTGCTGCTCAATGAAAACGGGGCGCGCATCGGCGACGCCGTCGGCTATCGCGACGGGCGCACGGCGGGCATGGACAAGGAAGTGGAGTCCGTCATTTCGCCCGCCGAGCTGTATGCCCGCACCGGCATCCAAAAGCAGCTTTTCAACACGATCTATCAGCTCATGAGTCTCAAAAAGGAGCACCCGGAGCAGCTGGAAGATGCGGCAAGGCTGCTGTTTGTGCCGGAATATCTCACCTATCTTTTGAGCGGTGAGGCGGTCAGTGAATACACGATCGCGACAACGGGGCAGCTCATAAGCCTCGAAACCAAAACGTGGGATTTCGAGCTCATTGACCGTCTCGGCTACCCGCGACGGCTGTTCGGCAAGCTCGTGCCGCCGGGAACGAAGGTCGGCAGGCTGCTGCCGCACATTCAGAAAGCCGTCGGCTTTGATGCCGACGTCATTCTCCCGCCGACGCACGACACCGCATCAGCCGTGGCGGCAGTGCCGATGACCTCGGCGCACCCGCTGTATATCAGCTCGGGCACATGGTCGCTGCTCGGCACGGAAAGCAAGACCCCGCTCACGGGCGAAGCCGCCCGTGCAGCGAACTTCACCAACGAGGGCGGCTATGAATACCGCTACCGCATTTTGAAGAACATCATGGGACTTTGGATGATGCAGTCGGTGCGGCGCGAATGGGACAAACGCTTCTCGTTTGCCGAAATTTGCGACGCCGCAAAGGCGGCTGACATCTCCTCGGTCGTCGACTGTCAGGACGCCGCCTTTTTGGCGCCCGACTCCATGATCGACGCCATCAAGGACGCCTGCCGCCGCACGGAGCAGGCGGTGCCCGAAACGGTCGGCGAGATCGGCGCGGTCATCTATAACAGTCTTGCCATTTGCTATCGCGACGCGGTCAAAGAGCTGGAAGCACTCACAGGTATCACCTATGACGCCATCCACATTGTCGGCGGCGGCAGCAAGGACGAATATCTGAATGAGCTGACCGCCAAGGCGACGGGAAAACCCGTTTTTGCCGGTCCGACCGAGGCGACGGCGCTCGGCAATCTGCTGACGCAGATGATCACGGCGGGCGCGCTTTCCGACCTCACGGCAGCGCGCCGCAGCGTCAAGGCTGCGTTCCCCATCACCGTTTTTGAACCGTAAGAACACAAAGAAAAATATCCGGACACAGACATGTGTCCGGATATTTCAGACTGTCAAAAAAGTCCGCAGGACGCAAAAGCGCATTTGCGCGAAAAGGTATCGGAAAAACTTTAGCAAACAAAAAAGAGCGTTTCTTTGAAACGCACGCTTTTGCTGTCTGCGTCAACCGCCCCCTGGCGTATACACATACGCCGACGGGGGCGGTTTCCTTGCTCCTGCGGTTTTTAGACAGCCTCACAGTGTGTCAAAAAACAAGTTTTTTGACACACTGAAATATCCGGACTCAGACAATGTGTCCGGATATTTTTATGCAGCTTTTGTTGCAAAAATCGTTTTCCATTTGCCGACGCGCCAGCGCCGAACAGAGACCACAGCGCGGCACACCTCGTCAAGCGCCGTTGCGAGGAAAAGGCCCGCAATGCCCATTTGCAGCTGTATGCCGAAAAGGTATGCGCCGCCGACGCCGAATGTCCAACCGGACAGGATCATTGCAACCATCATGAAACGGACATCGCCCGCCCCGCGCAGGGAGTATTCATAGATATGGCTGACCGCCCGCGCTCCCTCGGCGACAAAGTCGATGGCAAAAACCGCCGTTGACCACGCGAAAATTTGCGGATTGTCGGTGTAGATGCCGAGCAGCACGCGGCGGGAGAGGAACAGAATAAGTGAAAGAAGAAAATTGGCAACCGCCGTGCACTTCACCAGCAGGCGGTTCACCCGCTCGGCGTGGTCAAACTCTCCCGCGCCGCAAAGCCTGCCCGTGAAGATGGAATCGGCGCTGCCGAGACTGTAGCTGATGATATAGGCATAGCAGAGAATATTGTTATAATAGACCGTTGCGGAAACTGCCACGAGGCTGATGAGCGGCGCCAGCGCGCTGCGCACCACCTGCGAGAGAGTGTATGCCCCTCCGGAGAGCGCCGCCGGGATGCCGAAGCGCAAAACGATCGCCGTCAGCGTCAAAAAGGCACGCGCTTTTTGCACGCAGCGGGCGCGGATGCCGAGACGTTTGCAGAAAAACAGCGTCAAAAGCAGTCCGCAGATCTGCCCGACGACGGCGGCAAGCGCGATGTTTTGCACGACCGCCACTGTCGTTGTCGGAAAACGCACGGCAAGAACGGAAAGCCCCGTGTTCACGACGCTTTGCAGCACCCCCACATACACCGTGTGGCGCGTGTGCCCATAGCATCGGAGAACCGCCAGCAGCACCGACTGCAGCGCCGCGACGGTGAGCGCCGCAACACGAATTTTGAAATATGCCGCCGCCAGCGTGAAGACCTCGCCCGTCAGGTTCAAAAGCGCAACGATACCGCCCGCCGTAAAGAAGCAGACGACCGAAATGACGGCGCCGATGCCGACGCAGAGCGTCGCGCCGACAAAAACGAGCCGTCTTGCCGTTTCCCATTCCTTTGCGCCGAGATAGTTGCTGATGGCGATAGACGCGCCGACGGACAGCGCCGTGAACACCAAGATCAGCATGTTGAGAACCGTGCCGACCGAGCCCGTCGCCGCGACACCCGTTTCCGAATAGCCGCTGAGAACGGTGGTGTTGACCGTGCTGATGAGGTTGTTGAACACCGTCTCGAACAGCATCGGCAGCGCCAGCAAAATGACGTTCAGGCGATCGCTCCCGCCGCAATAGGTGAGCGTTTCCCGCACCTCAGCCGATCTGCTTTTTTCGGTACTCAAGCGGGGTGTAGCCCGTGTACTTTTTGAAGCGCCTTGAAAAATATGCCGCATCGTCGTATCCCACCGCATCGGAAATTTCGCCGACCGCGTCGGTCGTTGTCTGCAAAAGAATTTTCGATTCATCCATTCTGATCTTTTGAAGCATTTTGAAAATGGACATGTGCATGTACTGTCGGAATTGCTGGTTTAAGTAGTCAAAGTTATAGGAAAGCTCTTTTTCAATGATCTCGCCTGTGAGCCTACGTTTATAGTTTTCGCCGAGATATGCCATGACCTCGTTAATTCTCTGCAGCCCCGACGTGCCGCGGCTTCTCCTGCCGACGCTTTTGTAATCGCGGCAGATCGCGACAAACGCCTCCGAAACCTGCAGCGCGCACAGTGTGTCTGCGCAAGGCGCCTGCTCCTTGCGGCTTTTGATCGCCTTATCCGCCGCAAAGCACACGGCGGACAAGGCATCCTCCGAAAGCGCAAGCCTTTTCGGCAAGCACACCGAAAACGGGTCACCCGCAGCATTGCCGTCTGCGGGCGTCGCATAGCCTGTCGGCGCATCGGCAAAATGGATGAAAAGAAGGTTATAAATGGAGTTTTCCGTGCCGAAATGCAGCTTTTTCGGTTCGAAAAGGAAGCAGTCACCCTTTTGCAAATGGTATTCCCTGCCGTCCTCGCAAAAGGACATCTCGCCCTTTGTGATGACATAGAGGATATAATCCTCGCTGATGCGTCGGATGTTTTTGTGAGGATGCGCCGCGACGTCTCTGCCGATAAGCGTGACGGTCGGCAGCCGCTGTCCGTCAAGTTTCAAATAGTCCATATCTCTCCGCCTACACACCGATATTGTACTCACAGCCTATCACAACCGTCCGAAAATGACAATGCCCGAAACCTTGTATTTTTTGGATGATAGCGAGTATATAAAGACGCCGCAGTTAACCAACTGCGGCATCTTTCAGACTGTCAAAAAATCCGCAGGACGCAAAAGCGCATTCATACGAAAAGGTATCTGCGGACAAATCAACAAGCAAAAAAGCGCGTTTCTTTGAAACGCACGCTTTTGCTGTCTGTGTCAACCGTCCCCTGCCGTGCAAGCTATGGCGCGAAAGATAAAAGTCTTTACCTATATGCGCCATAGCTTGAATATACGCCGACGGGGGCCTTGCTCCTGCGGTTTTTAGACAGCCTCACAGTGTGTCGAAAAACAAGTTTTTGACACACTGAACAGCGCAGCCGATCTCGGCTGCGCTGTCTTTCAGCTCTGTTCTTCTTCCTCTTTCACGGTCGGGATGAACTGCTTTGCAAAACGGGCACGCCCTTTCACATAGAAAAAGCCGATCACGCTGAACACCACCGCGCCGATGAAGTTGACGAACAGATCCTTCATGGTGTCATACAGTCCGATGTCGAGATAGCCGTCCACCGGCAGCGCCGCACCGTTCACCGTCACAGAGGTAATGTCATTGATGTGCACGGCCGTGTTGCTTTTGGTGGGGTCGAGCGCCACGCTGGAAATGCTGTGCAAGACGGTGTCCTTTTGCATATCGGTGTGCAACAGCAGATCCGCGCCGCATTCGAAAAATTCCCACAAAACGCCGGCGGTCATGGAAAAGCAGAAAGCGACGATGGCAAGAAACAGCGGCGACAGATTGAAGCGCACCTTTTGGTTGCGGTTGAGGATGTCCACGAGCGAGAACCCGACGGCGGCACAGAGAAAGCCGTTCAAGGTGTGCAGCATGGTGTCCCAAAAGGCATATTTGACATAAAAGCTGCTCATTTCGCCGAGAATTTCCGCCGCGAAAATGAACAAAAGAATGATGACCTCCATCGTGGACGGCAGGCGGATGCCGAGGTTGCGCTCCACAAAAGCGGGCACCAAAAACAAAACGAGCGACAATGTGCAATAGAACAGATTTTCATAGTCCCGCCGCACAAGCGACAACAGCATGGCGGCAATGACAATGCCGCGCAGAATGAGATACACGGCGAAGGTCACCTTGTGCTCTCGGATCTGTTCCTGCAGCTCTTTCCAGACAACGCGCTTTTCGCGCGCGGGCTTTTCTTTTTTCACAGGCAAGCACCCCTCTCACTTACTCATAGGATACCGATTTTTCCCGCAAAAGTCAAGTTGCAATCCGTCGCGCATAGTGCTATACTTATAGGGAATACTAACACAAAGGAGTTGTGAAAGCTATGGCAGTGATGCAGGTATCAAGAGAGACATTCGACGAACAGGTGAAAAACGCCGCAAAACCCGTTTTGCTGGATTTTTGGGCAAGCTGGTGCGGCCCCTGCCGCATGGTGTCGCCGCTGGTGGATGAGATTGCCGAGGAGCGGGACGACATTTTCGTCGGCAAGGTGAATGTGGACGAGGAGCCGGAGCTGGCACAGATGTTCAACATCATGAGTATTCCGACGCTTTTGGTGTTCAAGAACGGAGAAATTGCCGCCTCTGCCGTCGGCGCGATGCCGAAAGAGGACATTCTGGCGCTGCTCGACAAGTGAGGAATGCCGTATGACTGTGAAGCTGAACGAGGATCGCGAGATCGTGGAAGCGGTGAAGGAGGGGCTGCGCCGCACGGGCGGCTATTGCCCCTGCCGCCTTGCGCGCACGCCCGAAAACAAGTGCATGTGCAAGGAGTTCCGCGAGCAGATCGCCGATCCGAATTTTGAGGGGTATTGCCACTGTCGGCTGTATTATAAAAGTAAGAAATGAGGGAGCGCGTTGACAGATATTGAAATTGCCCGCAAGGCGCGGCTTTTGCCGATCGGCGAGATCGCCGCGGCAGCCCATGTGGACGAACGGTACATAGAACCATACGGTAAATATAAAGCAAAGGTCGATCTCGCCCTGTTGCAGGACAGCGACCGCAAGGAAGGCAAGCTCATCCTTGTCACCGCCATCACGCCGACACCGGCGGGCGAGGGCAAGACCACCACCACCATCGGACTGGCGGACGGGCTGCGACGCATCGGCAAGGATGTCACCGTCGCCCTGCGCGAGCCGTCGCTTGGCCCCGTTTTCGGCATCAAGGGAGGTGCCGCCGGCGGCGGCTATGCCCAGGTCGTGCCGATGGAAGATATCAATCTGCATTTTACGGGCGATTTCCACGCCATCGGCGCTGCCAACAATCTTCTGGCGGCGATGTTGGATAACCACATAAAACAGGGCAATGCGCTCGGCATCGACCCGTGCCGCATCACCTGGAAGCGCTGTGTGGACATGAACGACCGCCAGCTGCGCAACATCGTGGACGGGTTGGGCGGCAAGGCAAACGGCATGCCGCGCGAGGACGGCTTTGACATCACCGTTGCCAGCGAGGTCATGGCGATCCTCTGTCTTGCAACCTCGCTTGCCGATCTCAAGGCGCGCCTTTCCCGCATCATCGTCGGCTATACCTTTGACGGCGCGCCCGTCACCTGTGCACAGCTCAAGGCTGCGGGCGCGATGGCAGCGCTTTTGAAGGATGCGCTGAAGCCGAATTTGGTACAGACCTTAGAGGGCACGCCCGCCTTTGTGCACGGCGGGCCGTTTGCGAACATCGCCCACGGCTGCAATTCCGTCATGGCAACGCGTATGGCGCTGAAAATGGGCGACTATACCGTGACCGAGGCGGGCTTCGGTGCAGATCTCGGTGCGGAAAAATTCTTAGACATCAAATGCCGCACGGCGGGGCTGCATCCGAACGCCGTCGTCGTTGTGGCGACGGTGCGGGCGCTCAAAATGCACGGTGGGCTGCCGAAGGACAGTCTTGCCTCAGAGGACACGGCGGCGCTGGAAAGAGGCATTCCGAACCTTTTGCGCCATGTCGCGAACATGAAAAATGTCTATCACCTGCCGTGTGTGGTGGCGGTCAACCGTTTCCCGACCGACACCGACGCGGAGATCGCATGCATCATGGAAAAATGCAGCGCGCTCGGCGTGCAGACCGTGCTGTCCACTGTTTGGGCGGACGGCGGCAAGGGCGGCGAGGAACTGGCGCACGCCGTGGTGCAGCTGTGTGAGCAGCCATCGGACAAATTTGACTTTGCCTATCCGCTTGACCTCTCCATCAAGGACAAGATCACAGCGGTGGTACAAAAGATCTACGGCGGCGACGGAATCACCGTTCTCCCTGCTGCAGAAAAACAAATTGCCGCACTGGAAGCGCTCGGCTTCGGCGCTCTTCCCGTCTGCATCGCCAAAACGCAATACAGCTTTTCCGACGATCCGCAAAAGCGCGGCGCGCCGGAGCACTTCACCGTCACGGTCAAAAACGTGCGGGTGTCGGCGGGCGCGGGATTTGTCGTCGTTCTGACGGGCGACATCCTCACCATGCCGGGACTGCCGAAAAGCCCTGCTGCGGAGCGCATCGACATCGACGACGACGGCAACATCACCGGACTGTTTTAGGGAGGGATTTCCATGCGTGAAAGCACCCTCACAAGAGACAAGGCATTTGACCTTTTGAAAACCTACAACAAGGATCCGTTTCACATCCGTCACGCGCTGACGGTGGAGGGGGTCATGCGCTATTATGCAAAGGCCCTCGGCTTTGACGACGAGGTCGACTATTGGGGCATTGTCGGGCTGCTGCACGACATCGACTTTGAACTGTATCCCGATGAGCACTGCAAGAAAGCACCGGAGCTTTTGGCAGCGGGCGGCGTCGGTGAGGACATGATTCGCGCGATCTGCTCCCACGGCTATGGCATTTGCTGCGACATCGAGCCGGAGCATGAAATGGAAAAGGTGCTGTTTGCCGCCGACGAGCTGACGGGGCTTATCTGGTCGGCAGCGCTCATGCGCCCCTCAAAAAGCGTCATGGACATGGAAGTGTCCAGTCTCAAAAAGAAATTCAAGGACAAAAAGTTTGCGGCGGGCTGCTCCCGCGATGTCATCCGCGACGGCGCGGCGCGGCTTTCCTGGGATCTTGACCGCCTTTTCGAGCAGACCATCCTTGCCATGCGCACCTGTGAAGCGGACATCGCCGCTTTCATGGAAACCTATACGGCATAACATAAAAAAAGTGGTGATGTCAACATCACCACTTTTTTTACAGCTTAAAATGGAGCGGCAGACCGTCCTGCATCACAGGATAGCTCTCGCCGCAAATGAGCGGACGGAAATAGGCGACGGCGGGCGGCAGCACGCCGTTTTTCGTTTCGTTTATCCACTCGATCGGGAATTTCTTTTCATGGTTGGCGACCTTGCTCGCCTCCGCCGCGAAGAAATCCACCGTGTAGGGGTCGTCGGACAGGCGGTTGAAGCACATCATCTTGCCGCTCTCTCCCGCAAGCGCCGCCTGCACACCGGCGGCGGCGATCGCTTCCGCTTCTTCAAGATCCGTTTTCGACGCAATGTGCGCCGCGCAGCGCTGCATCACGTTCAGCTCGATGGAGCGCACCTTGCAGCCGATCTCGCGGCTGACGATCTCCTCAAGGCGCTTGCCGACACCGGAAAGATAGCGGTGACCGAAAATATCCTTTGCACCGGAGCGATAGCTGCCGCCCGCAGCCTCCTCCGGTATTTCAATGCCCTCGGAGACCGCGATGATCACCGAGCGGTGTTGCTTCTGTGCGGCACGCACATCCTCAAGAAAGCCGTCCACCGAAAACGGCACCTCGGGCAGATAGATAAGGTGCGGCGCAGTCTCGCCGTGCGTATGCAAAAGGCAGGTCGACGCCGTCAGCCAGCCCGCGTTGCGTCCCATGATCTCCACGATGGTGACCGAGCGCACGCTGTATGCCGTGCTGTCGCGCGCGATCTCCTGCAGGGTGGTGTTGACATATTTCGCCGCAGAGCCGAAGCCCGGCGTGTGGTCGGTACAGCACAGGTCGTTATCGATGGTCTTCGGAATGCCGATCACGCGGATGTCCCGCCGCGTCTGTTCGAAATAGCGGGACAGCTTCATGACCGTATCCATGGAGTCGTTGCCGCCGATATAGAAAAAGGCGCGGACATTGTGCTCCACAAGACAGTCGGCAACCGCACGGTAGACCGTTTCGTTTTCCTCATATTCCGGCAGCTTATACCGACACGAGCCGAGCACCGCAGACGGTGTGCGGCACACGAGATCCAGCTCCGTCTCGGTCGGCATCCGCTCGTTGAGATCGACAAGCCGATTTTTGATGAAGCCCTCGATGCCGTTGGGCGAGCCGTAGACCGTGTGAATTTCCGGCTGCCGCCGCGCCTCACGGATAACGCCGACAAGAGATGCGTTGATTGCGCAGGTCGGACCGCCCGACTGTGCCACTGCAATGTTAAATGCCATAACCGTTTCCCATCGCTTTTGCCCTGCAAAAGCGCCCTTTCAATGCTTCGATTTTTGCAAAAGGCGCTGCTCCAGCGCGAAAATTTCCGCGCGCCGCCTTTCGGTTTCCTCTGTATCCACGGTATACACGCCCGCCGCAAAGCGCAGCACGTCCCCCGCCTTGACGGCAGGCAGCTGCCCTTTGGCGACCGTGACCGTTTTTTCATCCTCGGTCTCTAATACTACCACATCTTCCTCGATGCGGTCAACTGTAAAAATCATCAGCTGCTCGCTCCTTTTTCACAGGTGATCGTGAACGTGTTGCCGTCGCAGACAAGATGCACCGTGCCGTTTAGGTCGGTGCGATAGATCCTTGCACCGCAATCGTGCAGCCGCTCCAGCGTGTCGCTGTGCGGATGGCCGTAGGAATTGCCCGTCCCGCAGGATATGAGCGCAAAGGACGGCCTCACCCGCTGCAAAAATGCGGCACCCGTGCCGGTGTGGCTGCCGTGGTGTCCGACCTTCAGAACGTCCGCTTTGAGATCGACGCCGTTTTCGGAAAGCGCCTTTTCCGCTTTTTCCTCCGCGTCGCCCATGAACAGCAGCCGCCGTTTGCCGCAGGTGACACGGCACACCACCGACTGGTTGTTGTTATCGGTGAAATCCGCCGCAGGCCCGATCAGCTCCACCGTTGCGCCGCCGAGCGCAAACGCCTTTTCGTCCCGTGCGTCCGCGACCGGCACGTTCCGTTCATCCAGCGCCCGCAAAAGACGCAGATAGGTCTTGGTGGTCGGCGTGCTGCCCTGCGGCATAAACGCCATGATGTATCTGCCGATCGGCATTTGCTCCACCACCGTGCGCATGCCGCCGATGTGGTCGCTGTCGGCATGGGTGGCAATGACATAGTCGAGCCGCTCAATGCCCTTTTCCTGCAGAAAAGCCAACACCGTGTCGCCGTCACCGTTTTCGCCCGCGTCGATGAGCAGCGTTTTGCCGTCGCTTTGCAGCACCAGTGCGTCTGCGTTGCCGACGTCCAGCATGTCCACCGTGAGACCGCCCGCAGCAGGCGTGTCGTCCTCTGCGTCCAAGCCGTCAAACAATGTCTCCCATGTCGGCAGAAACGAGATCTTCAGCGTGTCGTTATAGGTGATAAACAGGCACAGCATCGCAAACAGCAGCGCTGCGCCCGCCTTTATCCATTTTGTGTATTTGCGCTTCATGTGGGCTGCTCCTCGGAAGCATCATCCGTGCCCGTCGTGCGCATTTCCAGCCACTGCTGACGCGTGATGAGCACCTGGCGGGGCTTGCTGCCCTCATACGGTCCGATGATACCCTTTTGCTCCAGCTGGTCGATGATCCTGCCCGCACGGGCATAGCCCAGCCGCAGCCGCCGCTGCAGCATCGAGGTGGACGCCATTCCCGCTTCCACCACGGCTTCGATCGCCTGCGGCAGCATGTCATCCCAGTTGCCGTCCTCACCGTCGGTCTCCTCGCCCTTTGCGGCGGTCTTGCCCGCCGCAGCCGCCTGACGGTCGATCTCGTCGAGAATGGACTGATCGTAGTCCGTCTCCGAACGGTCGGCGGATTTCAGAAATTCCACGACCGATTCGACCTCGCGGTTGCTGACAAAGCAGCCCTGCACGCGGCACGGCTTCGGTCTGCCGACCGGCATGAACAGCATATCGCCGTAGCCAAGCAGCTTTTCCGCGCCGCCCGCATCCAGAATGGTGCGGGAGTCCACCGCCGATGCCACCGTCAGCGCAAGGCGGCTCGGGATGTTGGCTTTGATCAGTCCCGTGATGACGTCCACAGAGGGACGCTGGGTAGCGATGACCATATGCATGCCCGCCGCACGCGCCATCTGCGCCAGGCGGATGATGGAGTCCTCGACCTCGCTTGCCGCCGCCATCATCAGATCCGCCAACTCGTCGATCACGATGAGGATGAGCGGCATCGGACGCAGCGTTTCGCTCTTTTGCGCAAGCGCGTTATAGGAGGTGAGATCGCGGACATTGTTTTCCGCAAACTGCTTATAGCGATGCAGCATTTCGTTGACCGCCCAGCCGAGTGCACCCGCCGCCTTGCGCGGGTCGGTGACAACGGGGATGAGCAGGTGCGGGATGCCGTTATACACGCCGAACTCCACCTGCTTCGGGTCGATGAGGATCATTTTCACCTCATCGGGGCGGGCGTGATACAGCACCGACTGGATCATGGAGTTGGTGCAGACGGATTTGCCTGAGCCGGTCGTGCCGGCGATGAGCAGATGCGGCATCTTCGCCAGATCAGCAAGCACCAGCTCACCCTCGATATCCTTGCCGAGCGCCACCGTCAGCTTGCCCTTGGAGGCGGAAAACTGCGGCGTGTCCAGCAGTTCGCGCAGGCACACGGTGTTGCGGCTTTTGTTCGGGATTTCAATGCCCACCGCCGCCTTGTTCGGAATGGGCGCTTCAATGCGCACACCCGTAGTGGCAAGCCGCAGGGCGATGTCGTCGGCAAGCCCCGTGATGCGGCTGATCTTCACGCCTGCACTCGGCTCCAGCTCGTACCGCGTGACCGCGGGACCG
>ERZ791927.1229-NODE-1229-length-20672-cov-2.510841_pt1 | contig 20672 bp, 13 predicted proteins | sample MGYA00510130_ERZ791927 | MGnify/ENA primary metagenome ERZ791927 (study PRJEB30046, sample SAMN00792055) | human gut metagenome | study: EMG produced TPA metagenomics assembly of the A metagenome-wide association study of gut microbiota in type 2...
AGAAATCAGATATTTAACTCCGCCTTCAGTAGACGTTAAGAAGAAAAAATATTGCCGTTTCAAAAAGAACGGTATCAAGTATATCGATTATAAGGATCCTGAATTCTTGAAGAAATTCTTGAACGAGCAAGGTAAGATCCTTCCGCGTCGTATCACTGGTACTTCCTTGAAGTTCCAACGTCGTGTAGCTCAGGCTGTAAAGCGTGCTCGTCACTTGGCTTTGCTTCCTTACGTGACCGATTTGATGAAATAATTAATTAAGAGGAGACAGAATATGCAAGTTATTTTGAAAGAAGATGTAGTGAATTTAGGCTACAAAGACGATATCGTAACAGTAAAAGACGGTTACGGACGTAACTTTCTAATCCCCACGGGTAAGGCAGTGATCGCTTCAGAGTCTGCTAAGAAAGTATTGGCTGAGAACTTGAAGCAACGTGCCCACAAATTGGCTAAGATCAAGGAAGATGCTCAGGCTTTGGCCGCTAAGTTAGAGGGTGTAGCTTTGACGATTGGCGCTAAGACTAGCTCTACAGGTACGATCTTCGGTTCTGTAACGAATATCCAAGTTGCTGAGGCTTTGGCTAAGGCTGGTTTCGAGAATATCGATCGTAAGATTATCTATATCAAGGAGTCTGTTAAGGAAGTAGGTAGCTATAAGGCTGTTTTGAAACTTCACAAAGAGGTTTCCGTTGAGGTTCCTTTCGAGGTTGTTTCTGAATAATAGATACTTTAATATATCATAAAAGAGGGTAGTTTCGAAACTGCCCTCTTTTTTTGTTTTAATTATAAAAAAAGACATCTGTCAATCAGCAAAAAAGCGCTACATTTGTTCCCGAATTTGCAATAATTTTAGAAAGTGAGCAAAAAGTCTTTTCTATATATTAACTTGCTATTTGCGTTGTTTTTTTTCTTGCCCGGACTTCAGGCGAGAGAGAAGACTTTTACGGTCGTGATCGATGCTGGGCATGGCGGGAACGACCCGGGCGCTAGAGGGGCGAATATTAATGAGAAGGAGATAAATCTCGCTGTCGCCTTAAAATTGGGTCGATTGATAGAGAATAATGCGGAGGATGTGCGTGTGATCTATACTCGTAAGACGGATCGTTTTATCGAGTTGGACGAACGTGCGAATATAGCGAACCGGAATAAGGCGGATCTTTTCGTGTCTATCCATACGAATGCCGTAAAGCGTGGAAGTACCGTGCAAGGTACGGAGACGTATACGCTGGGTTTGGCCCGTAGCGAAGAGAACTTAGAGGTGGCTATGAGCGAGAACTCAGCGATCTTGTTGGAGGATAATTATCAACAACGGTATGAGGGATTTGACCCGAACTCTTCGGAGTCATATATCATTTTCGAGTTTATGCAGAATAAGCATATGGAGCAAAGTATTAGTCTGGCTTCCGAGATACAGAAATCGTTCGGGGCTTGTAAGCGGGTAGACCGTGGCGTAAGACAGGCTGGTTTTTTGGTGCTTCGCAAAACGAGCATGCCCAGTGTTCTGGTCGAGTTGGGGTATATCTCGAATCGTCAAGAAGAGCAGTTCATGAGAACCGCCGCCGGACAAAATAAATTGGCGGAAGCGTTGTACGATGCTTTTTGCAAATATAAGAAGAATTACGATCGTCGTAAAGGAAATATTTCCGGAGTTGTCGCTGCTCCCGTAGCGAATGAGGAAACTCCGCCTCCGGGGAGCGAGGCTGATATCTTAAATAAAAAACAGCAAGCCACAAGACAGAAAACCTCAGTTTCTTCTACCACTTCCGTGAACAGGAACACGAAAGGAAAGGTTATATATAAGATACAATTCTTGACTTCCAATAAGAAGCTTCCTGCGAACTCCCGGTTATTTAAGGGGTACAAGAACGTGGATTTCTATGTGGAGAAAGGTATCTATAAATACACGTATGGCGAGACTTCGGATTTTAACTCGATCCGGAAGATGCGCCGAACGATCGCTAAGGATTTTAAAGATGCCTTCATCATCGCTTTTAAGGATGGGAAGAAGGTGAAATATTAATGATATAGGAATAAATTATACATTATAAATAAAGGAAATGAAAAGTGTATTCACTAAAGAGGCGAAGATCGGACTTGTGACGATCGTAAGTCTGGCGTTATTGTATTTAGGCATTAATTATCTGAAGGGTATTAACCTGTTTCAACCGGTGAACCATTACTACGTATCATTCAGCAACGTAAAGGGGGTGACGATTTCCAGCCCTGTATTTGTGGATGGTTTTAAGGTGGGATTGGTTCGTGATATTATTTATGACTATGATACGACCGGTAAGATCATCGTTGAGGTTAGTTTGGAAGATAAGATGAGGCTGAATAAGGGAAGTTATATAGCGGTTGTCAATACTTTCTTAAGCGGAGCTGAGTTGCATATTCATTTGAACACTTACGTGGATGACTTTTTGAAGCCGGGTTCTACGCTCGAGGGACGAATGGAAGAGGATATGATGCAATCCGTACAGGAGAAGATCTTGCCAAGCGTTGAGAACCTTTTGCCGAAGATCGACACGATTTTGGGTAGCTTGCAAACCTTGATCGCTCATCCGGCCTTGGCTCAATCCTTGAATCATATCGAAAAAACGACTAGCAACCTAGAGGTGTCTACCCGTCAGTTGAATCAGATGTTGAGTAAGGATGTACCGGGTATCGTGAATAACTTGAAGACGATGACGGATAATTTCTCGGAGGTGAGCGCCAACTTGAAAGAATTGGATTTGGCTACAACGGTCAATTCCATCAATGCGACCTTGGCGAACTTGAAGTTGACTACGGATAAATTGAACTCGACGGATAATAGCATCGGCTTATTGTTGAACGACAAAGGATTGTATGATAATCTGAACAGCACGATGGACAACGCCTCCAAGCTATTGCTAGATTTGAGGGAGAATCCGAAAAGATACGTCCATTTCTCTGTTTTTTGATTATGTTAAAAAATCATAGTATAAAAGACGTTATTTAGAATCATTCTAATTAGACAAAAAGTTAGGGGACTCCTGCTGATTATACGCATAAGGCCTTTAGGTAAAGTGAGATAGATACTTCCTGAGGCCTTATTCCGTCACCGGACGTCAGCGTTTACGCTTTTGTAGAGGTCTCTAAAATAAAGGGTTTTTGAACGTTGGTCGATCTAAATAGCAGTAAATCAGATAGGTATTAGTAACTATCTGAATCTAAAAGGGATATTGAAAATTCATATTTACCAAACAAAATAGCACTTTTTTTTTCGGAATTAATTTCTAAACTTTGTAGTCCGAATGTAAAAAGTATTAGTGGGAGAGAAAGAAAACATGCAGACTGATTATCAAACATTGTGGAATAAGTGCCTTGCGGTCATAAAGGATATTGTGCCTAAGGCAGCTTTTGACACATGGTTCGTACCTATCGTTCCGTTATCATACGAAGACAAGAAGTTTACCATACAGGTGCCTAGTCAATTCTTCTATGAGTATCTGGAAGAGAAGTATGTTAATGTTTTGAAAGTTACATTGTATCGTGTAATCGGTCAAGGAACCATTCTTAACTACCGTATCATGGTGGATAAGACCACTGGTGGTACGGTTGATTATCCGGCGGAGAATGCTTCCACCGCTGTAAAGAAAGTCACTCCCAAGGACGCTAACAAAGCTCCGAATCCTTTTATGACGACTGCTCCGCAGGATTTGGACCCTCAGTTGAACCCGAAGTATAATTTTGATAATTATTTCGAGGGTACGAGCAATAAGCTGGTTCGTACGGCGGGTGAGGCTGTTGCCCAGAATCCGGGAAAGACTACGTTTAACCCGTTGTTTATTTTTGGTCCGTCAGGAGTGGGTAAAACTCACTTATGCCATGCGATCGGAACCCGTATCCGGGAGTTGCATCCGGAAAAGAAAGTGTTATATGTATCTTCGCATTTGTTCCGGGTACAGTTTACAGATGCTATCCGTAAGAATACGACTAATGACTTCTTGAATTTTTATCAAAATATCGATGTGCTGCTGTTAGATGATATACAGGAGTTGATCGGTATGGATAAGACTCAAAATACATTCTTCCATATTTTCAACCACCTGCACCAGTTAGGTAAGCAGCTTATCTTGACTTCTGATAAACCTCCTGTGGATTTGCAAGGGATGGAAGAGCGCTTGATCACCCGTTTAAAATGGGGATTGACGGCTGAGTTGAGCCGTCCGGATCTGGATCTACGTAAAAAGATACTGAAGAATAAGATCAACCATGACGGAATCATGATTCCGGATGAGGTCTTTAACTTTATCGCTAATAATGTGACGGAGAATGTCCGTGACTTAGAAGGTATTCTCGTCTCTTTAATGGCTAATGCGGTTATCAATAATCGTGAGATCGATCTGCCGTTGACGAAACGTGTGGTTAGCCAAGCGGTTCGGTTGGAGAAGAAACAGATCTCCGTACAGATGATTCAGGAGATCGTTTGCAAGTATTTCAACTTGGAGCAATCGGTTATCCAGACTAATTCCCGTAAACGTGAGATCGTGCAAGCCCGTCAGATCACGATGTATTTGGCGAAGAAATATACGGACTCCTCTTTTTCCCATATTGGAAAGATTGTAGGAAAGAAAGACCATGCGACGGTCTTGCATGCTTGTAAGACGATCAAAGACCAGATTGAGACTAGTAAGTCTTTCCGGTCTTCCGTAGAGGAAATCGAGGTCTTGCTCAAGAACTAAATTAAGAATCCCTATATAGTAGGATAAGGACGTCTCTCTAAAGAGACGTCCTTCTTTGTTTTGGGAAATCCGTGTAAGTGTTAAGTTTTCTTTTTGGAAAACTATTTGATGCTTGGTTTTGTTTAAGTAGTTGAAAATGTGGGGTTGCGAGTTTGGTTTTGGAAAACTTTTCAATAAGTATTCTTTTTAACGTAGGGTAATTTGGATAACTGGTAAAGTATGCGTAAACTTGCAGTCGCAAAATAAATATAATAATTGTGGATCGTAAAACTTACACTTTTGACGAAGCGTTTAAGGCTTCATTGGATTACTTTACCGGTGACGAGCTCGCCGCTAAAGTATGGGTAAATAAATATGCCTTGAAGGATGCGTTTGGAAATATCTATGAGGAATCTCCGAATGATATGCATCATCGCTTGGCAAGTGAGATTGCCCGTGTGGAAAAAAAGTATCCGAATCCGTTGTCGGAACAAGAACTTTTCGACCTGTTTGATCATTTCCGCTACATCGTTCCGCAAGGAAGTCCGATGACGGGAATTGGCAATGATTATCAAATTGCCTCACTCTCTAATTGTTTTGTTATCGGATTAGACGGGCAAGCGGATTCGTATGGTGCGATTATTCGTATTGACGAAGAACAGGTACAATTAATGAAGCGCCGTGGTGGTGTAGGCCATGATCTTTCGCATATCCGCCCGAAAGGTTCTCCGGTTAAGAATTCCGCGTTGACTTCTACCGGGTTGGTTCCGTTTATGGAACGTTATTCGAATTCCACCCGTGAGGTGGCCCAAGATGGCCGTCGTGGAGCTTTGATGCTGAGCGTTTCTATTAAACATCCGGACTCGGAGGCGTTTATCGACGCTAAGATGACGGAAGGTAAGGTTACAGGTGCAAATGTATCTGTGAAGATTGATGATGATTTCATGAATGCCGCGGTTAATGGCGGTACCTATAAGCAACAATATCCAATTGATTCGGATTCTCCCGTTTATGTGAAGGATATCGATGCTTCTGGCTTATGGAAAAAAATTATTCATAACGCTTGGAAATCCGCTGAACCGGGTGTGTTATTCTGGGACACGATCTTACGTGAGTCTGTACCAGACTGCTATGCGGATCTGGGGTTCCGTACGGTTTCCACGAATCCTTGTGGCGAGATACCTCTTTGTCCGTATGATAGTTGCCGTTTGTTAGCAATCAATTTATATTCATATGTGGTAAATCCGTTCACTCCGGACGCTTATTTCGATTATGATTTGTTCAAGAAGCATGTAGGTTTGGCCCAGCGGATTATGGATGATATTATTGATTTGGAGTCGGAGAAGATCGAGATGATCTTGGCTAAGATCGACTCGGATCCGGAATCCATGGAGGTAAGACAAACAGAGCGTCATTTGTGGGAAAAGATCCAACGAAAGACTTTGCAAGGACGTCGTACAGGTGTGGGCATCACGGCGGAAGGCGATATGATTGCCGCTTTAGGTTTGCGTTATGGAACAGAAGAAGCAACCGATTGTGCGGAACTTATACAAAAGACATTAGCTTTGGCCGCATATCGTTCATCCGTAATGTTGGCGAAAGAACGTGGTGCCTTTGAGATATTCGATGCGAAGCGTGAGGAAAAAAATCCGTTCATCAACCGTTTGCGTGAGGCTGATCCTGCTTTATATGAGGATATGTTGAAATACGGTCGTCGTAATATCGCTTGCTTAACAATCGCTCCGACAGGAACGACTAGCTTGATGACACAGACCACTTCCGGTATAGAGCCGGTATTCTTGCCGGTATATAAGCGCCGCCGCAAAGTAAACCCGAACGATTCCGAGGCTCGTGTGGATTTCGTGGATGAGACAGGCGACGCTTTCGAGGAGTATATCGTATTCCATCATAAGTTTGTAACGTGGATGCAAGCGAATGGTTATTCGGCAAGTAAGAAATATACACAAGAAGAAGTGGAGGAGCTAGTTGCTAAGTCTCCTTATTATAAAGCGACTTCCAATGATGTCGATTGGTTACAAAAAGTCCGTATGCAAGGACGCATTCAGAAATGGGTGGACCATTCTATCAGCGTAACGATCAATTTGCCGAACGATGTAAGTGAGGAGTTGGTAGACTCTTTGTATGTTGAGGCATGGAGATGCGGATGTAAAGGATGTACTGTTTATCGAGATGGTTCTCGTTCCGGTGTCTTGATTGCGACAGATAAAAAGAAGAAAAAAGAGGATTGTAACTGCATGCAACCACCGGTTATCGTATCTACCCGTCCTCGTGAATTGGATGCGGATGTGGTAAAATTTCAGAATAACCGTGAGAAATGGATCGCTTTCGTCGGCTTGTTGAATGGCCGTCCGTATGAGATCTTTACCGGTTTGGCCGATGATGACGAGGGTATCATGTTACCTAAAAACGTTTCTAAAGGTACGATCATCAAGAGCTATGATGAGGATGGTAATAAGCATTACGACTTCCAGTTCAAGAATAAACGCGGTTATAAAATGACAATCGAAGGTTTGGATGGCAAGTTTAATCCGGAATATTGGAACTACGCTAAATTGATCTCCGGTGTGCTCCGTTACGGAATGCCTATTGATCAGGTTATAAAACTGGTACAGGGTATGGAGTTGAATAGCGAGTCTATCAATACTTGGAAGAATGGCGTGGAACGGGCCTTGAAGAAATATTTACCGAACGGCATGGAAGCGAAAGGGCAGAAATGTCCGAACTGTGGGTTGGAGACCTTAATTTATCAAGAAGGTTGTTTGATCTGCACGAATTGCGGAGCCTCTAAATGCGGTTAAATAATTGACTAAATCTATATACCATGAAAGTCACTTTTAATATAAACTTCCATACCGTTTGGGGACAGAAGTTATGTGTAGTGGGCTCCATACCGGAATTAGGCTCTTGGGAACCTGCTTTGGCTAAGGAGATGAATTACTCTGGGGATGGAAACTGGAAACTGGAACTGGATCTTCCACCCGATATAAAAGATATAGAATATAGATATTTCTTAAGTGTTAATGATAAGCAGATCTTTGAGGAGTGGGAGAAGAATCACCGGATTGTATTGGATGGACAATCTGATTCTTACATCCTTTATGATTATTGGCAAATCCGTCCGGATAATCTAGCCTTTTATTCTTCTGCTTTCACCAAAAGTTTATTCGCTCATCCCTGCAATACACATGAGAGGGTCGTTAGAAGTGGAAGAAAATTGGTGATAAAGATATCCGCTCCCCGGGTGGAAAAGAATCAGTGTGTAGCCATTACTGGAAATCAAGAATGCTTAGGTAACTGGCATCCGGACAAGGCTTTATTGCTGAGTTGCGATACTTTCCCGGAATGGCATATTGATTTAGACGCTGCGGAGATACGGTATCCTTTAGAATATAAATTTTTGGTTTGGGATAATGATTCCCGTCAACCTTTGTATTGGGAGAGTGATGAGAATCGTATTCTAAGTCTTGTTCCCCAGAAACAGGGTGAGACCGTTGTTATATCTGGTCTTTACTTCCGGGATAGCTTACCGTTATGGCGTTGTGCCGGCTCGGTTATCCCCGTCTTTTCCTTGCGCTCGGAAAAGAGCTTTGGGGTAGGTGATTTGGGAGATTTACACATGTTGGTGGATTGGGCTAGAAAGACGCACCAACGTATCATTCAAGTATTACCTATGAATGATACGACGATGACCCATACTTGGGTGGATTCCTATCCGTATAGCGCTATTTCTATTTATGCCCTTCATCCCATGTATGTGGATTTATCGGCTTTGGGGACCTTGCAAGATCCGGAGAGAGCTGCTTTTTATGCAGGGAAGCAAAAAGAATTAAACGCAAAAGATACGGTTGATTATGAGGAAGTACTGAAATATAAATTGGGTTATTGTCAAGAATATTTCGCAGGGGAGGGTAAGGCCGTATTAGATACGCCGGAGTTTAAAGAGTTCTTGGCGCAAAATGAGTCATGGTTGATGCCTTACGCTACTTATTGCTTCTTGCGGGAAAGTTATGGGACATCGGATTTCTCTCAATGGCAAGGTAATTCTACTTACAATAAGACACGTGTTCGCGCCCTATGCCGGGAAGATAGTGACGCATGGCCGGAGATCTCGTTCTCTTATTTCTTGCAATATGTATTGCACAACCAGTTCAAGTCGGTATCGGATTATGCCCGTAAGAATGGAGTTGTATTGAAAGGTGATTTGCCCATTGGCGTGAGCCGCACTAGTGTAGAGGCTTGGACGGAACCGAAATATTTTAATATGAATGGTCAAGCGGGTGCTCCCCCCGATGACTTTTCCATGAACGGTCAGAACTGGCTGTTCCCGACTTATAACTGGGATGCGATGGAGAAAGATAATTTCTCTTGGTGGAAAAAACGCTTCGCTAAGTTAAGTGATTATTTCGATTGTTTCCGTATAGATCACATCTTAGGATTTTTCCGAATATGGGAGGTTCCTTGTGAATATGTGCAAGGGCTTTGTGGTCATTTCAATCCAGCGTTGCCGTTCTCGAGAGAAGAGATCGAGCAGTATGGATTGAATTTTAACGAATCTCGTTTCACGACTCCACATATCAATCGACAATTCTTATCGGAATTGTTTGAGGAAAATACAGAAGAGGTGATAGGTGCTTATTTGGCACAATCCTCCTCCCGGCATTATGTGTTAAAACCGTTCTGTGATACGCAAAGGAAGATTGAGGCGTTGTTTGCGGATAAGGCGGATCCTGTTTCCCTACGGATCAAGAATGGCCTGTTTACGATTGCGAATGAGGTATTATTTCTTCGTGACCCAAGAGAGACCGATAAGTTTCATCCCCGGATCTCGGCGAATCAATCCTATATCTATCGGGAATTGAGTGGTTCCGACCGTTATGCGTTCGATCAGTTATACTGGCATTTCTTCTATCATCGCCATAATGATTTTTGGAAGGCGCAAGCGTTTAAGCGTTTGACACCGTTGGTTGCGTCCACGGAGATGTTGGTTTGTGGAGAGGATCTAGGTATGATCCCCGCCTCTGTTCCCGAGGTTATGAATAAGTTGCAAATACTAAGCTTGGAGATTGAGCGTATGCCGAAGAGCCCACAGCGGGAATTTTCCGATATGTTCAATCTGTCTTATCATTCGGTTTGTACGACTTCTACACATGATATGACTCCTCTTCGTAATTGGTGGAAAGAAGATCCGGAGAAGACACAGCGTTATTACAACCATGTATTGCAACGGATCGGTGAGGCCCCGGATGAATGTACGGCTGAAATCGTTGCCCAGATTATTTCTAATCATTTGAAGACTCGTTCCATGCTGACGATTATTCCGTTGCAGGATTGGTTTGCTATGGATGATTCTATCAAGCGAAAGGATATAGAATCCGAGCGTATTAACGTTCCTGCGAATTCAACGCATTATTGGCGCTACCGGATGCATATTACGTTGGAACAGCTTTTACAGGCTGATAACCTGAATAATAAGATAGTCTCGTTGATAAAAGAGGCTGGACGAAAATAAGAAAGACTAAGGGCCGTATCGAAAAGTGCGGCCCTCAGTCTATTTGTCCGCTTTCTTTTTCTCGGAACACATCGAGCAGGCTCCGTTGAACCGTGCGTTTGGTTCGATCTCTAGGGATTGGGTATATATATCTCCCTTGATAATTGCTGTTGATTTTAGAATAAGCTTTGCGCTTACTTTTACGGAGCCATCTACCTCACCGAGAATCTCAGCATTCTCGGATACGATATTGCCTGTTACGCTACCTTTGGGGCCGATAACGATCTTGCCGTTGCAACTGATATCTCCCTCTACTTTTCCATCCAAGCGAAAGTCTGTCTCTGTGATAATATTACCCTTTATCGTTGTCCCCGCAGCCAAGGCGTTGTGTAATCCGCCTGCGGAATTTTCATCTTTTTGTTTTATTCCCATCATAATGTGTTGTTACTTGGTTGACAAATATAAGACTATTTTTTTGCAGGAAGGTTTACTTTCTATACATTTACAGATAAATTAAAAGATTATGACAACAAAGATTGAATTACGAAGGATGACATTCTATGCCTATCATGGCGTGGCACCCCAAGAGACCCGGGTTGGGAATACTTTTATCGTAGATTTGATACTGACAGCTCCGTTGGAGAATGCGGTATGGAGCGACGATTTAAGCGATACGATCAATTACGCCACAGTATATGAAACCGTGAAAGCAGAAATGGCTATCCCCTCGAGACTTCTCGAGCACGCGGCGGGGCGTATCTTGAAGGCTTTGAAAGAGAGATTTCCACAGATCACGGAGGTGGAACTTGTCTTGTCTAAATTAAATCCTCCGTTTGGCGGAGATATTCATAGTGCTTCGATAATTCTTAAAGAAAGCTTTCTTTCTGTTTAGAAACTTTTATTTACCTTTGCGTTTGTAAAGAAGTGATGCGATATACGATATACTAAAAGCACAAATACGATAACATTATGGCATTTACCAACAACGTAATGATTGTTCGTCACGGATTGCTGGCGAAGTTAGTAAAGCTCTGGAAAGAAAACCGTCTTCTAGAAGAAATTGATCGCTTGCCGATCGAGTTGAGTCCCCGAAAATCGAAAGTGAGGGGCCGTTGCTGTGTACATAAGGAACGTGCCGTCTGGAAATACAAAACCTTGCCTTTGCTTGGTTTTGATATGCAGGACGAGGAAGATGAGTTGACACCGCTTTCAGAGTATGCGAAGCGTGCCTTGTTCCGCTCGGAGAATAAGAAGGAAAATATCATGTGTGTAGTGGATGAGGCGTGTTCCTCTTGTGTCTCCGTGAATTATGAGATCACGAATCTTTGCCGGGGGTGCGTGGCTCGTAGTTGTTATATGAACTGCCCGAAGGACGCTATCCGATTCAAGAAAAACGGTCAGGCCGAGATTGATCATGAAACTTGTATCAGCTGTGGTAAATGCCACCAAAGCTGTCCGTACCATGCCATCGTTTATATCCCGATCCCTTGCGAGGAAGTTTGTCCAGTTAAGGCGATCAGCAAGGACGAGTATGGGGTGGAGCATATCGACGAGTCTAAATGTATATATTGCGGTAAATGTGTGAATGCTTGTCCGTTCGGTGCTATCTTCGAGATCTCGCAAGTATTCGATATCTTGCAACGCTTGCGGAATAAGGAACAGATGGTAGCGATTGTCGCTCCGTCTATCTTAGCTCAGTTTAGCGCTCCGAAGGAAAAAGTGTATGGCGCTATCAAGTCCTTGGGATTCGAGGAAGTGGTCGAGGTGGCGCAAGGCGCTATGGAAACCACCCGCCATGAGGCGGAAGAATTGATCGAGAAATTGAAAGAAGGACAACCGTTCATGACCACTAGTTGCTGTCCGTCTTACGTGCAATTGGCCGAGAAACATATCCCGGATTTAAAGAAATACATCTCTTCTACCGGATCTCCGATGTATTATACGGCCCGTATCGTGAAGGAAAAATATCCGGATGCGAAGATCGTGTTTGTTGGCCCGTGCGTGGCGAAACGAAAAGAGGTGAAACTAGATCCGTGCGTGGATTTTACACTTACGTTTGAGGAAGTAGGTTCCGTATTGGAGGGATTGGGTATCAAGATCGAGGAGGCCCAGCCTTTCTCCGTATTATTTAACGCTGTCCGTGAGGCGCATGGCTTCGCCCAAAGTGGTGGTGTGATCAACGCCGTTAAGGTTTATTTGAAGGACGAGAACGTAAATGCCGTGCAGGTAGCCAACCTGACAAAGAAAAATGTGGCATTATTACGCGCTTACGCTAAAACCGGAAAGGCTCCCGCGCAGTTTATAGAAGTGATGGCTTGCGAGGGCGGTTGTGTGACCGGTCCTTGTCCGCACGCCGATAAGACTGCCGGACAAAAGCAGCTTATTAAGGAGCTTACTAAATTCTAGACAAAATGATTAAAAAATTGGCTTTATTTGTCTCCTTGACGGGAGTTTTTCTATGTACCGCTTCTTGCGGGCATAAAGAATTACCGTCAATGGGAGATTATTCCGTACAGGTATTTAATGATACCCGCATACGTTTCGCTCCGGATGTATATCCCGCCGCTTTTAACGCTCCGGGACCGGACAGTATCTATCATTTGGTGAATGGCCGTATTATCTTGAAGAAGGTAACATTGCCGAAATATAAGCGAAACGTTTCCGTCAAACTCCGGGTTACGGTAGCTTCGAATGGAGATCGCTGGGATAAATCCGGCTCTTGTTTTGTATTGCCAAATGCCTCGGGCATTAATTTGTTGAATATCGCTAAAGGCGAGAAGGAGTTTCCTGCGGTGGATAGCGTGAAACTGGAGAAGATGATCGGTATCATCCCCGGGACGGATTATCAACCTACCGTGGAATTGATGCGTTTCATGACTCCGTTCGGAGTAGGGCATTACAGTAGTCCCGAGGATAGCTTGACGAAACATCGTAAACCGGTGTATGTCGACCATTGGGAAGATAGCGTAAGCTGGGAGCAAGACATAACCGATTTGTATCCTCTTTTGGAAGGTGGTGCTTATGTTGGAATCTTTATCGATACATGGACACCGGAAGGATACGTCGCAAGCATGACGATTGATGTGGATGAGTCCGATCTGACTTGCGACGCTTTGCCGAAGAAACATGTAGAGCCGTTGATGAATACGGTTTATTATATCGGGCAGGAATATCCGGATATATTCGCCCGGAAGGACGTGTCATTGGATTTTGATATTCCTCAAGGCGCACGTGATGTCCGTCTGAAATATATCGTTACGGGACATGGCGGTCATTCCGGCGGGGATGAGTTCGTGGAAAAACAGAATATTGTTTCCGTTGATGGAGTTCCAGTCTTGGATTTTGTTCCTTGGCGTACGGACTGCGCTTCTTTCCGTCGTTTTAATCCGGCTACCGGGGTTTGGTTGAGAAAGCGTCTGGCTTCCTATATCACCGAGAAGGGATATTCGGAGAAAGAAGTAGAGGAACCCTTGGCGTCTTCGGATCTTTCCCGCTCTAATTGGTGTCCCGGATCGGATGTGATACCGGAAGAGGTAGCGTTGAAAGATATCCAACCCGGCCATCATACGCTGACGGTGAGTATTCCGGAAGCGGCAGAAGTGGATGGGAATAAGCTGAATCATTGGTTGGTCTCAGCCTATTTGGTCTGGGATGAGTAAATAATGTGATAATATGTTATGTACCAATGTGCCAATCATTCTCTCTTCAACTAATTGGCATATTGGCACATTAGCCAATTAAAAAATTATTGATATGGAAGACTTGTTACCTTTCGCCCTATTATGTTTCACTTCGTTTTTTACGTTGACCAATCCACTCGGTACGATGCCGGTTTTCTTGACCATGACCAATGGTATGAATGACCATGAGCGGAAAGCGATTGTCCGAAGGGCCACGATCGTGTCGTTCATCACCTTGATGGTTTTTACTTTCTCCGGTCAGTTCCTGTTTAAGTTCTTTGGTATCTCTTCGAACGGCTTTCGCATAGCTGGCGGCTTTATTATCTTCAAGATCGGTTTTGATATGCTTCAAGCACGCTACTCCAATGCGAAGTTGAAAGAGGAAGAGGTGAAAACCTATGCGGATGATATATCCATTACTCCTCTGGCGATCCCGATGTTGTGTGGTCCGGGAGCGATCGCCAACGCTATCATGCTTATGGATGACGCTTCGACATTCACCTTAAAGGGTACGTTGATCGGAATAATCGCATTGGTCTATTTTATCACATTCTTGATCTTGCAAGCTTCTACCCGGCTGGTACGTATATTGGGAGAGACTGGAAATAACGTGATGATGCGTTTGATGGGATTGATACTGATGGTGATCGCCGTGGAATGTTTCGTAAGCGGATTGAAGCCTATCTTGATCGATATCTTGCGTGAGGCGATGGGCTAACAAATTACCAGACCAGCTTCTTTCTGCGATGGGTGCTAAATATTGGAATAACCTTTTTTTATCCTCATCGCAATCGGAGATATTTGCTTTCCAGATAAGTCGCTCTGCTTGGAACGGGAGATACGATATGATATCATGGGTGTGTGTTGTTCCGTTTGAGATCGTGATCTTCTTGGATTTAGCATACAGGTTCATATCCTTCATTTTTTGCTGTCCTTCAGGTGTCGTATCATGAACTTCTTGTGTGAAATGAAGTCTGTTTATTTTTAACATGGCTAGGTGATCGATCAATTCTTTGAGATTATCCTTCGAGATGAGAGTGAAAGGTGTGTGTATTGCCACGGTCCGATTGCTGTATCGGGGGCCATCTAGTATGGTCATTCCCGGTACGTTCCATTGAATATTCTCTACCTGAGTTTGGTTGTTTATTGCTGGAGGAAGCAGAAAACGTAAGGTTTGCATTGCGTAAAAGAAACCTTTTTGTCCAGATGCTTTTAATTAGAATACAAGAGGGGGCTATATTCAGTTTATAATGTTCGGTCGCTAGTTCTCTATCTGTGCGGAATATGATATTGGCTCGTTTGTCTTGTATTTTTATTTCCGGGGTGAATCCGGCGGAAAGCGTGAACAGATCGGTCAACTCCCGAGCGATCATAGCCTGTTTTTCATGTTCTACACTGATGAGAGTTGCCTTATTGAAGGTGAAATCACCTTTGTCTGATACACTTTGCAAGGGGAAAGGAATGATCTCCGGTTTTTCGTCCGGAAGGAAACATTTTACAAGTATCATAACCAAAATAATAAAATATATACCTGTTGTACGTAACATAAGAATAATTTTTAATGATATGCTTTTTTGTTTAATTTTTCACTTGCTGCAAATCTATGCTTTAAGGATATTTTCTTGGGTCCAAAATCGTCCGTGAAAATTCAAAAAACGTTTTTTTATACTCTGCAAGCCTTATATTTCGGACGATTTAGTATTTTTGCCGAACAATGGGTGATATACAACTATGCGAGTATTTTGGAGGTTTTTACAATTATATCTATTGCTGTTTTTTGTGTGTTTAGCGGAGTCTCTTTATGCAGCTCCTAAGTATTATTTTAAACAAATTTCTTTGGAAAACGGATTATCGCAGTCTTCCGTAAAATGTGTACTGGTAGATGAAAGAGGTGTTATGTGGATTGGTACCCGGTTTGGGTTGAATCGTTTCGATAGGGAAAAGATTACCGTTTATCAGGAGGAGAGGGAGAACCCGCATTCTCTTCCTTATAATGATATAGTTTTTTTGGAGGAAGATGCGGAAGGAAATATTTGGGTGGGGACTAGTCGCGGATTGGCATGTTTCGAACGTGATACCCAAAAATTTATACGTCAGGAAATAGACGGGCAACCTATGGTCGCTGCTTGTAGCCTCCTCATGCCGGAAGGAATCTATTTTTTAGGGAAGCAAGGTGTTTTTTGTTATTCCTATGCGGAAAAGAAAATGATCCGGTGTAAGTTCAAGGAAAGTCCGTTTGATTTTTCGCCTAATTATGTTTATTTGTATGACGAAAAAGAGAGGAAGGTCATTCTGTCTTTTCTGGAAAAAGGGCTTTGGTGGTATTCGCTAGACACCGGAGATATGGAACGTGTGTCGTTTATCCCCAAAGGGAATATCCCCTCCATGTATATAGATTCATTCAAGAGAATATGGGTGGCTATCTATAATAAAGGTGTTTTTTGTTATGATCGAGAGGGGAGATTGCAGGAGCATTTGGAAACCCCGGAGAGATTGACTCATAATATCGTGCAAGATATGTGCGAGCAAGATGGCGAACTTTGGCTGGCGACGGACGGAGGTGGTATCAATATATATAATTACAAAAATAAGACCGTAAGAGCGATTATGCATCTTCCGGGCGATCGCCATTCGTTGCCGGTAAATTCTTTCGCCTGTCTGTATATCGATGATGAGGATAATGTTTGGGCGGGCAGTATCAGGGGAGGATTGATCGGCATCAAACCTGTTTTTATGACGACTTATCGGGATGCTCCTCCCGGGGCTTCTTACGGTTTGAGTTTTCAGTCGGTCACTTCCATGTATGAAGATCGTGATGGGAAAATCTGGATAGGAACGGATGGGGGAGGTCTTGATTTGTTTGATCCGCAAAAAGAGACTTTCCGGAAATATCCTCAGACTGCGGGGATGAAGGTGGTGTCTATCATGCCGTATAGCGATTCGGAATTGTTGTTATCTTTGTTTGGTGTAGGGCTTTATCATTTTAATAAAAATACAGGAGAATGCCGGGAGTTTTTGTTAAATTGGGGGCATGTGCGAAAGGATTTATTCTTACGAGGTAATTCGATTCGTTTATTTCCTTTAGACGAGGACTGTTTTTGTCTTTTATCCGATAATCATTTGTCTGTGTATAATCGGCGGAAACAACAATTTGAGTCTTTACCGGAAGATCTGTTACCGCAAAGTTTGCTTGCACCCCGTTTCATACAAGGCGATTCTTGTTACATAAGTTCTTCTGCGGCTTTGTATGTGTTGGATATCCCGCATAAGCAACTACGTCCGTTATTTGTGAGGAATGAGGATATCGGTACGATACTTGCGGTAAAACAAGATAAAGATAACCGTTTTTGGTTGGGGACATCTTCCGGTCTATATGTTTATGACCGTCTCTCGGAAAGATTGGACACGGTTGATCAGGATCGTTTTATTGGGGTAACGTCTCTTGCGTTTGATCGTTCTGATCGCCTTTGGATAAGTACTCATGAAGGGTTGTATGCGTATGTACCGGATGAGAAGCGTGTAATCGTTTTTGTGGAGTCTGACGGTGTCTTTACACGTGAGTTTCTTCCGGAACCTGCTTTTGAGGCTTCTTCCGGTAATATTTATATTTCTGGGGTGGAAGGGCTGGTTAGGATACGGCCCGACTATGACATTCATGAGGAAGAGGATTTTTCTGTAAGCATGATTAATTTGGCTTTAGATGGGGCTCCGATTCATCCCGATGGTATATCCGGGGAACAGGCTATTTCCATTCCGTGGGATTATGTTTCTTTTGGGTTAAGTGTTATCGTGAAAGAGAAAGATTTGATGCGGAAGAAATTATTCCGTTTTTACATCAAGGGAGACCGTGAGGAGTTGTTGGAGACTTCAAGCCATGCATTTACATTTCCGGCACTTTCTCCGGGCAACTATGAATTATGGGTTTCCTATAGCAAGAAGAATGGAGACTGGAGTGTTCCTTTGAGATTATTGACAGTAGATGTGGAGCCTCCTTTGTGGAGACGCGCTTGGTTCCTGATCGCGATGGGGGTGATTGTGTTTGCGGCAATTGGAGGGATGATCTGGTCTGTCATGCGACGCAAAGAAAGGAAACTTGCTTGGGCCATGAAAGAACATGAACGAAAGTTTTATGAGGAAAAAGTCCGTTTCATGGTGAACATCAGCCATGAATTACGTACGCCGCTTACTTTGATCTATGCTCCGCTCAAACGTTTGCTGAAATCCGGAAAGGTGACGGATAAAGATGTATCCCGGCAATTGGATGGTTTGTTGTTGCAAACTTGCCGGATGCGGGAGATCGTCGATATGGTGCTCGATGCCCAGAAGTCTGATACGAACGGCGATGTTATGGATATTCGTTTTTACGATCTTAACGATTGGATACGATCGGTAACGGATGATTTTATCATGGAATTCGAAGCCCGTAGGATTTCTGTGCGGTTCCAGTTGGATGCTTCAGTAGAGAAAGTACCCTTTGATACTTCCAAATGCCGTGTCGTTTTATCTAATTTATTGATAAATGCGATGAAATTCAGCGATCCGGATACCTCATTAGTCATTGGTACGGAGCGTATGGATAAGAATGTGCGGGTTTTCCTTGCGGACCAGGGGATCGGATTGAGACATGTGGATATAAACCGTCTTTTTACCTGTTTTTACCAAGGTGAACACGACCGTAAAGGGAGTGGGATCGGGTTGGCTTATGCCCGGAAACTTATAGAGTTGCATGGCGGAAGTATAGGTGCTTACAATAATGAGGATGGAGGTGCCACTTTCTATTTCGACCTTCCTTTCACGCAAGCGTTTGTTGCCGCGGAACCGGATAGGGTTATCGATTTAAGCGTGAAGGGCACTGACATGCCGGAAACAGATGTGTGCGGAGTACAGGTAGATACGGAGCTTGCTAAATATACATTGTTGGTGGTTGAAGATGAGATAGAGCTGCGTAACTACTTACTCGGTGTCTTGCAGGCAGAGTTTAAGGAGGTTTTTGTAGCCGGAGACGGGGAAGAGGCTTGGGAAATCTTGAGGCAATGTCAGCCGGATATTGTAATCAGTGATGTCATGATGCCTCGGACTGATGGTTTTGAGCTGTGTTACCGAATCAAGAACGACGTAGCGGTTAGCCATATTCCTGTGGTTCTATTGACCGCTAGGGTGGATCAAGCAAGTTCGGTAGAGGGGTATAAATCAGGGGCGGATATCTATTTGGCGAAGCCGTTTGATATAGATTCCTTGTTGGTGATTCTACGGAATATATTGAGACAGCGAGACCTACTTCGTGTGCGTTATCGTGAGTCCGGTTGTCTATTCTCTCCAAAAGAGGATGCGACAAGCAATGCGGACGAACAATTCATGTGTAAATTGAATACGTTGCTTCGGGAGAACTTGAGTAATCCGGATTTGAATGTGCCTTTTATCGCCTCTGCGATGGCGATGAGTAGAACGACGCTTTATAGCAAGTTCAGTCATTTGTCGGATGTCTCGGTTGGTGATTATGTGATTCGGTTTCGTATGGTCGAGGCTTCTCGGTTGCTTTCATCTCATAAGGATATCAGTATTCAGGAAGTAGCGCACCGTGTCGGTTTTTCCAGCGCTCGTTATTTTAGTACGGCTTTTAAACAAAGCTATGGGGTCACTCCAACCGAATATCGTCGAAATAATTAAGTGTTAGTTGCAGACTATTCTTTTCATAAATTCAATCTTTTTAGCAAAATCTGATAGATATCTCCTATAAACAACTTTTTGGGTGAGTCATATGTTTTAAATAGCTCCTGAATGAGGACATTATGATAGATTTTCTATGATAATTATTATTGTCTACCTATTGACATTTCGGGTTGGCTAGTGTAAAATTGGCTTAAAAAAGTATGGCTACAATAAAAGTAAAGTTTCGTCCATCGACGGTGAGAGGCAAAGCGGGTGTTGTCTGTTACCAACTTTGTCACAGACAGGAGAATAGGCAAATAACTACCGATATGCGGATATTTCCTCATTGGTGGAATGGGGAGAAACGAGAGTTGGTTGTTACGCCTGACAATGAAAAAACTATTTTTTCTTATCAGAAACGAATAAATGCGGACTTAGCTGCGATCCGGAAAATCATTCGGGAATTAGATGCTGTAGGGAATGAATACACCTTGTCCGATGTGATCGGGAGATTTCGATCTCCAAAAACTGAAACCGGAATGTTGGACTATTTGAGAAAAGAGATTGGACTCCTTCATGATAGCGGTCAATTCAGTACTTCCCGTAATTATTTACGAACATTGAACAGCTTTTCCTCTTTTTTAGAGAATTGTGATATACCTCTCACCGCATTAGACTCCGATACGGCTTGCAAATATGAGAAATGGCTATGGGGAAGGAGAGTGAGTAAGAATAGTAGCTCATTTTATATGAGAATCTTGCGTGCCGCTTATAATAAAGCTGTACAAGAGCAACTTGTGGAGCAAGCTTTTCCTTTTCATGAGGTATATACCGGGATCGCCAAGACATCGAAACGTGCCGTTAGTGAAAAGACCATTTTGAAATTGCAGAGACTTGACCTGTCTTATTCATCGGCTTTGGCTCTCTCCCGGGATTTGTTTGTATTCAGCTATAGTACTCGAGGGATGGCGTTTGTGGATATGGCTTATTTGAAAAAAGAAAATATAGGTAAAGGGGTAATTACTTACTGTCGCCATAAGACCGGTCAAAACCTGACGTTGCGTATTGAACCTTGTATAGAGGCGATCTTGAGACGATATCTATCGGACTCTTCGAAAACTCCCTATGTATTTCCAATCATAACCGATG
>ERZ791927.1230-NODE-1230-length-20667-cov-2.796575_pt1 | contig 20667 bp, 18 predicted proteins | sample MGYA00510130_ERZ791927 | MGnify/ENA primary metagenome ERZ791927 (study PRJEB30046, sample SAMN00792055) | human gut metagenome | study: EMG produced TPA metagenomics assembly of the A metagenome-wide association study of gut microbiota in type 2...
TCAGTTCCAGCGCCTGTGCGGCCGTCCGTACCTTGCGGTCGATCTCCGCCTTGGGCACGCGCCGCAGTTGCAGACCAAAGGCCATATTCTTGTACACCGTCATGTGGGGGTACAGAGCGTAGCTTTGGAACACCATGGCAATGTCCCGATCCTTGGGCGGCAGATCGTTCACTATCCGATCGCCGATCTTCAAGGTGCCGCCGCTGATGTCCTCCAACCCGGCAATCATACGCAGAGTGGTGGACTTGCCGCAACCGGAAGGTCCTACTAAAATCAAAAATTCCCGATCCCGGATTTCCAAATTCAGATCCGGTATGACAGTCACGCCGTCCTCATAAGTTTTTTTAATATGCTCAAGCGAGATAGACGCCACTGGGGCACACTCCTTTCCGCAGTTGCCGTTTAGCCCTTAACCGCACCGGCTACCACGCCTTTGATAATATATTTTTGGCAAAACAAATAAAAGACCACAATAGGGATCATCGCCAGCACCAGCATGGCCATCAGCCCGCCGTAATCTGTGGAGCCGTAGGCACCCTGCATGGCAATTTGAATGGCCACCGGCACGGTCTTTTTCTCCGTGCCCAGCACCAGGTACGGCAGCAGATAATCATTCCAGATCCACATCGTATTGAGGATCGCCACCGTCACCGCCGTGGTTTTTAAGAGTGGCAACACCACCAAAAAGAAAGTCTGTACCGGATTGCAGCCGTCCATGGTGGCCGCCTCCTCCAGCTCCCGGGGAATTCCTCGGATAAAACCGCACAGCATAAACACAGACAGCCCGGCGCCAAAGCCCAGATAAATAAACGGCATACCAAGAACGGTATTCAGTTTTGCCCGACCAACCAAATAGGTCATGGTGTACATCACCATTTGAAACGGCACGATCATGCTGAAAACGAACAGGTAGTACATACCCTTGGTCAGTGCCGTGCGTACCCGCATTAGATACCAGGCGGCCATGGAGGTGCAAAGAACAATCAGCCCCACAGACACAACGGTGATCAGCAGCGACCGGCCAAAGGCGGCGAAAAAGCCCCCGGCAGACAAACCGCTAATATAGTTTTCCAACGCCACAAAGGTCTCTTTGTTGGGCAGTGCAAACGGGTCGCCGGAGATATAAAATCGGGACTTAAAGGAATTTTGCACCACCAAAAAGAGAGGCACCAGGGTCAGCGCCGCCAGCAACACCAGCAGAAGTGTTTCCAGCGCACTTTGGGGAGCTTTCTGTTTTTGTTTTTTTCTCATACGCCGTGGGCCTCCCGCTGTCCGGTCACGCGCAGCTGCAAAAAGGCAAGCAACGCCACGATGATAAAGAACACAACCGCCTTGGCTTGACCCACCCCCTGCCAGCCGCTGCGGCCGTAAAAGGTATTATAAATATTCAGCGCCAACAGCTCCGTCTTTTGCTCCGGGGCTCCGCCGGTAAGCGCCAGATTTTGGTCAAACATCTTAAAGGTGTTTGTAAGGGTCAGAAAAGTGCAAATGGTCACCGAGGGCATCACCAGCGGCAGTTTGATGCGAAACAGAGTCTGTGTCCGGGACACCGTCAATGGCCGCCGCCTCCAAAAGATCATCCGGCACATTTTGCAGCGCCGCAATATAGATCACCATCATATAGCCGATCAGCTGCCAGTTGGTCAGCGCCACCAGCCCCCAAAAACCGTAGGCGGGCTGATAGGTAATATCCACCCCCGCCCAGGCCAACACACCGTTAATGAGCAAATTCCAAATATATCCCAGCACAATCCCGCCGATCAAATTAGGCATAAAGAACACGCCGCGAAAGAAATTGGTGCCCCGCAGCCCGCGGGTAAGAAGCAGTGCCAGTGCAAAGGCAAGCACATTCACTGTGACGATACTCACGCCGGAGAACAGCGCCGTAAACCACAGCGCGTGGAGAAAGCCGCTGTCTGCAGTAAAGGCCTGCACATAGTTTTGCAGTCCTACCCACGCGGCGTCCGTCACCGTCCGGAATCGGGTAAAGGAAAGCCCTACCCCCAGTACAAAGGGCGCCGCAAAGGCAAAGAGAAAGGCCACCGTCGTGGGCAGTAAAAACAACCAGCCGTATTTTTTCAAATTCTTCTGCATACCGTCGTTCCTTTAGGCGGAGGCAGCCGCTTCACTTTTCCAGTCCGCCACGGTATTTTCCTGCACCTGCGCCCATGTTTTTCTGCCCTGGGCATAACTCAGCAGCGCGGAACCAAAATGCTGCTTGAAGGTCTGAGATGGGAACACGGTAAAGTCCCAGGGAATGCTGTAAACGCCCTGCTTGTTCATCCAAAGCTGCACCTGCACCGCCAGCGGGTCCCCCGGCACATCTTCCGCGGAGAAGGTGTCAAAGGGTGCAATAAAGCCCAACTCATCCGTTACGAATTTTTTGCCTTTATCGGAAGAATACAACCAATAAATAAAATCGGCTGCCGCCTTTTGCTGTTCCTCTGTTGCCTTGGCGTTGATGGCATAGAAATTCTCCGTGCCCACGCACAGGCCTTGGTTTTCCTCGCCGTCTGCGCCGATATAAATAGGCAGGAACTTGATTTTGTCTGCCTGCACCTTGTTACCGGTGACACCGGCGATCTGTTCCCATGCCCAGTTACCATTTTGTACCATGGCGCACTTTTCCAGCGCAAACTCCGCCATCGAATCCGTCACCGTCTTGGTGCCACACTTTTTCGCCTCCACCGTACTGTCCGTTAAATACAGGTCAAAAATGTTCTTAAAATTGTCACCGAAGGAGAAAGTGATCTCCTTGGTGGCATCCGTAGTCAAATCCACCTTATTCTGCTTAAATTCATAATAGATAGGCACATTCATCAAGTGGGTCTGCCAGCGCCAGTCCTCGCCGCTTTTCAGTGAAGTAGCGGCAAACACGCCTTCAATGCCCAGCTCCGTCTTGTGCTTTTGCATATCGTCTGCCACAGACTTCAGCGCTGCAAAGGAACGCACCTCATCCATAGATTTGTACTTACTGTCCCGATCCTTCAGTGCAAAATACTTGTCCGTGATCGCCTCGTTATAGATGATCCCGTAGCCCTCCACTACATAGGGAATGCCGTACACCTTGCCGTCACTGGTAACCGCCAGAGATTTGTCCGTTAAGTGCTCATACAGCTTGGTATCGGACAAATCGGCGCAATAAGACGCCCAGTTGGCATAGCCCTTGGGACCGTTGATCTGAAACAGCGTGGGCGCCTCTGCTGTGGCCATCTTGGCCGTCAGCGTAGACTCGTACTGGTTATTGGCTGCCGTCTCTACAATCACATTCACGCCGGTTTCTTCCTTGTAGGCTTTGGCGATCTTTTCATACACCCCGGCCACCTCCGGCTTAAAGTTCAGGTAGCGCAGGGTCACCTGGCTCTTGGCCGCGTCTGTGGCGTTGGTGGTGCCGTCGTCCGTCTGCTTGCCACAGGCGGCAAACAGCCCGCCGGTTGACAGCAGTAGCATCCCACACAGCAACAAAGAAAGCCATTTTTTCATCATTTTCATTTTGAAAACCTCCGTTCGCTTTGATGTTTATAGTGTGTGCCGCCCATCAAGCGATATGCAAAAAGAAAAGCGACCGTAACCGGCAAAGCCGATCACAGTCGCTGAAACGAATAGAATTTTAATTTATTTTTTATCCTGCGCCATGGCTTTTAAGTCGTGGCGTTTTTCGGCAAAATAGGCTCTCGTCTCCTTGCCAACCACCCCGGACAGAGCGAACAGGGCAATCAGGTTGGGGAATGCCATCAGGCCGTTACAAATATCCGCAATGTTCCACACAGCTGCCACGGTCAGGTACGGGCCGATGAACACGGCAAGAATGTACACATAGCGGTACACCTTGGTGAACTTTTGGGAGCCTACCAGGTACTCCAGGCAGCGCTCGGAGTAGTAATTCCAGCCCAAAATGGTGGTAAAGGCAAAGAACGCCAGGCACACCATCAGCACAAAGGCAGAGAACCGACCGTTCCAGGGCAGACCCGTCTGCCAAGCACGGCTGGTGATCTTTACGCCCTCTACGGAACCGGCCACAAAAGCGTTCTGGGCACCGGTGACCACAATGGACAGACCGGTGAGGGTGCAAATCACGATGGTATCAATAAAGGTACCGGTCATAGTCACCAAACCTTGACGCACCGTGTCCTTGGTCTTGGCGGCAGCAATCGGTGCAGAGCCAAGACCCGCCTCGTTGGAGAAAATACCGCGGCCGATACCCTTTTGCATAGCCAGCTTAATGGTTACGCCGGTGGCAGCACCCAGGGCTGCCTGCGGATCGAAGGCACTCTGGCAGATCAGCTTCACCGCAGCGGGGATAGCGGTAATGTGGCCCAGCACGATAATCAGTGCAAATACCACATAAGTGATGGCCATAAAGGGCACGATCACCTCAGATACTTTAGCAATACGCTGAATACCACCCAGCACCACCAGTGCCACACAAAGGGTGACCACCAGGCCGCCGATCACGGTCGCCCAGGTGTAATCATTGCCAAACAGCGTAAACGCCACATGGGCAGACTCCGGATCAAAGAAATCCTGCACTGCCGTTGCAATACCGTTGATCTGGGTAAAGGTGCCGATACCAAAGAGACCGACACAAATACCAAAGACGGCAAACAGCTTCGCCAGCCACTTCCACTTGGAACCCATGCCCTTTTCTATGTAGTAGAACGGACCGCCCAGATAATGGCTGTCGTCCTTCTTCTCTCTGTACTTAATGGCCAAAAAGCCCTCGCTGTACTTGGTGGCCATACCGAAGAAGGCGGCCAACAACATCCACAGCAGTGCACCGGGACCGCCCAGGCAAATGGCCGTAGCCACGCCTACGATATTGCCGGTACCAATGGTGGCGGACAGCGCCGTGCACAGTGCGCCGAAGGAAGTAACCTCTCCCTCGCCGTTGTCCTCATTCTTAACCATAAACTTCAGTGCCTTGCCCAGGTGCAGCACCTGTACAAAGCCGGTTCGCACCGTCAGCCACACGCCGGCGGCTAAAATCAAAATGATCAGCGGCCAGCCCCATACGGCGTCCTGTACCTTACCGATGATGTCATCCACGGACATTGCAAGTGTAATTGTCTGCATTGTTTCACCCTTTCTGCAAATAAAAAAACTGATACAAGTTTACCACAAACCGGGCGACCATTCAATGTGCAAACTGCAAAAAAAGAGGCGGATATGTATTTTTATACATATCCGCCATAGGTTTGGCTGTTTGCCAAAGAATTCTTGGTTAAAATTACAGACTGTTTTGCAGTTTGGCAGCGGTCAGCGTGTTCTCCAGCAGCATGGAGATGGTCATGGGACCTACGCCGCCGGGCACCGGGGTAATGGCACCACACACCTGGGAAACACCGTCAAAATCCACATCGCCGCACAGCTTGCCGTTCTCATCCCTGTCCATACCCACATCAATGACCACCGCGCCGGGCTTTACCATATCTGCCGTAACGAACTTAGGGCGACCCACTGCCGCCACCAACACATCCGCCTGCCTGGTCAGTTCTGCTAAATTCTGTGTCTTGGAATGGGCAATGGTTACTGTGGCATTCTCATGCAGCAGCAGCATGGCCATGGGTTTGCCCACAATGTTGCTGCGCCCCAGCACCACCGCCCGCTTGCCGGTCAGGTCCGTGCCGGTGGAATGGATCAGTTCCATCACCCCGGCAGGGGTGCAAGGCAAAAAACGGTAGTCGCCAATCATGATAGCACCCACATTCTCCGGGTGGAAGGCATCTACATCCTTGGCCGGGTCAATGCGTGCGATCACCTCTTTGTCGCTTAGGTGCGGCGGCAGAGGCAGCTGGCAAAGAATGCCGTTTATCTCCTTTTTCGCGTTTAATTCGTCTACCAGTGCATTCAGCTGCGCCTGGGTGGTGTCTGCGGGCAGCGTGTACTTTTCACTGTAAAAGCCCACCTCGGCGCAGGCTTTTTCCTTATTGCGCACATACACCTGGGACGCCGGATCCTCGCCTACCAAGATAACTGCCAGCCCCGGGGTCACGCCCTGTTCTTTTAATGCAAGGGTCTCCTGTGCCACCCGCGCCCGCACGGCGCGCGACACGGCCTTGCCGTCAATGATCTGTGCCATTCTTCTCCTCGTTTACTCCTTTATTCTTTGTTTTGCTGCGCTTGGCCGCCTGGGCAGCACGGCGCTCCTCCTTGGTGGGGCGGGGTGGCAGCTCCTCTACCGGCACCACCCGCAGGCGCTGGGGCAGACGGCCCTGCTTCTTCTTCACCATCACCACAATAAAGTATACCAGTGCCACAACGGCAATCACTGCCGACAGCACCTGGCTGACCCGAATACTGGTGGAGCCGATATACAGACTGTCTGTACGCATACCCTCCACTACCATACGCTCCACGCCGTACCAAACGCCGTATAGCACAAAAATCTCGCCCTTAAAGCTGCGGTGTTTATGCACAATGTAATTGAGGATCAGAAAGCCCAATATACACCACAGACTTTCATACAGGAAAGTGGGGTGCACTGGCACCTCCGGGTCCACGGTCACGCCCTTGGCAGCCAAATCCGCAGAGGAGGCGGCCAGCGTATCTCTGATCTTTACGCTCCACATTCTAAAGAGCGCAGTATCCGTATTGGTGCCAAAGGCCTCCTGGTTAAAGAAATTGCCCCAGCGGCCGATACCCTGGCCGATAAGCAATCCCAAGGCACCCAAGTCCAGCAGATTGCGAAAGTCAATCTTGCCTACCTTGCAGCCGATGGCGGCGCCGATCAAGGCACCGATAATACCGCCGTAAATGGCAAGCCCGCCGTTCCAAATTTGCACGATCTCTGCCGGGTGGGCGCTGTAATAGCCCCACTCAAAAATCACATAATATGCCCGAGCGCAGACGATACCAAAGACCGTACCCCAAATGAGCACATCCGTCATCCCGTCCAGGCTCATCCGCCATTTGTATGCCATACGGCCGCCATACAGCACTGCCAGCATAAAGCCAAAAGCGATAATGATACCGTAAAAATGAATATCATAACTGCCGATGGTGAACGCCACAGAGGGCAGATCAAAGTCAATCCCCAGCCCGGGGAAGTACACGCGGGTAAAATTACTCATGCTGTCCCTCCTCTGCCTTTACAACGGACAGGGCGCTGTACTGCGGGTTCATTACCTGCTGCAAACGCGCCTCAATCTTCTCCTTGGTAATGGCCTTGTAGTGATTCGTCACATCAAAGATGGAAAAGCCGTTAAAGTGGGCATCTATCATACTGTTGGCCACACTGTCAATATCGTTATAGGACATCACTTCCCGACCATAGGACTTGCGCAGGGCTGCCTGGTACAGATCCTCCGGAATCCCCTCCCGGCGCAGGCGTTCTACCTCTGCCTGAATAGCAGCCGCCACCTGCCGGGGGTCCGTGCTCTCGCCGTCAAAGATAATAGCTTCATACCCGTGGCCGTGAAAATACTCCTTAGAGAATTCGCCGCTGATCAGACCCCGGTCAAACAAATCTTTATAAAGAGGCGAGGAATCACCGGCCATAATCTCCAGCAGCAGATTGGTAAGAATAATGGTCTCTATGTCCTGCTCCGGCTTGGTGCAGGCTTCTTTATAGCCAAAAGAGAACACCGGAATGGAGGTAGCCAAATGACACGCCTGATAGTCCTGCACGATCTCTCGCGGTTCCGGCAGGAACGCCCGCTCTACCGTCACATCGGCTGCCGGTTTTAAGCACCGATCACAGACGGCCAGCACCTGCTCCGGTGTCACATTGCCCACCACTGCCAGTGCCATATTGTGCAAGTTATAAAAAGTATTGTAGCAGTCATACAGCAGCTTGTCCGTAATGTGGGAGATGGACTCCACCGTCCCGGCAATATCAATGCGCACCGGGTGGTTCTTATACAGGCACCGCAACAGGTTAAAGGTGCTCATCCAGCCGGGTACATCATAGTACATGGTGATCTCCTGGCCGATAATCCCCTGCTCTTTTTCCACCGTTTGAGGCGTGAAGTACGGGTGCTGCACAAAGTCCAGCAAAATCTCCAACGACTGGTCAAAGCGGTCGCTGCATTGGAACAGATAGCAAGTCTTGTCAAAGGAAGTATACGCATTGGCAGACGCACCGGTGGCCGCAAAGCGCTGAAAAGCATCCAGCTCCTCAGACTCAAACAGCTTGTGCTCCAAAAAGTGTGCAATCCCTTCCGGTACCTGGGTGTATTCGGCAGCGTCCGAGCGCTTAAAGCGATTGTCAATGGAGCCATACTTGGTACCGATCACCGCATAAGCAGAGCGATAATGGGCCTTAGGCATCACAAATATTTTCAGCCCTGTGGGGTGGTCAATTTCATAATAGCGTTCGTCCAAAATGGAAGAAACTTGTTCTTTCACTGTGTCTGCACCTCCTCTTTCTCTGCCACTAAGCGGTAAACGGTATCCAGCGACAACCGACCGGCACATTCCTGTAACTGCTCCACGGTCACGCTCCGGGTCTCCTCCGCCACCTGGGCAGGGGTACGGAAGTCATCGTCCAGCAGCCGGGCGGCATACCAGTTTTCCAGCCCGTTGGGGGTGTCTGCCACGCCGTCCAGCGCGTCGATCATGGCAATGCGGGAGCTTTCCAGCTCGGCTTTGCAGTCACCATCCCGAATAATCTCCAGCTGATGCAGGATCTCGGCCACAGCCTTGTCCATATTCTCCTCCTCACAGCCGCACTGAATAAAAATGTGGCTGTTGTGGCGGGCAAAGCGAGCAGAACAGTAGTAACAAAGGCTCATCTTCTCCCGCACGTTCATAAAGAGTTTGGAGTACGGGCCGCCGCCGAACACATCGCAAAAGCTGCGCATAGCCGGTGCCAACGGATCATCCGGTCGCATATCCACACGAAAGCCCAGCACCAGCTTACCTTGACGAATTTTTTCGCTCTCCCGCACATCTTTCACCTGTTCGCACCGGGCCACAAAATGGGGAGTGGGCATGGGCTGATACGCCCGCTCCACGCCCTCTAACCGACGGCGCAGCGCCGCACAGGCCGCCTCCGGATCCGTGTTGCCAACCACTGTTACCAGCATTTTGCTCTCTCGCAGCATGCGGTGCCAGGCGGCGGTTACACTCTCCGGCGTTGCAGCCAACAAAGTCTCTTTGGTGCCTTTAGGATTGATCCGGTACGGATCGCCGGCAAACATAATCTGCTGCATTTGCATGACCGCGTACAGGCGTTTTTCGTTCTCCTCGGCAGCCAGCTTCTCCAGCAGCACCCGACGCTCCGTCTCAATATCCGCCGGTGAGAACAGGCCGTTCTCCCCCAAAAGCGGGTCAAACAGCAGATTCATCAGCAGCTCCAGTCCCGCCTCGGCGATCTTCTCGTCATCCAGGGCAAAGCGATCGTCCAGTGTGGTAATGCCCATCTTCAAAATTTGGCAGCCGCCGGATTTGTTAGCGGTGACGCTGATGGCCGCGCCGTAGAGCTTGTCCAACTGCAAGTGCAGCGCACGCATATCCGGATAGGCCTTGCCCTTACGGCTGACCGCTGAGATGGCCAGCGCATAGTTTGCCGCCATCTGCTCCTCCATGGGCACTGCCAAGTGAATGGCCAGTTCATTGGTCTTAAACTGCCCGGCAGGCACAGCTAAAAGCTCTACCCCGGGGGCTATCTTCTTTTGCACATAATCTGTCAAAATGAAACTTCCTTTCATTGTGAGATGTTACACTAACGGATTATAACATATTTTACCCTATTTTTCCAACCCTTATCAAAACAAAAGATAAAGCAGAGCCAAAAGCAGCGCCTGATCTGCGCCTTCGCGTCCTAAAAGCAGAAGCAGCATTAAGATTACGGCGTTGTCATCCCCTTCGTTCTCCGACGCCGGTTCCTCCGGGTTCGGCGCTGCCGGGGATGCTTTTTCCTTGCCGGGCGGCGGTGCCGTCTGACGGTTGTTATGCCCTTGCGGCGGTTCCTCCCGGGGCAGATACGACCCGGCACGGGCATGCATACGGCGCACCCGCTCCTTGGCTTCATTGATCTGGTCCTCACTAAACGCCGGCACTAAAACAACTCCTCCAGCATAGGCAGCACCTCAAACAGACGCAGGATCTGCATGGCCTGATCCGCCTTGTTTTGGCTCTTGGGGCTTAAATGGGGCTTCAGCGCCCGGATCAGATCCACATTTTTATTGCTGCTGCGGTTCATACGGTCAAAAATGGACTTGGCTTTCATCATCATTTCAAAGTCCGCCTTGCCAAAGTTCAGCCCCTCCAGCCCGGACAGCAGATTTTGCATATTCTGGGCACCGGCCACCGTGTCTGTCAGCTGCTGCACGGCGCTGTTGGCGCTCCCCGGCTTAGGCTGGGGCGTAGGCTGTGCACCGGGAGAGGACGCCGCACCGGGCGCACTTCTCTGCACGCCGTCGCCTAAGATGGACGCGGCCACGCCCCGCAGCATTTCCATATCCTGCGGGGTTAGGTTGGCAATGATCTGGTTAATATCGTCCATATTACCGCTTCCCGCCTAACTTCTCCATCAGTGCCTTGGCCTGGGGAGAATTGAGCATTTGCTGCAATCGTTCCTTGTCATTCAGTACCGCCTCTAATTTGGCCTTGGTGTCCGAGTCCAGGTTTTGCTGCAAATAGGCCTGCTGCTGTCCGGCTTTGGCCGCCGCTTGGAATGCCGCCGGGTCAAATCCTTTTTTCTGTTTTCTCGGGTCCTGCATAAAACGCACTCCTCTTTTTTATCTGCAAAGCCGCTTGCCGTGGGCACGCAGATATGTTATACTCAGTACATAGTATGCAGAAAGGCGGGGATTATGAATGCGCTTACTGGTCGCCTCGGACTCTCACCGAGCCGCTGGCAATCTGCTGGACATTGTGGAGCTGCACCTGGAGGACAGCGATGTGCTGCTCTTTCTCGGCGACGGTGGGAATGATTTGGAAAATGTGCGTATGTTGTACCCCCGGTTGCATATTTTGCAAGTGGCCGGGAATTGCGATTGGGGCAGCGACCTGCCCGCCTGGGGCACAGCCAAACTGGGCGGCAAAACGGTGCTTTATACCCACGGCCACCCGTTCCATGTAAAGTTTGGTCTGGCAGAGCTGGAGCAGGCTGCCCGGGAGGCCCACGCAGACATTTGCCTGTTTGGTCACACCCATCAGCAGATGACCGACTACCGGGACGGCTTATATCTAATGAACCCCGGCGCAGTGGCAGAGGGCTGCTATGGTATGGTAGACATTACCCCCGGCGGCATTATGCTGCTGCCCTGCCGGTTATAAACACGATTTTCAAAGAAGAGAGGCAGAATCTATGACTTATTGCGAACATTGCGGCCAACCTCTGGCACCCGGCACCGCAGAATGCCCGGTGTGCCATACCACCAACTTCCAGGACTGCACCGCACAGCAGAACACCCAATCCCAAAGCGCGACCTACGGTCAGCAGGCATACAGCCAACCCCAAGGCGACCCTTACGGTCAACAGGCATACAGCCAACCCCAAGGCGACCCCTATGGCCAACAGGCGCACAGCCAGCCGCAGGGCGACACTTACGGCCAGCAAAATTACAACCACGGTCAAACGAACTATGGTGAGCAGGCATATAACGCCGGCTACAACAACTGGGGCAACCCTTACCAGCCCCCCTACGGTGTGCCGGTGAACGAAGCCCAGTACCGCCAAATGACAGAGAAGGCGGACAACGCCTACATACTGGCCATAATCGGTCTGATCTTAGGGATTCTCATGGGTCCGCTGTTCGGCTGGATCATGGGCGGCATTGCCTTGTCCAACGGCCGCCAGGCGTATGAGATTACCGGCAGTGAAAAGGCGCGCAGCGCCATAAACATTGCCAAGTGGGCCATCGGCGTGTCCACTGCAATCTTTGCCGTTGCCCTGATCGTGTGTATCTTGATGTTTACTGTATTTTCCGCCACCGTGCTGGGCGGTCTATACTGATGGACCAGGCACAGCAGATTAAAAAGCGGTTGGCAGAACTGCAAAATCGAGGCACCTTTGGCGGCTACACGGTTTATACGGATTTTTTAGGTCTGGAGGAGCAAAGTCTGCTGGCAGAGGTGACCGGCCCCCGGTCGGTGCCCGCCTACGGCGGATTTGACGGTGCCGAGCGGGTGATGGCAGCCTTTGGCCCGGCACCGGAGCCGGCGGACTACCCCATCACCTGCCTGCATATTGCGCCAAAGCAGGAAAAATTTGCCGAGGAATTGACCCACCGGGACTACCTGGGCACCTTAATGGGCTTAGGGCTGGAGCGGCGGGTGCTGGGCGACATTCTCCCCTGCGGCAAAGGGGCATATCTCTTTTGCACCGCAGGCATGGCGGAATATATTGAGGCCCAACTGCACCGGGTGCGCCACACAGAGGTGACCTGCACCCGGGCGGACGACCTGCCCCCGCACCTGCTGCCCCAGCCGGAAGGCAGAGAAGTGATCGTGCCCTCTCTGCGGCTGGATGTGCTGGTGGGCGCAGTTTACAATCTCTCCCGCAGCAGCGCAGACAAATTCTTTTTACAGCAAAAGGTATTTGTCAACGGACGGTGCATAGAGAACCGTGCCCACACCGTACAGCCGGGGGACAAAATTTCCGTGCGGGGCCACGGCCGATTTACCGCCGGTGCGCCTCTGCGCCGCACCAAAAAAGACCGGCTGGTGGTGCCGGTAGAAGTGTATTAAATCAAACCCATAGCAAAAGGAGCAGTACCTGCAAGTACCGCTCCTTTTTTCTTTTACGCTATTGGTGCCTTGTAGTCTGCCGGGTAGGCGTTTGGGTTCTTCTCCGGCGGATAATAAGGTGTCATTTGCACCTGTTCTTCTCCATTCCAAAAGGGTTTTTGGTAGTAGGACACCGGTTGGCAGTCAAAGCTGCCGTCCGGGCGCACAGTAATGCGGGTAAAGCCCCGCTGGGCGCCGTAATTCTTTATGCCGATATAAGCGAGATAGTCCACAGACAGACCGTAGGTCAACCGTATACCCTTGTAAGTGACGGACAAATTGTTCAAATGGTCGTGGCCGCAGAATGTGCCCCGGGTGCTGCCCACCTGCTGCAAGGTGTCAAACACATGATCCGGGTGCAAACTGGGGAACAGGCCGCCCTTTTCGCCGATGCCGCCGTAGTGCACCTGCACTTCACCGGTGTCTTTATAGCCGTTTTCTTTATAAGTCTCCCAGGCAGTCTTGTACTGAGCAATGGGAATGTGAAAGAACATCAGGCTCTTTGGCATCGGTGCGCCCAACGCCCGGTTGTGGGCGGTCAAGGCTTCCACCTCGCCCCTGTACCAGTCCATTTGGTTCTTGTGCATACCGTCATACTTCCACATAAAGCCCAGATAGTCGCCGTCCACATAGCTGCCGGTATCGGTAAAAAACAGCGCCTGGGTCACGGCGCCACGACGGTTCTCCACCGCCACGGTATAGTTGCCCACGCCATCCACGCCCTCCGGCCCGGAGCGAAACAGGCAGTAGGACTTGCTGCCGGCTTTAGCGAACTTCTGTTCTTGATAATATTTGCCGATATAGCGGCGGTTGTACACCGCGTAGGACTCTGTATCGTGGTTGCCCAGCACCGGCGCCCAGTACACGCCCAGGTTCTGCATCACCCGACCAAACAGACGAGCGGCGGTTTTGTTGTTAAATGTGCCGGACTGGAACGGCACCGGGTAGGCAATGTCGCCGGTCACAGCCACCAGGTCCGGCTGCTCGGCGGTGACCATACGCACCACGCAGTCAATGGCCCGCCGGTCTTTGAAGAAGCTCATCCAGCCGCCGCCAATATGCACATCCGTCAGCTGCATAACACGAAAATCCCCATCTGTGGTGAACACCCAACGGCCATCCAGCGGTTGGGGCTGCAACTGATTTTTATACTGTACCGGCGCAATGCCCGCCACATACCGCAGCTGTAAAAGCGCCAAGATGCCGTTGACCAGCACGGTGAGCAGTACCACAGCCGCCACCACGCCGAGAATGATCCAAAATACCAAAGGAATAACCTCGCTTTACTCTACAAAATGATGATAAATATAACTGAGCACACCCGCATCGGAAGTGCACGCCACAGCGTTTGCCGCCTGCTTAAGTTCGTCACAGGCGTTGGCTACCGCCAGCCCGGTGCCGGCGTAGCGGATCATAGACAGATCGTTGCGGCTGTCGCCCACGGCGATCACCTGCTCCGGGGCAAGCCCCAGGTGCTCCGCCAGTTTTTGCAGGGCGCTGCCCTTGTCCACCCCGCGGCGCAAGATCTCCAAATTGCTCTGCATAGAATAGGTGCAGAGCAGCTCCGGGAACAGCTCCGTCGCCCGATCTATAAACGCCCGGCGTTCGTCGTCCAGGTGGAAGAAGATATTGAACATCTCCGTTTTTTCATTCCCGGATAGTAGCGCCTCCAAGTCTGTGCAGGGCACCCGGCTCGCCGCCATCACCGGGTGATAGATCGGCTCAATGCGATAATAGTCGTAGGCCAACCGGTTCAACTTATCCGCCGGGGCATACGGCCGCCCGCCGTAGAACACCTCGATCATGGTATCGTACTGCCGTAGCAGGTGCAGCACTGCCAGCGCCTTTTCCCGGCTGTAATAGCTGGAAAAGAGGGTCTCCCCTGCCGCATTCACCGCCGCAGCGCCATCGCCGTACACCGCATAGGGCACCAGCGGGTTAAACCGCAGTTCTGCGGGCATTTCGTAAAAGGTGCGCCCGGTTACCGCCGCAGCGGTCACGCCCGCTGCCGCTAGCTGTTCCAGCGCGCAGAAGTTGGCCGGGGCAATTTTGCCGTTACTGCCAATGAGTGTATCGTCTAAATCAAAAGCCACCAATTTGGGTCTTGTCATAACAGTCTGTTCTCCTTACCGGTTTTGCACCAGTATATGCCAAATAGAGAGAAAGAGCAAGCGCCGGGGTGACGGCGCCTGCTCCGAAGAGGGTGCCCGGTACAGAACAAAACAAAATCCGGTGATCGACGGGGAAGTCAGATCAAAACAAAAAAATGCACCGAGCAGGGGTATATCTAAAAAGGGCGCTGCCCTCTTTAGCCGTTAGGCAGCCGCACCGGCGGGGGTATCTGCACTCTCCGGCAGCGGCTCCACCTTTGCTTTCTTTTTGCGGTGGATGACAAAGCGGTTCAGCGGATAAGTCCACAGGGTGGGTACGGTCATCACCAGCAGCTTGGTGAGCAGGGTGATAAACACGCTGTCCCAGTGGTGATTGGTCACGATGGTGCCCAGGTACGCACCGAACCAGGTGTTAAAGGCGATGGTGCACACCACCATAATGGTGTAAAGAATGGTGGACAGCACCGGATTGGCGTCTGCCTGGAAAGTGAGCTTGCGGTTCATCACATACGCCGCCGCATAGCCGATAACGGCGCTGATGGCGTAGGAGTACATATAGCCCTTATACTGAATCCCCAGGAAGTGCAGCACCGCATTGTCCGTAACCGGGGTGGTGTTCATACTCTTAAAGACCACATACTGTAAAAAGGCGAATACCGCCAACTCCAGCACCGAGGTGCTGGCTCCGGTAAATGTAAACTTGATAAACTTCCAAATTTCTGCGTGTTTCTTTGTAAAAGCGACCCATTTTTCTTTCATACAATAACCTTGCCTTTCTCGCTTTCGGGTGTTTGTAGTTGTCTTTTTGTTTTTGCTGTCAGCATACGCCGTCCGCACATCGACTGCAAGGTACTTTACAGAAACTTAACTTGCAAATGACACAAAATAAAAATAACTGACCCCACCTTTACAAACTTTGCAAATTCTTAATACCACCGGACAGATCCAAACGGTTGCAAAGCACACACCCTTGTGGTAAAATGGCGGTATACATTATATATAAAAGGCTCGCCCTTGACTTCCCAAGGGTGTGGGATTATAATGTAGGCCGTTTAATCTGTGTGAAAGAAGAGAGAAAAATGAAAATACACAAAAACAATGCCACACACCGTGGCGTATCCAAACGCAGTACATACTTTTTGCTGTACACCGCCACCTTTTTGATTTGCGGCGCCTGTATTTATGTGTGGTTCGCCCGCACCGGGCGCAGTCTGATCTCCACCGGCGATGGGTGGAAACAGCACTTCCCCGCCTTTGTTTATTTTGGCCAGTATGGCCGTACTGTACTGCGCACATTGCTGACGGAACATCAACTGGTGCTGCCCCAATGGAACTTCAGCCTGGGCTACGGCGGCGATATTCTCACCACCCTGCACTACTATGTAATCGGCGACCCGCTGGATCTGCTGAGCATTGCCTGTCCTACCCGGTACGCCGTGTATCTTTACAGCTTTTTGTCCCTGTTCCGGCTGTACCTGGCCGGGCTGGGCTTCGGCGCCTTTTGCCGGTATAAAAAGCAGGGCGCGCCCCTGCCTGTGGCTGTGGGCAGCGTGTGCTATGTGTTCTTTACTTACAGCTTTCTTTTAGTGGCACGGCACCCGTTCTTTGCCATACCTATGGTGTACCTGCCCCTGTTGCTTTTAGGCGTAGAGCAGGTGCTTGCCAAGCGGCGGCCGTATCTGCTCATCGTCACTGTCCTTTTGGCGGCTGTCAGCAATTTCTACTTTTTCTATATGCTGGCGATCATCACGGCCATTTATACCGTTTATCGTCTTTGCTGCCTGTATGATCGGCACAGCGTCAAGCAGGCTGTGGGCGGACTGCTGCAAGTGACCCTTTGGGCTGTGGTAGGCGTACTGATGAGCGCCGCCATTTTGCTGCCGGTGATCCTTACCTTTATCGGTGACAACCGCAATGGGGTGCAGTATCCCTTGACCCTGCTTTATGATGCAGACTTCTACCGCAACTTTCTGGCGGCATATACCACCAGTCACAACCAGGCATATCAGACCTACCTGGGCTTTAACGCCGTTGCGCTGCCGTCCATCTGCCTGCTATACTTTAAGCGCAAGCCGGAAGAAAAGCCCCTGCGTATTCTCTTTTTACTGGCGACTGCAGCGCTGCTGTTCCCCGTGTTTGGGTGGGCGCTGAACGGATTTTCCTATATGGCCAACCGCTGGGTGTGGGCGTACAGCCTGCTGGTGGCCTATATCGTAACCACCCAGTGGCAAAAGCTGCGCCACATCACCGTAAGTCAGGCAGTGGCCTGCGTAGGTGCGCTGGCACTCTATTCACTGCTCACCATTCCGCTAATGACCACGGACACCCGCAATATTAGCGTATCCGTGCTGCTGGCTTTCCTGATCATCGTGCTTTGCGCCCTGGCGCCCAAGTTCAAGAAAAAGCACCTGGCAACCGCTTTGGTGCTGGTACTGGTGCTCACCTCCTTTACCGGTAACGCCGCCTATTTTTACGGCAGTCACGGCAAACATAAAACAGATACCTTTGTGGCAACCGAAAAGGTCAACCGCCGGATCAAAGGTGCCTCCGGCCGCAAAGTCAAAAAGGCGGCAAAAAGCGACAAATCCTTTTACCGCTACACCGGCGACAATGTGGAGTGCAACGAGGAACTGCTGGCCCATATGAGCGGCTCGTCCTTCTACTGGAGCCTGCAAAATCCCAATGTAGCACAATATGTAACAGAGACCGAGCAACCGGTGGAGAACAGCTATCGCTACAATCGACTGAACACATCGGCGGCGCTGAACGCCCTTACCGGCGTAAAGTATTATGCCGCCACCAAGTCGACCACCACGCAGCCCTACGGCTTTACGCCGCTCCAAAGTAAAATTTATCAAAGCGGCAACGCCCTGCCCCTGGGCTACACCTATGACAGCGCCATTACCCGGGCGGATTATGAAAAACTGTCCTCGCTGGAGAAGCAACAAGCCATGCTGCAAGGGGTGGTATTGGACAGCGTGCCCACCGGCACGGCACAAGCCACTCTGTCCTTTACGGACAAGTCCCTGCCCTACACCATCACCGCAGACAAAAATGTGGCAATAGACGGCAAAAAGATCCATGTGTATGACAAAGGCGCCAAGGTGACCCTGCATTTTAACGGCACGCCAAACAGCGAGACTTATTTACGCATGGGGCTGCGCAATTATACGGATTACCCGGCCTATACCTATTACAAGACCCAAGAGAACGACCCGTTGCACCGGTATTCTACGGATAAGTGGAACAAAAAAGACGACAGCCAAAAAGCCTATGTGCGCCGTAAGGCCCGCAGCTTTAAGGCGCCCAGCAGTCTGACCCTGCAATACACCGCCCACACGGCAGACGGCGCCGCACTGACGCCCCAAAGTACCGTCACCTGCACGCAAACGCACTTGCGCTTTGAGGGCTACAAGGTACAAATGGTCAATACCGGCTACAGCAAAGAAGCCAAGACAGATATTACCGTCACTTTTGACGCACGGGGTATCTATGATTTCAGCACCCTGGAGGTGCTGGAGCAGCCTATGACAGACACGGACAGACAAGTGGCAAAACTGGCGGAGAATACGCTGGAGAATATCCAAATCGGCACAGACACGGTAGACGGCACCGTGACCCTGGACCGGTCCAAGATTCTGCTGCTGACCATTCCCTACTGCGACGGCTGGACCGCTACGGTAGACGGCAAAGAAGCCCATCTGCTGCAAGCCAACACCATGTTCAGCGCGCTGGCACTGGAACCGGGCGAACACACCATTCACCTGACCTACTGCACCCCTCACTTAAAAGCGGGGTTGGCGGTGAGCGTACTGGGCTTCGCAGCCTTTGGTGCTACCCTTCTGTGCACAGAAGTGAAAAAGAGAAAAGAGAGAAAAGCATAGTTTTCAATTCTATGGCGAGAGGTAAAGAGTAATGAAAACCAATCCACTGGAAAAGATGAAAAAACGCAGCCCACGCACCCGGTTCTTTTGGTGCTATACCCTGGGCTTTTTGCTTTGCGCCGCCGGGTGCTACTGTTGGTTCCTGATCAAGGGCAAGACCCTGATCGTAGACAGTGACGGCTGGCGCCAGCACTTTGCCGCCTTTGTATATCTGGGCCAATACGGCCGTGAGGTGGCCCGCACCCTGCTGGCTACTCACAAGCTGGTCCTGCCCCAATGGGACTTTTCCATCGGGCTGGGCAGCGATGTGCTCACCACCCTGCACTTTTACGCCATCGGCGATCCGCTGGATTTGCTCAGCGTGGTGTGCCCCACCCGCTATGCGGCGTATCTTTACAGCTTTTTATCCCTGCTGCGACTGTATCTGGCCGGGTTAGCCTTCGGTGCTTTCTGCTTTGTGAAAAAACAGCGCCGGGTAGGCGGCGTGACCGTCGCTGCACTGGTGTATGTGTTCACCCTGTACAGTCTGTTCATCGTCTCTCACCATCCGTTCTTTGCCTTGCCTATGGTGTTCCTGCCCCTGTTACTGCTGGGTGTGGAGCAGATTTTGGCAGGCAAGCGGCCGTATCTATTTATCCTCATTGTTTTTTTGGCCGCCGTCAGCAATTTTTACTTTTTCTATATGCTGGCGATCATCACGGCGTTGTACACGCTGTATCAGCTGATCTGCCGTTTCCGGCACCGGGGCAAAGCTGCGGTGGGCAAGTTCTTTCAAATCACCGGCTGTGCCTTGCTGGGTGTAGTGCTCAGTGCCGTGGTACTGCTGCCGGTGGTGCTGGCCTTTATGGGTGACAGCCGCACTGCCGAGAGCTATGTGCGCACCTGGGTCTACAGCGGGGACTACTACCGCAACTTCCTGTCCGCCCTGTTCACCGCAGAGACCAAGCTGGGCTACCTAACCTACCTGGGCTACAACGCGGTGGCGTTCCCGGCTATCTGCCTGCTGTTCTTTACCAAGAACAAGCACTACTGCCCGCTGCGGGTGGTGTTCCTGATCGCCACTGCGCTGCTGCTGATCCCGGTATTCGGCTGGGGTATGAACGGCTTTTCTTATGCAGCCAATCGCTGGGTGTGGGCCTACGGTATGATCGTGGCATACATTGTGGCAACCACCTGGCAGCACCTGCGCCAAATCAGCATTGGCAAGGGCGTGGCGGTTATTGCCGCCCTGGCGATGTACTCCTTGGTTGCCATTCCCCTGATGAATACAGACACCCGCAATGTGGGCGTTTCCGTTCTGCTGGCATTTCTGCTGGTAATCGTGTGTATGTTCGGCCCCAAAATGCCTAAGAAATATATGGCCCCGGTGCTGGCGCTGGTACTGGTGTTTACCTCCTTTGCAGGTAACGCCGCCTACTTTTACAGCCACCACGGCCAAAACCACATTGCCCGCTATGTGAGCTACAGCGATGTGAACAAAAAGCTAAAATCCACTGCCGCTCGCAAGGTGAAGAAAGCCACCAAGAACGACGACAGCTTTTATCGTTTCAGCGGAGACAAGGTCAATTACAACGAGGCGCTCACCGCCGGTATGAACGGCACCTCTTTCTACTGGAGCATGCAAAGCAAGCACCTGGCCCAGTTTATTACGGAGACAGAGCAACCGGCCAACGCCGCCTATATGATCCGCAGTTTTAACAGCTCTGCCGCCTTAAACGCGGTAAACAGCGTAAAATACTACACCAAGCAGAGCAAGACCGCCCTGCCCTACGGCTTTACCAAGATCAGCGGCAAGGTGTATCAAAACGAGAACGCCCTGCCGCTGGGCTACACCACCGCCCATGTGATCACCCGGGCGGAATATGAAAAGCTGTCCTCTCTGGAGAAGCAGCAGGCTCTGCTGCAAGGGGTGGTGCTGGACAGCGTACCCACCGGTATGACCGCCACCACGCCCACCTTTACAGACAAGAGCCTGCCCTACACCATCGTAGGCAATG
>ERZ791927.1234-NODE-1234-length-20603-cov-2.658945_pt1 | contig 20603 bp, 14 predicted proteins | sample MGYA00510130_ERZ791927 | MGnify/ENA primary metagenome ERZ791927 (study PRJEB30046, sample SAMN00792055) | human gut metagenome | study: EMG produced TPA metagenomics assembly of the A metagenome-wide association study of gut microbiota in type 2...
TTGCATTTGTATACAGAGAAAAGATGGGGAAGAAAGTATAAGCATATATATCAGCCAATCAGAGCAAGCGAAGCTGGATAAGACCAGATCCCCTAAGAAGCTGGTTATTATTTTGAGTGTGATATGTGTACTGCTGGTAGCATTTATAGTTTCGTTGGTTATTTACGCAACACACAGAGATTCGTCAAAGAAGGAAACGGCGACACCAACGGATGCTTCAACGGAGACAGAGGAAGCAACGGAAACAGAGGAACCAACAACTGTGACAACAATCGAGGCGGAAACTACGATGGAAGAAGTAGAAGAAACAACGGAAGAAACAACAGAAGAAACGGTTACAACAGAAGCCGTACAGAATGCGGTTTCGGAAACCGATTTCCCGGTAGAAAATAGTGTAGGCGGGTTGAGTTATTCGGAGGCGGCTAAGGACCAAGACCAGCATTTTTTCGTGGAACATAATGACTGCTATTATCCAATGACAAACAGCGAATGCTTTGATGAGAACATGGTATCGTTAAAAATCAGGTTTGTGGGAGAAAATTTTGAATATGCCCAGGTGCATGTCGGTGACAAAATTGTTGGATTTGATGGTATGCATGGATTTAAATCCATATCAATTATTAATAGTGAAGGATATTCTGTTCCGCAGGAATTCGTTACAAATGATGATGGCACAGTAGAGTTTCACAAGAGCAGTTTTAATTCATCCTTATACTACGGCAAATGTTTTATTACGACGAATAAGATATTTAAAATTAATGATGAGGATGCAAATAGGATAGCAGATTATGTAGAAATTGGAGATGGATGGCCTACATACAAATTTTTGTATTATGCAGAGCCAACGAATATTGAAGTAACATATTATAAGAATTACGAGCAGGTAGTAAAAACAGTTTCTGTAGATAAGAAATGTTTTTTGTTGGGAGATAAGTATAAGGCTGATTACCAAGAGGCTCCAGAAGGGTATTTTTATTATGACACATCGAATCTTCCACTTGGGAAATATGTAATTAATGCGATGGCAGGCGTGCAGTTTGCTATTGAAGTAGTTGAATAAAATTTGTTTTTAAACAGTGGAGTAACGTTTGATATGAAATCAATAGTAATTTATTATGGCAACCAAAAAAGCGAAAGCTATAATCTGGAACAATTTCAAAAGGAAGTCGTAAGCTTTGGAAGACAGCCGGACAATGATATTGTACTTGATTTGGAGTTTGTATCGAGAATCCATGGTGTGTTTTATATGGAAGAGGGCATATGGTATGTGCAGGATCTGAACAGTACGAATGGGATACTGGTGAATGGAAACCGAGTAGAGCAATATGCGATTGAAGAGGGGGATTGCATTTGCATACAGGGGAAAGACAGTGAAGAAAGTATAAGTATCTATATTGGTGGGGGAAAAGAAGCCAAGGGAAATAAAACAAAGTCGAAAAAGAAGCTGGTTATTATTCTCAGCGTTGTGTGTGTATTGCTGGCAGGGCTTATTGTTTCATTGATTGTTTATGCAAAGCACAGAGATTCGTCAAAAAAGGATACTGCAACACCGACGGATGCCTCAACAGAAGCTGAGGCGGAAACGGAGTCCGAAGAACCTGCAACTGCATCAACGACAGAGGCGGAAACGACAACAGAAGAAGCAGAAGAAATACCTGAAGATATTGGATTTTCCTATGGGAAATTGCAACATACAACGTTTATTTTTTCAAGTGGAGCAGGGGCATGGGAGACAGATTTGTCCGTTGATGCAGATGGGAATTTCTCAGGTATGTTTCATGATAGCGAGATGGGAGATACCGGAGAAGGATATCCAAGTGGATCAATCTATTTTAGTGAATTCTTCGGACGGTTTGGACAGTTAGAAAAGGTGGATGATTACACCTATGCAACGACGATAGAATCGATAGAGTATGTAAATGAACCGGGAACGGAAGAGATAAAGGATGAAATGCGATACAAGTATAGTGAAGCGTATGGGCTTGAAAATGCGGGTCGAATTTTGTTTTATCTTCCGGGAAGACCTTTGGACAGTTTCTCAGAGGGAGAACGGTCGTGGATGAATTTATATCTTATGAATAATTATGGTGGTAAGCTCCCTATGGTTTTACTTTGCAATGAGAATGAAGAGCAGGTTATGCAGGGAAATAGCAGTTTGACAGCAGAATATCAGCCATATATAGATGTGTTAGAAAGAGAGGCGGATAAAATTTCTGCATATACAACGGGATATGGGAATGCCTCAATATGTTATATAGATGTTACGGGAGATGAGAAACCGGAACTGTTGTTTATGACAGAAAATTCTGAAACTGGAGGTGGAGATTTAAATATTTATACAATTGAAAATGGTAAAGAAAAGCAAATCTGTTTCTTGGAAAACTTAAATATTCCAGTGGCTGGTGGAACAGAGTACTGTGTGTTTCGCAAAAAGGATGATTTTCGATTATATGCAATATCTGAAACCTACGATGGTAATGGCTCACGTTCTACTTTTTATCGCTTTGATTTAGCGGATAATGGTTCATTGGCTGCGGAGCAAGTAATGTGTTGGAATGATAGTGGAGAAGTGAATTCGTATATGGACAATGGTATTTATGAAATAGTATGTACAATTGGTGAAAAACAAGTCACTTCAGAAGAATTCATGGAAAATGTAATTTTATTTGTCAAAGATATGGAAATGGTTGCCTTAAATACATATCGGGAGTTTGATTTAAGTCCATATATGCAACCGAGACCGACAAGTAGTATATTGCCAGCGATTTCAAAATCTGAGCATATTTATGTGGAAAGTTATGACGCAGAGTATGGTATATATAGAGGCAATTTAGTGGATTAAATTTGTCAAATATAACAATAAACTATATAAAATTTGCAATGACGATAGTTTAAAAATTTTGTCTATTATTATGAATATAATTCAGGCGTATAAAGGAGGTTTCAGATGATTACATATAAAATATATTCGAACATAGGAAATCGGGAAGTAAACGAAGACAGTGTCGGCGAGCAACAAAAAGACGAAAATTATTTGTTTATACTGGCGGATGGTCTGGGTGGACATGGACATGGAGAATGTGCATCGAATTTGGCTGTGACAACTTCATCGGAAATGTTCCATGGGGAGTATTTTCAGGGAAAAAATGAAAAAGAATTTCTGGCACAATGCTTTGACTGTGCGCAGGATATTATCACGATGTCACAGAAGGAGACACGCGAATATGCGGATATGAAGACAACGATGGTGCTGCTTTTGATTTCGGGAAATCGTGCTTATTGGGGACATATAGGAGATTCCAGATTATATTATTTCAAGAAAAATAAGATGATTACGCGGACGCTGGATCACAGTGTTCCACAAATGCTTGTCAATACTGGAGAAATCAAAGAAAAGGATATTCGTGGACATGAGGATCGGAGCCGGTTGCTTCGGGTTGTGGGAAGTCCGTGGATGAATGGACATGCGTATGATATCTCAGAAGGGATAGATTTAAACAAGTCACAGGTTTTTTTACTTTGTTCGGATGGATTCTGGGAGCAGATCACGGAAAAAGAGATGATGCAGTGTCTGAAGAAGGCGGATACGGTAGATGCGTGGCTTGATCGCATGGTTGAGATAGTGAACGAGAACGGAAAAGGATCGGATATGGACAACAATTCGGCGATTGCGGTATGGGTAGAGCCGGAGAATAAATAAAGAGGGGTAAAAAGGTATGAATAAGAGAAATATATGCTTTAGCATTCTTATAACAGTGTTTTCGTTGATGGCAGTAATTACGATGTTTCTTCCATATTTCCGGATTGGAACAACGGAAGTCAAACAGGCATTTGATACAACCTTTGATGGAATTGCACAACTGGATTCTGCATTTGAAGATGGTGGTTCCGGAGATTTGCTGCCATCCAGATCAGGTGTGAAATTATTGAAGGATGTCATAGACATTCCGACGGATCAGACATACAACTACATTTCCGGTTTGAAGAGACTGGTTGTAAGTATGTTACTGGTTGCGTGGATAACAGCAGTTGCGGTGATTGTAATTGCATGGGTGTTAAAGAAAAAAGCAAAATATATTGCAGGGATGACACTGTCTGCGGTTTCAATCGCAGCGTCGCTTACATTGTATATATCAGTTCCGGGTATTGCAAAGAATGCATTGGTCGAGGCAATAGAAAAAAGTCTGTTTAATGATACCGGTGTATATGAATATTTGCTCGGCAGCTTTGTAAAGGAAACCGTCCTTTCATATATTGGAAGGTTCTGCAGACAATTATTGCAGCATTCGGTACAGATAGGATTCTGGCTTCTGGTTGGCATGATGGGTGCAGTGTTTATTGCATCTTTGGTCGGACTGATTTTGGAGTTTGTTCGGGGAAAAGTAGAATTGCCGTCAGCGGGAGAAGTTGCACAGGCTGTATCTGCAATGATATATGGAATCAAAGGAGAGTATGCGGGTGCAGAGGCAGCAGTGGGAGATGGAATTGTTATTGGTCGTGATCCAGCCGCGTGTCAGTTGGTTCTCAATAAGGACAAGGTGAGCCGCAGGCATTGTAAGATTGCCTATAATCCGGCGAATAACACATATGTGGTAACCGATTATTCCAGCAATGGAACCTATATATCCGGGAAGGCAATACAGAAAAATCAACCGACAGAAATACCTGCCGGAACGATGATTCAATTGGGTAAAGATGGAGATATATTCCGACTTGGAAAATAGATACGAGGGATGAACTATGAAGAGAAGATGTCTGAATTGTATGAAAGAATTTGGAATACCGGAAGGACAGGAGCAGAATCATTTTGCTTGCCCTTTTTGCGGATATAGAGAGGGGACTCCTCCGAAGGAGATAACATATCTGTATCCGGGAACGATATTGCAGAATCGTTATATCATCGGAACCACGCTCGGAGCAGGTGGATTTGGAATTACATATAAAGCATGGGATACAACGTTAGAGATGGTTGTGGCAATCAAGGAATATTATCCGGCAGGTATGGTACAGCGTGTGCCTGGTGATCCAAATCTGATCGTGTATGGAGGCAGACATCAGGAAGAGTTTTATTCCAATCTGGAGCGTTTTCTGGAGGAAGCACGTAAGATGGCAATATTTGAAAAAAGTAAAAATATCGTCCATGTTGAAAATCATTTTGAAGCAAATAATACGGCATATATAGTCATGGAATTTCTTAAAGGAATTTATGAAACAGGAAGGCGGCAAGTTGGATATGGAAACAGCGTTAGAGATTGCATTCGCTGTTTCAGAAGCATTGCAGGAGATTCATGATGCATCGATCCTGCACCGGGATATCAGTCCGGATAATGTATTTTTGTGTGAGGGAAACAAAGTTAAGGTTCTGGATTTTGGAGCTGCACGATTATCAGATACAGAGAAAGAAGTGACGCGCTCGATTATTTTGAAACCGGGATTTGCACCACCGGAACAGTATCAGACAAAGAGTAAGCAGGGACCGTGGACAGATATATATGCGCTGTCTGCGATGTTGTATTACTGCATAACCGGTGTGATGCCAGACGAGAGTACAAATCGGAAGATAGAGGATACGGTTGTTGCTCCGAAAGAATTAGATCCGTCAATACCGGATTATATCAGCGATACGATTATGCGTGGAATGGCAGTCAATGAGGCGCTGCGGTTTCAGAATATTGGTGAGTTTCAGAAAGCACTTTTAAAAGAAAAAAAGGTTGTTGACGACAAAACAGAGCTGAAAAAAAGAAAGAGAAGACGTGTGTTTACAATAGCAGCTGCGGTTCTTTTGCTGGCAGTCGGAGGGTTCGCGGCATGGCGTATCTATGACAGCAAGGATCCGGTCCTGAATCCGGCGACGATCACAGTCTGGGTTGCATATTCCGGAGATGAGGATGCGGATTCAGCGAAACAAATGATGGAAGATATGTCGGATATGTTCCAAAGTGATCAGGCTGCCATAACAGTTTCCGTAGAAGCAATTCCAGAGGAACAATATGCTGACAGACTGGAACAGGCAAAGGCAGATGGAACGATGCCAACAGTATATCAGGCGGAGTATGCATCAGAAGAGATACAGAAGTCGGCTGCATCTGTAAAACCAGTTTATAACAGCATAGATAACCTGTCGGATTATTACTTCCTGAAATCATATAAAAAGAAGTTGATAGAGGAAAAAGAGGTTCCACTTGGGTTCAACATTCCGGTCGTGTATGTGCGCCGGTCGGATACGGTAGATGCATCTTCTTTTGAACTGAGTCGAATATCAGACATACAGGAATCGCAGTATTATATGGATTCTGCATATGCAGATATGCTGATCAACACTTTGGGAGGCAGTTATCATTATGAAAATGGTCTGGCTATGGATAATGCCGCAAAGGAACTGATACAGGATGTAGTGAAACATACGAAAAGCAATATAAAACTTGAAAATAGTGAAAAGGCGATGGATGGGTTTGCGAATGGAACGGTTTCCTATTATCTGGCATCTGTGCGGGAATTGCAGACATTTAATAAAAATGTAGTTGGATTGTATGAGATGCGGCCGATTCAGTCAAATACCTTGTGTGGCCGATTCACGGATGCGTACAGCATCAGTGGAAGTGCCAGTAAAGATGAGATTGCGGCTGCCAGAGTCTGGCTTCGGTACATGCTGGAGGAGGGACCGCAGAAGACCTATCATCTGGTGCATCGACATGCAATACCATTGCAGAAAGATGCATACAGAGTATATGTGGATAACAACAGTAAGCTAAGTTTGATTGATGGATACTTAGATAATCTGAAATTTTATCCGGAGAATGAAAAAAAGCTTGAAACACTGACGGAGGATTTGTGGAAGCAGGTTGTGCGAAAGCGAACAAAAACCATTGACGAATGGTGTGAGGAACAAAAATAAAGGGAGATATCAATATGGCTGATAAGTTATGTATGGGTTGTATGGAAACCTACAATGATAAATATGATGTTTGTCCACATTGTGGTTACGTGGATGGAACAGCACCGAAAGAAGCATATCATTTGATACCGGGTACTGTAATCGAGGGACGATACATTGTAGGCAAGGTAATTGGAAATGGTGGATTCGGTGTGACTTATATTGGCTATGATCCGGTATTAAACCAGAAGATTGCAATCAAGGAGTATTTGCCGGGAGAATTTTCAACCAGAGCTATGGGATCTCCGGATGTGACAGTTTTCTCAGGAGAGAAAGAAGAACAGTTTGCAAGTGGAATCATAAAGTTTGTTGAGGAAGCAAGACGGCTTGCGAAATTCAAACATACGCCGGGAATCGTGGACATCCACGATAGTTTTCAGGCGAATCATACGGCGTATATCATTATGGAATATATTGATGGAGAGACGTTGAAAGAAAAACTGGAACGGGAAGGTAAGATTTCGGTTGATGAAGCACTGAATATTATGATGCCAGTGATAGGGGCGTTAAAAGAAGTGCACAAAGAGGGGATTTTACACCGGGATATTTCTCCGGATAATATCATGATCTCGAAGGCTGGTGATGTGAAGATCATTGATTTTGGTGCGGCACGATTTGCAACAACAACGCATAGTCGTAGCTTGTCTGTGCTTGTAAAGCCAGGGTATGCACCGGAAGAACAGTATCGGAGCCGTGGGGATCAGGGAACATGGACAGATGTGTATGCCTGTGCGGCAACGTTGTATAAGATGATCACAGGTGTGACACCGGAAGATGCGATGGAACGCCGCAACAAAGATACATTGCTTCCACCATCCAAACTGGGAGTTAAGATCCCGAAGAACAAAGAGAATGCGATTATGAACGCTTTGAATATCCGCATCGAGGATCGTACACAGACGGCAGATGATCTGGAAGCGGATTTGTTCAGTGATCGGGATGTCAAGCGGAACAAGATCCATTTAAAGAAGATGGATATTGGTAAATGGCCAATTTGGTTGAAAATTACGTCGGGCGTGGCGGCCGCTGCAGTGTGTGTATTTATTGTATTGCTAGTGACGGGCGTTATTAAGTTTGCTGATTTGTTCCACTCGAACCGGGGACAGTTGGAAAATGGATATGTATATGCACCGGAAGTAGTAAACATTGCTCTGGCAGAGGCAGAAAAGACGGTTGGTGATGCCAATCTGATCACACAGATTACCGATAAGCAGCATTCCGATGAGATTGCAGAGGATATGGTGTTACAGCAGAATATTCCATCTGGAACAGTTGTACAGGAAAAAACGGTAATGGAACTGGTAGTAAGTGCCGGATATGAGAAGGGATATATGCCAGATATTGTCGGATTATCCAAAGATGAAGTGTTGAAACTGCTTTTTGATATGGGATGGGATGAGAGTGCAATAACTTTTGAAGATGTGAAAAGCGAAATTGCTCCTGGTTATGTTGCAAAACAAGATGTGGAAGAAGGAACAGAGGTTAAAATTGGTGATAAGATAACGATTTATCTGTCAAAGGGTGTTGATGGATATGACACGAACAACAATACAAAGGTTCCAAATCTTGTAAAAGACAAATGGTCTGATGCACAGAGTAAGGTAAAGGAAGCAAAATTGTATTTGTATAAATCTGGAACGGATTATAGCAACACAGTTCCAAAAGGATGCGTCATATCTCAGAATCCCGAAGCGGACACAGAGGTAGCTGAGGGCTCGAAAGTAGGTGTGGTTATCAGCCTTGGAAAGCAAGAGGATGCGATGGTACATGTACCGGATGTCCAATATAAGAGTAAATCAGAGGCAATTGCATTGCTGCAGGCACAGGGACTAGAGGTGCAGACTCAGAATGAGGAAAGCGATTCTGTACAGAAAGACCATGTTATTCGTCAGAGTGTTGCAGCAGGAACAGAAGTTCAGGTTGGAACAACTGTGGTTATTTATATAAGTTTGGGAAATCCGAATGCAGTAATTACGTATGATCCAACGACAACACAAGCAAATGTGACAACTGAGAACAGCACAACTGAAAATAGTACAACTGAAAAAACAACAGCATCAACGGATAATAAACCTTCAGATTCTTCTGGAAAGACCACGACGCAGGTAACTACAACAGAGGCAAAGCAGGAGGAAGAAGTAGTGAATCCGGTTACAACGACGGAAGCTCCACCGCAGCCAGATCCGGAAGCAGGAAAGATTAAGGTCCCAAATCTGGTAGGAAAAACAGAAGCAGAGGCAAGAAAGAGCCTTAGCGATAAAAAGCTTTCAGCAGGAGCAGTTACATATCAACATAAAGAGGGCGCCACAAATGGAACGGTGCTTTCACAAGGGATAGAGCCAGATACAAAAGTTGCAAAGGAAACAGTTGTTAATTTTGTTGTTTGTAACAACGAAACCTATACGGAATATCGATATAAATCCAAAGAGGAAAAGACATCATCAGAGAAACTTGATGGTTGGAGTCTGGTAAAAACACAGGATAATTGGAGCAACTGGAGTTCTGAAACGACGTCTCCGCCACAGGCAAATGAGTACACAGAGGTAAAAGAAAGCCGTACAGAGACGAATATGCCTGACAATCCAGGAAATCCATATCCTATACCATCAAGAACGTTGACACAAGCAACATCCGGTGATGATTGTAGATGGGTTGAAAAATTTATCGCAGAATATATGCTGGGATACAATTACGAATATATGGATGGTGTGTATGGTGGCGTTGAAATGTACTATGTAGGTGTGTTCCAAAGTTGGGAAGGCTTGACACAGGACAAATCCGTGGGACCGGCAACCCGCGATCGTATGCTTCAGCGATGGAGAGAAAAGCAAAGTACTACAACAAAATATTATGTATATCGAACAAAGACGGTTACTTATTACTATGAAAAGGTATCTGGATGGTCAGATTGGAGTAAAACAAAGGTAACAAAAGGTGGAAAAATATGCGATGTAGAAACAAGAACGGTTTATAAATATTAGAAGGAATACCAGTGTATAAGGAGATAAACACATGTTAAGAATTGGCATTTGTGATGATTCGCAACATGACAGAGATTTAATCCGTGAAACTGTTGGAAAGGCTCTTTTTGATTATGAAGAAATTGAAATTACAATCTTTACATCGGGAGATAAAGTTATTGAGTCAATAGAACAGGGGCAGTTTGATTGTGAATTGCTTTTGTTGGATATTATGATGGAGCCTGTTAATGGCATGCAGGTTGCAGAATATATTCGTACAAATAAGGTAGATGTGGATATTATTTTCATTACACGGTCTACACAATATGTATATCAGGGGTATATATATAAAGCTTTTTCCTATGTTTTAAAGGAACAAGCGGGTAAAGATATGAGTCGAGAAGTGCGGAGATATGTAGATGAATTGAATGCTTCTGAGGAGTGCCTGAATGTAATTTCAAAGGGAAAGGCCCGAAGAATTCCTATTAATGCTATTCATTACGTTGAAAGCAGTGGACGGTTGCTATTGCTACACTTAGAAAAAGAAGACGTGCCATTTTATGCAAAAATGGCAGAAATTGAAGTCGTTTTGGGTGAACGGGGATTTATTCGGACTCATCAGAGTTTTATGGTTCGTAAAGCGGATATATGTAGCATGACGCGTGAACGGGTAAATTGTGGAACATATGCTGTACCAATCAGTAGACGTTATTATCAGGAAATTAGAGATCTTTTCGATGGAGAAAGAAGATAAGGAGATTGAAAATGCCAAATTCAAAGATAACAGTAACCAGAAGTCTGGCTCTTAATCGGGAAAGCGCAGGGGCAATTATTGGAATAAAAGGATATTTGTTAGGTAAGATTATTCGGTTAAAACCAGATCAACGTGTGTTGCTTGGACGGGATGCATCACAGTGCGATATCCTTTTAATGGGAGATATGGTAAGCCGTGTACATTGTTCAATTTATTTTGATGGCGATAAAGGAAAGTATATTGTAAATGATTTATCAACCAATGGAATTCTTGTTGACCAAAAATATATGTTAAAGAAGAGACAAAATACGGAATTGCAACCAGGAAGCCAATTATTTATAGGTAGTGAAGACAATATAATATGTCTTGGATAATACAAAAATTACAGTAAACATGTCAAAACTTACGACGGTGATTAAAAAATCAGGATATGCGATATTATGATCTCAACACGAAACAAGAACCAAAATGAGGGAGGTCACTTATATGAAGAAAAAAGGATTAAGAAGGATTGTTAGTAAATGTTTGGCTGCATGTTTAACTGTAACAATTATGGCAACAGGTGGTTTTGGAACAATGGTTTCAAAGGCTGGACAGAGAGAAGATGTAGTAGCACTTGCAAGATCGCAGGTTGGATATCATGAGAAGGCATCCAATGCGAATCTGGATGATTACACAGCGAACAGTGGTTCCGGTAATTTCACGAAGTATGCAAGAGACCTAGGAGTTGGAAATGGTCAGCCATGGTGTGCATATTTTGTATGGTGGGTACTTCAGAGCAGCGGTGTGGATTCGAATGCATATCCAAGAACCGGATGGGTTCCAACGATTGCACAGTGGTTTAAAAATGCAGGATTGTATTATCCATCTGGTGGTTCCTATGTACCAAACCCTGGTGATATCGTTATTTTCGGAAGTGGCAACAGCCATGTAGGAATGGTGGAATATGTAGATCGTGGATATGTACATTGCATAGAGGGAAACGCAGGCGATTGCGTAAAACAGACGTCTTACAATCTGTACACTTCCTCTTATATGAGAGGATTCGGAGCTGTTAATTACAGACCATCCGATACAACCAAACCGACAATCACAGATGTGAAGGTGACGGAGCAGACAGCAAATACTTATACAGTACAATGTATTGCTACAGATGATGTATCAGTTGCAAAGGTACAGTTCCCAACATGGACCGAAAAGAATGGACAGGATGATATTCGTTGGGATACTGTTACACAGTCTGACAATGGCGTATATACATACACAGTGAATATTGCAGATCATGGTAATGAAGAGGGTGTTTATAACACACATATCTACGCATATGATTCAAGTGGAAATATATCTGATTGCCATACCGTACAGGTTACGATGGATAAGACAGCCCCTTCAATCTCTGTAGTGGAGATTCGTGAGATCACAACAGAAGGGTTTAAGCTTCGGTTTGAGGCAAGTGATGCTCTGACAGGCGTTCAGCACGTCGGATGTCTTGCATATACAAATGGAAATGAATTATCCATTCCGGAAAAATGGTATGAGGATGGAAAGAATTTTGCAACTAATGTCGGTGGCGACAAATGGGAATATGAAGTTAAAATCGCAGATCACGACAACACACGGGGTAGTTACGATGTAAAGCTTTTAGCATATGATAAATGTAACAATGTGTGTGAATATATTATCAAAGATATTGTAGTACCAGAGCCTGAAAATGTTGTGAGTGGATCTGTAGCAGGAGATATCGCAAATAATCCGACAATCTCAGAGGCGCCGGATTATAACACTGGTAATGAATGGGATCCGGAGGATGCAACATCCACAGATGGACAGCCAGAGGATACAACGACAGAAGTGCAGGAACCGGCACAGAATGATACAACTCCAGACGACACAACAGGAGATACCAATATTGTGATCGATACAAACATTAATGTAGAAAACAATTACACAACGATTACGAATAACTATATTTCCAATAACACATACATTCAAAATGGAGTTACTTATACAGCATCAGATATTCCGGTATTAGACAGTGTTTCGGTCGCAGATACTTATGTTGCTCCAACATCTACACAGGTTGGAACAAATCCATCGCAGACAGTGGAGCAGCTCATGGATACCAATCCAGCACAGGCAGTTTCAGGAGTTTTGACACAATATGCAGGAAACTGTGCACAGTCTGCACAGGAGAATCCGGCAAACACCACAGCTGAGTCTGAAGAGATTGAAGGAGGACAGGAACCAACGGAACTTGTAAATACATTGTCACAGTTGCAGGCAGAAGCCGGTGAGAAGACAAGTGTATCATATACAACAACGATTGATGGAAGAAAGGTGACATTTACAATTACCTTAAAATAAATTTCATATTACCACATGGGATTGTCTGGGTCAGGCAGTCCCATATGGTGGTTTTAGGGAAAGTGAGGAAATCCGGGGGTATGGGAATTATACGATGTGAGAAAGGGTTGCATTTTTACGATAATGTGAAATATGACAAATGCCCGTATTGCGAACAGCGGAAACAGCAGATACAGAAGAATACAAATATCATGCAGGAGCAGAAAACGGTTGCAGTACAGGCAGAAAAGCTTTCAGAATTGGAAGAATATATTTGCAGACAGGAAAAAGAAAAGATAGAAGCCAATGATTATGGAAGGACAATCGGGTATTACTCGCCGGTACGGGGAAACGATTATGTGACCGGGTGGCTGGTATGCGTGAAAGGTCCGGAAAAAGGACGAGATTATCGACTACACCACGGATTCAACAGGCTTGGGCGAAGTATGGATATGGATGTTATTTTTTCGGAAGACAGAAGCATTTCACGGGATACGCATTGCTCGGTTGTATATGATGGGAAATCCAATCATTTTTATATAGTTCCGGGGAAGGGAACGCTTACATATGTGAATCAGGAATTATTAGAGAAACAACGGGTATTACGAAGCGGAGATCGATTATATATAGGAGACAGCATATTTGAATTTATAGCATATTGCAGGGAAGGACATACATGGGAGGAAGAAGAATGAAAAATATATGGAAAAAACTGGTTTTATTTGCATCACTACTGTGCCTGCTTATCACTTCGACGATGACGTATGGGAGTAGTCAGAGTGTAAAAGCGAAGACGAGTGGAGTGGAGGTAGCGACGCCTTCTTCGCCAGGGACAACTACCGAAAAGACTACGACAGAAAAAAGCACAGAACAGACGACAGAGAAGAAAACAGAAACGACGACACAGGCAGTGCAGCAGGGGACAGGTAGCACGCAGGAAGTAACCAGTGAGCAGGAAACAACGGAAGCAGATCCATATAAAGACTATACACAGATCCATATGGAAGCGGATTCAGAAAACCGGGTAGAGCAGGTACAGGGAAATCTTCCTACGATTTGGATGATATTTTATTATAACGGAAAAAACGGAGCACTTCAGGCAACCGATCCACATAACGTCAGCATGCAGTTCAATGGAAACGAATGGACGGCATCCGAACTGTCTCAGTGGAAAAAGACTGGATATGGAATCCATTATTATGTGTTATTGGATACATCAGGATCTGTGAAGGGATATTTTGCAGAACTGATTGATGCAATCAATGGACTGGCTCTGAAGATGGAAGAAGCAGATACACTCACTCTTTATACGGTTGGAAATGCGTCCGATACATTAACACCTGTAATTGTAGATGCAACAGCAGATCAGACAGCGGAAATAAAAGAAAAACTGGATGCATTGTCTGCAAATGATGAAAGAACCTATTTGAATGATGGTATTGTGAATCTGGTAAAACAGATTCAGACGAAAAATCAGAGTATAGAAGGAGACAGTTTTACCGGCAGAGATATTATTTTTGTGCTGTCGGATGGTGAGAATGATTCGAACACCGGAAAGACAAGTGAAGAAGTGAAAAGTGCATTGAAGGATGCCAATATCCCGGTTTATGCGTTTATGAACAAAAATGCGCAGGCAACGAATGGGAATGCCTTGGAAGGAATTGCAGCATCAAGCAGTGGCGAAGGTATTTACGTTGAGGACAATGATTTTTCAAACAGCGTGGAAACGAAAATCAATGAGTTACAGGATGCATGGATTGCAACCTTTACCAATACAGATGCACAGGAGGGCATAGGTTATACGATCGGTCTGAAACTTATTCTGGAGGATAGTCAGGAAATCTGGAATTATGCAGAAAAGTCGGTTGTATTTAATAAGGCACAGCCGGATTTGGAGCCACCACAGGTCGTTTCCGTTGTCCGTTCTGGAGATAATAGCATTGATATCAAATTCAGCGAGTTTGTCCTTAGGGCAGATTCTGTGGAGGCGTACAGAATCGTGGAAGACGGCGTGGCAACTGACAGTTCGTCAAGTGGGAGACAGGCAACAAGGCTGCAGTGTGTCAGCGTGTCGGAGACGGGAGCTCATACAGATTGTACATATCGACTTACCATGAATGACACGATTTATAAGGGGGATTATTGTATTTATTTTTCCGGTATAACGGATTTGCAGGGAAATGCACTTGCAGGTGATTACCATGTGAGCCTTACAGATGCACCGGAAAAACAGGTGGAAAAGGAAAGCTTTTTCAAGCAATTCTGGTGGATTTTTCTGGTAATATTTTTAATTATACTGGTTGTAATATTGCTGGTTGTTTTCCATGTGATTAAGAAAAATAAGGGAATTGTAGTTGTAGATGATAAGGCTGTTTTTGCAGAAAATACAGATGTGAAGCAGCATATCATTCTGGAACAGCAAAAAAGTGGACAGCCAATTAGTTTGTATTTGTATTCGAATGGGAAAATGATAAAGAAAGTAGATGCTGGTGTGCAGGGAAGCATTATCATTGGACGTTCGGATCTGTGTGACATTTTTATTGATGATGTTATGATGTCCAGACAGCATTTTGCAATCGAATATGATGGAGAGAGTTTTTATATTCAGGATTTGGATACAACCAATGGAACTATGTTGAATGGTGTGAAGATGACACATAAACGAAGATTGGAGAAAAACGATCGTATCACGGCAGGATCGTTGGATATCGTTGTAAGGTGGTAGGAGATATGACAGATTCAACAGTCGAATTAAAAAGTCAGCTGTGTCTGAATGGAAAATACATAATCCAGCATACACTTGGCGTCGGAGGATTTGGAATTACATATGTGGCGTATGATATGGAAGCAAAACGAAATTGCGCTGTGAAGGAACTGTTTCCACAGGGAATCGTAACGAGAACGATGGATGGAATGAACGTAGCGGTTGTTTCAACCGATAAGCAGGAAACGTTTGAGCACAGTAAGGAACGCTTTTTAGAAGAAGCGGAGATCCTTCAAAGTCTGAATCCAGTCAAGGAAGTAGTTTCGGTATATGACTTTTTCATGGAAAACGGAACGTGCTACTTTGTTATGGAATATCTGGAAGGGGTGACCTTGCGTAAGCTTGTGAAGATGTCCGGAAATGGTCTTCCATATGATGTTGTGATGGACACAGTGAGGAAGCTGGGACATGCATTGGTTATCGTGCATCAGCACAATTTTTTTCACAGAGATATAAGCCCGGACAACATTATTGTGACAGGAAATGGAGAGGTAAAGCTGATTGATTTTGGAAATGCCAAGACGCTTTCACAGGACGCTAATCAGAAATTGTCTGTAGTTTTAAAACCAGGGTTTGCACCGCTGGAACAATACTCATTGCATGGAAAGCAGGGTACATATACCGATGTATATTCTCTGGCGTGTACAATTTATTATATGATGACAGCCAAGAAGATACCGGATGCACTGGATCGTACAAAGGGAAAGGCCTATCAGAAATTAAAGGAATTCGGATATCCGGCATTTGTCTCCGATACGATAGATAAAGCACTTATGATTAAGTACACAGAACGTATACAGACGGTAAGTACATTTTTGAAATGCCTGGGGTTGGCAGATGATCAAAATATTCCGAAGGATCAGAAGGCATGGCTGACAAAGTATGTGCATAAAGTCCCGGAACCTCAGCCATCCGCTACGAAAAGATATATACAGATTCTTCAGGTAGGAAAAGCAGAAGTAAAGTACGATCTTCCGGACAACAAGGGAATCACAATAGGGAGAGTTGCACAGTTTTGCGATATTGTGGTTGAGGGCGATCCACATATAAGCAAAAAGCATTGTGAAGTGATATATGATGCAAAGGGAAGAAGATTTTTAGTGTTAGATCAGTCATCAAATGGATTATATATCAATGGACAAAAACTTCCACATGGTCAGCCGGTAATGATAAAACCAGGGCAACTGATTATGCTTGGCAGTAATAGCAGTGGATTTAAGGTAGGTGAAAAGGTATGACAGAAGAGGCTAGAAAGCAGAGAGATGTGACAACCGTTCGTTTTGAGAGAGATGTAGATATTGACAGCTTATTGGAGGCTTCGAATGCGTTGCATATAAATATGGGGATATCCAGTATTTTAGGAACGAGGAAAAATCAACAGGATACCGTGTTTGGAGCGGTAGATGGAAATCGTGCGATTGCAGTTGTCTGTGATGGTATGGGAGGTATGAATGGTGGTGAACTCGCAAGTCAGACAGCGGCAACTATTCTGATTGATGATTATTACAACACGACGATCACAGATATGCGCGAGTTCTTTCAAAAAGAAGCGAAGAAGATGGATCAGGCAGTCAATAATCTGAAAAATGAAGATGGAAGACCGCTGAATGGAGGAACGACTGTCGTTGCGGTTGTGATTGAAAATAATAAAATGTATTTTCTGTCGGTAGGTGACAGCAAAATATACATACTGCGTGACAATGAGATCCTTGCAGTAAACCGGGAACATAATTACCGGTTGAGTCTGGATGAGAAACTGAAAAAAGGGCAGATCACAAAGGAGCAATATATCGCAGAAGAAGATCAGGCAGAGGCGTTGATCAGTTATCTGGGTATGGGAAATGTATCTCTGATGGATATTAACAACGAACCATTTATACTGCAGGAAAATGATATTGTTTTGCTTTGCAGTGATGGATTATATAAGCGATTGCCAGATAAGGATATCATGCAGATTATTCAGCTTGAGGAACCGGATATGAATCGTGCAGCACGCAGATTGACAGATGTAGTTATGATGCGCACACGAAAAAATCAGGATAATACATCGCTGGTGCTGCTGCAATATAGCAGACACTAGGATGATATCATAAATTATTAGGAGGATAAAAGGATGAATTTAAAGAGATGTAGCAATGGACATTTTTATGATGTGGATAAGTACGCAACCTGTCCACATTGTGCAGGTGCAAGCGGGGTTGATGACAGTATGGCAAGTACAGTTGCATATGGAGCGTCAGATGCAACGGTTGGGTATACGGTTCCTGATAATCAGGGAGCAACGCTTGGCAGTACAGTCGCTTATGATGGAAATGCAGGAAATATGGGAATCTCATTGATGAGTGAGCAGAGCATTCCGACAACACCAAACAATGGCGCAACAAAAGCAGGAAGTCTGGAGGGTTGGCTGAAGGATCATTCACAGGATACAACTTCCGGCTGGAATGATCCGGATGAGGATGATCAAAAGACACAGAGACATTCTTCTCTGGACAGCAATGTAGAACCAGTTGTTGGCTGGTTGATTTGTCTCAATGGTGAAGATGCAGGTAAGAGCTTTACGTTGAAGTCTGGAAGAAACTTTATTGGCCGAGGCGCAGACATGGATGTTGTTTTGTCTGGCGACATGAGCGTATCCAGAGAAAAGCATGCAATCATTTTGTATGAGCCAAAGAAACGTGTATTCCTGGCACAGCCGGGAGAGTCCAAGGAATTGTTTTATGTGAATGATGAAGTTGTATTAAATGTTACAAGTCTGAATGCATATGACAAGATTGCAATTGGAAATACCGAATTATATTTTGTTCCGTTCTGCGGAGAGGTATTTGCCTGGGAGGACTTGGGTAAGGTAAATGAGTAGTGGATTTTATCAGAACCTATGTGTAACTGTATTTGATGGAGAAAGGCCCAGCTATGAGGTGCAGCTTGCAAGCGTAGGGAAGGATGTAATCAGTTTTGGAAGGCAGTCAGATTGTGATATTGTGCTGACTTCGGAGTATGCATCACGTATCCATGGATGTATTTATATGCAGGATGGAAAATGCTATATCGAAGATATGAACAGTACAAACGGGCTGTTATATCATGGAAAACGTGCAAAGCGCGTGCATGTGACAGACGGGGATTACATCCGGATTATTGCGCAGAAAAAGGACGCAGCAAAAGGGGTATTGTTTGTCTTTTCGGTTCAAAAACAGGAACAAAAATGGGTAAAATATGATCTTTCACAACTTGCATCGAAAGAACGTATTACTTTGGGACGAGATGAAACGAATGATATCTGTCTGAAACATGTGAGTATTTCGCATAAACATGCGGAAGTGATGAGATACGGATCAGACTTTATTCTTCGAGATTTAAACAGCACAAATGGTGTGTATGTTAATGGGAAGAAAATACATGATAAGGTAAAGCTTCGGGATAAAGACTTTATTTTGATATCTCATACGAGAATCATTTATGCAAATGGGACACTTTCTTATGTCTGTGCAAGAAATGGAATTTCTGTACAGGTTAAGAACGTGCAGAAACGTGTTGGAAAACATAAGGATATTACTATTTGTGATCATGTGAACCTGAGGATTGCACCGGGAGAACTTGTTGCGATTATCGGTGGTTCTGGTGCCGGAAAATCAACATTGATGAACTGTATCAGTGGCTATAGTAAACCGACAGCAGGTGAGGTACTTGTAAATGAAGTTGGGTTGTATCAGAATTTTGATATGCTGAAGCATATTATTGGCTATGTTCCGCAGCAGGATATTGTGTACGATAATCTGACTGTGGAGTCCATGCTATATTATTCTGCAAAACTTCGATTGCCAAAGGATGTAAAGGAAGAGGAACTGCATGCAATCGTGGATAAAGTGATTGATACAGTGGAACTGACAGAACGCAAGGACACGTTTGTACGAAATCTTTCTGGTGGACAACGTAAGCGGGCAAGTATCGCTGTGGAGTTACTGACCGATCCAAAGCTGTTCTTCCTGGATGAACCAGCTTCAGGGCTGGATCCTGGAACGGAGCGGAGTCTGATTCGTACATTGAAGGGAATGACGGTTTCTGGTAAGACAGTTATTCTGGTTACACACAGTACTCTGAATCTGGATATGTATGATAAAATTGTGTTTATGGGAACTGGCGGAAAGCTGTGTTTTAGCGGAACCTATCAGGAGGCATTGGCGTTTTTCCAGACAGAAGATATTGTAGATGTATATGAAATGATTAGTAAGCATGCTGGTTTCTGGCAAAGTCGGTATGCTGAAAAGGTGAATGTGCAGAATACATCAGGGGGTAGTTCTGATAGTGAGAAAATCAAAAAAACGTCGAAAAAGGGATTTGTCAGACAATTTGGTGTTTTGAGTGCACGATATATAAAACTGATGCTAAACGACAGGCAACGTATGTTATTGCTATTGTTACAGGCCCCGTTACTGGCGTATCTGATCACACTTGTCGCAAATGGAAAGGAATTTGAACAGTATGAGGTTACAAAGAGTCTGCTGTTTGCGCTTTCGTGTTGTGGTTTCTGGATTGGAATCTTAAGTTCCATTCAGGAGATTTGTAAGGAACGCAATATATTGAAGCGGGAATATATGACAGGATTAAATCTGTGCAGTTATATTCTCAGTAAAGTGGTAGTGTTGGGACTTTTATGTCTGATTCAGACATTATTGATTGTGACAACATTTACTGTTTTGTTGAAATATCCCGGGGAGGGAATCTGCATGCCTGCATATCTGGAATATTGTATGACGACGTGGGGAACGGCTATGGCAGCGGCGGCTATGGGACTGTTTGTGTCGTCGCTGTTCTCAAATGCGGATCGGGCGATGACAGTGGCTCCAA
>ERZ791927.1236-NODE-1236-length-20573-cov-3.839750_pt1 | contig 20573 bp, 20 predicted proteins | sample MGYA00510130_ERZ791927 | MGnify/ENA primary metagenome ERZ791927 (study PRJEB30046, sample SAMN00792055) | human gut metagenome | study: EMG produced TPA metagenomics assembly of the A metagenome-wide association study of gut microbiota in type 2...
TCATCGGGCATTATCTGAACATAAAACACTATCAGTAAGTTGGAGTCATTACCAGGACATCTTTGTAATAGAAATAGCAATAATTTCATATTCACTGAAAATATTTTTAATTTTTATTTATAGCCATAGATTATTGTTTTTGGGGATTTGGTGACGTTTCCAAAAAGTGAATAGCTTAAAGTTCATTGCTTATTGATACATTATTTGTCTGTTTTTGTTGTTTTATATTTTCATGGTCTATGTTTTAAAATTAACGCTTTCATTAACGTATTGAAATATTGTGTTTTTGTTATTTCTTTCTTTGTGTGTGTTCACGTGCTTTATATATGTCCGCAATCGGACTTAGGGGAAAGAATAATTGAACCATTCCTCTATAACGCCGCATAATCGTAAACGCGAAACATAATATGTTTTCTATGCATTGATAATTGATGGATCAACTTATTACGTCCCTGAGGAGGGATGACAAATGCACTCCTGGAAAAAGAAACTTGTAGTATCACAATTAGCATTGGCTTGCACTCTGGCTATCACCTCTCAGGCTAATGCAGCGACCAACGATATTTCTGGTCAAACTTACAATACTTTCCATCACTACAACGACGCCACCTATGCTGATGACGTTTACTATGATGGTTATGTAGGCTGGAATAACTATGCCGCTGATAGTTATTACAACGGCGATATCTATCCGGTCATTAATAACGCTACCGTTAACGGCGTGATTTCTACCTACTATCTGGACGATGGTATTTCTACTAATACCAACGCCAATAGCCTGACAATCAAAAACAGCACTATTCACGGCATGATTTATTCCGAGTGCATGACAACTGATTGTGCTGATCGTGCGGATGACTACTACCATGATCGTCTGGCGCTGACCGTTGATAATTCAACGATCGATGACAACTACGAACACTACACATATAACGGCACCTACAATAATGCCGCTGACACTCATGTTGTAAATGTATTTAACATTGGTACTGCCATCACTCTGGATCAGGAAGTTGATCTGTCCATCTCTAATAACTCTCATGTAGCAGGTATTACGCTGACTCAGGGTTATGAGTGGGAAGATATCGACGACAACACTGTCAGCACTGGTGTAAACAGCAGCGAAGTATTTAATAACACCATCACTGTTAAAGATTCTACCGTGACCTCTGGTTCATGGACTGATGAAGGTACTACTGGTTGGTTTGGTAATACTGGTAATGCTAGTGATTACAATGGTGATGGGTGGAATGCTGATGATGTTGCATTAGCTGTTATTGCACATCCATATGCTGATAACGCCATGCAAACCACTGCAACATTCGACAATTCCACACTGATGGGCGATGTATTCTTCTCAAGTAATTTTGATGAGAACTTCTTCCCACAAGGTCGTGATAGCTATCGTGATGCTGACGGTGATGTAGATACTAACGGTTGGGATGGTACTGATCGCCTGGATCTGACCCTGAACAATGGCAGCAAGTGGGTCGGTGCGGCAATGTCTGCGCATCAGATTGGTGTTGATACTGATGACGATGGTGTAAATGACTCCTATACATATGGAATCAATACTGAAGCCACTGCAACTCTGATCGACATCGCAGCTAACAGCCTGTGGCCTTCATCAACTGTTGGTGTAGAAAACAGCGACTCTGAATACAGCGAATTTGATCACATCATCGGTAACGAAGTTTACCAGAGCGGTCTGTTCAATGTGACCCTGAACACCGGTTCACAGTGGGATACCACCAAAACTTCTCTGATTGATACTCTGAGCATCAACAGTGGTTCAACTGTTAATGTTGCTGATTCAACGCTGATTTCTGACTCTATCTCTCTGACTGGTCTTTCTGCGCTGAACATCAACGAAGATGGTCATGTTGCAACTGATTCACTGACTGTCGACAACAGTACCGTAACCATTTCTGATGAAGTTTCTGCTGGCTGGGCTGTAGGTGATGCTGCTCTGTATGCTAACAACATCAAAGTGACTAACGACGGTATCCTGGATGTAGGTAACACTGCGGCGAATGCTCTGCAGGTTGATACTCTGAACCTGACCAGCGCTACTGATACCAGTGGTAACATTCACGCAGGTGTGTTCAACATCGAAAGCAACCGCTTCGTACTTGATGCAGACCTGACCAACGACCGTACCAACGATACTACCAAGTCAAACTACGGTTATGGCTTAATCGCAATGAACTCTGATGGTCACCTGACCATTAACGGTAACGGCGATAACGACAACACTGCTTCTATCGAAGCTGGTCAGAACGAAGTTGATAACAACGGTGACCATGTTGCAGCTGCAACCGGTAACTACAAAGTTCGTATCGACAACGCTACTGGTGCTGGTTCTATCGCTGACTACAACGGCAACGAGCTGATCTACGTCAACGACAAAAACAGCAACGCGACCTTCTCTGCTGCTAACAAAGCTGACCTGGGTGCATACACCTATCAGGCTGAGCAGCGTGGTAACACCGTTGTTCTGCAACAGATGGAGCTGACCGACTACGCTAACATGGCGCTGAGCATCCCGTCTGCGAACACCAATATCTGGAACCTGGAACAAGACACCGTTGGTACTCGTCTGACCAACTCTCGTCATGGTCTGGCTGATAACGGCGGCGCATGGGTAAGCTACTTCGGTGGTAACTTCAACGGCGACAACGGCACCATCAACTATGATCAGGATGTTAACGGCATCATGGTCGGTGTTGATACCAAAATTGACGGTAACAACGCTAAGTGGATCGTCGGTGCGGCTGCAGGCTTCGCTAAAGGTGATATGAATGACCGTTCTGGTCAGGTGGATCAAGACAGCCAGACTGCCTACATCTACTCTTCTGCTCACTTCGCGAACAACGTCTTTGTTGACGGTAGCTTGAGCTACTCTCACTTCAACAACGACCTGTCTGCAACCATGAGCAACGGTACTTACGTTGACGGCAGCACCAACTCCGACGCTTGGGGCTTTGGTTTGAAAGCCGGTTACGACTTCAAACTGGGTGATGCAGGTTACGTGACTCCTTACGGCAGCGTTTCTGGTCTGTTCCAGTCTGGTGATGATTACCAGCTGAGCAACGACATGAAAGTTGATGGTCAGTCTTACGACAGCATGCGTTATGAACTGGGTGTAGATGCAGGTTATACCTTCACCTACAGCGAAGACCAGGCTCTGACTCCGTACTTCAAACTGGCTTACGTCTACGACGACTCTAACAACGATAACGATGTGAACGGTGATTCCATCGATAACGGTACTGAAGGGTCTGCGGTACGTGTTGGTCTGGGTACTCAGTTCAGCTTCACCAAGAACTTCAGCGCCTATACCGATGCTAACTACCTCGGTGGTGGTGACGTAGATCAAGACTGGTCCGCGAATGTGGGTGTTAAATATACTTGGTAATATTCTTCACTCCGAAGAAATAGGTAATTTAATCTAAATAATGCCCGTCAAGGATTTGACGGGCATTACTGCAAAGGACGCGCAAATGTTATCTGTAGTTAAACCTCTTCAGGAATTTGGTAAGCTCGATAAATGTTTGTCCAGAAACGGTACGCGCTTCGAGTTTAATAATGAAAAGCAAGTTATATTTTCCAGTGATGTCAATAGCGAAGATACTTTCGTTATTTTAGAGGGCGTTATCTCTTTGCGTAGAGAAGAAAACGTACTTATCGGTATTACACAGGCTCCTTATATTATGGGGCTGGCTGATGGTTTAATGAAAAACGATATACCATACAAATTAATATCAGAAGGAAACTGTACGGGATATCATTTGCCAGCCAAACAAACCATTACTCTTATTGAACAAAATCAACTCTGGCGAGACGCTTTTTACTGGTTAGCCTGGCAAAATAGAATTCTGGAATTACGCGACGTTCAGCTCATTGGGCATAATTCCTACGAACAAATCCGCGCGACGTTATTATCAATGATTGACTGGAATGAAGAATTGCGATCACGTATTGGCGTGATGAATTATATCCATCAACGTACACGTATATCGCGTTCTGTCGTTGCGGAAGTTCTCGCTGCTTTGCGTAAAGGCGGCTATATCGAAATGAATAAAGGCAAACTGGTCGCTATCAACCGTTTGCCTTCAGAGTATTAATCAGGATGCGGGGATAACCAACGGTTTATTCCCGCTTAGCTCGGTCACCAGGTCATTGATGTCATCGCTCATATTTTTAAAGCGCGTCAACGGCGAACGAGTGACCACCACAAACGCGCCAATATTCTTCTGCGGGATCATCGCCATATAGGTAATGAAACCGCCACCACCACCTGTCTTCTGAATAATCCCCGGACGACCCTCTTTCGGGGCCATATATACCCAGCCTAAACCAAGCGCATCCGCTTTGCCGGGGACATCCATGCCAATCACTTTTGTAAACTGCGCGCGCTGATAAATCAACGTCTGCATGCGATCAGCCTGGTTACTGCGCTGATAAAAATCAGATGACAAATACTGCTGCATCCAGCGCATCATATCGCCTGGCGTGGAATAGACGCCGCCGCTGCCAATTGCCGCCAGCGTGTTATTGCACGGACTGGCACCGCGCTCAGCAACCATTAAACGGCGGCACTGATCCGGTGAGGGGGTGTAGGTGGTGTCTTTCATCCCCAACGGACGGGTAATCTGCTCTTCAAACAACTGGGTATAAGGCTTGCCGGACGCATTCGCCAGTGCATCTGCCAGCAGATCGAATGCGAGGTTGGAGTACGCGGCCTGGCTGCCCGGCGCGGCTTTTAGTTTGGCAGTGGAAAGGTATTTCCAGCGTTGCTCGCGCGTTGGCCAGACAAATACCGGACGATGTGCCGCGCCACCGGGCTGTTCACGGGGCAGGGCGCTGGTATGGGTTGCCAGATTCACCAGCGTAATGGGCGTCCCATTGTAGGTCGGTACACGTGCGCCTGGCGGAGCATATTTACTTAGCGGATCGTTTAACTTCACGGTCCCCTGGTCGAGCAATTTCACCAGCATCTCACTGGTCATTAACTTGGTGAGGGAAGCAATACGTATGACGGAATCCAGCTGCGGGCGAACGTTATTACCAGGTCGCGTTTCGCCATAACTGCGAAAGACGCGCTGGTTACCGTCGATAACAACCAGCGCCATCCCCGTGGCACCGCTGCCGTAAAAAATATGATCGGCATAACGATCGACAATATCAGAGGCAAACTCCGGTTCAGTGATCGGCTGCGCCGCATGGACGGAGGTCAATGACGCCGCATACAGCACGGCAGAAAAAAGCAGACTACGTTTCAACGGTGGTGTCCATAGATTGAATGAAGGTAACTGAGCGTATTTATACTACTCATTGATGGATTGCAAAGGGCGAATTAGTGCAATAATAGTGTTAAAAACGTAACGGCGCGTAAACACGATCTTTTTCCTGCTCACCAATGCCTGCATTTGTGATCCTGCGCGTGTTAATCCGCTTATGTAAACAATCTTTGGTTTGTGAAACCCGTCGAAACAATTCTTATGGTCAGGCTGGCGAACTAAGCGCCTTGCTATGGGTCACAATGGGCGGTTTCATTTGGCTGACGCTTTGTAGCGGTCATGCGGTTAATACACAGCAGTTGTTAAAACGATAAGAAGTTAGCAGGAGTGCATATGTTTAAGTCTTTTTTCCCAAAGCCGGGAACGTTTTTTCTCTCGGCCTTTGTTTGGGCATTGATTGCCGTTATCTTCTGGCAAGCCGGTGGGGGTGATTGGGTGGCGCGTATCACCGGCGCTTCCGGGCAGATCCCGATTAGCGCCGCGCGTTTCTGGTCGTTGGATTTCCTGATTTTTTACGCTTACTACATTGTTTGCGTAGGACTTTTTGCATTGTTCTGGTTTATCTATAGCCCGCACCGTTGGCAATACTGGTCAATACTCGGTACTGCGCTGATTATCTTTGTCACCTGGTTTTTGGTGGAAGTCGGGGTTGCCGTCAACGCCTGGTATGCGCCGTTCTATGATCTGATTCAAACGGCGCTAAGTTCGCCGCATAAAGTCACCATCGAACAATTTTACCGCGAAGTGGGCGTCTTTCTGGGGATTGCGCTGATCGCGGTGGTGATCAGTGTGCTGAACAACTTCTTTGTCAGTCACTACGTGTTCCGCTGGCGTACGGCGATGAACGAATATTACATGGCGAACTGGCAACAACTGCGTCATATCGAAGGGGCCGCGCAGCGTGTGCAGGAAGACACCATGCGTTTTGCTTCAACGCTGGAGAATATGGGCGTCAGCTTTATCAACGCTATCATGACGTTGATCGCCTTCCTGCCGGTGCTGGTAACGCTCTCCGCACATGTGCCGGAGCTGCCGATTGTCGGGCACATTCCGTATGGTCTGGTGATTGCCGCTATCGTCTGGTCGCTGATGGGGACCGGATTACTGGCAGTGGTAGGGATCAAACTGCCGGGGCTGGAGTTTAAAAACCAGCGTGTAGAGGCTGCCTACCGTAAAGAGCTGGTTTATGGTGAAGACGATGCCACGCGCGCGACGCCGCCTACGGTACGCGAGCTTTTTAGCGCCGTACGGAAAAACTATTTCCGCCTCTATTTTCACTATATGTATTTCAATATCGCCCGCATTCTCTATTTGCAGGTCGATAACGTTTTCGGTTTGTTCTTGCTGTTTCCGTCAATTGTTGCCGGTACGATTACACTCGGCCTGATGACGCAGATTACTAACGTTTTTGGTCAGGTTCGCGGTGCTTTCCAGTACCTGATTAACTCATGGACCACACTGGTTGAGTTGATGTCTATCTACAAACGTCTGCGCAGCTTTGAACATGAGCTGGATGGTGACAAAATTCAGGAAGTAACCCATACCTTGAGCTAAAAAGGAGAAGTAATGTCGCGCGTCAATCATCTATCTTCGCTGTCATTGTTGGCGGTTCTGGTTTTAGCGGGGTGTAGTAGTCAGGCTCCGCAACCGTTGAAAAAGGGCGAAAAAGCGATAGATGTGGCGAGCGTCGTGCGGCAGAAGATGCCTGCGAGCGTGAAAGACCGCGATGCTTGGGCGAAAGATCTCGCCACCACCTTTGAAAGTCAGGGGTTGGCACCGACGCTGGAAAACGTCTGCTCGGTGCTGGCGGTGGCGCAGCAGGAGTCAAATTATCAGGCAGATCCGGCCGTTCCGGGCTTAAGCAAGATCGCCTGGCAAGAGATTGACCGTCGTGCTGAACGGATGCACATTCCTGCTTTTCTGGTGCATACCGCGCTAAAAATCAAATCGCCAAACGGCAAAAGCTATAGCGAACGGTTAGATTCGGTGCGTACTGAAAAGCAATTGAGCGCGATTTTTGACGATCTGATCAGCATGGTGCCAATGGGGCAGACGTTGTTTGGTTCGCTTAATCCGGTGCGCACCGGTGGGCCGATGCAGGTCAGCATTGCTTTTGCCGAACAGCATACCAAGGGGTATCCGTGGAAAATGGACGGTACAGTCCGTCAGGAAGTCTTCAGTCGTCGCGGCGGGTTGTGGTTTGGTACTTACCATTTACTGAATTATCCCGCCAGCTATAGCGCGCCGATATACCGTTTTGCTGATTTTAACGCTGGCTGGTACGCCAGCCGTAATGCCGCGTTTCAGAACGCGGTCAGTAAGGCCAGCGGCGTGAAGCTGGCACTGGACGGTGATTTAATTCGTTACGACAGTAAAGAGCCCGGGAAAACCGAACTGGCAACGCGCAAACTGGCGGGAAAACTGGGGATGAGCGACAGTGAAATTCGCCGCCAGTTAGAGAAAGGCGACAGCTTCTCTTTTGAGGAGACGGCGCTGTACAAGAAAGTTTATCAACTTGCCGAAGCGAAAACGGGTAAATCACTACCCCGCGAAATGTTGCCTGGCATTCAACTGGAAAGCCCGAAAATCACCCGCAACCTGACTACGGCCTGGTTTGCGAAGCGCGTAGACGAACGGCGGGCGCGTTGTATGAAACAGTGATCAAACAGGAATGTCATGCCAGATAAAGCGTTTTAGGTCCTATCTGGCAAGTAAATCTTACTGGCGGCGATGTCGCCAGTGCAGCCATAGCGCCACTACTGCAAAAATGAGGCAGCCAACTAAAAACGGGATCAGCCCGAAAATGGTGCCGACACCTAAACCAATTTCCACCCGTGGGCGACCTGTTTCCTGGACCTGCATTAAACGCTCATAGACGCCGGGCGCATGCACTAGCAGGTTCAGCAATTGCGCCCCAGCCCAAAAGCAAAACAGCACAAACAACGCATAGGCAATATTGCCAGGCGTTGAAGAGGCATTGCGATATTTTCCGCTAAACAGCGATTTTGACAGGGTGAAATCAGCCATAAAAACCTCCGGAAGTCATCTGCTTCTCTTCTGGTGTGATACCAGCGGCTTATGGCAAGTCTGACAGGTCATTAAGATTGTCAATATCAGAATCATGGTAAATTGATGTTGGGAATATTCCCGAAGCGTGAATCTTCGTCGTGAGTCACAAAATGACAACCTTAAGTTAAATTTATTAACAATTACGGAAATGTTGTCTACGCCACAGACGGATGTTGCAGAATATGCAAGGATGTTGTTTTTCGTTAACGGAGCTGCCATGAACTTGCCTGTAAAAATCCGCCGTGACTGGCACTACTATGCGTTCGCCATTGGCCTTATATTCATTCTTAATGGCGTGGTGGGGTTACTGGGATTTGAAGCAAAAGGTTGGCAGACCTATGCCGTCGGTCTGGTGACGTGGGTGATTAGTTTCTGGCTGGCGGGGTTGATTATTCGTCGTCGCGATGAAGAAACTGAAAACGCCCAATAAGAATATTACCGGGCGTTTGAATATTACATTGTGGTTTTCAGGGCGTTATCCGCAGCGTGACGCTCCAGCGCCAGCTCAATCAAACGCGTGATCAGGTCGGTGTAACCCAGACCGCTGGCTTGCCACAACTTCGGATACATACTGATGTTGGTGAAGCCAGGCAGTGTGTTGATCTCGTTGATCACCACTTCGTTCTCTGGGGTTAAAAATACGTCTACACGCGCCATGCCTGCGCATCCCAACGTTTGATAGGCCTGAACGGCAATCGCCCGGATCTTATCGTTGATTTCTGGCGCAATGGCTGCCGGAACAACCACTTTCGCGCCATCTTCGTCAATGTACTTGGTGTCGTAGGCATAGAAATCGCTGGTGAGTACGATCTCGCCACAGGTGCTGGCTTGCGGATTGTCGTTGCCCAGAACTGCGCATTCGATCTCACGACCTTTGATCCCTTGCTCAACGATCACTTTATGGTCGAACTCGAACGCCAGATCGACGGCAATTGCGTACTGTTCTTCACTAGTTACTTTGCTGACACCAACAGAAGAGCCCTGATTAGCCGGTTTTACAAACAGCGGTAACCCCAGTTTAGACTCCACTTCGGCAAAACTGATGTTGTGACGATTAGCGCGCGTCAGGGTAATAAATGGCGCAATGTTCAGCCCGGCATCGCGCAGCAGACGTTTGGTGACATCTTTATCCATACAGGCCGCTGAAGCCAGAACATCAGAACCTACAAACGGTAAATTGGCGACCCGCAGCATTCCCTGCAAGGAACCATCTTCGCCCAGCGTACCGTGGACAATAGGGAAAATGACATCCACCGTCGGCAACGGCTGACCGTTTTGTGCGTCGATAAGCTGATGCTCATGTTTACCTGGCACCTGCGCAAGGCTGGTCGCCGAAGGGCGCAACGCAATATGGGCAGGATCGTCTGCATTTAGCAGATAATTGTTGGCATCGCTGACGTGCCATTGCCCTTGTTTATCAATGCCCAGCAGCACAACATCGAAGCGACTTTTATCAATGGCATCGACAATGTTTTTTGCCGATTGCAGAGACACTTCATGTTCCGCTGATTTACCACCAAAAACGATTCCTACCCGCAGTTTTTCCATCTTAAAAACCTATCCCGTCTAACACAAAGTGCATACATTACCACGACAAAACGGGGGATTCGCGGCCTTCTGACAGAATGTTGCAATCTTCTGCTGACAAAGCGAGCAACGTACTGGTGAAGAAAGTGCGTTATCTCAAAGATGTGTGCAAGATCACAAAAATGATGAACGGGAAGCTAATTTATTCCTGGCTTAAATGACCATGTGGTGAGTTTTTTTCTCTTAATTATAAGATAACGAAGAGAATATATTTCATAACTTTTATTTATAATAAAGGTTGATAATTAAAGGCCTATATTTTATGTGGGTAATTATTTAAATAAGAGAAACGTTTCGCTGGTAATCAAACAAAAAATATTTGCGCAAAGTATTTCCTTTGTCATAAAAATAATACTTCCAGACACTATGAAGTTGTGAAACATAATGTTAACTTCTCCATACTTTGGATAAGGAAATACAGACATGAAAAATCTCATTGCTGAGTTGTTATTTAAGCTTGCCCAAAAAGAAGAAGAGTCGAAAGAACTGTGCGCGCAGGTAGAAGCTTTGGAGATTATCGTCACGGCAATGCTTCGCAATATGGCGCAAAATGATCAACAGCGGTTGATTGATCAGGTAGAGGGGGCGCTGTACGAGGTAAAGCCCGATGCCAGCATTCCTGACGACGATACGGAGCTGCTGCGCGATTACGTAAAGAAGTTATTGAGGCATCCTCGTCAGTAAAAAGTTAATCTTTTCAACAGCTGTCATAAAGTTGTCACGGCCGAGACTTATAGTCGCTTTGTTTTTATTTTTTAATGTATTTGTACATGGAGAAAATAAAGTGAAACAAAGCACTATTGCACTGGCACTCTTACCGTTACTGTTTACCCCTGTGACAAAAGCCCGGACACCAGAAATGCCTGTTCTGGAAAACCGGGCTGCTCAGGGCGATATTACTGCACCCGGCGGTGCTCGCCGCTTAACGGGTGATCAGACCGCCGCTCTGCGTGATTCTCTTAGCGATAAACCTGCAAAAAATATTATTTTGCTGATTGGCGATGGGATGGGGGACTCGGAAATTACTGCCGCACGCAATTATGCCGAAGGTGCGGGCGGCTTTTTTAAAGGTATCGATGCCTTACCGCTTACCGGGCAATACACTCACTATGCGCTGAATAAAAAAACCGGCAAACCGGACTACGTCACCGACTCGGCTGCATCAGCAACCGCCTGGTCAACTGGTGTCAAAACCTATAACGGCGCGCTGGGCGTCGATATTCACGAAAAAGATCACCCAACGATTCTGGAAATGGCAAAAGCCGCAGGTCTGGCGACCGGTAACGTTTCTACCGCAGAGTTGCAGGATGCCACGCCCGCTGCGCTGGTGGCGCATGTGACCTCGCGCAAATGCTACGGTCCGAGTGCGACCAGTGAAAAATGTCCGGGTAACGCTCTGGAAAAAGGCGGAAAAGGATCGATTACCGAACAGCTGCTTAACGCCCGTGCCGATGTTACGCTTGGCGGCGGCGCAAAAACCTTTGCTGAAACGGCAACCGCCGGTGAATGGCAGGGAAAAACGCTGCGTGAACAGGCACAGGCGCGTGGTTATCAGTTGGTGAGCGATGCTGCCTCACTGAATTCGGTGACGGAAGCGAATCAGCAAAAACCCCTATTAGGACTGTTTGCTGACGGCAATATGCCAGTGCGCTGGCAAGGACCGAAAGCAACGTACCACGGTAATATAGATAAGCCCGCAGTCACCTGTACGCCTAATCCGCAACGTAATGACAGTGTACCGACCCTGGCGCAGATGACCGACAAAGCCATTGAATTGTTGAGTAAAAATGAGAAAGGCTTTTTCCTGCAAGTTGAAGGTGCGTCAATCGATAAACAGGATCACGCTGCGAATCCTTGTGGGCAAATTGGCGAGACGGTCGATCTCGATGAAGCCGTACAACGGGCGCTGGAATTCGCTAAAAAGGATGGTAACACGTTGGTCATAGTCACCGCTGATCACGCCCATGCCAGCCAGATAGTTGCGCCAGATACCAAAGCTCCGGGCCTCACCCAGGCGCTAAATACCAAAGATGGCGCAGTGATGGTGATGAGTTACGGGAACTCCGAAGAGGATTCACAAGAACATACCGGCAGTCAGTTGCGTATTGCGGCGTATGGCCCGCATGCCGCCAATGTTGTTGGACTGACCGACCAGACCGATCTCTTCTACACCATGAAAGCCGCCCTGGGGCTGAAATAAAACCGCGCCCGGCAGTGAATTTTCGCTGCCGGGTGGTTTTTTTGCTGTTAGCAACCAGACTTAATGACAGATCACGGGCGCATACGCTCATGGTTAAAACATGAAGAGGGATGGTGCGATGAAAATTACATTACTGGTTACCTTGCTTTTCGGTCTGGTTTTTTTAACCACCGTCGGCGCTGCCGAGAGAACCTTAACCCCACAACAACAGCGTATGACCTCTTGTAATCAGCAGGCGACGGCGCAGGCGTTGAAAGGGGATGCTCGTAAGACCTACATGAGTGATTGCCTGAAGAACAGCAAATCTGCGCCTGGTGAAAAAAGTTTGACGCCACAGCAGCAAAAGATGCGCGAATGTAATAATCAAGCAACACAACAATCTCTGAAAGGGGATGATCGTAATAAGTTTATGAGTGCCTGCCTCAAGAAAGCCGCCTGATACCTGATAGTGCTAACGGGTGAGCTACGAAAATGGCTCACCCGAAATTTCATACTTCTGCCTTTAGCCCCGTCTCTATAATTTGGGAAAATTGTTTCTGAATGTTCCCAAAAATAATGAATGATGAAAACTTTTTCAAAAAAGCGGCGGCGCATGGGGAGGAACCTCCTTTAACTCCTCAAAACGAACATCAGCGGTCCGGGCTGCGCTTTGCCCGTCGCGTCAGACTACCCCGCGCGGTTGGCCTGGCTGGCATGTTCTTACCGATTGCTTCAACGCTGGTTTCGCATCCGTCGCCGGGCTGGTGGTGGCTGTTGTTGGTCGGCTGGGCGTTCGTCTGGCCGCATTTAGCCTGGCAAATAGCGAGCAGGGCCGTCGATCCGCTTAGCCGGGAAATTTACAACTTAAAAACCGATGCAGTATTAGCGGGAATGTGGGTAGGCGTAATGGGCGTAAACGCACTGCCTTCCACCGCGATGTTGATGATTATGTGTCTGAATTTGATGGGGGCAGGCGGCCCCCGTCTGTTTGTCGCGGGTCTGGTGTTGATGGTGGTCTCCTGCCTTGTCACCCTCGAGCTGACGGGCATCACCGTGTCGTTCAATAGCGCACCGCTGGAATGGTGGCTCTCCCTTCCCATTATTGTCATTTATCCTCTGCTGTTTGGCTGGGTCAGCTACCAGACGGCGACTAAACTGGCGGAACATAAACGCAGGTTGCAGGTCATGAGTACCCGCGACGGTATGACGGGCGTGTATAACCGACGTCATTGGGAAACTATGTTACGCAATGAATTTGATAACTGTCGGCGGCATAATCGCGATGCAACGTTACTGATTATCGATATCGACCATTTCAAGAGCATCAACGATACCTGGGGCCATGATGTGGGTGATGAAGCGATTGTGGCGCTTACCCGACAGTTACAAATTACCCTGCGCGGTAGCGATGTGATTGGTCGGTTTGGCGGCGATGAGTTTGCAGTAATCATGTCCGGTACGCCAGCTGAGAGCGCCATCACCGCCATGTTACGGGTGCATGAAGGGCTAAACACGTTACGCTTGCCGAATACGCCACAGGTAACTTTACGGATTAGTGTGGGGGTTGCGCCGCTGAATCCACAAATGAGTCACTATCGCGAGTGGTTGAAATCGGCAGATTTGGCGCTCTACAAAGCAAAGAAAGCCGGACGTAACCGCACCGAAGTGGCGGCCTGACGTCCGGCAAAAGCCATCAGGATTTGCTGAGTTTTTCTGATTTTTCCATACACTTCGTCATCGCTTCGATCACTGCGGCACGGAAGCCTTTCTCTTCCAGTACGCGTACCGCCTCAATGGTGGTGCCTCCCGGTGAGCAGACCATATCTTTCAGTGTTCCCGGATGTTCTCCCGTTTCCAGCACCATTTTTGCGGAGCCCATTACCGCCTGAGCGGCAAATTTATACGCCTGGGCGCGTGGCATCCCGCCCAGCACGGCGGCGTCGGCCATCGCTTCGATAAACATAAAGACGTAGGCTGGCGAAGAACCGCTCACACCGACCACCGGGTGGATCATCGGCTCAGCAATCACTTCCGCTTCGCCAAAGCAGCGGAAAATATTCAGCACATCAGCGGTATCTTCTGGGGTTACCAGCGCGTTTGGCGTTACGGAGGTCATCCCGGCATTAACCAGCGCGGGAGTGTTCGGCATGGCGCGGATAATTTTCCGGTCATGGCCCAGCGCGCGGGCAAGCTGGTCGAGCGTGATACCTGCAGCAATAGAAACGACCAGAGAGTCTTTATTCAGGCTGGAGGTGATTTCGCTAAGCACTTTAATCATGATGCCTGGTTTAACGGCGGCAAAAATGATGTCGGCGATTTGCGCTACTTCTTGCGCCGATTCTGCGGCGTTGATGCCGAACTGGTCATGCAGGGCGGTGACTTTATCCGGGGAGGGGGTATATACCCAGATTTGCCCTGGAAACACCTGACCGCTGGCAATCAGACCGCTGAGAATGGCTTTTCCCATATTGCCGCAGCCAATAAAACCGATTTTCTTTTCCATTGCCTCACTCCTGCCGTGAAATTCATTGTTTTGATAATCGCTGGCAGAAGCATAAACAGAACTATGCCGGAAGGCAAAAGCGCGACACAATAGAGGATTACCCAACAAAGGATGACTTTATGACAATTTGGGTGGATGCCGACGCGTGTCCCAATGTAATTAAAGAGATTTTGTATCGCGCGGCGGAACGTATGCAGATGCCGCTGGTACTGGTAGCAAACCAGAGTTTACGCGTGCCGCCATCGCGATTTATTCGTACGCTGCGCGTCGCGGCAGGTTTCGACGTTGCCGATAACGAAATTGTTCGGCAGTGTGAAGCGGGCGATTTGGTGATCACCGCAGATATACCTTTGGCTGCTGAAGCCATCGAGAAAGGCGCGGCGGCGCTTAATCCGCGCGGCGAACGTTACACGCCAGCGACCATTCGTGAGCGCCTGACGATGCGCGATTTTATGGATACCTTACGTGCCAGTGGGATCCAGACCGGAGGACCAGATAGTCTTTCACAACGTGACCGCCAGGCCTTTGCTGCGGAGCTGGAGAAGTGGTGGCTGAAAGTGCAACGTAGTCGTGGCTAAATGTAATTTATTATTTACACTTCATTCTTGAATATTTATTGGTATAGTAAGGGATGTATTGAGATTTCCACCTTAAGTGGAATTTTTTCTTTACAATCGAAATTGTACTAGTTTGATGGTATGATCGCTATTCTCATGACACCGGCTTTCGCCGCATTGCGACCTATTGGGGAAAACCCACGATGACACAACCTCTTTTTCTGATCGGGCCTCGGGGCTGTGGTAAAACAACGGTCGGAATGGCCCTTGCCGATTCGCTTAACCGTCGGTTTGTCGATACCGACCAGTGGTTGCAATCACAGCTCAATATGACGGTCGCGGACATCGTCGAAAGGGAAGAGTGGGCGGGATTCCGCGCCAGAGAAACGGCGGCGCTGGAAGCGGTAACTGCGCCATCCACCGTTATCGCCACGGGCGGCGGCATTATTCTGACGGAATTTAATCGTCACTTCATGCAAAATAACGGGATCGTGGTTTATTTGTGTGCGCCAGTATCAGTCCTGGTTAACCGACTGCAAGCTGCACCGGAAGAAGATTTACGGCCAACCTTAACGGGAAAACCACTGAGCGAAGAAGTTCAGGAAGTGCTGGAAGAACGCGATGCGCTATATCGCGAAGTTGCGCATATTATCATCGACGCAACAAACGAACCCAGCCAGGTGATTTCTGAAATTCGCAGCGCTCTGGCACAGACGATCAATTGTTGATTTTCGAGCGCCTATACTTAACGTTCATCCCGTGAAATAAGGAAGAACGATGCCAACGAAACCGCCTTATCCTCGTGAAGCATATATAGTGACGATTGAAAAAGGAAAGCCAGGACAGACGGTAACCTGGTACCAACTCAGAGCCGATCATCCTAAACCAGACTCGTTGATCAGTGAACATCCGACCGCTCAGGAAGCGATGGATGCGAAAAAACGCTATGAGGACCCTGACAAAGAGTGACCGCATCAGACTGCTCGGAAGGGATTCTGAGTGCCGCCACAAGGGATCTGCGTCACATTTTTCACAATTCATGTTTTTCAAATAATTAGAATATTAAACAATAACAATCCATTACTGGAATCATTTGGAATCTTTACATTATGCAGTGCAGGTCTGCTGCTACGCTTTTTGTCATTTGTAGCACAGGTAAGTGTCAGCAGTGGTGCTTAGCGCTTGCCCGGTAATTAACGACGAAAGAAAAGTAAGGTGGAAGAACAATGAGTGCGTCGTTGGCGATCCTGACCATCGGCATTGTACCTATGCAGGAAGTTTTGCCGCTCCTGACAGAATACATTGACGAAGATAATATTTCCCATCATAGCCTGCTGGGGAAGTTAAGCCGCGAAGAAGTGATGGCGGAGTACGCGCCAGAAGCAGGCGAAGACACCATTCTCACATTATTAAATGACAACCAGCTGGCCCATGTTTCGCGTCGTAAAGTGGAACGAGACCTGCAAGGTGTGGTTGAAGTGCTCGATAATCAGGGTTATGACGTCATTTTATTAATGAGTACAGCAAACATTAGTAGTATGACCGCGCGTAATACGATCTTTCTTGAGCCGTCGCGGATATTGCCACCGCTGGTTTCCTCTATTGTTGAAGATCATCAGGTGGGGGTTATCGTACCGGGTGAGGAGTTGCTGACCGTTCAGGCGCAAAAATGGCAAATTTTGCAGAAACCGCCAGTATTTTCATTGGGTAATCCCATTCATGATTCGGAACAAAAAATCATTGATGCCGGGAAAGAATTACTGGCAAAAGGTGCAGATGTCATCATGCTGGATTGTTTGGGATTTAACCAGCGTCATCGCGATTTACTGCAAAAACAGCTCGATGTTCCTGTCTTGCTCTCTAACGTATTGATTGCACGGCTGGCTGCGGAATTACTGATGTAATTTTGCGTGACAGTCAGCGCCTCTGGCCCCTATAGTGAAGTAGATGTTCAACTACCAGACAGGGCCAGTTTATGCTTCAAAGTAATGAGTACTTTTCCGGCAAAGTGAAATCGATCGGCTTTTCCAGCAGCAGCACTGGTCGCGCCAGCGTGGGTGTTATGGTTGAAGGTGAATACACCTTCAGCACCGCTGAGCCTGAAGAGATGACGGTAATCAGTGGCGCGCTGAATGTGTTACTGCCTGACGCGACCGACTGGCAAGTGTATGAAGCCGGTTCGGTGTTTAATGTTCCCGGTCACAGCGAGTTTCATCTGCAAGTTGCCGAACCCACCTCTTATCTGTGCCGCTATCTGTAATTCCTCGCCTTCCCCTTGAACGGGAGGGCATTTTTCTGAAATGTCCTCTCTTTAACCCATAATAATATTTCCTTTGCTGGGATTTTTTCGATTTCCGATATATTCATAATTCATCAAGGTTGATATAAATATCAGCGAAGATCTCCAGATATTGTTGCGGAACTGGCGACGTTAAAAGATAAATCAGATGATGAATGGTGGTGTGCATTGCTGCAAAGTCGCAATGATCATTTGCGCCAAACGGCATTGCACAACGCACATACTCCGGTGTTGTTAACGACATTGACTGAGCCTCAGGAGCGGTCGCTGGCTATTAATAATTCACAGCTGGCTGCGGATGTGAAAACGACGTGGTTAAAAGAGGAGCCATCATTACTCTTATTTGTCGAACAACCCGATTTTTCGCTGTTACGTGATTTAGTGAAAAACGGGGCAACGCGGAAAATTCGCAGTGAAGCGCGTCACCGGCTTGAGGAAAAACAATGACACAACGCCCCTGGAGCAAGTTACAGCATAAAACGCATAATATTGCTGCGCTAAGAATTATTGCCCGCTGTAGCTAACGATTATATTCCTGGTGTGGCTTCGTACGCCGGATAAGACGCGGCAGGCGTCGCATCCGGCATTAAAGGTAAATCAGCAATTAACGTTGTGCTTCGCCACCTAATCCTTCAATCAGGTTTTGAATTAACGCTGCCAGTTCACCAGTCATCAGGATGAAATCGGCATCAAAACGCTGGGCGAAATCTTCACGGTCGATATCTTCGTTTTGATCGCGCAGCTCGTCGCAGAACTTCAGACGCTTGAGCGAACCATCGTCGCACATCACAAACTGAATGCGCTGCTGCCAGTCGAGCGCCAGTTTAGTCACCACTTTTCCGGCTTCAATGTGGTTGGTGATCTCTTCGCTGGTCAGATCTTGTTTCTTCGCGCGGATCACGCCGCCATCTTCCAGCAACGATTTCAGCTCGGCTTCATCAAGCAGCTGGAAGCCCTGTGCCGTGCTGCCGGAACGTACCCATTCGGTCAGCGTCAGTTCAATCGGGTTTTCCATGCTCAATGGTACAACCGGTAACGACCCCAGGCTTTTACGCAGCAGTGCCAGCGTATCTTCCGCTTTTTTGGCGCTGGCGCAGTCCACCATAATCAAACCGTTAACCGTGTCGATCCACATCATTGTCTGGCTAAAACGGCTGAAAGCACGCGGCAGCAGAGAGTGCAGCACTTCGTCTTTCAGCGAATCTTTTTCGGTTTTCTTCAGCTTACGCGCCTGTTCCGCTTCCAGTTTGGCGATTTTCGCTTCCAGCGCCTGTTTAATCACCGGGGACGGGAGGATTTTTTCTTCTTTGCGCGCACAGATAACAATTTGACCATTGGCAACGTGCGTTAACGCATCGCTGTGCGATCCCATCGGAGGTACCCAGCCCATCTTCGCCATGTCCTGGCTGCCGCATGGGGTAAATGCCATCGAGGCTAGCTGTTTTTCCATCTCTTCTGCACGCAGCGAAATCTCGCGGCTAAGACGGTAAACCATTAAATTTTTGAACCACAGCATGATAATTTCCACGGCCTTGTCGTTAAATTTAGCGGGCATGATAACGAATTGTCGGCGGCCTTGCATTGCCAATCCGGTTGTCCGTCTCTACGCTATTGATATTGAAAAAAATAAGGAGAGTACCGTGCGTATAGGTATCGATTTAGGCGGCACCAAAACTGAAGTGATTGCATTGGGCGATGCAGGGGAGCAGTTGTACCGCCATCGTCTGCCCACGCCGCGTGATGATTACCGGCAGACTATTGAAACGATCGCCACGTTGGTTGATATGGCGGAGCAGGCAACAGGGCAGCGCGGAACGGTAGGTATGGGCATTCCTGGTTCGATTTCGCCCTACACCGGCGTGGTGAAGAATGCCAATTCAACCTGGCTCAACGGTCAGCCATTCGATAAAGACTTAAGCGCGCGGTTGCAGCGGGAAGTGCGGCTGGCAAATGACGCCAACTGTCTGGCGGTTTCAGAAGCGGTAGATGGCGCGGCAGCGGGAGCGCAGACGGTATTTGCCGTGATTATCGGCACGGGATGCGGCGCGGGCGTGGCATTCAATGGGCGGGCGCATATCGGCGGCAATGGCACGGCAGGCGAGTGGGGACACAATCCGCTACCGTGGATGGACGAAGACGAACTGCGTTATCGCGAGGAAGTCCCTTGTTATTGCGGTAAACAAGGTTGTATTGAAACCTTTATTTCAGGCACGGGATTCGCGACGGATTATCGTCGTTTGAGCGGACATGCGCTGAAAGGCAGTGAAATTATCCGCCTGGTTGAAGAAAGCGATCCGGTAGCGGAACTGGCATTGCGTCGCTACGAGCTGCGGCTGGCAAAATCGCTGGCACATGTCGTGAATATTCTCGATCCGGATGTGATTGTCCTGGGCGGCGGAATGAGCAATGTAGACCGTTTATATCAAACGGTTCCGCAGTTGATTAAACAATTTGTCTTCGGCGGAGAATGTGAAACGCCGGTACACAAGGCGAAACATGGTGATTCGAGCGGCGTACGCGGCGCTGCATGGTTATGGCCACAAGAGTAAAAAACCCAGGCAATTGGCGTATCATGCCTGATGCGACGCTTGCCGCGTCTTATCAGGCCTACAAAGTGAGCCGTCCGGTAGGCCGGATAAGGCGCTCGCGCCGCATCCGGCAACAAATAACGCGCACAGTGGCGGCAACCCCCCGGTGCTCCGATGCCTGATGCGACACTGGCGTGTCTTATCAGGCCTACAAAATGAACAGTCCCGTAGGCCGGATAAGGCGTTCACGCCGCATCCGGCAACAAGCGATGCGCACTGCGACTGCTATCTACCCCAGTGGTTTCGCTAGCACCGAACTATCCGCCGCTTGCTGGCGCTTATAGCGACCATACAGCAGCAACGACGACATCGCAGCAAACGAAAGCAGGGCAGCGGGCAGCGCCACGTAATTATATGCCAGCCCCAGCGTCAGCATCATACCACCGCAATATGCGCCGACGGCGCTACCGAGGTTAAACGCTATTTGCCCACCTGCGGGGTAATGACTCCAACTTACTGATAGTGTTTTATGTTCAGATAATGCCCGA
>ERZ791927.1255-NODE-1255-length-20352-cov-7.012563_pt1 | contig 20352 bp, 17 predicted proteins | sample MGYA00510130_ERZ791927 | MGnify/ENA primary metagenome ERZ791927 (study PRJEB30046, sample SAMN00792055) | human gut metagenome | study: EMG produced TPA metagenomics assembly of the A metagenome-wide association study of gut microbiota in type 2...
CGTGATAGGTCAGCGGATTGCCGATCGCATCATAGGTGATCGTTCCGCCGTCGAACGAGGTCAGAAGATCGCTCCAACCGGCATTTGTGTATCCATAGGTATGATAGGTCTCACCGTTCTTATTCTGCGAAAACACAGTTACTCTAATTACAGAGTATCATATATCAATGACAGTTGCAATCGTGTTTCACAATTTTCGACATACTATACAAGCCACCTGCTGTATCCTTGTAGATTTTTACATATTCCAAAAGCGCCCCGCAGCGTCCGCGAAAGCGGACGCTGCGGGGGACATAGGAAATTGAATGTCTTTGTCCACAAAAGCCTTTTCAAGCACAGAGAAGATCAGTTGTGCCACAGAACACACAAGGAATAAAAGTAGGATGTGAAAAGAACAACTGAAATCTATCACCGTATGGTGGTTCGCAAGCAAGTCTTACTCAAGTATGCCTACTCTGCAAACCATATCTACAACACCTTGTCGTCTTTCTTTTGCATAGCAATATCTGCTATTTTCTTCCACCTCAGATAATCGCTCTGTATCAGTTCATATGATTTATGGACAACAGAGCACCTATTTATCGGCAACTTCAGTTTAAATAGCTCCGTCAATCTTTGAAACTCTTCTTTTCGACAGGGCTCCATCATCAACAACTCCTCACATTTACACAGTAACTCATCGGCGAAGTTATCAAGAATGACAGCCGCCGCTCCGTACATATCATCGGTATTTGTGCTATACAGTGCAAGTTTAAATAGCGTATCAAAATCTGGGAGAGGTGCTTTGTAAAAACCATTTTCTTTCCCCCAGCCAAAATCGTATAAAACGGTCTTTATCCATATTGAATTATCACTTGGATTGATTGCTGTATCATCGTCTTTTGATATCAATCCAAAATCAGCGGGGGCACATTTATTCAATTTCTTACTCATAACAAAATGATTTCCCATAGTCATTTCACCTTATTGCATAATTTGTATTGATCCGCCTTGTGAAGCGACCCCGTATATTATGTCTTTTCCTTGCAGTAGCGGATACTCTATCGTAGCCCATGTACTTTGCAGACTTACGCCTGTCACATTTTGGATTGAGTATATCGCTTCGCTCGAATTACTTGCAACATTGGCAAAATTCTCCGAAGCTGCCTGCCACACTGAATATGAAGCATCGGTTTGTTCCAAATATGTCCCTAATCGAGTCATTTCTAATGTTTTTCCACCGATATCGTTAGCAACTTGTTTCGCAGCTTCTTTTGCCACATCGCCACCAGACCAAAACACTTGCGAAGCACTACTACATGCCTGCGATGCGTTATCCAACAGCATCTTCGCACCGGCAACAATGCCGGCACCCCCCACAACCGATGCTACAGCTTTTGCTCCAATAACAACTGACGTCACAGAGGCCGTTACGCTTCCTGCAAGTAAAGCTCCTGCCGCTGCACCAGCCCCCAATCCAATTAAACCACCCACGGCAGCACCCTTCAAAGCACCTTTTAAGACGCTTTTTCCAGCTTTTGCGGCTTTGACTCCTCCAACTATAGCTCCCGTGACTGCACCTATTGCAGCTGTTATTGCAAAAAAAGGAAAATGTCCATCCGTATCAGCAAACTTTACAGGATTATTATTGCAATAAGCAAATAGGTTATATCCAAGAACTCCCACAGCTACATTCAGTTGTGTATCCGCATTGATAAACCGTCCCACTGTGGGATCATAATAGCGGCTTTGGAGATAGTATAATCCCGTTTCAAAATCATAGTAATACCCTCGATAAAGCAATGGATTGAAAAGGGCGAGTTCGGCGTGATAGTCACTGTGTATTCCTAACAGTGCGCCCCAAATATCATAGGTGTAACTTACAACAAGATTGCCTCTTTGGTCATAGATGCCAATGATATCGCCTTGCAGATTGATGTCGTAGAAATAGGGCGTCCCGTTGTAGATAAGGCCATAGACCGTATCCGTCTCATCATACAGGAACAGCAGCGTGTCCTGTCCCTTTTTCAGACCGAGCAGCTTGCCGTCGATGTAGTAATAGTCCGTTGTTACCCCGTCTACCGTCTTGCTGATACGGTTGCCGTCCCCGTCATAGGCATAGGTATAGCTGCTGTCGCCGTCGGTCACGGTCGACAGCTTGCGCCCCGCCGTCCAGGTGAAGGTCTTTCCATCGTGATAGGTCAGCGGATTGCCGATCGCATCATAGGTGATCGTTCCGCCGTCGAACGAGGTCAGAAGATCGCTCCATGCGGCATTTGTGTATCCATAGGTGTGATAGGTCTCACCGTTCTTGGTGACAGTCAGGATGTTGCCGTTTTGATAAGTGTAGGCATAAGTATTATTGCCCGCATCTGTATGCGAAATTAACTGTCCCAGCGCGTCATATGCAAAATCTTCGGTGTTATTATAATTCTGCGTATGTGTAATATTCCCATTCGCGTCATAGGTGTATAACACTTCGCCGCTAACACCGAACATACTCGCCACACGCGTCGAAGTGAGCACATCCGCCTCGGGATCATTAACATAGGTATACTCCAGCGTGATATTACCGGGATAAGAACGACTTTTCAGCCTTCCCAGTTCATCATAGGTATAACTCACTTCCGATGCATTATTACGCCGAACCGCATAAATCACATCCGGCATCTCACCGGAATAACCGCTGCCGTAGGTGTAACTCATCGACACGTTGCCGAGGGGCGACGTGTAGGCAGCGGCGATCGGCTGACCGGTGGTTTCCGAATAGGTATAGCGCACCGAGGACACCAGCCGCGTTGCGGGCAGGGTGTGCCCCGTGTATTCTCGCTTTTCCGCCAGGCGACCCGACAGATCATAGACATAGCGCGTCAATCTGCCGGACAGCGCATCCGACACCGCCGCCGGTTGCCCGTACGCACCGTAGTAATACAGCACCGGCTTGGTCTCGTCCCCATTATACACCAGCTTTGTCACTCTGTCCAGTGTGTCAATTTCTTAAACATAATTCGTGAAATTTTGAACATTGCCGTTTTTACTTATTCCACCAATGTCTAGATATGCGAATTGACTCCTCACCCCATAAAACCAAGTTTATTCATTGCCGCAAAAAACATTGCAGCTTCTCCATTTGGGTTGGCTTCCCTTGTAGCTTCGATAGTATACCACGAATACTCTAAATCGTGAATAATAATAGGAATTGGTGCTCTAAATTTCTTCTCAATAAAGCCACTATCTTGTAGTCTTTTTGCAACGGATGTTATCTCCAAAAGTAATTCATAGTAGCCAACCGGTCCCTTTCCTATATAACGCATTTGATCATCATAACAAGTGCCAAAGTCCTCATAACCGATATTATCAATGTGATTTTCCTTGTACCAATCAAATAGAATTCTTATACCCTTATTGCCGATATCAATTATAGGTATTTCATCTTGACGCCAAAAAGCGTAATTCCAACGTTTTTCAGACAAACCATCTGCGCCATTACAATCCTTTTCAGTATTATAGCTTACTGAAAATTTCGTTATGTTTGAATATCCATCATATTCATATGCTTCATTTGAGTAAACCAAAAAGGAAATGGCATAAATATCCTTTTCAACCCATTTTGAAATAATATCACGCAATTTATTTTCAAGATATATTTGTAAATCTATCATTTTGAAAATCTCCTTGTCTTGCAAATTATAAAAAATGCCTCCTACTGTAAGAGCATCCCCTATAACTCAGGAAAAATAATGAAAAGCTAGTCCCATCTGATTCCTGCGGCAGAACGTGCACGAATCTCCGCCTTAAGTGAAGCCAACGTGACTTCCACGCCTACTTTATCCCCTGCAACTGGACGCAATTGTTCAGTAACATAATTGTGATATGCGGTGGTATGCAACGAAGCGTGATAACTTTGAGGTAATACTACCAGATTTCTTGGATCAGTTACAGGTTCTATACCAACATTTCTAAGTATTTGCCTCGACTCCTCAGCGCGCGGATCAGCTTTTGCAACAATGTGGTGAACAGGATCTTTGGCCGGAGGTTTCGGCAAACTCGGCGCAACATCCTTCGCTTTAGGTTTTGCTTCGGACTTTGGCTTTGCTTCAACCCTTGGTTTTATTTCTATTTTAGGAAGAGATATCGGTGGAGCGTCGGGGAGATTTTTTACGACTGAATCAGCTACAAAAAATGCGGCACAAGCGCCTACAATTGCAACGCCTATTTTCCATGCCGCAATGCCACCTATTGTTGCACCGAGTAGTGCAGCAAAAAACTCACCACTAGGGTCATGGTAATTGACAGGATCATTTCCACAATAGACAAACATATTGGTTGATGTCATATCACCGTTTGGAGTTTGGACATAACCATCCGCATTGATAAACCGTCCCACTATGGGATCATAATAGCGGCTTTGGAGATAGTATAATCCCGTTTCAAAATCATAGTAATACCCTCGATAAAGCAATGGATTGAAAAGGGCGAGTTCGGCGTGATAGTCACTGTGTATTCCTAACAGTGCGCCCCAAATATCATAGGTGTAACTTACAACAAGATTGCCTCTTTGGTCATAGATGCCAATGATATCGCCTTGCAGATTGATGTCGTAGAAATAGGGCGTCCCGTTGTAGATAAGGCCATAGACCGTATCCGTCTCATCATACAGGAAAAGCAGCGTTTCCTGCCCTTTTTTCAGACCGAGCAGCTTGCCGTCGATGTAGTAATAGTCCGTCGTTTGCCCGTACGCCGTCTTGCTGATACGGTTGCCGTCCCCGTCGTAGGTATAGGTATAGGTATTCGAACCGTCGGTTACGGTCGACAGTTTGCGCCCCGCTGTCCAGGTGAAGGCCTTTCCGTCGTAATAGTTCAACGGATTGCCGATCGCATCATAAGTAATCGCACGCCCATCATACGACGTCAGAAGGTCGCCCCATTCGGTGTTTGTGTATCCATAGGTATTACTGACTGTACCATTGTAGGATACAGACATAATATTACCGTTTTGATACGTATATGCATAGGTATTACCCTCTACGTCGGTATAGGAAGTAAGCTGACCCAATGCGTCATAGGTGAAATCCTGCGTGGCGGAATAGTTCTGCGTGTGTATGATGTTGCCGTTTGCGTCATAGGTATATTCCGTCTGACCGTTGTAGTCGGTCACAGTCGCCACGCGCGTTGAGGTCAATGCGGGGGCATCGGGATCGTCGATATAGGTATATTGCTGTGTTACAGCGCCGGACGCCAGCGAGCGGCTTTGCCGCCTGCCCAAGGCATCGTAGGTGTAGGCAACATCGGTCGTGCTGCCGCGCTTTACCGCATAGATGACATCCTGCATCTCACCGGAATAACCGCTGCCGTAGGTATAACTCATCGACACGTTGCCGAGGGGCGACGTGTAGGCAGCGGCGATCGGCTGACCGGTGGTTTCCGAATAGGTATAGCGCACCGAGGACACCAGCCGCGTTGCGGGCAGGGTGTGCCCCGTGTATTCTCGCTTTTCCGCCAGGCGACCCGACAGATCATAGACATAGCGCGTCAATCTGCCGGACAGCGCATCCGACACCGCCGCCGGTTGCCCGTCCGCGCCGTAGTAATACAGCACCGGCTTGGTCTCATTCCCATTATACACCAGCTTTGTCACTCTGTCCAGTGTGTCATAGGTATAGGACACATATTGCCCGTTGCCGTAGTTTTGACGCGTCATCAGACCTGTTGTCGCGTCATAGATGCGTTCGGACAGCAGCTGTGTGCCCACTTTGGTCTTGGTGATCCTGCCGAACACATCGTATTCAAAGGTATAGCCCACGCCGCCTGTGATCTGAATTGCGGACAGGCGATCGTCATTGTAGGTATAGTTCGCCGTCATGCCGCCCGCCGTCACCGTTTTCAGAACATCGGTGTTGGGATCATAGGTATAGGCGGTGGTGTTGCCGCGCGGATCGGTGACACTTTGCAGCGTTCCCTTTGTCGTGTTGTAGTTATAGTTTGTAGTGTTTCCAAGCGCATCAGAAACGGAAGTCAGATAGCTGCCGTTTTCCGTGTAGGTCGCGTTGGTGCTGATCTTCTTCGAGCCCACTTCATCGGCATACAGATACCAGCGCTGCTTCAGCGTCGGCTCGCCGTCTTCGCCCTCTTTTTCGATGAGCTGCGGACTGTCTGTCGCCATGTTTGCGGTGTCGGAATGTGCTGTCAGATACTTTGTGTAGTTTGACGTGGATGTCAAAAATGACATCGTGCCATCACTGTGGGTCTCCAGTTTGAAGTAAGTTCCTTCGTGACCAATGGCATCAGCTGTCTGTGCAGTTTTGCGATCATTGCCCATGTCTTCCGCCATACACAGATAGTGTTTTCGGTTGTTCAGCCGTGTATGCAGACAAAAATCATCATAGGTCATATAGTCAGCGCGTTCTACTGTCCAGCTTTGCGAGGCCGCATCGGGATGAAAGTCCTCTGTACCGACGGCAAGCGCCGTCGCCCCCAGTGCTTTTCCGGAATAGGCATTCACCAACCGATAGGTATCCCCATACGGCCATTCAGCGGTGGTGGTACGGCTGCGCGTTTCGCTGTTGATGACATTTCCGTATTCATCGCGCACGAAATCATATTCCAGCCCACTGTTGGAAAGGGCAAAGCTCACCTGTTTGTTGCCGTTGTAGGTATACATATACCGACTGCCGGTGGGAGAGCTCATGCGGGTGATCAGATCGTCCTTTGACGCAAACTCCGATTCATTTTGCGCCAGGTCTTTGCTTTTGACGATGTTGCCGTCCTTGTCATAGGTATAGCTTTGCCCGTAGGCTTCCTTATAACAATAGGGCAATGTGAAAGTGGCGGTGTTGATGTTATGGTGATATTCAAGGTTCAGCTTTATGCTGTCATAGTCACTCGGCGCGATCGCTTCGCCTGCAAGAAGCTGCCAATCCCTGCAATAGCTGTTGGCAGAGCGGGTCTGCTTGCCTTTTTGGGTTCCATCTTTACAGAATTCCAAAGTCAGACCGTAAACGGTGTTTTCCTCGTTTTCGCCGATCAGCTGCGACGCCGCTTTTGCCCATGTGCCGAACGTCAGCACATCGCCTTTTTTGCCGGACATTTTGACCGTCTGCACAGCGGCGTTCTTACTCGTTTTTCCGGGGACAGACACGCCGTGCGTGCTCGCCTGCGGCGCATTTGCGCCGATGGCGGTGTTGTGGCTCATTGTGCCCACTGCGCTCCATGCGGTCATGCTGTTTTTGAAATCCGTGTTTTCCAGCAGATTATAGGCATTCGCCGTCTCGCCGTATTCCAGCTGGAAGTCATCAAACCACATCGTGCCGATGCAGTCTGCGCCGTTTGTGCCGACGGTGCAGCGCACGGTGTCGCCGACATTGTAGTACATGGTGGCAAACAGACGCTTCCATTCGTTTGCACCGGTCTGATGCACGCTCTCCTGTACGCCGCCCATGTTGACCATATTGCTGTCGCGCCGCTCCAGGCGCAGGATCGCGCCGTTTCCGGGCAGCGTGACACCGCCGGTGTTGATATACACCGACATGGTGTAATAGCCCTCCACCGTCACACGGTAATCCTGGCTGATGACAAAATACGGATTGGTCGGGTCGGAAACGGCAGTGCGCACCATTTTCAGACATCCCTTGTCCACATTGCCCTTTGTGCCGTCCCAGGAATAGTCCGTTGTCTGTCCCGGGGCAAGAATGCGGAAATATTTGTCAAGGTTCGTGTCCAGACGATGATTTTTCAAAAGGTTTGTGACGCTCTTTTGAAGCTTGGATGCGGACAGCAGTTTGTTGGACTTAAAGCCGCCACCGCTCGGCGTGAAGTCATAAAAGCTGCCCGCTGCGGCAACACCGGACACGACGCCCGTCGTTTGCCCGTATTGATTATATTGATAGACCGTCGTGCGTCCCTGACGGTCGGTCACCTCCGTCGTACCGCTTTTGTATACCATGGTATACTGTTCGACCAAATTTGTCCTGCTTGTGCCGCGTTTCACAGAAGAAACTCTTTTGGCCTTGCCGCTGTGATAGTCAAAATAGGTATTCACGCCGTCCGGTGACATAACCCCGTTCAAAAACCGATTGGCATAGGTCATCGTCACCGTCTCGCCGTCGGGATAGGTGATGCCCGTTAGGCGCACGGAGTCGCCGTCATATGTGAGCGTCGAGGTGCGACCCGCAGGGTCGGTGATGCCCGAAACGCGCCCCTGCGCATCATAGGCAACTGTGTATTCCCGATTGGCACCATCAATCACCTTCACGACTTTTGCGCCGTCATAGCCGATCTCGATGGCGTTTCCCGCCTGATCAACCACCTGATCCAGCAGTCCGCTCGGCCAGAAAAGCAGACGGTTGTTGTCCTTGTCCGTCACGGCATAGTGACCGGTCGAGCTGGTCGTCAGTCGCAGTCCCAAGCCGTCCTCGTCACGCCATTCGTTGCTTTTCGTGTCTTTATAGAAATAATGAGGTGTGCCGTCTGCGTCGATAAAGCTATAGCGATATGTCTGCCCCTCGCCGTGATCCGTCAGAAACATGGCGTAATTCAGCCACCACGCACCACTGCCCTCGCCCGCGCCGTATACCATAGAAAGTGATACGGGCTGGCGCGCGCTGTCGATGCCGCAGATCGGCTGGATGCAGGTAATGCTGCCGACAGCCGTGTGCACCGAAGCGGTGCCGTAACGTCCTGCGGATACCGATGTATACGACCAGTAATCCTCTATACCCTCCATGACACGGTAGGAAACGGTCATATAGGGCGGCACACCGGCATCATCGGAATAATAACAGACATTGCTGTTGACAGTTCCAAGAGCGCGCGTCTTCAGCACAACGCCGTAATTAGCGCTGTTTCCTGCGTGCCAGTCAGCAACCAGTGCCGTAATATCAAAGGCATCCTTGCCGGAGCCGTTTTTGGAAATGGCATACGCCTCTGTCTCGGCGGCACAGGTCGGCTGGTTATTCCACGTCAGCGTGTTTTCGTCCCAACTTTGTGTGACGCGGTGTACGTCAATGACCGTGTTGTTCGTGTGGGTATTATATTCTGCGCAATAGGTCATATTCAATTTTGCAGAAATAATACGCGTCGAAACCGACGGAATGCTGTCCGGCAGATCCATTTTTACGTAACTGCGATATTCCTTGGGTTCGCCGTTATACAACACCGTACCGGCATACAGATATGCCGTGCTTCCGTAATTTCTGGTAGGCAGGCGCGAATACACATTTGCCGCCTGCAGGGTTTCGGCATATACATCGGTAATGACCGTGGGATCCAGCACGACCGGATAGGCGCGTTCCTCCGCCTGCAGCCACGAGAGCGAAGGGCGCAGCGTATAGCGATAGCCGCCCGTCACAGCCGTCAGCGCAACCGTCACGCTGTCACTGCACGCATCCTCGGCATCTATCATATACGGCGCAGCGATCACAAACACCGGATCTTCGGGATCTTCTTCATAAAAGCGCACCGTTTTGTCTGCATACAGCGATGCCTGCAAGCCGTCCGCCTGCATGAAGAAGGCATATTCGGGCTGTGTTTCCGGCTTTCTGTACAGCACGATGCTCTCCTTCAGCGTCGTGCCGCGCAGTTCATACCGCAGCGAGGTGTTTTTGCGCACACTTGCATACGAAACCGTGGTTTTGCGGTCGGAAAGCGTAGCAACTGCCAAATCCTCATCGGCTGTCTCATCCATTTTCGCGCGCTGCACGGACAGCTTCGCAGAAGCGACCGCCGCCTGCTCCATGCGGAAAGTCAGCGTGTGTTCCCCGTGGCGTACACTCACGCCGCTGTCTGCATTCATCGCTGCAGGCAGCGAAACCTGCATGGCATTCGCCCCGTTGACATAGCTTTTTTTGCCGTTTTCCGCCGTTTGCAGCGTAAGCGAGTTGTCGATGTCTCTGTATGTACCGTTTTCTTCATAATGAACGGCATAGGGATAAACCGCCGCCGTATACGAGCCGTCCGAGCGGCGGTAAGTCTTGGTGTTTGCCGTGCGTTTGGAGATGTCCTCTCCCACGATGTGCACCGCAGCAGCCGATGTATCCACTGTTTCGGTCACTGCTGGCGCATCCGTTTGCGGCGTCTCCTGTGCCAGCACAACAGGCGTTGTCTGCAACAGCATCGCCACTGTCAAAATCCATACAAGCGGTCGAAAAATGCGTTTTTTCATACGTATCCTCCTCGTTATGTAAGAATTTTTAACCTCCAATCACAGGATACCACATTTCGTCATTAAATACAATACTTTTTCACATTTTTAGAAAAACAATTATCCGTCTGCAAGAACTTTTTCAGACATCGCGCTACCGAACTGCGACCACATCTGTTTTTCTGCTGCCGTCGGGTTTTCTGTCTGCGTTTCCAGCAGATAGGTCAGGTATTTGATCTTGACCGTGCGCTCCCGTATCAGCGCATGGCGCTCCGACAAAAACCGATATGCCGATGCGCTGCCGAGCCTTACGGCATAGCCGTCGTTTTCGAGGATCTCTTTGTTGACGGCAGTCTCGGAGAGGGCGAAGGCTGCCCAGTTTTCCTGCTGCTTTGCCAATTTTGCCTTGTCGTCCGCCGTCAGGTATCCATAGAGATCATCCAGCGAGCGCTGCAGCTCCGCTTGCCAAAGTTGCGCATACTTTTCCTCGACCGCACAGAAATCCTGTGTTGTCACGGCATTTTGCCGTTCCTTTTCATACGCCGCGTCCAGCAGATTTTCGTCGATCCTTTCGGTGAACACAGATGTGCCCATCCCGATCTGATACGGTTCGACCGTCAAAGAGTCTGCTGCCGCAGACCTCGTCAGTGCGGTCCGGTCGGTCTTTGCCGTCTCGCCTGTCACAGTCTTCGTTTGCCCGCACCCGCCGAGGAAAGCGGAAAGCATGCACACACAGATGATTGCTGTTCTAAGCCATTTCATGTTCATCCCCTCAACCGATCGGTCTGTAAAACGCGACCTGTCCCATATGATCCTTCACAGCCCGCCAGCGGCATTTTGCCGCACAAATCACCGTTCCGTCATAGTCGGCCATGTCCTCCGCCGTCAGTCCGCCGCAATCGCACCAATAGATACGATTGTCTTCCATCAACATCGTTGCGTCAAGGATCTCACAGGTATAGTCGTCAGCGGCAGGGATAAGCTGCAACCGATGCAAGCCCGCAAACTCCAGTTCGAGCATCGGTATGTCCGGAAACTGTCGCTGTATGATCACATGCAGCTTTCGTTGTTCGTTTACGGGACGCATCGCCAGATTTTCATTGACATATGCGCCGCTTTCATAGTGTATCTCCTTGATGCAGCTGTCATGAAAATAGTAAATGCTCTCCATGAACGCCGTGATATCCTGCGTGTTTTCGAGTTCGTTCCACATACCGATGTCCCCTTTGCCATTATTTTTTCGAAAACTGAATACGGTTTGTGAGACACCAAAGCCTTGCAACGTTGGACAAAAAGCCAAAACGGAAACCGACCCACGCATCGTGCAAGCCGCAATCGTTCACCGCCCTGTGAAACGCGCTGATCGAATCCACATTCTCCTGCCGCAGCACCTCATGCTCTTTCACGAATGCTTCCGTGATCGCCCTTTCCCGAATTTTGGGGACAGCCAGCAAGCCCGCCGATGACAAAGCGGGCGGCAGGCCGTGCGCAAAATAAAAGGTATATGTCTGCGGATCGAAAAACGCATCCGAATAGCTGTCTATGTAGGAAACGGCATCTTCCAAATCAATGCACATAATCTCACCCCGTATTATATTACCATGTGTTAAAAAGTTTTTCAACATTTTCTTATAATATAGGAGATGTTGACAAAATAATACGGACGCATCCGCTTTTCGGCTAAACAAAACGCCCACAGGTGCATTGCTTTTGCACCTGTGGGCACGGTTATGCGGGGAAGGCGTCACATCACTCCTGTGTATCCTGTGTGGGAGCCGCGGTCGGCTCTGCTGCAGGAGCAGACGGTGCAACCGGTGCAACCGGTGCAGTCGGTGCTGCCTGTGCGTACGGCGCTGCCTGTGCGTACGGTGCGACCGGCGCATACGGTGCTGCAGGCGGCATCATCTGCATCTCCGCGATCGGGCGCAGCGCGCTGCGATACTGGAAGATCAGGATGCCGAACAGCACCTCTGCCGCCGCGTTGCACAGAAGAACGATCGCCTGGAGAGGCGTACCGACGAATGCAGAAAGCAGCAGTATCAGCGCCATCATGAAGTTCATGACTGCCACAAAGCCGGAGGCTTTATAATAGGCAACACCGGTCGTCACCGTCTTTTTCACCTTGTTGATGGTAGAGATCATCAGGGCTAAATATACGATAAACAACGCCATGATCGGTATCAGAAAAATTTGCATGACAGTGATCGCCACATTTGCAATCATAGCGGCGTCAGGGTCGCTCAGCTCAGACTGCAGGAGCCCTGCCAACGTACCGCCGAGGAGAGCGAAAACGACTTCGAAAAGCACAGTGACAAGACAAATAAGCACCAGCGAAATAATTGTCATTACCTTGATTATCGTCAGGCCGGTGGTCCTCATGCCGCTTGTCGACGTATTGGCAGCCGCCGCATAGGTCATCCACACGCCGACAACAAGCAGAATATTCGGCAGCATGCCGATCACCACACCCGGCACGGACGACCGCTGACCATGAAGCGCGCCGAAAGCCCCATCGCCGCCGAATTGATCCATGGCGGTCGTGATCTGCACAAACGCATTGTCGCTGTCAACGATCGAATTGATGCAGTTAAAGAGCAGCATCACCGAAAGCAGGATCGCCGCAATCAAAAACAGCTTCGAAGCGCCGAGACGCTTGACGGCGTCCACCGCCGGATTCGGCGCATACGCCGCCGTCGGCTGCGCCTGTGCAAGACCGGCGCCGCATTGCTCACAGAATGTGTTGTTGTCGGCGTTCACCGCGCCGCAATTAGGACATACCATGAAAAATTCCCCCTCAAATTATCATCAGGTGCTGTACCGTACAGCCCACAATCAGTGTAGCATGTTCTCACTGTCACTGTCAACACCCAACAGCGTCTTGTATACATCATTTCTGCACCGCACACCGGATAGCGCCGTGTGGGTGACGCCGAGCAGTCGATCCATTTCCCGCGCAGCGTTTTCATATGTACCGTTCGTGTGATGCACCAGGATATAGGACGCACTGCGTACCCTGCCCGCTGCCGCCTTGCAAAAGCTGCGCACCGGTGCGGCGAGAGCAAACACCCGGATCGGCGCACAGACCGTCACATGCTCATAGGCGAAAAGATCGACCGTGATAGGTTCGATCGGCATGTCCCATCGATGCATGCCGAAACGCCCGCACCGCCAAAATCCGTGCGTGCCCTCTGTCCGTTCGGTGGAGCGGATCTCATAAACCGCGGCGCCCGTCCGCTCTGCTTCCTCCAAAGCCGGCTTTTTCACATACCCCATGCGGGAGAAATACACGGCCAGCCGCCGCGGGGCGGTCCCGATGTGCGGATAGGCGGCAGCGTCCACCGTGAATTGCTCCTGTTTGCGAAACACCCATGCGGCACAGCCCGTCGCCGCCCGGCAGCAGCTGAACAGGAAATAGCTCGTGGACATGAAATTTGGCGGGAACATATAAAACCGAATGCAGATCCACAGCATGAGTGTCACACCGAAAACGCCGCCGAGGACCACGCCCGTCGGCTTTTTCGCCAAGATCAGCCCTGCCGCCGTCAGATTGGTAAGCCCGTTCACAATAAGCAGCGCAATGTCTGAAAAGGTGAGGTTCCGAAACAGCACATCCGCAAAGGGCAGCACCTGAAAATACGGTAGCATGGCATCCATGCCCATTACCTTTCCGCTCGGGTCAACAAGCATGCCGGTTGCACCCGCAACGGCGCCGATGCCGATAAACAGCGTCCAAAAAAGCAGCCATCGCCACGCACGATATGCAGCAAGCGTCGACGAGGGTTCGCGTCTCCCGCAGTTTCATAAATCAAAAAAGACTGCCAAAAGGCAGTCTTTTTTGATTGGCGGAGAAGGAGGGACTCGAACCCTCGCGCCGGTTACCCGACCTACGCCCTTAGCAGGGGCGCCTCGTCACCAACTTGAGTACTTCTCCATGTACGGCAAATCGGAGGTGGTGACCGTCCGATCTGTCCTATTCAGTTGAGGTTGGCGGAGAGGAAGGGATTCGAACCCTTGGCTCTTTCGAGTCACCGGTTTTCAAGACCGGCTCCATAAACCGCTCGGACACCTCTCCAAATACGCAGTGTCGCTATGATACCACGCTTTTTTGCATTTGTCAAGGCGGATGTGCCTTTTTTGTAAAATTTTTAGCCGTACCTTTCCGTTCCCCACCATGCCGGCAGCAATTCGCGCAGTGTCACGGTCGTGCGCGTTTCATAGTCCGTGAGGATTTCCATGTCAGCGTTTTTCTGTGACAACTGCATGAAAAATTCCCGACAGGCACCGCAGGGCATCCCGCTCCCGCCGCCGCTTGGCGCGCTGTCCCTGAAAGCGATCTTGCGTTTCACCGCTGTCTGTCCGCTGTTTACATACATATTAAGTGCCGCCGCCCGCTCGGCGCACAAATTCATCACGCCGCTGCAGCTCTCAATGCAAACCCCGTATAGATCTCCCCGTTCTCGCACTCCGGCGCGCATACAACATGGTGCGCATACACAAACAGCGACACATTCTCGGGATGATACTGCTCTTTCGCTTTCAAATATAACTGTTCCCAAATAGCCACTTGTTTCTCCTTTGAACCGAAAACACCGTCAGCTTTCCTCGTTATACAATGCCTTGTCTATTGCCTGTGCAAATCTTTCGGAAAGAACAGCGCAGTTTTCAATGTGAACTTTTCCGTTTTCCAAAATCAGCGTCATGGAATCCGCATGTTGCTGCAGCTCCCGAATTTCGGAAAAGCGGTATTGTTTTCTGTTGCCGAACATGGTGCTGTATACAAATGATGCTTCATCCGTCATCGCCGCCCACTGGTTTTGGTGACAGACAACGGCAAAGATACCGATCATCGCCAAAATAACAAAGCCGACAAGAAAGGCAACATGTATCACAAACGAAAGCACCAGGCATACCACCGAAACCGCGATGCAGAACAAACCGAAACACAAAAGCCAGTTCGGCAAATACATATCTCTTTCTTTCATTTTTCAAAAACACCCTTTTCCAAATGTTTCCTGTCTGCCAAAATGCTCAATAACCGCTGCCGGCATATTTTCAATCTCCGCTTTTTTTCGCACATGCGTCCGGTGCGGATCATAGGGGCAATTCGAAGCCGAATCGTCCCGCCGCTCGTACACATAGCCGCCGCGATCTTTCTTGAAACGTGCTTTCACAACATCGGTCGCTGCATCGATCTCCTTTTGCGTATACATCTCTGACGGTACACTGTGCGTTTTCACGCCGTTCACGTCCCCAAGGCATCCGCAGGCACAAAAAGCGAGAAGCACCATCATACAGACCGACATACCGATCGTTCTTTTCATGCACCGTCCCCGCTTTCGTTATGAAGATTTACAGGAGCGGACCAAGACATTCACCGACAGTGTGACCTCGTATTTATAGTAGAGGAAAAGCGAAAAAGTGTCAAGCACTTTTGCTTTGTGCAATTTTGACAAACAACCAAATCGCCGCCGGAGAGCCGCCCGGCGAGCATCACGCCCAGATGAAATATTTACCTTTACAGGAATTGCTGCGCATTCAGACACAGAAAGGCGTCGCTGTTGTTTCGAGAAGCGCCAAAAAGAATGGGTTAAGTAAAAAACGACAATCTTCTTTCGAAAATTGTCGTTTTTATGGCGGAGAGAAAGGGATTCGAACCCTTGAAGCGCTATCAACGCTTACACGATTTCCAATCGTGCGCCTTAGGCCAGCTCAGCCACCTCTCCGTAAAGCGCTAGACCATTATAATGAAAAGCGTCGAAAATGTCAAGAGAAAAATCAAAAAACGCTTGCAAAAAAAAATTACCGGTGGTATACTGTAGAAAACGCGTTGATAGAGAGAGTAGAGACGCCCGTTTTCGGCGCAGAGAGGACCGTCACCGGCTGCAAGCGGTCTGCGAAAGGGTGTCTTGAAGTTCACTCGGGAGCGGTCTTTGCCAAACGGCTTTTTGCCCTGTAGGTGAGAACGGACGACACCGTTATCGGTCAACAAAAGTGTTTGCTTTTGCAAAAAACAGGGTGGTACCGCGGAGCATCAGTCTTCGTCCCTTTTGTGGGACGAGGGCTTTTTTTATTTGTAAGGAGGACACATATCATGAAAGAAAAACTGGCAGCTCTCCGTGCACAGGCGCTTGAAGAACTGGGACGTTCGAAAACGCCGAAGGATCTTGAGGAGTTCCGTGTGCGGTTTATGGGCAAAAAGGGCTCGCTCACCGAAATTTTGCGCGGCATGGGTTCTCTGCCCGCCGAGGAGCGCCCGAAGATGGGACAGCTTGTCAACGAGCTTCGTCAGCAGCTGGATGAGGCGCTCGGCGAGCGTGCCGCCAACCTGCAAAAGGCGCTGCAGGAGAAAAAGCTGGAAGCGGAAAAGCTGGATATCACCATGCCCGGCAAGGTTCACGAGGTCGGCGGACTGCATCCGCTCAACGTCGTTTTGAACGACATGATCGACATTTTCCAGTCGATGGGCTTTGACGTGGTGGACGGTCCTGAGGTGGAGACCGATCACTATAACTTTGAGGCGCTCAACGTGCCGCAGGATCATCCTGCCCGCGACATGCAGGACACCTTCTATCTTGCCGACAATCTTTTGCTGCGCACCCAGACCTCTGCGGCGCAGATCCGCACCATGGAGCAACGCCGCCCGCCCATCCGCGTTATCTGCCCCGGCCGTGTCTATCGTGCGGACGAGGTGGACGCTACCCATTCCCCCGTTTTCCATCAGATCGAGGGACTGGTCGTGGACAAGGGCATCACCATGTGTGATCTCAAAGGCGTTTTGGAGCAGTTTGCACACGAAATCTACGGGCCGACCACCAAGGTCAAATTCCGCCCGTCCTTCTTCCCGTTCACCGAGCCGAGCGTCGAGGTCGATGTTTCCTGCTCGGAGTGCGGCGGCAAGGGCTGCCGCGTCTGCAAGGACAGCGGCTGGATCGAAATTCTCGGCGCCGGTATGGTGCATCCGAATGTCCTCAGAAGCTGCGGCATCGATCCCGAGGAATACTCCGGCTTTGCCTTCGGCATCGGTCTTGACCGTCTGACGACCACGCGGTATAAGATCAGCGACATCCGCCTGCTGTTCGAAAACGACCGCCGTTTCCTGCAACAGTTTGATAAATAAGGGGGAATTGTCATGTTGATCTCTTTGAATTGGCTGAAACACTATGTAGATATTGATGTGCCGGTACAGGAGCTGTGCGACCGCATGGTCATGAGCGGCTTCGAGGTGGAGAGCATCACGGATCTCGCTTCCACGATGTCCAATGTCGTCGTCGGCCGCATCCTGTCGGTCGAAAAGCATCCCGATGCGGACAAGCTGCAGATCTGTCAGGTCGATGTCGGTGCAAAAGAGCCGGTGCAGATCGTCACCGGTGCGGACAACATTTTTGCCGACGCCTATGTGCCCGTTGCACTTGACGACTCCCATCTTCCGAACGGCGCGCACATTAAAAAAGGTAAACTGCGCGGCGTTCCCTCCAACGGCATGATGTGCTCCGGTGAGGAGCTGTGTCTCAAGGACAGCGACTATCCCGGCGCAGAGGTCTATGGCATCCTCATCATGGATGACAAATACCCGGCAGGCACAGACATGCGTAAAGTATTACACCTTGACGACTATGTCATTGACTTTAAGATCACTGCCAACCGCCCCGACTGCCAGAGCGTTCTCGGCGTGGCGCGGGAGATCGCCGTTGTTTTGGAAAAGCCCTTCAAGGCACCCGACCCGACCTATCAAACGGTCGGCGGCAACATTCACGACGAGGTCTCCGTGTCGGTCGAGGACTATGACCTTTGCCCGCGCTATATGGGCAGAGTGGTAAAAAATCTGCGTATCGCGCCCTCCCCCGACTGGATGAAGGCGTGTTTGAAGGCAGCGGGCATGCGCCCGATCAACAACATCGTTGACATCACCAATTTTGTCATGCTGGAGACCGGTCAACCGATGCACGCATTCGACCTGCGCCATGTTGCGGGGCATGAAATTCATGTGCGCCGCGCAAAGGAGGGCGAAAGCATCACAACGCTGGATGGCAAGGCGCACACCTTGACGCCCGAGATGCTGGTCATTGCCGACAAGGACGCACCGTCCTGTCTTGCGGGCATCATGGGCGGCAAGGAAAGCGAGATCGAAGCGGACACCCCGGCGCTGTTTTTCGAGTGTGCCAAATTCCGCAGAGACAGCGTGCGCCGCACCTCCCGTGCGCTCGGCATCCGCACCGAATCGAGCGGTCGCTATGAGCGCGGACTGGACATCATGGGCACGGCATATGCTCTCGATCGTGCGCTGCAGCTCATCTGTGACCTCGATGCCGGTGACATCATCGACGGCGTCATTGATCAGAATGACGGTCTCCCGACGCCGCGCACGCTGGACGTCACCGCCCAAAGCATCAACGATCTGCTCGGACTGGAGATTCCGTTTGAAACAATGGCGGACATTCTGAACCGTCTGCACATTGAAACTGAGCTTTGCGAAAACGGTCATCTGCACTGCCGCATTCCGTCGTTCCGCGACGACATCGAGGGGCGCGCCGACCTTGCCGAAGAGGTCATGCGCATCTATGGCTATGATCACATCGTCGGCACGCCGATGCGCGGCGACGTCGTGCGCGGCAAGCTGCTGCCGGAACGCATCAAGACCGACAAGATCAAACGGCTGCTCATCGCCAACGGCATGTATGAGATCACGACCTATTCCTTCATCAGCAGCAAGGCGATCGACACCCTGTGCCTGGCGGACGACGATCCGCGGCGGCAGGCGATCAAGCTGCTCAACCCCCTCGGCGAGGAATATTCCACCATGCGCACGCAACTCACCACCAGCATGCTCACGGTGCTTTCCACCAACTTCAACCGCAAAATTCCCGCCGCGCGCTTCTTTGAAGCAAGCAAGCGCTTCATTGCTGATGCGTTCCCGCTCACAAAGCAGCCGCACGAAGTGCCGACGCTGTCCATCGGTATGTACGGCGACGGCGAGAATTTCTTCACCCTCAAAGGCGTGATTGAGAGCATCTTTGCCGCATTTGATGTTACGCCGACCTACAGCGTTTCCGCCGAGCCGTATCTGCATCCCGGCAGACAGGCGGCAGCGACGGTGGACGGTCAGACGCTCGCCGTGTTCGGCGAGGTACATCCGCAGGTGGCGGACAAATACGATCTCGACACCCGCGTCTATGTCGCCGAGGTGCAGCTCTCGCGCCTGTTTGCCATCGAGCAAAAGCCCATTCACTATAAGGCGCTTCCCCGCTTCCCCGCCGTCGAGCGCGATCTGGCGCTTTTGTGCGATGCCGCTTTGCCGGTTGCAGAGATCGAGGAAAGCATCCGCAAGGCGGGCGGCAAGCTGCTCGAAACCGTCAAGCTGTTTGACGTCTATCAGGGTTCTCAGATCGAGGAAGGCAAAAAGAGCGTGGCGTTCAGTCTCATGTTCCGTTCGGGCGAGGGAACGCTGTCGGACGAGCAGATCGCGACGCCGCTCAAAAAGATCTTTGCCGCACTCGCGGAAAAAGGCTGCAATCTTCGTTCATAACCGCTTGCATTTTCGCATAAAATATGTTACACTGGCTGTAAATGGATTTCGGACAAGGAGGGATTCCCCATATGCTGGACAAAACGATGACCTTTTCGATCGGCGACAACAAGGAACTGGAAATGAAAGCCGTTTTGACAACGGTCTATGACGCGCTGCGCGAAAAGGGCTATAACCCCATCAATCAGATCGTCGGCTATCTGCTTTCTGAGGATCCCACCTATATCACCACGCACAACAACGCCCGCACGCTGATCCGCAAGATTGACCGCGACGAGCTGATGCGTGAGCTGGTGCGTTCCTACTTAAACAACTAGTCCATTCGGGAGGATTTTTTATGGCTGAAAAGCAGGCATTTCTGATGTACAAGGGGCACCCGCTGGTGCGCTCCGGCAATACGATCTATTATGGCAGTCTTGCGGACAAATGTGTGGTCATCATGCAGGTGTTGTCCTCCAAGACCATCGGCGACATGACGGCGGCGGACAAGATCCAGCTGCAGCTTGTTTCCACCGATGAGGAGCTGCTCATGAAGGATCGCATATTGAAAAAGAGCGAAAAGCGCGGACTGTATGAAGCGATGGACATTGCCAGCATCTGGCTGGAGCGTGCCCTCGCGGAAAAATAACCGACACAAGAAAAGGAGCGGCTCGGAAGAAATGATATGCACCCCAAAAGTTAGACACTTTTGGAGGTGCATATTTTTATGGCG
>ERZ791927.1279-NODE-1279-length-20023-cov-10.146434_pt1 | contig 20023 bp, 23 predicted proteins | sample MGYA00510130_ERZ791927 | MGnify/ENA primary metagenome ERZ791927 (study PRJEB30046, sample SAMN00792055) | human gut metagenome | study: EMG produced TPA metagenomics assembly of the A metagenome-wide association study of gut microbiota in type 2...
CCATCGGAAACGATGATCTGGCAGCCTGAGTTCACAGATAAAACACTCTCCAGGATTCCCGGGGCGGTTCACCGGGCCATTGCGGGGCTGAATGTATCAGGGCTGAAGAAAAACGCGCGGGATATCAGTCTGCTGAGGTATATGCCAGCCTGACACAGGCTAAGTGTGCCCGGGAATCGGTGCAAGTATAAAAAACAGCCTGTCACGGTATAAAAATCGACCATGCAGAAATTATGCTGGTTATTTTACCGCTGCTGGTCCCTCATTCAGTGACTGCCCCAGGGTTTTTCATGCTCTCCTTATAGTACAATAATTTCCATATCCAAACTCACCCCTACTTTGACTTTTATCATAGTCAAAACCTCTTAACGTGAGTTTTCGTTCCACTGAGCGTCAGCCCTCTAAAACTACTGAATAATCAGTTAGAAAACAAACAATCGGAAAAATCTGGGGTTCCGGCCTAGAACCCCATGAACAGGCATAGCTGTGATTTCATTTAATTATTGGCACAAATCAGTTGATCGTACAATGCTGTGCCTGTCTCGTTTTCTGGAGATTCCTCAGCCTCATGGAGCGGCGTAACAGGCGTACCGGCAGGACAGAGATGTTTGCTTTTCCTAGTCCGGCCAGTTTAGTGGAATAACGGAGTTTTTATCCCATGTTTTTTCCCCCCGATCACGACTTTTTCAAATCAATGCTCAGAATACGTTCTTTAGCTCCTTCCACAAACACATCAGGATCCCAATCGCGGTTAAAGCCTTCTTTGATGCCAATGTAAAGGGTATCCATATCGTCCGACAACACCATCTGGTTTGGGTAGACCGGCATGTTAAATTCACGGGTGATGCTGTATTTGGTGGCATCCACTACGCTGATGGTGCCGCTAGTGAAGTTGGTGACATACAGTTCGTTATATTTCGGATTGTATTTCACCGCGTTAGCTCCGGCTCCTGTGTGCACATAGCCAAGCTGTTTACCGTCGCGTAAGTCAAAAATATAGAGTCCATCTTTTGTACCGGAACGATCGTCATGGTCGAATACCACCACAAAGGCACGGTCAGAAGCGGAGTCCACCGCCAGATTCTGCACACTTGTGATTTGTGGTCTCGGATCTTTCAACGGGATGGTACGCAGCAGCGTCTGATTTTTCGCATCAATTTCGTTGATGTAATCTCTTCCGCCAACGTAGATTTTCTGTGTTTTTTCATCCATCGTCAGACCATACGCTGTACCTTTGTAAGCATCCTTAACCTCGCCTTTTAAGGCAAGCGTCGTCCCGTCGAGCATTAACAGCTTATGCAGAGGCTTCATGCCCTCGGCCGTTTTCAGCATATTGCTATAACTCACAAACAGGGTATCGGAATCCTGGCTGTAAACCATATGGCGAAAATGCTCAAAACGCGAATCTGCAGCGTTTGCCGCTTTAAAACTTAACCTGTCGCTGGTTCTTACCAGTTTGCCGGTTGGGGTGTCAAACATACTGATACGCAGGGACGCTGACTGGGTGTGTCCGATATAGAGCTGATGTTTATCCTGATTTATCGCCAGCGAAAATGCCCGGTATGGCATCGTGTATTTATTTTCGACTTTCAGCGAATCTGAATTAAACGAATACAGATAGCCTTTATTGGCTTCACGATTTACACGATCGGTGACTGCTGCAAACACCTTTTTACTGGCATTATCAAACGCCAGTTCATAGACGCCTTCATCAGGGGACTGAAGGTAATTCGTTTTCAGGGCAAATCGCGAAAGTTCGCGTTCAGGTGGATCGATAGCCATGGCCATCGTGGGTAAAAATAGTGAAATTAACAGGTATAGCGGTGCTTTGGATAAAGTGAAAATATTCATTTTTCGTTCCTGCAATAAAATTGACATAAGAGAGAAAACGTATTGTCTGAACCTAGCGGAAATTGTCATCAGAAACGAATGTCCCCGCCAAATATCCATGTTCTGCCACGCGCGGAATTGGCTGGGTGGGTCTCGTCACCAAGACCTGGCATCATGTTGAGCTTATTCAGCGCCTCCGAATAATCTCTGTTCATCAGGTTTTGTACCGAAAGTTTCAGTGTCAGGTTGCGGTTGTACTCGTAAGTACCATAGAGATCGATAATCGTTGGGATCTGCGGCAAATCCTGTTTGATTATTGCGCCGGTATGTTCGTCCTGCTCAAAATCAGGCGACAGGCGACGAGCCTTGCCTGTGTATTTTATGATAGTGCCCAGGGTCAACGCGTTATCGAAGAAGCGAACACCAGTATCCAGCGTCATGTATTTTCTGGGCAGTTCGGTTATATCCCCTGCGCCAAAGTGGGTGCTGGCGATGGAGGTTGGCTGGTCTGTTTGCTGCTGGCTGAAAGAGAGTCGGCCAAAAGCAAAACCTGCATCATAATCCATCTCCAGTTCGAAGCCCTTTGCGATAACGTCGCTTGCCGAGTTAACGTAGATGTACATATTGTCGCTGTATTCATCGCTAATGCCCTCCCAGCCATTGCCAATCACCTCAGGCAGACTGCATTTACGACCTCCAGAACAAACCAGATAAGACTCGCTGTAGATGTAGTTCTGGATCCTGCTGCGGTACGCCAGAGCCTTAAAGCGCAGGGCATCCTGTTCGACCAGTAAATCTCTGGTATCAATGTTAAAACCCGCCTGCCAGGTTTCTGCACGTTCAGGCTTCAGGAATGGGTTCATGGATGCGCCTCCTGAATTAGAGAAGAACATCTCCTGGATGTTCGGGGCGCGCATGGATTTGCTGTAGCCAATGAACGGCTGAAGCCATGGTGTTACCTGAGCAGAAAGCTGAACTGAAGGGTTGAAGCCACCCTCTTTATCGTCAATATCGTAGCTACCCTGTGGCACGCAGATAACGCGTGAATCGCAGGCGGGCTTGTACCCTGTGATCCTGTTACGTGTGTAGTTGAGATTGAAATCTGCCTCCCAGATGCCGCGCGTAACCTTCAGCCCGGTATACAGCGCTGAAATATCCTGCTGGCCGGAGGGTGCGAACGGATTGTTCTCGATCGATTCCTGATTCGCTTTCGGGTCGCCCGCCGCTGAGTGAATGGTCCGGTCATAGCGGGTACGCATCAGTTTGCTGCCCAGCATAAACTCCAGGTCATTGTCCGCGACAGTGAACCGGCTGGTATTGTTGATATCCAGCGCGTCAGAACGATTTTGCGCTGAGGTTTTGTAGAAAGTATACAGCGAGCCATCACGATACTTTTGATTACCGCGACTGGTACTGGCCGTTACGTTAAAGTCAATTAATTCAGAAAAAGGGGTGTAATGATATTTAATGTAATAGTCGTCACTGGTTATATCACGACGTGTAAATTTATTTTCATAGGTTCGAGCGGAAAGTTCGAAGCTGTTAAATTCGTCTGGTCTGATATCCATTTTATACAGTTGGGATTTGGGGTTCTGCTTCATATATTTATCATAACCAAACTCTTTGCTGTTAATTCCAGAACCATTTGAGAAATTAGAGTACACAGAACTGCCGCTCACAGCAGCCATAACGCCAATGCTTCCCGTATCCGTAAAAGCGTCGCTTTTTCCACCAAGGGCGATCATTCCGCTGCGTCCCAGCCCATTACTACCGACAGAGAAACGTGAACGAAGGCCATATGTATTACCGTTAAATATTACATCGTCAACGCCAATAGTACGCATATTTGCACTACCGGCAAGGGCGTTGATCCCTTCAGAGCCACTGCTGTCACCGCGTGTAACATCAACTGCTACCAGTAAGTTAGGATCTATAAGTACGCCAGCCATATTGTTAGTTGAACCATGCGTCGTTGTTCCGGAGGTAGAGGTTCCGTAAAAACTCTGGGTAATACCATCGACCATAGTGTTTACACGACCAAATCCGCTCATGCCTCGAATATTCACACTGATTGCTCCCTGACCAGGATCTATTTGAGTATAAGTACCAGGCATACTACGCACTGTTGCGTCAAGTGATTGCAGGTTTTTGTCCGTTGTCCGGGAACTGGTCGCGCCTGTTTTCTCGAGAGCTTCCTGCTCACTGGTCGTCTTCCCGACAGAAACGCTGAGCGGACTGAATTCTGCCGCTCCTTTTTTGTCGGAATTAGTTTTTTCACTGATGGATTGTGAGTAAGCACCGCAGCTGAGCAATAATATGCCTGAGCCGATAGCCAGTTTTATAACGTTCATAAATTTCCTTGGGTATAATATTAATAAAGATAAGTATAACTATTTGTTTATTAATTATGTTCTACTGTCTTTTTGATTTTTTCGACAGTGGAAAAGTTTGATAAAATGTTCAGCATAAAAATGAAAATTAAATTTCAGTTAAATGAACTTGAACGGCCAATTATCCCTTTACTCCTTCAACTTAAAGGTAATCGGCATTTTTACTTTAAATAATCCTCCCTCCAATATTTCAGGCGGTGGTTTGGGAAGTGGTTGAGCGCGTTCTAAAACAGCAATAGCTTCGCGGTCAAGAGAAAAGGTTCCTGAAGAGATTTCCAAGAAACTACTGACAATAGTGCCTTCCGTGTTTACGGTAAAAGTCACGACGGCTGTGCCGGTTCGTGCACGTTTTCTGGCATCGCCAGGGTAACGTTTATAACGGTTTAGGTGGCCTTTTACTCTGCTTTCCCAAGATGCCTCAGAATTATCTCGCTTTGTTGAGTCACTGTTAAAAGGCGCAGCAATACGGGACGATTCGACCAGAGCCTGAGGTGCAGCATTACTGGAAACGGCTGTGGGGTTGCTGTCGCTGGTTTGAGCCTTTATCTTACGAGGTGGACGTGTCTTTTTCTTTTCTCCATCGGATGACTTTTTCTTCCTAGTTATTTCAATGGTTGCATCACTGTCTTCAGTGACAGGACGTTGTTGTCTGTCCTCAGTTTGTTGCTTTTCTTCTGTCACTGCGGACTCCTGTTGAGCGATTCCCACCGGAAGCGAAAGTGGAGAAGAAGGAGCCTCTATAATTTCTGCCCATTGCAGCATGATCGCCGGTGCAGGAGACATAGCGGGCTGAACTTCGGAAAAACGCCAGATAAACGCAAGGAAAATCAGTCCATGAAGCAGTAGAGAACAGATAAACCAGCTGCTCCATTTTACCGACTGTGAGAAGTGGAGAATATTCATCATCCATGGTTTACCTTTTTGTTGTATCTGGCGCTACAAACCACACGTAGTCAGCATGATCTACTGTGATGTTCATTCCTTTTTCTGCAAGCATCAACACCACTGGATGGGTGCCGGTGGCAAGATCTTCCATGTGTAACGGTACGCCCATGCTTTTTGACGCGTGATAACCACCTGCAATCAACAACGACGGTACCGGGGCACTCAGAAGCTGGCGGGCCATGTAGCGATCCCGCTGCTGCTGAATAGAGAGCATTGACGTCAGTTGCTGGCTTTCAAGGTTGCCTTCATGCATAGATATGATGGTTTCACGCAGAGCTTCTTGTACCACAGGTGCAGTGGATTTTTTTCCTTTAGGAAATTCGTTTTTTTTGTACAGTGCCAACATCTGCTCCCGGCCAATGTTGGCATTGAGCAGCGGGTAAGGCCCACGTAATAGCTGCATGACGATGTCGCCATACATCTCCCAGGACCACCCTTTTTGCCAGTTAAGTAGTTCCTGAACACGGCTATCTCGAACCACAGGATTATCTTTCAGCCAACATTTAACTTGGTTAACTCGGGGCTGTTGCTCTGACGTCAACATCTCAAGCAACACACTCCCCTGTGGTCGCTGGATGAGCAAATTTTGAATAAGCCAAAGCTCAATCTGATGATGCTCGGCATTATCGTGTTTTTCACCAATAATAAGATGTTGAGCGGTAGCAAGATCCGCCAAAAGCTCGCTGCTAGAAATAATTTTGCCACTGTGCAAATCGTAAATCTGCCCGTCAGTCAGGAAAGCTTTCTGCCCTGGCGCATCCTGCTTTATGGTGACATTCTGTCTGCAGGCTCCCAGACTAACACTAGCTAACGTTATCATAGAAATAAGGATGAACTTTCTCATATTCCCATCTGAAACAATATGTTTCCATATATTTATTGACAAAACATTAATTATGATAAAACATCAAAGAATGAATGTAAATGATTATCATTACCAACAAAAAGAATGCACTAGCGAGTGATGTTTACCAGCCGATATTATGGGGTCCGCTTGGAAAACGGATCTATGGTCACTCCCGTTTTTGCAACACCGATTTTGACGATAAGTGGGCTTGCTTGAATCTATCCGGAGTCTGAATGGGATTTCATTCCCGCGCCCCGATGAGTTCCGCGCCTGATGTACATGTCGAAGAAAACGGCCGGCGGGGGGAATACGGCGCGCTACCTGGGTCGTTATCGGGGGGTGAGGGCCAATGGAACGAAAACGTACGTTAATGTGTGCGTATCAGCCACATACTGTGCGAAAGTTTCCGGCGTGAAGTTCCTGTGCGTGTATTTCGCAATGCTCTTGCCAATAGCCCGACATTCAGGCGGTGAAAGCGGAACGGGAAGCGATGCGTTGTACATTTCGACACGCTGAATCACGGCAGCAAGCCACTGTGAGAATTCGGGCCAGCCCTGACGAATCGCCCTGTAAGCCCATTTGCGCGTCATTTCGAACAGGTGGCAGTTTCGCCCCATCCCGTAATGTTTATCGATGCTACGGCGCGCTGAGGCGCTCAAATCGAGATAATCAGCCAGTTCATCGAGGGTATAGGCTTCCTCTCGCCACTCCATCACCTGCCATTCCAGGTGGAACGGATTTTTACAAATCAGTCCGCTGTAGTTCACATCAGCACAAAGTTTCTCACACAGCGAACGTTCAATCGCAGCGGCGTATTTCAGCGCCTTAACCGAGCTGTCCGGCGCGGTTCTCACGGCGATATTGAGCGCGTAGAGCAGGTGAGCATGACCGTTCACAGGATTTTTTACGGTGATGTTCGGCGCGGGAGCGTTCCGGTCGCTCCAGTCAATCGCTGCCCCCTAGCGATCAACGTCAAAAACCAGCCAGAACTGCGCATGAGGCTGGTTCTGCCGGATCTGGACATGATTTCAGGGGCGTTTGTTTTTCAGTCGCTTACACTACCCCCAACGACAAAACCTGTCGAGTCTTCCCGCAAACCCGATCCATTTACCATAACTCCTGTTGTACGCACCCTCTGAAACGCTCTCAGACGCAAAAAACTCAAAAAGACAAGAAAAAACAGGGTAAACATAAAAAATGCGTCAGAATCGTTTTTAGCGCGTTGCATAACTATGCACGAAAGCGACCCGCGATCGGTTTTGTGTGTTCTGAATACCGAACGGGTCAAAATGACACGTTTTCTCTCCCTCAATGGAGCGTTCTATACAGAGATTTTTGTTCCCCTATCCATTATTCTGATTACCGGGTTTCCAAGCTGAAAACAGGACTTTTCTGCGACCAGTTTTTGCGAATATAGTCACATAAACCACCGATTGAGTGACAGTTACTGAAACAACCATTTCGACACAAAATCTCGTCTATTCAACATCATGCAAATTTGTCAGTGACTGAATTTAGTGACAGAACCCTCTGGAATTCTGCCGTGTAACCACTTATATGCAGACCTGCCCCGTTGCTCTGGGCTTTCAGGCTGCGATGAGTGATGAGCGATGATTTCCATACAGATGATATATCGACTGGAATTGATTGCCTGCAATTAGATTTAGTTTTATTATGTGGATCGTTTTAGTTAGTGGGGATGAATTTCCGATAAATTAACCAATGGAAAGGAGATGATATGAATAAAAAGATAACTGGATTATTAATAATTAGTCTGGCGTCAATTTTCTTAATTGATTGCACCCATCAAAATAAAAAAGACAGGTTTGTATATGTTATCAACAACAAGTCATTTCTTTTAACGAAAGAGTGTGTTTCAGAAATTAAAATAGGCACTCCAGAAATTAAAGATAATAATTTCATATTTATAAAACTAAAAGAAAAACCTTATTGCTCTGAAGAATTCAACAAATTTATTGCTGATAACATCGGAAGTGATATGAAACAATACTTCAATGGCAAGCTAATAGGAAAGAGTTATATGGCAAGTAAATTGACAACTGAAAATGGTTACAGACAAATGTTACCAAATCGAGATATTGGAAAAGAAATTATAAGTGCATACACTCAATAGGTTAGAAAGCATGAAATAACAAACGTAACCTCATGCTTTTCTTATAAAATATAATTATCGTGGGAAATCAATAGTTACAGTAACGGGGACTGAGTGTGATTTAACTCTAATACAGGAGAATTTATTTTGAAATATGATTTTATCAATGGCAGTTCTATTTTAATTATAGTCTGGATGACTATAGCTGTAATAATCAGAGTCACAAACTGGAAATTCAACAAAAAAACAGACCCAGCTATAAGCTTATTCTTAGCTTTCCCTGCATCTATAGTTATTCTGTTAGTTTATATTTTTTCTTCGATAAGTGATGTGTTTTCATGATTAATCAAGTGTCTGTTCAAATGCTCCTGCTGGCCCAGCATGGAAAAAGAAATTACGAATAAATGCACCCAGTGCCATTAACATCTATCTACACAAAAATAGAGGAAAACAATTTTGATATATCAAATAATTACAAACAGCTCCATTCTTTTTATTGTTTGGGGGATTACATCTATAATAATTAGAACAAAGAATTATTTTTCTAAGAAGAAAACAGACCTTAATATAAGCTTTTTTATAGCCTTCCCTATTTCTATAACAATCCTTTTATTTTGCCGAGGTATATTATAAATATAACATAATACATCTATATGGGGTGTACATATCCCCACATAAAAACACATACTCTCATTAACACGGGAAGAAACTATGTTTTCCAATTCTCACTACATGTACATAATCATTCTTGTACTATGGTTTAGTATTCTCAAGTACTTACAGAGAAAGAATGGCATATTACATCCTTTATTTTCACTAATCCTGACACCACTAACCATTTTAATCATTAGACTTATGATAGATTTAACATACAACCAATAAATTATAAACAAAATAAAAATAGGGAACATTATATGCTTTATAAAATTTTCACATTAAACACAAAGATAAAAACAACTATCATTACAATATGTGCATTATTAGACTGGCCCCCTGAATCTCCAGACAACCAATATCACTTAAATAAGTGATAGTCTTAATACTAGTTTTTAGACTAGTCATTGGAGAGCAGATGATTGATGTCTTAGGACCGGAGAAACGCAGACGGCGTACTACACAGGAAAAGATCGCTATTGTTCAGCAGAGTTTTGAACCGGGAATGACAGTCTCCCTTGTTGCCCGGCAACACGGTGTGGCAGCCAGCCAGTTATTTCTCTGGCACAAGCAATACCAGGAGGGAAGTCTTACTGCTGTGGCCGCAGGAGAACAGGTCGTTCCTGCCTCTGAACTTGCTGCCGCCATGAAGCAGATTAAAGAACTCCAGCGCCTGCTCGGCAAGAAAACGATGGAAAATGAACTCCTCAAAGAAGCCGTTGAATATGGACGGGCAAAAAAGTGGATAGCGCACGCGCCCTTATTGCCCGGGGATGGGGAGTAAGCTTAGTCAGCCGTTGTCTCCGGGTGTCGCGTGCGCAGTTGCACGTCATTCTCAGACGAACCGATGACTGGATGGATGGCCGCCGCAGTCGTCACACTGATGATACGGATGTGCTTCTCCGTATACACCATGTTATCGGAGAGCTGCCCACGTATGGTTATCGTCGGGTATGGGCGCTGCTTCGCAGACAGGCCGAACTTGATGGTATGCCTGCGATCAATGCCAAACGTATTTACCGGATCATGCGCCAGAATGCGCTGTTGCTTGAGCGAAAACCCGCTGTACCGCCATCGAAACGGGCACATACCGGCAGAGTGGCTGTGAAAGAAAGTAATCAGCGATGGTGCTCTGACGGGTTCGAGTTCCGCTGTGATAACGGAGAAAAACTGCGAGTCACGTTCGCGCTGGACTGCTGTGACCGTGTTCTTGCCCCCTTATTTCCAGACAGGGGTTGTATCTTAAGTTAACGTTACCCACTGACGTCGATATTCTCGCGGAGAGCGATAACCCAACGCACTGTGCGGATGGTTTTCATTGTAATGTTCGATCGCCACTGCAAGATTATGCGTAAGCGTAAACTGACCGCCGTATGTAGCCATCAGACGAGAATTGGTAACTTAGACGCCCATCTGATATAGACGGACATCTAAGTATGGAATTACAGGACTGGCGAAAAGAACCTCGTAAAAACTATTCGAATGAATTCAAACTTCGTATGGTGGAACTGGCATCACAACCTGGAGCTTGTGTTGCACAGATTGCACGTGAAAATGGCGTCAATGATAATGTTATTTTCAAATGGCTAAGGCTCTGGCAGAACGAAGGGCGTGTTTCGCGGCGTCTTCCGGTAACGACCTCTTCTGACACTGGCGTTGAATTATTACCTGTAGAAATAACGCCGGATGAGCAGAAAGAACCTGTGGCGGCCATTGCGCCGTCTTTATCCACTTCCACTCAGACTAACACCTGTATGGCTGATTTTAATAACAACCTTTACGCGATTATTAATCTCCTCCGCTCACCATAGTAAGCGGAGGATTCAGGATTTCAATCCATCACCAGAGGTACAATAAATGTGTATTAGTAGCCCGGAAACAAACTCATGGTCTGTTATTTATCGTAAAAATTCCGGAGAAGATATCAATATCACTTCCCTGACGTTTAAAAATAGTCTTCTGGCAGCCCGGACACTGATGGTGCCCGAAAACTATATGATATGCATACTCAGAAACGGGGAGAGGGTCAGACGATGGGACAGAGAAATACTTGCAGGCTCAAACAGATGGTACAAGTGTTCTCCCGATAATTTCGAAATACTGGGTAAGCTCCCCATAATAAATAAAGTCACAACACTGATAAAATCATAATCTACGGATTTTACTCAGTTAAGCTAAATCAGGATGAACGCTTTGATTATGAATTATACATGAAAACAAATATGGGCAGCACAAAAAATGGTGCCAGGGTTCCCCACGTTCTTAATAGATTCACTTCTATGGATATTGATATGAATTCCCAGATCCTGCCAGACATGCTGATTAATTTTGCCCTTATTAACATCACAGACAGAAAGAACGAGGGTACCAATACCATTGATGGTAACTGGCAGGCCGATGAAAGACGCCGTTACCGGGATAATGTAAGAATCTATTTTTGAGTATGTCAACATAACCTGAGGCAAAGTACCTCAGGTTCCAGTGTAGTAATCAGCCAACCTGACAGTCTTCTGTTAGCCCTACAGATATGTCGTGGAGCTAACCGCGCATGTCAAAGCCGGATTTTTGAAAATCTCTATAAACTTCCGGATTGTTGAAGGCCGGGAATTTAGCTTTATGGGCTGCTGACTTTATCGCTTCGCAATAGGCTTTATCGCCATTACTGGTTGATATTTTTAACGCCGTGCCATCCCGGGAGAATTCCATATGCAACCTGCATTTTTTCCTTTTCCATTTTTGCGGATCATCAAGTTTAGCATTAATTGCATCCCTGATTCCCCGTGCCTGCTCCCCCCATTCATCCTGATCATCCCAACGTCCTGAACTGCAACTACCCAGGGCTGTAGTTTTATGGCAATTTGAAGGATGTAATGGCGCACATCCCGCCACAAAGCTGACTAAAATAGCCAGCATAACGATTTTCTTTACCCCCATAATTGCTCCTCAATCCATATAGATCTCAGTACCATAGCTCTGTCAGAGCAAAGAAAATCTTAACTAATACAAGTTAAGATTTTTAATATCCCCCCCTCATCCCTACATTCCAGGTGATGGTGGCGTCCACTCATTATCCTGAACTGGAGTATAAGATGTGTCATTCCCCCCGGATATGCTTTTCTGTTGCCTGATATATTCGTGGTAGTACTGTTCACTACGCTGACGATGTAAATCCACATCAGGGCGGCTGATTGCAAAGTGTCCATTTCCGGTTATTCCAGCTGCATTATGCCAGGCCACCATTTCCGCAAATACATCATTAAACTGTTGATATGAGCCTTCCGGTTCAAAACCCATTCCAGGCTCACGATCAAACAATACAGGAGCAATCAGATTCAGCTTATCCACCAGTTCATTTCTGTCCTGATGATGGTAGAACACCACACGGTCCCCATAATCCACACAGACTAACTCGCCATTCCTCCGATCACGAAAACGCACACTGCCATCTTTCTGCAGACGGGCTTCGAGAACGCCAGTGTCTTCATAAAGTGGAGTTCCTCCCGGTTCACAGAGAATCACGCAGCGGTCGGCATTCGTTGTTCGTCGCTTGTCTTTGCGACGATCACGATAATCCCAGCCACGTAACTGTGATAATGCAGCTCTGTCTCCCTGTACCGCCTGTTGCTCCAGCCACTGCCGGTAGGACAAAGGATACCACTTACCCTCCGCAATCAGTGACAACCGCTCTTCCTTCACACTCTCCTTCAGCCTGATCAGCGCCTGCATACGCTGCACTTCCGCAATATGGTAATGCAGCTTACGCAATTGTGGATCCCGGAACTGCACACGGATATACGCCTTGCGCCGACGGCAGGCAGCATGAATTTCCCGTAACCGTTCTCCGTAACGTAAGTCGGGTTTACGCCAGTGCTCCTTCCATGCAAGATAACGCGCGCGCAAATCTTCCCGCGCAGCTGCACGGGCTTCACGGCGTTCACGACGCAGTACAGGATCGCGCCGGAAGCCGGGTTCCACTTCATCGCTGGCAGCAAGTTCCGGATTGTAGCGACATTCAGGCTTCACCCGTTCAAATATATCTGCACCTGCAATCTCAAATGGCCCTGCCTGCAGCTCAGCCCTGGATAACGTCAAATCCGGGTGGATACTGCTGGCCTTCACTGGTGTGAGCTCATGATTAAACGCATCCACAATCACAAGACCATGATGCTGTTTCTGCAACATAAGCCCTTTACGCGCAAACATCTCATGGCACGCCTGCCAGCTGAAATTCCCGCCCGCGATCATATCTTCAATCAACGACTCACACTGAACAGTCGTGTACCCCCACAGACTTTCCTTATCAGAAAACAGTTCGCGCTTTATTGCTCCCTGTGGACCTGTCCCCATCCGCATACGATACCATTCGTAATCACTGACAGCCTGAGTACCAAGATTACGTCCCCGGAATCGTTCTCCGGGTATAACCTGAGTAAAAATATCCTTCGGTACAGGCTGCCATCCACCATCCAGATCCTGCATATAATCCAGCGTCATTAACGGCCACACACTGTCTGCACGTACTGGTGTCTGTTGTTTATCAAATCCATCATGCAGTACCAGATGCCCGTGCTGGATCCCCATCCATAATCCAGCCTTTGCCAGAGTTCTGTGCACATCCAGGCAACTTTCCAGCTCACCATTTCTCGCCATTTCCGGTAAGCGTTCGGCAAAATAACGGCAGGCGTACTGTTTCAGACTCTCCGTTTCTGCCACTTTTTCCGGCCGGATATCAACGTTTATGGCTTCCGGATCATAACGACCGGGTGTCCCCACCTGACTGAAAATATCTGTCGGTACAGGCTGATATTCCCCCAGTTTCCGCCCCAGTTTTTCAGCTGTCCATGACGGTCCGAACGAACTGAGTGCAACACCTTCCCGCGCGCTGTCCCAGCCATCCTTCACCACCAGTTCCCCTTCCTGCATCGTGATATACAGACCATCACTGGCCAGCCGTTTATGCAAAGACAACCAGTCCTGTGCGGGCTCTTCACGCAGCCCGGCAATCGACATCTGCGCAATATATTCCCTGAACGTCTGCTTTTTCCCGCGTCGCCAGGCATTACGGCGCTCACGTACCAGCGCTGTTTTGCGCACAATACGGTTGCCGGGTGCATGCACAAAGCAGCCATTATCAGGCGCGAATCCGTGCTTAAGTTCAAGTTCACGACATGCACGGCTGAGTTTTTCCTGGCTCCAGGAAAGCCAGTTAATATAACCAGTTTCAGGATGTACACGATTCACGGCAACATGCACATGCAGATTATCCGTGTCCGTATGAACGGCAGCCACGTACTGATGTTTTGAGAGTTCAAGGGATTTCAGTGTGTGACGCACACAGTCAAAAAGCTGCTCAGGACGCGGGCTTTCATGCGCAGGCCAGGAAAGAATGTAGTGGAAAACGGGGTCTGTATCATTACGGGAAAAAACAGCTTTGTCCGCCTTGTACTGCATCTCTTCAGCAGCTGTTTCCAGTGAATTGCAGTTATGGAAACAGGTTACGCCATAGAAATTTACCCACTGACTGCCGTCTTTCATCACATCAATCAGGGAGACAAATTTTTCGTTACGCAGGCGTGTTGCATAATCAACAAGCCGTCTGAAACGGTTGCGGTGAGGGACGTCACTCTTGATTTCGCTGTCTTCTGAGAGCTCATTTTCCTGCACATCATCCCGCACAGATGTGTACGCAATCAGGTCTTCAAAGGAAGACCTGCCGTCACGTCTTTTGTGCGGAATAATGGCATTCATCAGCAGTTATCTCAGCGTCCCATTAAGTCTCTTCGCAGAGCATTGACATATTCAGTAATGGCAACAAGAACCTCTGCATACTCCTTATCACCAGTGCGTTTTCCCTCCACAAACAGATGCTTCTGAAGACGGCCAAGACGCATAATCTCATCAATCATACGGTCGTCAGTACGGCAGTTAACCACCTTATCCAGTGAAGAGCTTCGTATAAATGTTGAAACCGTCTGTCCACTTGACTCCGCTTTTTCTCTTACGATTTCAGCCTCATCCTCCGTGAATCTCGCCGTGAATTTTACAATTCTCTTCCTGTTCTCACTGCCCGTTCGGGTTTTCTTCTCACTCATGGTCTGCTCCTTACCGGGGTGTCGGGGCGAAGCCCTGACCAGGTGGGGAATGTCTGAGCGAGCGTGCGCGGTCCGACATTCCCACATCCTGTCCCGTTTTTCAGGCCATTATAGCCTGTTATTTTTGTGCATCATAGTCTTATGCAGACGGCAGAGGCAGGGCGCAGCCCTGCCAGGAGTCAGTTTTTGATGATAAAATCAGGCTTCAACATTAAACGGAGAGAAAGTGCCAATGGCGTCTAAAAAATTTTACTCAGATGATGACATCCAGCTGGCAAAAGCTGCTTTATCGGAATTGCCAGACCTCACCGCTCAACGGAAAACATTGCGTGATTTTCTTGATGCCATTCGTGATGACATCATTATCCTGGTAAGGACAAAGGGTTATACACTGGCAGATGTTCGTGACACGCTCAAAAATGCAGGGTATGAAGTAGGAGAGAAGGCACTTCGTGACATTATTCGGGAAGCAGAATCGAAAAAAACATCCCGCCGTTCTTCCTCTAAAACAGCACCTAAAAAGACAGATTCAGGCAGGAAAGATGGCATCGATATGAACAACAATTGATGTGACAATGTCACATCGTGTTCTGAGATTATGATGATTACAGAAAAAAAAGCCCCGGCATAAATACCAGGGCTTTTCTGTTTAATCAGACTCGTGGCGGCAATGCACCAGGATAATGCCGTGCAATAATATCATTCAGTTTTTCAACAAGGTCAGAACGCTTAAAGACAATGTGTACGGTCCCTTTCTGGTAGCCACGCACCGTAAAATATTCCCCTTCTAACAGCTTACCGACATTGTCGCCGTTCCCGAGAAATTCACCATACTGCGCCCCGATGCTGCTCCGGAAGTCCGGAACGTTGCGTCCCTCCAGTAGATAAAACGGACGTACCAGGTCATCCAGTGCCTCCCGTCCGCTGCAGTCCAGCGTCACACGCCCGTTACTCCAGCGGTACAGCAGGTTTTCAATAATGATTTTCTTGCCCAGACGGCAGGGATTATTGGTTCTGTAATCCCATGACAATTTCCGGTAGACATCAATCAGTCCATGTTCAAATGTCTGCATCTTGCTGGCATTCAGATGGCGAAAAGTTGCCAGCACATTGTCCAGGGTGATTTCAGGACAGGTGTCGCTCATCAGCTGGCTGTTCCACTCATCACGCTGGCATGAACTCATGAAGGTGTACATCCCCGTATCCGCCATCAGGCGGTCCCAGATTTTACGGTCGGCAAGACGGGTGATATTCCTTTTCGCTTCTTCCGGTTTATCCATGCATCGAACGGAGTCAGTCACACAGTCTTCAAACCCGTAGAGAAAAATGTCACCGGAAGCATCGAGCAGAATCCTGCGCGCTGTCGCCAGGCATTCCATCGCCTGCATGAACAGTGCAATACCTTCGTTACGCTGCGCGATGATGCGGTCGATAGCCACAGACGGAATAACATCTGTCGTGCCGGCAGTATTCAGGTCAGCAGTGGGTAAAGTCTGATTCATCACATTGTCTCCTCATCGTCACGACTGCCGGGTCAGCCAGGTCATTTCCCGGAGGAGCGAAGCTCCTTCTGCCGTCCGGGTCTTCGGGGATTTCCCCGCAGTGGACCTTTCCGACGGGGGATGCTCACCACGTCACGGGGCAGTTGTCCGGGGGCAGACGCAAAAGTTTTTGACGCCTGCGGCAAAAAGTTTTGTGGCTGGTACATCTCTCCCCTGGATAACTGAAACGGGATGTGGTCGTGTATGTTCCCCCGGAAAGTCCGTCTGCGGAGAACAGGCCGCAGTGCGGCGGCAGACAGGCAGAGACAGCTGCGCCATCAGGCGCAGTGGCCTTACACACCGTCAGGTGTGCAGGGAGCGCCGCATCCGGCGCGACTGAAGAAAAACGACGGCACAACAATGGCATGTGGTGGTCACTGACGCCCACTCCCGCACAGGTGAAAACAGAGAAAACAGCACGACACCTACAACTAAAAAAATGAAATTTCTTCACTTTTTCACTCTTATTTATCGCGCTGACTTGGTGACTATGATGATAAAATAAAGTGAAGTTTTTTCACTTTTTCAAAGGTGTTTTATGACCGGCTGGGAACTGCGAATCTGGCGAAAAAGCATGCTCTGGTCACGCGAAAAAGCGGCCAGAGAATTTGGCGTGACGCAGAGAACATGGCACGCCTGGGAAAATGCGGAACAGGTGGATGTCACCGTCTGGAGGACCACCCAGGCACTTTCAGTCCGTGACCTGCTGCCTCACATGCAGGGGATGCGTAAGGCAGATATCATCAGGCGACTGGAAAATGAACTGGGGGAAACAGCAGAGGATGTGTGAGCGTGATTCACAGCCTGGCTGAATGCCAGGCTACTGCTCATCAGGAAACAGCTTTTTCAGTTCTTCACCGGAAAGTCCGGTTGCCTCCTGAATCCGTTCCGGCGTCCAACCCATATCCCGCAGCCGGCAGGCTGCTTCCCGCGCCACTTCAAGCGCACCTTTCTTAAAACCTTCGTCGAAACCTTTCTGTATAAGACGTTCTGCAATCGTCATGCTGTTTGCTCTGCTCCTGCTGACAAAAAAACCCGGCATTTTGCCGGGCTTTGTGGTTCTCATCAGTGAGTGATGTTCTTCAGTTCGTCATCGGAAAGTCCGGTAGCCTGCTTAATCTGCTCCGGCGTCATCCCCATTTTCTGAAGCTGGCACGCAATAGCCAGGGCTTTTTCAAGCGCTCCTTCCATGCGTCCTTCCATGCGTCCTTCCATGCGTCCTTCCATCCTGCCTTCCTGGCGACCTTTTTGCTCAAGACGTTCTGCGATAGTCATCAGTTTATCCTCATGCTGCGGCAGACGCTCAGCCAGCGCCCGCATAAATTCCGGTGATACAGAGTCCCCTGCGTTAACGATGTAATGAATCAGAACACGCACCTGCTCGTCTGAAATTTCCACCATGACCTGCGGGAGTTTGTCCAGCAGCTCCATCATGTCACGATGGCGGATATGCTTCATCAGCAGCGTCAGTGCGGCCATCCGGCGATGGTTCATGATTTCATTGTCATCAACGACAGTGATATCAACCAGCGGAAACGGCTTTGTGTATATTTTAGCCGCAAGCGCCGGATTCTCAAAACAGTCCAGCCAGTTCATGCTGTACGGGTACGGGCTGCGCTCACCGTGATAGAACAGCACCGGAATGACCAGTGGCAACGTTTTGTGCTGCTCCAGATGTCTCTGCATCGCCGCCACACTGTAACGTAACATGCGAAAAGGCATGTACAGATTTTCTGTGCTCTGGTGCTCGATGAGCGTATAAACATAACCATCTTCACCCCCGGTGGTTTTCACGCTCCAGAGGATATCGCTGGCGTACTGATGCAGGTCCGGCTCAACAAAGGTGGCGGGTTCCAGCTTCAGGGTGGACAGGTCGCACAACTGCCGGTACTCCGCAGGAAGATGCAGTTCCAGAAAATCCCTGGCAATGTCGGGATTCGCCAGGAACGACCGGAACGCGGCATCATGCGGCGTGGGCGTTGTGGTGGTTTTCTTCTTACTCACTTTCCCTCCATGAGTTATTATCACCGGAATTATACGCCCGTGCGGTACGCACCTGCCACGGGCAGAAAGAAGGGAACAGATTTACAGTCGTGTATACAGCCCGGTCTCCCGGGTAAAAAGCCACTGCAGCTGATCGCAATAAATCCCCTCGCGCTCCGATATCTGCGCTATCCGGGAACCCTGTTTGCTGTAAAACGTCACCGTGTAATCATCGGCAAACGTTAATTTGATCCGGACAATATTAATATTATTTTTCGCAAAATATGACGGTAACTGAAAGCATAAACCGCATTCACCATTATCATCAAAATAAGCCAGATTTTTAGCGCCGGTCATAACAACAAATCGCTGGCTCCCCAGCTGTCCGAGAATTGTTTGAGCGACATGTTCAGCATAACTCATATTCTTCATTCTAATATCCTGACGAGAGATATGCCGCAGGAGACACGACTACCTGCGACACTGATAATTGGGGACTCAAGTTCTGTTACGCACAACTGCAAAGAGATATTTTTTCTGGCTTATAACTTTGCATTTTATTAAACGGGCTATTTCCCTGTAGTCTTTATTAAGAGGAATATGAATCATGTCCCCGTTCAGTTCATTAAAAACGCACCCTTTTATATATAACGTCTCATTCATGATAAAACCATACATTGAAAAATGCTGATTTTCATACTCTTTACTGATTAAGTGAAAATATCCCTCCAGCAGTTCCTGCGGGGGATGTGGATCAATCATCCAGTTATCACCAATATATGAACATACTTCTGTTATCGTTGTCTGAAATGTCATGTTACCCCCTGAAGTAAAAACTTATGATGTGAAATGGGGCGTTTCCGCCCCCTGGTATCACATGGCGTAGCCTCTGAGGTGGTCCAACCACCAACAGAACTCGTGCCATTCGTCGCCTTTCATTGGCGGAATGCGTGTGGGTTGTCCTTTGACAACCGCATCAGCAAGGGTTACGATTTGTCTGAGTGACATAATCAATATCCTTACAAAGGTTGTTGATATCCGTGCAAAGGGGTGTTCCCACCCCCTGGCACACCCACTAACCTCCTTTTCCTTCCCGGCATTCCCTCACGCTGTGCGTGATTTACATCGTTCTCACCTCCTTCACTGGGTTGTTTCTGTTCGCTAAAAAATGGTCAGGTTGTTAAAGAGCGGCACGGTATGTTCAGGCATCTTCACAGGAGCGAAGCTCCTTCTGCCGTCCACTTCTTCGGGGTTTCTCCCGCTGTGGACCTTTCCGATGGGGGCCCGTTTACCGCCTCACGGGACAGCTGTCCGGGGGCGGACGCAAAATTTTTAGCCGGGTTCATGGCTAAAAATTTTGTGGCCGGTGCATCTCACCCTGGACAGATGGAACGGGAGGGGGTTACGTCTGCCCCCCGGAAAGTCCACAGCGGGAAACAGGCCGCAGGGGTGGCGGCAGGAGGGAGGACTGCTGCGCCATCAGGCGCAGTTTCCTCACACACCGTCAGGTGTGCAGGGAGCGCAGGTCACGGCGCGACAGGGGCGGTGCGACCGGAACGGTCGCTGCAAGCCCGGGTTTTCACGCATCGGACCGTAGCGACAGCCCGAAACCGCGCCAGCGGGTTCGG
>ERZ791927.1289-NODE-1289-length-19909-cov-2.583812_pt1 | contig 19909 bp, 18 predicted proteins | sample MGYA00510130_ERZ791927 | MGnify/ENA primary metagenome ERZ791927 (study PRJEB30046, sample SAMN00792055) | human gut metagenome | study: EMG produced TPA metagenomics assembly of the A metagenome-wide association study of gut microbiota in type 2...
CTTAAGCACCATATATTTTATAAACTATAAATCGTGTTAAAAACTATAATACAACGTACAATACATAAGAAATTCACCACTCAATTATTTTCGCTGACATAAACTCTTTATTTATATCATTACATATCTATAGTAACCTTTGTCTGATATACATTCTCAGAAACATTTTCCTTATATGTACCACCATATTTCTTCACAAGCCGACGCACATTGTTAACACCACGCCCATGGTCTATATAGTATGAAACTGGCTTTTTCTCTATTATTATTATTAGTCTTCCTATACTTTCAGATATGGTTATATGTATATAAGCACCTTCTTTGATATCACGTACTGCCTTAATACTGTTATCAAGAAGATTACCTATTATTACTCCGATATCTCCCATGTCTATTTCAATATTCTCTGACACATCTGCCTGACATTCAAGCTGTATGTTATCATCAAGATTGTTAAGCTTATATGTCAGTATGTTGTTTATCAGAAGATTATTACAATATATCTTCCCTTTAACATTATCCACACTTCCTATCATACTATCCAGATAATCAAGTGCTGCTGTAGTGTCATTATCTGCTATGGCCACTCTCAGCGCATTAAGTCTGTTCTTGATATCATGCCTTATATTCCTTAATTCTTCCTGTCCTGACCTTATATTGTCATATACTTTAATATTAGTTTCCCGTTCTCTTTCCAGCATGATAAGCTCGTAACTATATCTGTTGTTCTGCTCTATCATGTTAATTATTATGGTCATGACATTGGATAACAACCATAATGCTATTATCAGCATTATTATACTATGTCTTGTTTCTGGATATGCATAACCTATTCTGCTGGATATTATCATAACAATCGTCAGTGACAATGACACCAGTGCTATAGCTATCCCCGCAGTCTTCCCATAGTTTATCTCCACATATCTTTCATATATATTGATGATTATGGAAAGTAATATCTTTATGATTATTATAGTGAGCATCTCACTGTTCATATCTGACATATGCTTATCTTCTATACGTACCAGCGAATATGTTTCCATACAGAATCTTACTATTACACATATCGATGCTGATGTACTTATATGATATATCGCATTGGTTATAATCAGGCATATGTTCTGACTCTTCATATATACGATAACCAATATGCAGATTGGGATTATATACAGGTAATATCTGTTATTCAACAGGAAATCAAGATAACTTACTGTATCTGCCACAGCTGCTGCAATAATACCTATATACTGTATATATGCATATTCTGTTGCTGCTATATGCAGTTTCTTTAGATACTCCATGTATATAATGATATCTAATACACTGGCTAATATACTTAGCATATATATGTTAGATGTTGTCATTCTACCACATTCTCCTGCTTCTTCCTCTTGCTGATGTTATATACTGTGCATAATCAGTCATGAAATCATTGTATCTGCCACGCCCAAGGTTCAGCTGTATCTCTTCTTCCCCTATTCTCTTTCTGCACCACACTGATGATTTATCTACACGGCTTATATATCTATAGTTAACTATACATCCACTCCTCGTCCTTCCGAATATAAGCATTGGCAGTTCTTTATATACATCATTAATCTTTCCGTAGAATGTATATTCGTTATCTGTTGTAACAACTTTAATAACTCTCTTTGCTGATTCCATATACACAATGTCATCATAGTATACACTCATTGTCTGTCTGTTACAGCTAAATACCAGTTTTTCTTCCGCAGCATACATTATCTGTTCAAGCTGTGTCACTATCTTATCTACCTTATCTTCTGTGACCGGCTTGACTATATAATTAAATGCATGCACATCGAAAGCTGCTGACATATAATCTGTATGGCTTGTTGTGAATATTATTACGGAATTAATATCATATCCTTTAATATATCTTGCAAGTTCAACTCCATTATCATTTCCAAGTTCTATATCAAGAAAATATGCATCATATTTAGCATTCTCAAGACCCCGTTTCATATCTTCTGCACTAAGATATACATCTATGGAATTCTCATAACTGGCTATTTCAAATCTTTTCTTTAGCATCTTTTCAAGTGCTCCTGCCTGGAGACTATCGTCTTCACATATAGCTATCTTCATCTGAAAGATTATCCTTTCCGTTCGTTAATGGCGCAAGAAAAGAATATGTCTGCTTCGCAGCCGCATTCTTTTCTTTTGCGCTCATTATATCACGATTCGTAGCTTCGCTACTCTCCGCTGCTATCGCAGCTATCGTGATTGCCATTCGCCGTTCGCCAGATATCTGCAAGCAGCTTCCTGGCTCTCTTGCGCTCATTATATCATAAAACCGCTACTCAGTATCATCCTGATTATTAGGTTGTTGTTGTATATAAACTCAAGAAAGCTGTTAGCGTGTATCTGTGCAAGCACATCTGCTGCCCATGAACTGTTTCCTGTTGCTGTAATAACAGCGAATGCAAGCCATACTATTATAAGTCCCTCTATAAGACCGGCTGCCATACCACCTAATCTGTCTGCCTGATGTATGACTGGAAGTCTGCTTATAAGTCCTGTGACTGAGGTAAGCAGCTTAAGTATGACGAATAATGCTATGAATACTATACAGTAACTGACAGCATTCACTATAATACGTGTCATCTGTTCTGCAAATATTCTTGAGGCAATATCTTTAAGTGTAAGTGATGCCGAATAGCCTATGGTTTTATCCAGTCCGCTGGCTGTTGCCGCTGTTATACTCTTTGTCAGACTCTCCGGAAGATTCATACGTTCGCTTATAGCCCCGACTTTTTCCTCAATATTATCTATGTATGTTGTTATGCCTGACTCTATAAGCTCATTATCATCATTACCATAACTCTTGCCATCTCTTGATACATTTTCATATATGCTCTTCTCTATCTTGTCATCCCATGTTGTATTGTTCCTTATATATTCGCTAAGAACCGGGGATACAACTGTTGTAACTGTTAAAGTTATTACCATTGTTGCAAGTGAAACCGCTATCCTTATAACTCCTTTTTTCATTCCTATTAATGCAAATATGCATAATATAACTAACACAACCGCTAATACCATACTTTAACTTCTCCTTTTATCCATTCTCCGTTTCTTTACTTAAGCTTTATATTCTGTATATACTTTGCACTTATAAGCACATACTCACCTCTTGTACCTATCGGTATAACCTTGCTTGCCGGCATATCAAAGCTCATATTGGCTATATTTTTGCCACTCAGATTATATATAGACAATGCAGTTGAGTTATTCATAACAACACTTTTCTTATCAAATGCTATGTTCTCAACCTGTGTTCCAAACTCAGCCTCACATACCTTTCCACCTGATGTATTGTATACAAGCATTTTATAAAGTTCACCTGCCCCCGAGTTATCTACTATCACTCCTATATAATCCTCTGAGAAAAATACCCTGCTTATTGCACTGTCTATACTTATTTCTTTCTCAAGGCTTGGATATTCTTTTATCTTATATATGCTGATAACATTCTCCCCTACCGCTACTGCTATGTTGTTACTTAAAAACTGTACATCTCCTACAAGTGTGTCATTGTAATGATTGAAACCACCAACCACGCGCTCTGTTTCATTCTGTCCGACTTCCGAGAAGTTGTAGAACACAACATTGGTCTTAATATCTTCACCACTCACATATACATATGATGCTATAAGCTTGGCTGCATCGTTGGATATACTCACATCAAGCGGATATCCATCACCTGACACTGTTGTTTTAATACTATATATCTTAGTACCTTCCTTAGAGTACATATTTATATAATTAGCCTCGTTGTCTTCAAGAACAGCCACCACAGCGCCGTTGGCAGCCACTTCTATCTGGGATATGACAAGTGAAGTATCTATCTTTCCAAGAAGTCCTGACTTGTTAAAAACATATACTGTATTTCCATTGATATCGCCTACAGCCACACATTCCTCACACATCTTTACCTGTGGCTTCTGCATGGAATATGTCTGGTTCCATATAGCCTTTCCCTTATCTGTATAGTATGATACACCATCATTGCTATACTTGATATATCCTCCCTGGTAGGCTATATATTGTGAAGTTGCCGTATCTTCCCTGTTTATTGAACCAGTAACACTATAAGATGTATATGAATAACCATCTAGAAGATGCATAGCAAGCACAACTGCTCCTGCTATAAGTGCTATAACAAGTACTATAAGCAGTCCCATCCTTATCCTGTGTCTTACTATTCTTTGTCTTATTTCCTCATAATCAGCTTCTTTAGTTACCGCTGCCTGTCCTATGTTTCTGTCATCATAGTTATTTATATTATTTCCTATACTGCTGTCTGTATTTAACTTGATCACTTTTCTTACAGGAGCCTTCTTATCTCCTGTGAATCTTGAACCACCTGATATTATGTCAGCCATTATTCATCCCTCATTCTGCCATTCTCTGATATAGTTTAGTATCATTTTAATTATACATAATACCCATAAATATTCAAGAAAGTTTGTCTTAATGTTACTATCATAACAGCTTGTTTTTCTATCTTTATTGTCGTTCTTTATTGTTGTTTTTAGCTTTAATTATTCTGGCAGTTTTATCTGCTGTCCTATATACAACATATCACTGTCATCAAGTCCGTTATACTGCATAACCTCCTGATATTTGGTTGTTGTCCCATAATACCGCTTACATATACCCATAAGTGTATCACCCTGCTTTACTGTATACATGCTGTAACTGTCAGTCTTAACACTGCTGACTGATGCATCTGTTTCTGATTCTGATATTGCCTGTGTAGTTTCAGAGGCTGCTTTATTATCTGACTCAGTTTCCCTCTCTGTTTTATCTGATGTACTGTTTTCCTCCAAAGGATACACATCTCCAGACAGTCTGTTTACCTTTATAGCGTTACCATCAACACTTATATCCCCGGATGCTTCGGAATCATGAACACCATTGTCATCTCCATCCTGTCCACCACGTTCATTTCCTTCAAGCTGATTCATAAGGTTATCAACCGACTGATTCAGCCTTCTCATTTTCTCGTAGTTATTCATAAGATTAATCCCTATCACTATTATGACAACTACAAGGAAAGCACTTACACCATACATAAAGCTGCCACTTTTTCTTTGTTCCTTTAGTTCTTCCTTTTCACGTATCACATTTCGTATATTCCTTATAACCCGGTCATCTGATGCATCCTCACACGATTTTTTTTCGCTTCGTTCAAGCATATATTCCTGCATCTCGTAGTTACGCTCATAAAAACATACATATCCTTTCTGTCTTTTTAATGTTCCATTCTCATACAGATAAAAATGCTCTTCTTTTTCTACTGTATCAACAAGATACAGTGTCTTCATATTCCCTGCAAAATTATCAAGATGCAGTTTTTTAAGTCTTGCCATGCGTTCATCCGTCACCTCTGGCATTACTGCAAACCATCCTACTACTGAAAGATCCGGGAAATATTTTTCCGTATCTGAATATATTTTATTCCATATATTTTCATTGAAATATATACCTGTATCTGATGTATCACCTAATGCTGCCTTTATAACACCTTTTACAAATACGCACCTTTCATTTCCTTCTTTGGCAAGCTCGCCTAAAAGAACACCAGCCTGTTCTTCCTGAGGACTGTTATATGCAATAGAGTTAATATATGTAAACGCGTAATCCTCTATGTATATCTTCTTATCTGAGCTGACATCACCTATCTGCTTGATATGTGTTATTATCTTTAGGATTCTCTTCTGATTTATCTGAATCATCTTTGTTACATATTATCTCTATCATATCCTCCTCCATTCTGCTTTTACATATAAGTCACACTTGTAACATATCCTAAGCATCATTTATATTAAACCGTCAGGATATAAAAGCATTTTGCTCCTGACTGATGTATCCACCCCATCTAAACAGGGATGTCCACTTATAATGCTTGAATAATATCATTAAACAGTTGTGAATTTTATCAGAAAATGTCGGAGAAAATATATTTTTAAATATAGGAATATTTTTTATGATTTTGAATAAAATGATTATGTTTATGATTGATAAATTTATTATTATGAAATGAGGATTATTATGCACTATTATTACGATTCTACCAGTAACGATGCAGCTTTGCTATTAAGCGAAAAGCTAAAGTACATAATAAAGACTTCTAAAGATTCCCGGCAGGAAACTATCATTCTATGTGTAGGAAGTGACCGTTCCACGGGTGACAGCCTTGGACCTATAGTAGGGTACAAGCTTAAAAAACATATGCAGTGTAACTTCTATGTCTATGGCGACCTTACGCATCCTGTCCATGCCGCCAATCTGTCAAAATATATTGAATGCATCAACCAGACATTCATCAACCCTTATATTATTGCGGTTGATGCATCACTAGGACGCAAAGACCATGTTGGACTTATAACTCTTGGAGCCGGTCCACTCCGTCCAGGTCTTGGAGTTAAAAAAAAGCTGCCTGAGGTGGGAAATGTCCACATCACTGGTATCGTAAACGAATCCAGTAATGAAAGCCACTCCACACTCCAGACAACCCGTCTATGTGTTATTATGCAGATTGCAGATGTCATTACAAGTGCTTTCGGAATGCTTCAATCAGATTAATCTCTTAATGCTGGTTTTTATATTCCGCGATTGCCTGTGCTATCGTTGTACAGGCTCCACTCTTCATGATATTACAAAGCTCCGCAAGCTTTTCTTTATCTACAAACTCCTTGCCAATATAAGCTTCATAATTGGATGATATATATATACGCTGCTGCTTTACAAGATCATCAAGCTTTGTATATTCATCCTTTTTCTTAGTAAGCTCTCTGTTCATAAGCTCGAGCTTATCAACATATCTGCCTTGTATTTCCTCAAGAATGTCAGGTTTTACTGTCTCTTCAAACTCCTTAAGAGCCCCCTGTTTTTCATTCTCTGTTTTTTCTATGCTGTCATGAAGATCATTAATCTTATGATCAAAGCTTTCAAGACCATATATTGCATCATTATCGTCCTTCTTTATAGAATGACGGATTTTCTTAATGATCTTTTTGTTGTTCCTTATTCTGTACTTAGTATCCCTTGCCGCTATTATAGTATTGTAATGCGGCATAATAAGATTAATGTATACACATCTGCTTATGATAAGAAAAAGCAAAGCAATCACAGCTGTATAAACAACGGGAACCCATACTGGTACAAAAGGAAGCACATAAAGCACCACCGGAATACCACCACACATTATAAGCATGAAAAGTATATATACCAATACATCCTTTAGCTTTCTTGACAAAAACAATGCAAGGAAAAATGTATTATTCGTAATCTTTGAAATATTTTCCTGTATAAAGGCTCTCTCTATCTGTGATGCGAGTTCTTTATTCTCCTGCCTTAAGGAAGCTGTTTCTGTCTGGATACGCTCCTTCATTCCCTGCTGCTTTGCTTTATCTCTGTCTGCCTGCACCTGCTTTATCTTATCTTTATCGCAGTCTATTGCCTTATCATAGCCTGCGCAGATAGCATCAGTACTTTCCTTAATTCTGGCTGATATTTCATCCTGCATAGCTTTAGAAGTACTATCAGTCTCTTTTGTTATATCCTTAATGCTCGCAGATATGTATTCAAGTCTTTCCTGATTTTCTTCATATTCATTAATATCTGATAAAATCTGCTCTAAAACACTCTGGTCTGCACTTAATATATTCTGTTCTGCCATTGTCTACTCCTATGTTATCCTGATATATATAATCCCAGAATACAGACATCATAAAAACGTTTATTACTTATTGTTTCTATAGTAGTTAATAAGGCATCCATCAAGAATAATCTGACGTTCATCATCTGTAAGTTCATCCATCTTAAGTGTGAATTCCTTCATATCCTTGTTAACAACATATGCTTTCATAGATGTTGCCTTATTCTTAACTGCCTCTGTTATCTGAGGTATGAATATATAGTCACCATTAGCAAAAGGAAGTTCTCCCTTATCTACTATAAATGGAAGCATTCCCCAGTTAATAAGATTAGAACGATATCTCTTAGTTGCATATTCATTAGCTATATTAGCCCATCCACCAAGCACCTTCTGACATGAAGCTGCCTGCTCTCTGGCTGAACCATCACCTGGCTTAACTGCGAATATTGTGCTTCCTACACCTACATTTTCCTTACTTACATCATAAGATTCTTTAATCTTATGCATAATATCTCTTAACTCTGGAAGTGCTTCTCCCATACATTCTCCAGCTTCTCTTGCCTTTTCTGCCTTCTGTACTTCCTTTGCACGTCCAACGTAAGCTGGATCCTTTCTTGAAAGTGCGAACTCTGCAAGTCCTAAAGGATTAGAACGGAATGATGATGTTTCACCTGAAGGTATCAGCTCATCTGTTGTTGTTACAGGATCATGTATCTCTGAAACAACCTTTATTATAAGATTCTCTGGAAGTGCAACCATCTCTGGCCAATCCTTGATATTAGGTCCAAACTGGATTTCCTGGTCAGGATCTGCTACACCCTTGCTGTCAAATACTCTGTTGGCATATATGTTACTGTCAAAATGATATGTTGGGCCTGTAAACTCAACATCACAATCTGTTGCTGCTGTAAGGAAGCCCTTGTTAGCTGCTGTAGCTGCGATAGATCTTGCATCCATAAGTGCAACTGATGATATCTGACCATTCTGTAACTTAGAACCTTCTCTGTTAGGGAAGTTTCTTGTTGAATGTCTGATTGAAAATGCATTGTTAGCAGGTGTATCACCAGCACCGAAGCAAGGTCCGCAGAATGCTGTTTTTACTATAGCACCTGTTTCCATAAGGTCTGCAAGTCTTCCGTTTCTTGCAAGCTCCATATATATAGGTGTACTTGCAGGATATACGCTTAATGTGAATTCATCAGCACCGATAGAGTGTCCTCTTAATATATCAGCAGCTGCACATATATTCTCGAATCCACCACCTGCACATCCAGCGATGATACCCTGGTCTACATATAACTTACCATCTTTAATCTTGTTAGTAAGCTTAAAGTCTACCTGTCCGTCAAGACTTACAAGTGCCTTCTTTTCTACATCATGAAGAATATCAACAAGGTTTGCATTGAGTTCATCAATAGTATATGTGTTACTTGGATGGAATGGCATAGCTATCATAGGCTTAATCTTACTAAGGTCAACGTATACAACGCCGTCATAGTAAGCAACGCTGCCTGGATTCAGTTCCTTATAGCTTTCACTTCTTCCATGGATATCGTAGAATTCCTTAACCTTGTCATCTGTTCTCCAGATAGATGAAAGACATGTAGTTTCTGTTGTCATAACATCTACACCGATTCTAAAGTCAGCACTTAAGCTTGAAACACCTGGTCCTACGAACTCCATAACCTTATTCTTAACATAACTGTTGGCAAATACTTCACCGATGATGGCAAGTGCCACGTCCTGAGGACCTACACCCTTCATAGGTTCTCCTGTCATATATATAGCAACTACACCAGGCATATTGATATCATATGTCTTGTTAAGAAGCTGCTTTACAAGCTCAGGTCCACCCTCACCCATAGCCATAGTACCAAGTGCACCATAACGTGTGTGGCTGTCTGAACCAAGAATCATCTTTCCACCCTCAGCAAGCATCTCTCTTGCAAACTGATGAATAACTGCCTGATGAGGTGGCACATAGATTCCACCATACTTCTTGGCACATGTAAGTCCAAACATATGGTCATCTTCATTGATAGTTCCACCTACAGCACACAGGCTGTTATGACAGTTTGTAAGTACATAAGGAATAGGGAACTTTTCAAGTCCTGAAGCTCTTGCTGTCTGTATAATACCTACAAATGTAATATCATGGGAAGTCATCTTATCAAACTTAATCTTAAGCTTATCCATATTGCCAGAAGTATTATGCTTATCTAATATGCCATAAGCTATAGTATTCTTAGCTGCTTCTTCCTTAGTTACATTCTTACCTGTCTTTGCAGCGACCTCCTGTGCTGCTGTCTGGCTATCCTCAATAACCTCTGTTCCGTTAATGAGATATGCTCCACCTTTGCTTAACTTAATCATTACAACCTCTTTTCCTTTCCCGTTTTTATAATGTGATTTCTGGTACATCGTTTAGTAAATAACTATACCAATCACGTTAGTATTCTGTTAATCTTTAAGATATTCAGAAACCTTACTCTTAATATCCTCTATAACTGAAGCATCTGCCTCATTCTGCTTCCACGTTACATTAACTGTATCATTCTTATATCTTGGAATAATATGCATATGGAAGTGGAATACTGTCTGACCTGCTGCCTCACCATTATTCTGGACTATGTTAAGCCCATCAAAATCCAGTGCCTTTCTATATGCCTTAGACAGTTTAACAGCAACCTTAAATACATGTGCAGCTGTTTCATCATCCATTGAGTATATATCGTCATAATGATTCTTAGGTAATATAAGTATGTGTCCTGGTGCTGCCGGACTTGCATCGAATATAACCTTAACTACTTCATCTTCATATATTGAATTGGTTGGTATGTCTCCATTAGCCAGTTTACAAAAAATGCAATCATCTTTTTTCATAAACTCTTTCTTCCTCCTTATACATCATTTACTTATTTTATATTTAAGTATATACTCGTATAATAACTTAAAGCAAGGTTGATTACAATATTTTTGCAGATAATTATTCAACAATTATTCTGATGTATGTATAATTTTAGAAATGAGGTTTTATATGTTTAATAAAGAGGAATATGATACTATCGTATCGGAATGTAAAAAAAGCAGCAAATTATCATCTGCATTATCTGATTTAAGAAAAGACTCTCTGGAAGAGCTGTCGGTCGTTTCCCACGAAATAAAAAACTACGCAGCCTATCTTAAAACATCTTATCAGTTTATTTCCCATAAGAATTCTGAACTTAAAGATAATAAATTCTGGAACAACATGGGAACGACTATAGATGAGCTGGTTGGATATATGAACCGCACCTCTTTATACAGATACAGCTTTAAAGATAGTGAAATGGTTGAATGTAATATAAAAGAGCTGCTGGAGCGTATTAAGACATATATTGGAAAAAAATACAGCAATGAAGCACATAGTGAAAAGCTCCCATTAAACACTGAACTTATAAATGCAGACGAAAAAACAAGCTTCTATATATCCTCACATCTGCTTACACTTGGTATTAATGAACTTATAGATAACGCATATGAAGCGTGCAGTAATAAACCAATCTGCCTGCAGATACAATGCGACAATCAGCTTATGCAGCTGTCTATAATAAACGTATCAGACAGTGAACCAGACAAGAGCCTTTTAAAAGACATGATAGATGCAGCTGATAAGTCCGGTACACCAGACATCTACAGTTATGATTTATCCAGACTCTGCACCCCTTTCTTTACGACAAAGAAAAGCCACTCTGGTCTTGGATTATCTAGTGTCTATCAGATGTGTATACTTGGCGGAGCCTCACTTAGCATGACCTATAATAGCGCTTCGCATATTACAACAACCTGCATTACACTTGAAAGGTCATGACAAAGCATGACCTTTTCTCATACCATTCTATGCTCCGAAATCAAATATTTCATCTAACATCCTGAGTGTCCTGAAGTTACCTTTTGCAGTCATATCTCCTGTCATAAATGCCCTGTGAAAGGTAATTCTTCCCTGTACTATATTATCAAAGGTCTCCTTGGACATTTTACCTATGACATCTGCTGTCATATCTTCACCAAACTCTGCGTTAAGTTGTCCACCTGCAACATTCACCACAATATTTTTATCCTTGTCACTTATCATGAACATATATCTGCCATTATAACTAAGCTCAGGTTTAAAATGGTTTCTGAATACACTTAAATAATAATCATCGCCTCCATTTGCCTGGTCATTCATAAGTTCCTTGTATATACTTGCAAGTGATTCGATGTCTTCTTTCTGTGTCTTTACAAACTCATCATCAGAAGCATACTTTGATAACTGCTCACTCTCCTGAGGTGTAAAGCTTACAACTTCCTTTATAACATTCTTTCTTATAGTCTGGCTGCTTGAAGGCAGGCTCTTTACCTTCTTTGATATAGTCCTGTATATATTCTCAGCATATTTTTCTATAATATCTTTATATTCCTGATTGAATTCAAAATCAGTCGTATCATCAACATATGCACTAAGTGAGCTTCCTATAACACCACCTATTATCTCCCACGAATTACAGAGTGCGGTCACAACCTCTCTTTCTCCATATGCCCTTGACATAACAACCGGAAACATATATGTAGATGCTGCCTTGCTTTTATCTGCATATAACCAGCACGAATCAAGAAGTGTCTGCATATATCCGCCCATTCCAACCCACTCTACTGTTGTTGCAAATATAACTCCATCCGCATCTGCTACCGACTGGGAAAGTGTCGTTATCGTGTTTTTCATCTCATAAAGGTTATATCTTGTTACTGTTACATTAAGTTCTTCTAACACTTCCTGTATTCTGTTTATCACAACTATTGTAGGATCATCGACCATACCACGTCCACCATAGTATATATTAACATTCATAAAATAGTCCTCCATATACTGATTTACCAGTAAACTAGATTGTATCATATGAAAAGGGATTTGGCGATATACTGGTACATATATTTATTTATTCTTTATACTATGATATGCACACCTTAAAATTATAAGCTGCTACTCTTAGTATATCTCCATCAGCTATACGTGTCTTGCTATGCATGGCTATTCTCTCATCATTTATATATGTTCCGTTAGTAGAATTCATATCTTCTATATAGAACTTATCATCCTCCTTAAGCAGACATGCATGCATCTTACTTATAACTGGTGAATCTATGAATATATCTGCACTTCCTTCAAGGCTTCCTATTGTACATGGATATTTTACTGGTTCTATATTTTCCAATGGCTGCTCATATGCCTCCTCATTTTTCATATATAACCTGTTATCTTTGTTATCAAGAAGGCTTAGTGTAAGCTTATTATCCTTTAACATCTTAAGATAATCGCTTAGAAGCATTGTATGACTGACTTTTATTTCCTGCTCTTCTTCATCCTTCATCACTCTTGCTGTTACCATACTGCTATATGAAGTTTTTTCTGCATCCTCCATGTATTCATGTTCAGCTTCCGGCTTACGTTCATAAGATTTATCTGTATTGTTATGCATTCTATATGGTATAAGTTCATCCTCTGTCACCTTGTCTTCACTGGCAATTTCCCCTATAATATCAGCCACTTTTCCAGATACATAGAATATAAGTATGCCAGCTATTATGCATATTACAGATGCAGCTGTATTAAGCTTTACTACCGCATATGTTTTTAAAAACATGCTAAGGAATGCGTTTAATAAAATAACTGAGGCCACTGCTTTCATGACAAATACTGCCTTTTTACTGCTTTTATTACTTTTGTTATCCTCTGCTGTTTCTGGAAGCACATCTTTTATTATTTTCCCATTATTCAGGCTATTTTCATCTGTCTTGCAGGTGATATCTTTTGTTGTTCTTTCTTTTCCATAATCAACAGCTTCGATTTCACTTTTCATTCTGTTGATTTCCCCATTCCAGGTCTGTACAGCATCATGATACGTTTTACCAACATGCTTATTGTCATCATCCTCTATGTCTATCTGTGTATTATCATCTTTTTCAAAAAAGGACATGAGATTGCGTGGTGTATAATCTCTTACAAGAATTCTCTGATATATTTCATAAAAGCGGACAAGACTTGACTTTTCAACAGAATGATCGAATCTTTCCAGTATATATTCAAATAACGAACGCATATTATCATAGAAATCAGAATTACCAGCTATGGGAGAATACATGAAACTGTATTTTTTATTGGCTAGTGAAACATATATATGCTGCGGCTTTAGTATAACTCTGTCAAGATCCAGCATATATTCATCAACCACACGTACCATCTCACTTATGTTGTTAAACATTGTCTTAACCTCTTCCATTGTAACCTTCCCATATTCAAACAGCTTACTAAGCTGCTGTTTTGAAGAAATATCATAATATATACAATTTCTTCCATCAATTTCATTCATTGTGATTGCAAGAAAATGCTCTGGCATATTAAACATGAGCATCTTTACTTCATAGTCATCTTCACAGTTCCATTCCTTCTGTGCATCTATAACAGCATAGTTAATACTATTATCCCTTTCATATCTTACATTCACTTCTCTTTCCAATGTATCTTCCATAAATACTCTCCATTCTCTTTTAACGTAATGAGCCACTATTTATGCAGCATTATATTAGTCTTTCTTATAATCTGTTCTGAATGGTTTCTATATACCTCTCTGCTCATACTTATATTTCCAATATTGATTCCGAAAAAATCCAGTTTAAATGGCCATTCTGCAGTACATGTAATATGATTTATACCGTCTGCTGCATTTTCTTTTCCTGCATATGAACCTGGCTTAACACTTACTTTTTTTACAAATATTGTTTTGTCTTTTATATATTCCTCACTTTTTACAAGCAGAGCTTTCTGTTCATTACTTGTTATATTCCTGGAATATTCTATTGATAACTGGTTAAGAATATTTCGCATAACAACTTTATCATGCATATATCCGCTGACACTTATAAGTGCTACTATAATAAGCGTAAATACAGGTACAATCACCGCATTCTCAACTGTATGCATACCATCATCATTCCCTTCTATATACAAAACAACGTTAACATATATGCTGATAGTAAAAATGGTATATATGGTACGGCTGTTTTAATCTTCATTTTTTTAGCAGCTACCCATATACCACCTGAAACTGCCAGCATAATAAATGATATCAACACTGTAAAAACTGCTATATACACATCCGAGAGCAGACAGACATAACCAATAATTATCCCGTCTGCTTCGCCGATCAGCGGCGTAAACACCGACAAGAGTATAAATATTATTGCTATAATTATTGACAGTACTATCTGGCTGTACTGTATTATTTCACCACCTGCTTTATAATCACACACATACATAACCGGTATTACGGCTCCCATTAATATAAGCCACATAACAGGAACTGTACGGCTTCTTATATCTTTATATGAAAGTATAGCAAGACATATTATTAAATATATTATTTTAAACATGTAGCACCTCCTGTGACATCTCCTGTGACATCTCCTGTGATACCTCCTGTATTTATAGTCTATAGTCATCCACTGCATTTTTCACACAATTCCCTGTCTTTTATGTCCGATTTTTTCACTTTCTGGATATTGCGTCTTAGCTCTGTACACATACTGTTACTATGAAAACGTGTTCCATATTCTGTATAATACACACTGTTTGTCTTTGTATCTCCTGTTTCTTTATCTCCTGTTTCTTTATCTCCTGTTTCTTTATCATCTGTATTTTTTTTGCATACCTTACACTCATAATATTTTGAACCAGAGGTATTACGCATTTCTTCTATATCACATTTATCACATTTTTTTATATAACGCAGCAAATGTGTACACTTTGAATCTGTATGATATACCTCCCCACCTGCTGTTATGTATACATATTCCTCTGACATACCATCAGCTTTTTTATATCCATCCATGTCTTCACCAAGCCACGCATTAATCCTCTTCCTGTCAGCGATTTTTATACGTGTATTGCCAAATATATCAAAAGGATTTTTAATATAATATGAAACCTTTATATCTATAACTGAATTTCCCTGCAGTACTCTTGAACTTATAAATATAAAGCCAGCATCACCATTTTCAATGTTATTATTTTTTGCATAATCTTTACCAAGTTCTTTTATAAACATTCTCCTTATGGTCTCAACAACCATGCCTTTTTTTATCCCACCACCTGCACTGTCTATTGTAGAATCATCCGCAATTCCATCTTCTATAGCTTTCTGTCCGGCATACTCATTAAAATTTTCGTATATATATGCGTAACCTGCACTTTTCTTTAAAGTTATATATAATGCATCATTCACATGTGAGCGCACTGCCATAACCTGTATAAAATACATTACTGCCATAACTGCATATATAAATAGAGGTATAACAAGTGCTGCCTCCACTGTGGATGATGCTCTTAATGCATTAAAAGCAGCCATTTTAATATATGCCTCTTTATTGAGATAAACTACATTATTGACTTGAGCAGAGGATGTATTATGTTTATGTATTTCTGGCGTTATAAACATCATACCTGTTAATTTATAAGAATAAGTCTTATCTTTCTCCTTCCTTTAAATTTTCGTTTTTTCCTTTAAGTTTAATTCTAATGTTTCTTTTTGTACTTTATGATTGACACAGCGTAAAGTGCCGTATCCACATCATTTATTTTTAATATAAGTTTATCTGCACATAAAGAGGCAGCTGCTTATCCTGCATATTATCACTATATGTTTTAAAAAGCGGACTCATGTGGGTTTAGACCTTTTGACCATGGTATCTTAAATATATGAATACTCCAGTTTCTGGCTGTATGTCTGTCCATTTTTTACATATACAAACACAGCCGTGCCAGATGCTTCGTATATGTATTCCTTCATTCTAAAATCCTCATGTCCTAGTGCGATCATTACCAGTTCCATGGCTGACATAATACCTGCATTCCTCGCAGTTCTATCCTTTATAAGCAGTAGAATACGCATATAATCCATATAATCAAGGCTGTTATAACCAGCTGTACTGCCTGTTTCTTTCCCAGCTTTATTCTTATCCGAAAACAGACTTGTCTTTAAACCTGCGGCACCGCTGCTTATAACTGTGTTAATATCTGTTATCCAGTTGTCTGCATTTTTTACTGTGGCAATACTTTCACCAGCATACAGCTCTCTTAACTCCATAACTGATTCAGCATATGCCCATATAGACATAATAAAATACTGGGCTGCCTTGATGAGTACCATATTTCCCGTATATCCAAGAAGCTGTAGTGCTAATCCAAAACACTCATTCTTCTTCTGTACATCTGTTACAAGATATGAAAGATTAAGTCCCTCTCTTATCAGTACAAGCTTAAAAAGAACTTCATTCAGATTATCCTTATCTGACTGCCTTCCACACAGAATATATTCGATTTCATAATCAAGCAGCCTGCCAGCAGCACGGTCTTTCTTTTCAATATAACCAGTTTGTTGTCCGTTTTTTTCAATATAATCCGTATAACCTGCATATCTTGATATTATGTATTCACTGACAAGTGCCTGACGTATATCTATATTGGATATACCATCTCCTCCATAACTTCCTGATATACATGTATCTGCAAGGTCAGAATAATCCATGGACTTATCTGATATCTCACCATCAATCACCAGTCCTGCTGCTCCTTCCTTTAATATCTGATAGATTTTATTTAGTGAAGTTATGCTGGTGTTATAATCATCTGCTCTGAAAGTATATTGTTCATATTCCTGTACTATTGTTTTGATACTAAATCCGTTTATTTCTGATCCTATATCTTCGTATATTTTTTCTATCTTTGTGATATACTCCTGCTTTTCTACGTCAGGCTCTGATATTTTCATACATATATCCTGAACAGCCTGCATATTACCGACGATATTTTCTATGATTGAGTTGTCATTATCCACACTATCCCTGATATATCCCTCCGATAATACATCAGCATCACCATATTCTGTGTACAGTCTGTCTATATCCTCTGATAATTCCTGATACAGCTCATCACTTATATCACTCCTGTTAAATTTCAGCTTTTCATGACATTCCCTTATGCTTTGTTCTGACTTTGTTCTTAACTCTTCATAAGACGAAGCCTGATATAATATATCTTGTGAAATGTTATGTATTTCGTTTGATATTCTTTTGATTTTTCTGATATACTGCGATAGTATATTTACATCAGCTGCTTCACTCATATAATAAAGCTCATCCATATTCTTTTTACATTCAGCTACCATACTGGATATTTCATTTTCCTTTTCATCCATATCTGAACATGTATTTATAAGCAGGCTCATCACGCTGCTGCTCTCACCGGCTGCAGCCTGTGTTGAACATATAGCTTCTGTAACCCTTCTGACAGCATCTGATTCTTTTATGCGGTTATTGACAGCATTATAGTTTTTAACAACATCAGCATACCCACCACTTTTCATATATTTTATTATCTGCTCTTCAACACCATATCCGCCATTGTCAGTCATGTACTTATAACCAGTATATGATGCTTCTGTAAGGCTTAAATCCTTAGAATATGTTTTTATATTTTCTTTGATGTACTGGGGGATTTTTTCATTGATTATGTCCGATTTTTTCAATGCAAATATATCGAATTGTTCTAATAAATCATTACTATATGCTGCAAATACTGATTCATCAGACAAGCTGCATGACTGTTTTATTATCGTGTTATATCCTGACATTGCTGCACTATCCACACATGTTGTAACAAATGAAACAACAATCATAAACACCATTGCCGCCATAACTGTAATCTGTGCCCTTAATGATATTGTCCTTATATATGATATTGTCTTTATATGTGATATTGTTTTTATATGTGATATTGCTGCCGTATTTATCATATCTTGTTTGCCTGGCTTGACATTTTTGATAACAGCTTATTAACCAATGCTGTTATCTGACTTTTAAATATGATGACAAGACCTATAAGCACAACGATAATAAGTACTATTTCCACGACTCCCATGCCATCTTCATCCTGCCAGAAATTTTTTATATTTTCTTTTAATTTTCCGCATAATACTGCCATTTTGTTTTTCTTATTTTCTTTCACTGCTGTCTTTATAACATCTGTTTTCATAATAATCCTCCATTCTTGCGTGTGAAAAATCTTATTTTTCACACTATTCTTCCTTTCCTGTTTAATCTTCATATAACATGACAGAAGAAATCTCTGCTTTCTGCTATGTAAGATAAAAGTTCATAACTGCCGGAACCATAACTATAACCATAACTACCATAAGCAGCATAATCATTGGTATAAGCAGTCTTGTTGTAGCTTCTTCACCCTTCTGCCTTGCAATATTTTTTCTTTGTTCAAACGCATCATATGACTCCTGACAGAGTAATTCCCTTAGCCGGTTCGTTCCTCTTTTAAGATTAGTCTGAAGCAGCGATGCAAGCTTTAAGTATTCCCTTGTGTTACATCTGTATCCAAACTCCTCATAAGCTTCATATTCCGATATTCCGGATTTTATATTACAATCTGTTATATACATTTCTTCATATACTATCTTCACTCCACCACCAGCCTGCTTTTTCTTCATATAATCCTCAACCATCTTCTCCCATGCCTTCCTTATGGTCATACCGGCACCAAGAAGTAATGTAAGCTTGGCTATAAGCTCTGAATAATCGTATTTTAATTCCTTTATTCTTAGCTCCTGTTCTCTTTTTTTCTTCATTTTTCTTCTGTACAATATAAGTACCGCAACAGCTGCAGGCACAATAACATATGATAACCATGATATTTTTTCTTTTGTGTATCTGTAATATATATCCTTCTGCCCTATATTTGACGGCAGAGCTGCCTCCTTTTCGTCTATGTTTTTATTAACTGTATTATCTACGGCCTTCTGGATAGTATTCTGTGCTATTACCTTCTGTGATTCATCATCATATTCCCCGGCTGCCCGTACATTCAACTCTATAACACCATGTCTTTCATATTCCTCATATTGCATAACGTATGTAAGTGACACCTCTTTAACATCGCCTTCACAAAACATCTCATTATGCACCGTACCATCATAATCAATTACTGAATAATCTGAGGGATACATGCTTACACTTATAAGACCTTCTGCAAGCTTATCTGTCATACATATATCCTGTGTAATATAATCTGTTGAAGCATTATTCTTTAGCATAATTCTTAACAGCTCATCATAGGCTTCATCAAAGCATTGCTGT
>ERZ791927.1293-NODE-1293-length-19855-cov-2.540051_pt1 | contig 19855 bp, 8 predicted proteins | sample MGYA00510130_ERZ791927 | MGnify/ENA primary metagenome ERZ791927 (study PRJEB30046, sample SAMN00792055) | human gut metagenome | study: EMG produced TPA metagenomics assembly of the A metagenome-wide association study of gut microbiota in type 2...
GTCTGCAATCTTCTTGTTCAGCAGTACAGCGTCAATCAGACTTACGTTGCCATCCAGGTTGGTGTCGCCCAGCAGGACGTCAGAATCACCTGTAACAGCAGTTGTTGTTGTAGTTACCGGAGTATCAGAATCGGTAGTTGTTGTTGTAACAGCAGTGTCAGTAACAGTTACCTTAACCTCAACGGTGTTGCCGTCCGGATCTGTAACAGTGATCGTGGTTTCACCCTTTTCAACACCAGTTACAGTGCCGTCCTTATCAACAGTTGCGATAGTCGGATCGTTAGATACGAAGTTGCAGCCATCCTTGTTCGGCTTCAGAGCTGTGCTTTCGCCCTTTGCTACTTCAACATCAGACGGAGTTACAACCAGCTTTTCGCTATCGCTGTTGCTGTCCGGTGTTACATCCGGATACAGTTCAGCCATAGTACCCAGAGCCATCATGATGTCGCCTGCGTGCCAGAATCTGTGGAGTGTGAAGTAGTAGTCACCAACGTCAACCTTGCCGTTGCCATCAGTATCTTCACCCTCACCATTGTAGTACTTCTGAGCAGTCTGGTACATGGCGGAATCCTCATAGTTCGAACGGATGTCAACAAATGCAACACCGTCTTCGATCTTATCACCGTTCGGCATTGTACCTGTGTAACGGCTCTTGCTCAGAACCTGACCGTCACCATTTGCACGAACGCCATCCGGCAGAACCAGCTTGGTTTCCCACAGTCTGTACAGGTTGGTATTGTGGTCAGAAACGCCGAGACCGATATCGTCACGGAACTTGTTCCACTCTCTGTCAAGCAGCTGCTGGGCGAGGTACAGAGACTGCTTTGCCAGTTCAGAAGAATCTGTCTGAGCAGCAGCAGATTTGTTCTTGTAAGAAGTTGCAGCAGAAGCCAGATCAGAGCTGGAAACGCCCTTAGCCTTTGCATAGTAAATCAGAGTATTTGCCAGAGAAGATACGCAGCCCAGGTCACCGTCACCATAACCAACGATGGTGCAGTGCAGGTTGTTATTTTCCTGGTATGTGCCGTTCCAGGTTTCCGGCTGGCCGTCAGTATCCGGGCCTGCGGAACCGTGCCAGATCAGGCTGGACGGGATAGAGAAGCTTGTGCCGTCATCTGTTACACCCTGTGTCAGATCCGGTACAACGAAATCCTGTGTGGATTCATCATAGTGCTCATACTTTGCATTGATGGTCTTGGTTCCATTTGCAGTACCCAGGATGGTATTGTCCATGAACCAGCCTACCCAGCGATCCAGAATCTTTTCCAGAGCCTGTGTCAGTGTCAGACCAGTCTGTGCAATCTGAATATCCTGTGCGCCTTCTGTTGTCTTTACAACATAGTAAAGTTCAGCCAGACGCTGTACAGCCCATACCTGGTTACCAATCCAGTGGTTGGAACCCGGGTCAGCGTATACCGGATGCTCAACATAAGCCATATCATAGAATGTGCTCAGCCCCAGATCGCTGTAGCCTTCATAACGTCCCTTGTAAGAGTTGGTGCATCCGCCGGCGATCGGGCCGTCAGCAGACATCAGCCACAGATACAGTTCCATCTGTCTTTCCAGAGATGTCTTGAAGTCTTCTACTGCGCCCTGGCTCTTCATTTCGCCGCTCAGATCGCTGTCATATGCCAGTGCATATGCTGCCAGCGGGTTCTGGTAGAATTCGTGCATGTGAGATGCACCGATCTGCCATGCCCAGGTGCCGTCGATTGCGCCGCCCCAAGAAGTGTACCAGTTCATCAGATAGTGCTTACCAGTATTTGCATCGCCGTAGTCAGAATACCGTGCATTCTGACCAGACGGGATAGTGTTGCCGACACCAATCTTCTTGTAGTACTTATCGTACATATTGTTACGGGTTTCATCACCCATTTTTGCTGCCAGCGTTGTCAGAGACTGCTTGCCGCCCCACTTGGAGTCAACCATGTTCGCATCGTTTTCGCCGACGCCCCATCTGTTAGCTGCATATACAGCCTGGATTGCACGGTCTTCTGCGTCCGGTGCGTTGGTGTAAGACCACTGTTCAGCCGGATTGTCTTCGGTATTGAAGAAGCCCTTCATACCATTAGAGCCATTCAGACCATAACCCTTGTTGTGCAAGTCAACGCAGGCATGCGGGATAGTTTCCCAGCAGGATTCCTGCTCACCACGCTGGAAGGTGTTGATCAGAGTGAAAGAACCGCTTACGTTCTTCTGCTTACCAGTGCTGCCGTTCTTGCTGCCAAATCCATACCAGTCATCTACGTCAGCCAGCCAGTGCATCAGGTACAGGCCCTCGTCAGAACCGTATGCATTGCAGAAATAGGAGTGAATCGGGTTAGAAGCCTTGAAGTCGCCCTGCATGCCGGTCGGATAATTTTCAATCTGCTCCCACTCACTGCTGTAAGTTGCAGACAGGCTGCTGCCCTTCTGCATGAACTGTGCCTGTACATCCGGGATCATGGTAGATTCCATGGTCTTCCATGCCTTTGCAGTATCGCCTACAGAGTCGGTAGAAGCGTCCTTAGTTGCGCCCTTTACTTCGATTTCGCCCTTGTTTGCCTTGTTTACGATGTTATCGCGCATTGCTGCAGCCCATACCAGGTAAGACAGTGCTTCAGAAGTGGTTTCGTGGCCGTAGTCCGGAGCCTCGACGCACAGATCTTCAACAGCGTGATACGGAACGCCCAGGCCACCGCTAACGGTAGATGTGCTGCTCATGTAGCCGTTAGTCACACCGTTGGTGATAACGTCATCATACAGTGACATAAACCGCTGTGCATAGGTTGCGTCGCCGTATGCTTCTTCCTTTGTTCTGGTTCCGGCAGCTGAAGCGGCAGTCGGCAGAATTGCTGAGCATGTCATTGCAGCTGCAAGAATCGCAGCCAGAATGGTTTTGCTTTTCTTGAATTGCATTTAAGAAATTCCCCTCTCATGAAAAGTAAGTAAGAATAGATGAATGAACCGCACCGCTTATCCTTTCTTAAGTATTCTCAGAAATAAAAGCAGTATACACGCCAGTCCGGCGCAGCGGCAAAAATGTTTCGGTACTCTGCATTTTCACAAAATGCACATACTGAGTCCTACTTTTATAACTTGAATTATACACCCCTTCCGAAAAAATGTCAACCATTTTCACAATTTTAGCCTGTGAAATTCGTCTTTTTTGTAGCAATGTACAGATTCACGCTTTCCGTTTTGTGCACTATGACCTATACTTTTGCGCCGAAGTCCATATTTTCAGACGCTTTTTTCGTTTTCTCACAATCACCAGCATTTTTTCACACTCCTTTCACAGAAGTATGGCATACTCAATTGCAGCAGTTTTTGCAATACTTGCCATGTTTTACGACGGAACATAGGTTTGTTTTATCCATTTTTGCTATATTTCATAATATGGTTACATTTCGCACATGACAAAGACATGATATTCTGCGATAATATAAAGTAACTGCCGAATGCCGGGACAAGCACCGGCGGAAAGGAGCACGCGATGGTTGAAATCCAAAATCTAACCAAATATTATGGAAACAAGGCAGCCTTAAAAGGTGTCAGCTTTACCATAAACGAAAATGAAGTCTTAGGATTTCTGGGACCGAACGGTGCCGGGAAATCCACAACACTGAACATTGTTGCGGGGGTAATCCCCTCCACCGGCGGTACCGTTAAAATTCAGGGCTACGATATTGCGCAGCAGCCGGTCAAGGCAAAGCGCTGCATCGGCTTTTTGCCGGAAATCCCCCCGGTATATCCGGACATGAAGGTAAAGGAGTACCTGCATTTCGTTGCCGGACTCAAAGGCATTCCTGGTGCGAAACGCAGCGTGGAAGTAAACCGGGTCATGGAGCTTTTGAAAATCACAGATATGCAAAAGCGACTGATCCGCAACCTGTCCAAGGGCTATAAGCAGCGTGTGGGATTTGCCCAGGCGCTTCTGGGAGATCCGCCGGTGCTGATTCTGGACGAGCCGACAGTTGGTCTCGACCCCACACAGCTTATGGAAGTCCGGAACCTGATTCTGGATCTCAAGCACAATCATGCGATTATCCTGAGTTCTCACATTCTGGGCGAAATCAGCGCTGTCTGCGACCGGATTGTTGTCATCAACCACGGCGAGATTAAGGCCGATGACACCATTGATAATCTGGAGGAGAGCATGGAAAGTGGCACCGTCCTTCGTCTCAAGGTGCAGGGCAGCTCGCGGGAAGTGCCCCGCGTAGCAAGAGCCGTAGAGGGTGTCCGCAAAATCGGCAACATCCAGTTTGTCAAAACCGGTATCTATACATATGATGTGGAACTGGAGGACGAAAGCGCCCGGAACGCACTCTTGTCCGCACTGCTTCAGCATCAGCTGGAAGTGCTGGAAGTAACCACCGAAAAGAAGAATCTGGAACAGGTATTTGTCAACCTGGTCAACCAGCCGGCAAAGCGCGCCGGGCTGAAGGATTTGCTGGCCGAAATGGAAGCCGAAGATTCCGAGGCCGAAACAGCAGCAAAAACAGACGATGCTGCCAAGCCGGAATCCGATGCACAAAACCAAGAGGAGGAATAATGCCGCATGTTTGCACTATATAAAAAGGAGTTACAGAGTTACTTTCTGTCCCCAATCGCCTATTTTGTCATTGCATTTTTCATGGCAACATTTTCTCTTACATTTATAATGGATATTTCCAACGTATCCTCTGCAACTTATGAATTTTCATTCTCTTCCATCTTTTATGTCAATCTGTTCTACTTTATCTTCCTGCTGCCGTTGCTGACCATGCGCGCCTTTTCGGAAGAGCGAAAGAACGGAACCGAAACGCTTTTGCTGTCCAGTCCGTTGAATGTAACGCAGATTGTCATGGCAAAGTTTCTTGCCACAGCAACCATTCTGCTGATTATGCTGGCCGTTTCTCTGTTTTACCCGATTGTTGCTACCATCTATGGCCGCGTCATCTGGTCCAGTCTGATCTGCACGTATATCGGATTCTTCCTGTTTGGTCTGGTCTGCATTGCGCTGGGTATCTTTATTTCTTCCCTTACAGAAATGCCGATTCTGGCAATTCTGATCAGTGAACTGGCGATGCTGCTTCTGCTGCTGATGGATAACATGAGTCAGACCGCATACCTTTCTTCCATTCCGATTCTTTCCGATGTTCTGAACTGGTTTTCCAATCAGACAAAATTCTACATCTTTTCACAGGGCCTCCTGCGAATCTCGGATTTGCTGGGCTATCTCACGGAAATTCTCGTATTCCTGACATGGACGATTATTTCCATCGAAAAAAGACGCTGGAGCAGGGGGTAACATACTATGAGTCAAAAAGAACATCGTTTCCGCAATTGGAAAAACACCAAATTTTCCAGTGTAGCATGGATTATGGCCATACTGGTGCTGGTAATTGCCGTGGTAATCAATATGATTATCGCACGCCTGGATTTCAGCTGGGACATTTCACCGAACAAGCAGTACAGCCTTTCTTCCACAACAGAATCCTATCTGGACGAACTGGATCAGAAGGGCGTAACCGTAGACTTCTATCTGCTGGCGAAAATGGACGATCTGGAAAAGGATACGAAGTCTCTCTCTCTCTATCGTGCCGTGCTGGCCTACAACGCCCATGATTGCATCAATCTAATCTCCTTCGATCCGAACAAGGATGATGCCACCATGGAGAAGATCAACTCCGACAACGCCTATACCCTCTCTACTGGCGACATGGTCTTTGTATGCGGCGATAACAAGAAGCGCCTTCCAGGCTCTTCCATGTATCGCACCACAACAGATTCTGACGGCAACGTCACAGATGAAAGCTTCGAGGGCGAAAACCTGATTACCGGAACTATCAAGGGCGTGGCGGAAGGCTATACCCCTACCGTATACTTCCTGACCGGGCACGGCGAGAAGAATCTGGATCAGTACTCCACCTTTACTACCAATCTGATCAACTATAACTACGAGGCAAAGACACTCAATCTGTCTGAACTGGATGCTGTACCGGATGATACTGCGCTTGTACTGGTTGCTGGCCCTACTGCGGACATTACAGACAGTGAACGGGCTAAGCTGGAAACTTATCTGGAAAACGGCGGAAATATCACTTTGATGATGTCCCCGAACGAAGGAAAGTTCGCGTATACCAATCTGGAAGAGATCATGGATAACTACGGTTTCACCATGGACTATGACCGGGTTTACGAGACCAACTCCGACTATCACATTTCCGGTGATGACAAGACCATTCAGTGCCAGCTGAACGAACTGGACGATAACAGCGATGCAGCAGACCTCACCTCTTCCCTGATCAACCAGGGACTGATTCCCTTTATGACTGAGTCCCGGAGCTTTACCTACTATGACAATGCGGGTGCTTATACCATTGCGCCGCTGATCACCTCCTATGACAGTGCTGTTGGTGAGCCTTACGGCGGTGTCAGTGATGACCCGTCCGAAAAAACTGGTGCTATGACTCTGGCTGCACACTCCACCAACAATTCCTGGAATTCGAAGATGGTGGTATTCGGCAGCGCCGACTTTATTGATGATGAGCACGTTACCAGTGAAACGGTAATCATTCCGGTATACCTGCTGCTGAGTACGATCAGCTGGATGTATGACAGCGATCTGGATATGCAGATTCCTACAAAGACTGCGACAACAGATTACATCTCCCTGCAAACCGAAAGCTTTGCCCGTTCTCTCATTGTGGTTCTCACCATTATTCCGGTGATAATCATGGTAGTGGGCATTGTAATCTGGATTAAACGCCGCAATTCCTAAGTACCAGGAGGCATACGTTATGAAACGACAACTGATTCTGGGATTGATTCTGGTTCTCCTGGCCGGCGCCGCTTTTGGGACCTATTTCTTCGTAGATCACTATCAGGCACAGAAGGAAGCCGCAGAGATAGAAAAGGCCAAGGCATTGCAGCTAAGCGATCTGAATTCGGATGATATCCAGACCATCACGATCCATACAGCAGATATGGATTACACCCTGGAAAAAGGAAGTTCCTCCAACCAGTGGAATGTGGCAGAAGGAAGCTCTGACATGAATGTCAACAATTCCTATCTTTCCACCATATGTACATACGGCTCTGCGCTGACTGCCAGCGAAGATCTGGGAACTGTCAGTGATGCAGACAAGGAAAAATACGGCCTTACAGATCCGATTATCATTTCTCTTGCAACAGATACAGACAAAGTTACACTGTCTATCGGCAAACAAACAGCAACAAAAGAATACTACTACGTTATGCGAAGCGGAGATGACCATGCTTATCTGGTTCCTTCCAGTACAGCACAGTATCTGGCCGCTAATGAAACCACGCTCCGCTATCGTTACATTGTAGCCGATACTTCGTCACCGTTCACTGTTCTTTCTTTGCAGCGGGACGGCACCGATGTGTACACCATGGAAAATCAGGACAACACCTGGAAAATGACTGTTCCCTATAATCTGCCGATTGCGCTGGATAATTCCAAGCTTTCTTCTCTGACTATTTCGCTTCAGGAATTGCAGATTGAAGAGTTCGCGGCCAAAGATGTGACTGAAAAGGACTATGCCGCATACGGCGTAGATCACCCGGCTTATCAGCTGAAGCTGGAACAGGAAAACGGAGACACCACCACACTCCTCTTCGCAGAATATGATCCGCTGGTGTCCAGCTACGTCAACTGTCTCCATGTGGAATCCAATGAGATTTTCACATTTGATTCCTCCAGCCTCTCTTTCTTACAGGCAAATGCTTCTGATTATCTGATGAAATCGCTGTACAGTCCCACAATGGATACTGTTTCGACGCTGAGTATTCAGTATAAGGGGTCTTATAACGATCAGACACTGGATTTCCAGACGACATTTACCATGGATTCCTCTACTGGTACCTATAGCTGTGACAACACTGACTTTTCTAATGCAGGCACAGAAACTGTCAATGCATTCCAGAAGCTGTATACACAGGCAACTGGTCTTTCTTATGAAGAGATTCAGCCGGATGCCGCTGTACCGACAGAGAGCGGATCTCCTGCCCTTACCATGACGTACACTTTAAAGGATGGCACAGTACATACGGTGCAGCTGTATGCAAACGATGACAAAACCTACTGGGCGTACATCGATAATCAATTCAGCTATGCACTGGTTCGCCAGCGTGCCCTCAGCGGAAACGGCAAGATGCTGGAATGCTATACCGAATTTATGAAAGCATTTCAGGAAGCCGCCAGCTGACGAAAAAATTAGTTTCAGATCAGAGACCGGAATAAAGCTCCGGTCTCTTTTTTTGAAACTGTGTAAGATCATGCCGAACACTTTTCCCGAAAAAGCAATTGAATATACGGATATGTCCGACAAAAGGCCACAAAGTCACAGGAATTTCGACAAAAATCCGGAATCCACGCCCGGATTTTTCCCCAATATCCTGCAAAAACATTGACAAATCCGGAGAAACATATTATAATGTTAAGTAGGTGTCTATTCAAATAATACCAACTCTGTACATTTTCACTGAATGTCCTGCGCATATCTGACGCAGGAATTCTATGTGCTTTCTTTTTTCAGGTGGATATTATACTGCAGGCAGCAAGGGGAACATTTTGTTGACTGCTTTGATCAGATGCTGTTTTATCTTTGCATATACGGCTTGCAAAAATGCTGCTTCTGATAGCAGATACAATGCACCGGAAAGCTTTTCACACACAAAAACAACAGTTTCAGGATTGGCTTTATGCAGGGAATCAACCGGGGTTTGTATCCAGCCGGAATTTTTGAAGAGGTGTAACAATGAGGATTCACGAAAAAAGATGGCAGAAAAATTCAAGATTTGGGATTCAAGTCACAATCGGCGTTGTATGCGGACTAATTGTCCTGATCTTTTTAATCGTGCTGCTGACGCAAACAGGAAAACCGAAAATTCGGAAAACAACCGGCTCCGCTGCTTTTAATGTGCAGGTTGCCACTGCCAACCAAATTGCAGGAACCGAAGCACCTACAGAAGCGCCTACAGAAGCCGGACAAATTTCCATTACCGGCGCTCCTGCTGCTGCCGCTGACTTGGTAGAACTGACGGGCGCAAATCTGACCAGCCAGCATGCAGTTTTGCTGGACGTGGATCAGAATACCATTCTGGCGCAGCGCGATCCGGAGGGAAAAATCTATCCGGCTTCTATGACAAAGGTTATGACACTGCTGGTGGCAGTTGAAAATATTGATGATCTCAATGACACATTTACCATGACCAACTCCATCATTGATCCGCTGATTGCCGCAGAGGCTTCCCGCGCAGGCTTTGAGGATGGAGAAACAGTTACCATCACAGATCTGCTCTATGGCATTGTGCTGCCTTCCGGCGCAGATGCTACAACCGCAATTGCACAATATGTCAGCGGCACAGAAGATGCCTATGTGGAACTGATGAACCAGAAGGCGCAGGAACTGGGACTGGAACACACCCACTTTGTCAACACAAGCGGTCTGCACGATGAGAATCACTACAGCACTGCGCTGGATATTGCAAAGCTGATGGAATATGCTATGCAGAATGATACCTGCCGGGAAATTCTGAGCACACAGAATTATACCACATCGAAAACTTCTCAGCATCCAGACGGCATCCCTCTGGAAAGCACCATGTTCAGCCGGATGTATGGCACCGAAGTAGACGGCGTTACCATCCTTGCCGGAAAAACCGGATACACGGATGAAGCCGGAAACTGTCTGGTAAGCTATGCAAAGGATGACGAAGGAAAAACCTTTGTTGCTGTGACCGCAAAGGGCACAACCTATAAGCGTGCGATTTATGACACCTTTGCACTGTACGGCATCATTCATGATGGTTACCCCATGCCCACAGACCTGGATGCTGTGGTAACAGATGCAAACGGAAATGCAGTTGAAGCAGATTCTGAAACCACTACCACAACTGCCTCCATAAGCTAATCGAACAGTCCATTAATCCCTCTGGCAATAGAAATTTAAGAGGAAAGGAGGCGGATATGCCATGCCGAGCCGAAAGCGACGACATCTTAGTCCTGCCGGATTTCTCCTTGCCCTTGCACTCCTGATTGCCGCAATTTTTGCAGCAGACGGAATTGCACGCATGTTTCTCCAGACAAACGAAGAAAACATTGTCGGAATCGGCGGCTTTTCTACAGCTGACTCTTCCGCCGCCTCTGCCGACAACAATACCACAGACGGCAATGCTACACAAGCACCTGCCTCCGATGAAACTGTATTGCAGTTGACTGCGGATCAGATGAAAAACGGCCCCCTTATTCTGGCGGATACAGCACATCCCTATCAGGGATCCCAGAGTTTTTCAGATTTTTCTGCCATTACTGATGAAAATGTAAAGGTACGCAGCAGTACCTTGCCAATTCAACAGGAAGCCCAGCAGGATCTCTGTTCGCTCTTTGATGCATATGCCGCCGCAAATGGATGGGCAAATCTGCAAATTTACAGTACCACTGATACCACGCTGGATGCCTCCTCCATTTATACCAATGTGCTTCCCGACCGGAACACCGGCTACGGCTTCGACATTGGTTTGACCACCAGTACTGGCGAGGTAGTTCCATACATCAAAAAGCACAATGAATGGATGGTCACCAATGCATGGCAGTACGGATTTGTGGTTCGCTATCCCAGCGATAAGACAGAAACTACAGGAATTGCCTATGCACCGCATCACTTCCGCTATGTCGGAAAGCTGCATGCTGCTATCATGCATGACAATGGCTTCTGCCTGGAAGAATATATTTCCTACCTGAAAAATTATACTCTGGATTCCGGCGGCCTTTCTTACACACTGGACAGTGGTTCCTACACGATCTACTATGTTCCGGCTGATGCCAACGGAACGACAACTGTAACGCTTCCGAAGGATGCCGTTTACACCGTGTCCGGAGACAATCAGGGCGGTTATATTCTGACGGTTACGAATACCGCGGGCAACACTGTTGCTTCCGCTTCGGAAGACACCGCTGCACAAACCACAGAGTCGCTTCCCACAGAAACGGCCGGTTATCTGTACCAATAAAAATCCATTAAAAAATCCCTGTGAATTTCAAGCTTCACAGGGATTTTTCTTTTGTTGCCTTTTATGCAGTGACCAGGCTTAGTCTACAATTTCAATGATTTCTTCCCATGTCACGCTTTTTCCGGCGGACTGGTACGAGTAGTATGTCAAAACATACAGTGCATCCTGAATAGTAATGTCTCCGTCTCCGTCAATATCCAGCCGAATCATCAGCCAGCGGTTGATAAACATATCTTCCGGATAGAACATATAAGCACCGTTTCCGGCAGCATGTTCTGCGTAGTATACCAGTACTGCATAGGCATCCTGGATATCCACTGCGCCGTCCAGATTAGCATCTCCCACCATCTGGGGAATGAAAACCGTCGTAGTCGTTCCGCTGGGCTGTGTTGCTCTGGTGACAGTTGTAATCGTTCGTTTTCTGGTCGTAGTGGTTGGTTTGGTTAAGCTGGTAGTAGTTGTTGTTGTGGTGGTAGATTCCGTTGTGGTAGTTGTAGAAGTGCTGGTAGTAGTTGTTGTGGTGGTCATAGTGGTGGTTGTTGTCATCACAGTAGTCATACTTGTACTTGTAGTAACTGTCACACTAACCGTCGGGAGCGTGGTTATGGATGACGTTGTTACCGGTGTAGTTGTAGTCTGTGTTTCAGAAGCAGTGGTCTGCGTTGTTGTGGAAACTGATGCAATAGACGGCCGCGTCACACGGGTAACAATTGTTGTTGTGGTGGTGGTAGTCTGTCCTGAGATGATCGGCCGTGTAGGTCTGGTAGGGATAGTAGAAGTCACTGTAGTCGTTGAAGTAGATGTTTGAATACTAGGCCGTGTGTGACGTGTCTGGAGGGTTGTCGTTGTTGTTCCGGTAGAGGAAGCCGATGTTGTGGTAATCGGCATACTCTCTGTTGCGGTAGTGGAAGTAACAGACCGTGTTGTGCTCTGCGTAACAGAAACTGTGGTAACCAGCAACGTAGTTGTCGTTGTAGTATCTGTTGTCACAGGTTTGGTCACAGCTGTAGTAGCAGGGGTCGTAATCGTTTCTGTACTGCTGGAAGATGTAGTTGTAACTGTACTGGTTACTGTCAGACGCTCTGAGGTAGTCGTGACAGGCTGTTCGGTTTCCGTTGTGGTCGTAGTTGTAGTTGTGGTTGTAATTGTAGTAACAGGGGTAGTTGTGGTAGTTGCAATCGGTTTTGCATACAACACACGAGTCCCGGAAACAGCTTCATAGTTCTGCGCATCTGAAGGAATGTAGTCCCAGGAAAGCGTCTGCTCCCCTTCTGTCAGTCGGGACGGCATTCCTGCACTCCATGACACGGAACCAGGTGTACTGTTCTCTGTCAAGGTGATTTCCGGCACAGCATCCCCGGCTGTATAATCTCCTTCCGGAGAAAGGACAACCGCAACTATAGGAGAAGCCTTCAAAATGGAGAACGGAACCAGAACAGATCCTGTCCACTTCTTCCCATTCTCTGCCTGAATGATGGCAGCCGCAGTTCCGGCATTACAGTTGTTTTCATAGGTAATGGTGTAGTCTTCTCCCGGACTCAGCAGCACACCATCCAGTACCACCTGAAATTCTGGTGTCTGTAGATCCCCATTATAAATCAATGTTGTTTCATCCACACGGCTGATCACTGCGGCACCAATGGGAATCTCCGAAAGCACCAGCGTAGTTTGCAAAAGAACCCCGGCATTTCCGGTCTGATAGGTATAGGAAACCGTCTCTTGCGGATGCAGAATTTCCACTTCTTTTCCGGTACGGACAGCATTGCTCCAGTCACCGGTTCGCTCCGGATTAAAATGCATCCAGTCTGCGGTAGAAAACGTCAGCGTCTGCGTCTCAGAAAGCACGGGCGTAATTTCTGCCGTGCAGTTGCTCAGATCACAGGTTGTCACATTTGCCAACGGCGAGGCCAGAAGAGACAGGAGCGGGTTCTCTCCAGCAGAAAGCGAAGTGAGATCCATTTGCAGGGACAAATCCAGGAAGGAAAGCTGATTGTCTGCGCAATTGAGCGTTTTCAAGGCCAGCAGCTTTTCCAGACTCAGATGTTGCAATGCATTGCCATGGCAGTCCAGATCGGTCAGAGCTGCGCTGTCCGCAGAAAAGGATTTCAGTTGATTCTGACTGCAATCCACCTGCTCCAAAACAGAAAAACCGCTGAAATCCAGATCCGTCAGCTGATTTTCTGCGCAGTGCAGAATCCGTAGCTTCTCCGGATTTTGCAAAGAAAGCGTTGTAATGCTGCATTGTGCGCAATTCAGCGTTTCCAGAAGCGCACTTTCCGGAACTGTCAGCGATTGCAGCGCTGTATTTCCGTGACAATCCAGAGATAGCAGCGCCGGAAATGCAGAAAGCTGCAATTCTGTCAGCGCATTTTCAGCGCAGTTCAGGCTTGTGAGCGTTTCTGCTGCGTGTCCCAATGACAAGGTTGTCAGCTGATTCTTGCTGCAATCCAGTTCTGTCAGCTGCTCTGACAAATTCTCCGGCAGGCTGGTTAATGCATTATTCGAACAATTCAAAACTGACAAGTTCAAAAGGTACTCCAGTCCTGTCAGATCTGCAATTCCATGTCCGGAGATGTCCCACGTGGTTACTGCTTCAGATTCGGAAGCTTCCAGCAGGCCATTGTCATTTCGATCCAGTTCCTGCCGCACCAGCTGCCGGAGTGCTTCATCTGGAAAATGGGCTGCATCAATAGGAATTGAGGTTTCTTCAGCCAAGACCGGAATCAACTGAAAGTCTGCGGTTTTGGTCGAATTGGCAGCATCTAGCTGATAAGTATAAGTCACTGTAGAAAGATCCGGCTGTACTGTGAGTGTCATTCCGTCACACGCAGCATTCTTCCAGCTGTTCGCCATAACCCGGTCTATCTCCCATTCCGAAGGCATCTGTGTCAGATCGTATGTGAGAATTGCCTTTACTTCAATGGTACGGCTGTTTCCGCTTGCATTCACTTCCTGTAAATCCAAAAGCCCGGTTACATCCAGCGATACAAGGTGGTTTCCCTGGCAGTTTAATTTCAGCAGCTGCTGACAAGAGGAAACATCCAGCTGCGCTAAGGCGTTGTCCTGGCATTCCAGATATTGCAGTGCCGTAAGCCCTTCTAGAGATAGTGATTCCAGCGCGTTGTCATAGCAATAAAAGTAAACCAGCGCCGACTGCTCCGGAAGAGAAAGATCGGTCAGGAGATTGGCTTCACAGGAAAGATAGGCCAGATTCGTCAAGGTGCTGACATCCAGAGATTCCAGGGCGTTATAAGAGCAATACAGGCGCTTTAAATTGGATAGCTGCTCTACATGGAGTGCTGTCAGGTTATTTCCGGCGCAGTTGAGTTCTTCCAACGCAGAAAGATTGGCAATTGTGATCTCCGTCAATGCATTGTTAGAACAATTCAACTTTTTCAGCGAGGTTAAATATTCCACGCCAGTTAAATCCGCAATATCCAGGCCGGATATTTCCACATCATCCGCCCGGCTTAATTCTTTGACGGAAAAATAGCCGTCCCGGTTGCTGTCAAATTTGCTCTTCAAGTAATTGCGAAAGGCATCATCAGGAAAATGCGCCGCATCAATGGAAATCTGTGTCTCAACAGATGCTTCCGGCACAATGGTAAATAAGATCCCCGTCTCTGCGTTTCTGGCAATCAGATCATAAATGTAGGTGACTGGCTGAGTGATATCTGTCACATAGAGTGCTTTTCCATCGGTCACAGCATTGGTCCAGCTGTCCGACTCTACATGGGAAACATCGAATTCCCCCGGCAGATCTGCAAAGGAAATCCGATTCACAAAATCCGCTGGGATGCTGCTGCTGTTTTTGGAGCCATAGCAGGTCAGTTCCGTCAGGGAAGTAGCAACCTGTACAGAGGTCAGCTGATTGCTGGCGCAGCGAATCACCTGCAATTGTGTCTGATTTCTCAAGTTCAGCGATTTCAGCTGATTGAAGGAGCAATTGACAGATTCCAGCATCGGATTTTGTGTCAGATCCAGCTGCGAAATTCCCACAGAAGCGCAGTTGAGAATCCGAAGATTTGGCGTTTGCGACAAATCCAGTGCATCCAGATGATTCTGATTGCTGCAATCCAGCTCAGTAAGCCCGGAAAGACCAGTCAAGTCCAGTTCCTGCAACTGGTTGTACATACACGTGAGCACGGTAAGATTCGGGAATGCAGAAGGTTCCAGCTGTGTCAGCCGATTATTGCCGCAGCGCAGCACAGAGAGTGCCGGAAGTGCTTCCAGCGTCATAGTTCTGATGCTGTTATCACTGCAATCCAGCGTATGCAGCCGGGAGAGGCCAGAAATTGTCAGCTCCTTCAGCTTATTGCCGGAACAATTCAAGCTTTGCAGTGCTGTCAAATAAGAGATTCCTGTCAAATCCCAGATATTCCGATTGGACACATCCAGTTCCGTTACCTGTTGTATCTCCTTTTGTGACAGCATGCCATTCTGGTCGGTGTCCAGGGCTTCCACTGCACTGCGGAAGGCACTATCCGGAAAGTGTGTCTCGTCAATTGCAATTTCTACTTCCACCGGATACAATGTAAATGTAACAGTCTGGCTTCTGGCGGTGTCTATATAATAGGAATAGGACACCGGCTTCTGCAAATCCGAAATGGTAAGCACACCATTGGCAACACTTGCATTTTGCCAGCTATCTGCCGCTACGCAGTCCAGATCAAAATCTGTTCCCAGTTCCTGCAATGAAATACATCCGTCTGCGCCTACTGAAAGAGACACTGCGTTCCCATCCGCAGTCAAATCCGCAACAGGGATGCTCCCCAGATTCAGGGCTGTCAGACGGTTTCCGCTGCAATTTAACGTTTGCAGGACAGGAAGTGCTGTGACATCCAGCGATGTTAAGAGATTGGATGCACAATTGAGCACTGTGAGTGACGGCAGCACGGACAAATCCAGTGTTTTCAGCTGGTTTCCAGAACAATTCAGCGTAGTGAGCGCCGGCAGTACAGAAAGATCCAATGTCTGCAATTGGTTCTGGCTGCAATCCAGTTCCTTCAAATTGGAAAAGAGAGAAAGTCCTGTATAATCTGATACGCCGGTTCCGGAAAGAGAAAGCATTGTCACAGCATCCAGTTCTTCCTGAGAGAAGAACCCATTCTGGTCTTTGTCATAGGCGCTTCCGGACAGGACTTCACGCAGCGCAGCGTCTGGAAAATGATTGGCATCAATCTTAACCAGATACGCCGGATCCTGCTGAGGATGCAGTGTAAATACCGCCGTTGCAGAAGTGTCGGCCGTGTTGATCTGATAGGTATATGTCACCGGAGCAGTGATATCCAGGATATAGAGCCGCGTTTCTCCTTCTGATGCAAGAAGGGTACCGTTGGTAAAAAACGGCGTATCTGAGCTGGCATCTGCGGGAGCCACACGCGAAACATCAAATCCCGGCAGCGCAGATAAATCCGCATAATAAAGCGTATCATCACTGCCGGAAACGGGAATTGCTGAAATCTCCGCTGCATTATTTTCACAGGTACAGGAGGTCAGCTGGGATAAACTTGTAATATCCAGGCTGGTCAGATGGTTGCCGCTGCAATCCAGTGTGGTTAAATTCGGCACTTTGGAGAAATCCAGTTCTGACAGCTGATTCTCACTGCAATTGAGAATTTGCAGCATGTTACCAGACAGCTGCAACTCTGTAAGCTGGTTGTTGCTGCAATCCACAGAAAGCGGAGTGGTTGTCTCCGGCAACGTCAAGGATGCAATCTGATTTCCCGTACAGTTCAAAATCCCCAGCATTTTGTTCTGAGAAAGATCCAGTTCCTTTAAATTTGTACCGATACAGTTTAGGAGCATCAGATTGGAAAAGCAAGAGATTCCTGTCAAGTCCTCTAGTTCCGCATATTCTGCCCCTGTCAGAGAAATGGAATTGGTTTGCTGAATTTCTGCCGAAGACAGGAAGCCGTCTTTCGGCGATGTGTCAATTTGATTGGAAACATAATCGCGAAAAACGGCATCGGGGAAATGCTTTGCTGTAATCGCTATAGGCGTTTCTTCCTGTTCCGCTGCCTCCGCAGGCATAATTCCAATATTCCATCCCAGCAGAAGCGCCAGCAGCGCACTGCCAATTTTCTGCATCCTTCTTAGCTGCAGGTTCATATCCATTCTCCTCTCAAAAGAAACCACGCTCTTCTGACATTTTCTCATGCAATTTATGAGAATGCTCTCAAAAAAGTTACTCGAAATTTGTATAATTTGATCAATCTATTTGTCTGTAAAAAATGGTTTTTGGTCAATTTGATTATACCACTTTTTGAGAAAAATGTCAAACGGATTCATGCGAATATTCGTAAACTTTTGCGCAATTAGATTACATTTTCCCAAAATAAAAAGAATCTGTGATATCGTCAGTTTTTACAAAAAGGCACTTGACAAGATGAAAAAAATAGATTATAATGATAGAAATTAGTGTGTATTCCTGTTGTAACATCATTTCGCATTTTGACGACACCTGACATAGAAAGGAACGTTCGTTTTGACGTTTCTGTGTGGTTGTACACAGCAGGAGTATGCCCTGACATTAAAATTTGTGCGGTATTTCACGTTTGCATTCGAAAGGAGAGGCAAACCGGCACGTATTCCCGTAAGCCCCATTGACTGGCAAAAAGACTCCAGTACTGTACTTTGCCGGAAAGAGGTGTGCAGTTTTTTTCTGGGAAATGTGCTAAAATACCGCCTGTCCTATGTTCAAATGTGTCATTACACAGAAAGGAGCTTTTTTCATGAAATCCAACTGGAAAAAGACAGTAGCGGGAATCGTTGCAATTGCAACATTGATTCCTGCATGCTTTAGCAGTGTTTACGCTGCATCCCCCTCAGATACAACGGACGGTACATCCATTGTGATGGATGCGCCAACCTATGAAGAGCCAATGCCGGAAGACGAAGTAGCAGCGCAGATTGCATCTGATCTGGAAAGCACTGCGCCTTCCATCGATCTGCCGGTGGCAGGCACGGAAGAAACCGTAGTCGGCGAGGAAGACATCTATACATCCGATGACGGCTTGTTCCAATACAAATTGGTTGGCGAAAAGGTACATATTGTTTCCTGTGCAGACGAACTGGAAGACGTTGTTATCCCGGAAACCATTGATGATGTCGAAGTCAACTACATTGAAGCTGAAGCATTTTATGGAAAGCAAAATCTGAAATCGGTTGTTATGCCGGATACCATTGTTGGCATCGGCGCCAGCGCATTCTGTGCCTGCACCAATCTGACGGATGTTACGCTGTCCAAGAATCTGCTGTCCATCAACTCCAGCGCATTCTGTATGTGTACTTCTCTGAAAAATATTGAGCTGCCGGACAGGCTGTTTTTCATTGGTGACGAAGTATTCTCCTTCTGTAATGCACTGGAATCTGTTACCATTCCCGGCAGTCTGACCACAATTGGCGCTACCATGTTCTCCAACTGTAGCAATCTGACTACGGTTATCATGGAAGAAGGCGTACAATCTGTCGGCGCAAATGCCTTCTACAACTGCACTGCGCTGAAAAACATTCAGTTCCCGGAATCTTCACTGGTACGAATTTTCGGAAATGCGTTTGCATACTGCGGTCTGGATTCCATTGATATTCCGGACAGTGTAACAAGTATTGCAACAGGTGCATTTATCCACTGCCAGAACTTGAAATCGGTTAAGCTGCCCAGCAATCTGACAACTATCCGAAAGGACGCATTCTCCTACTGCGGATTGGAAGAGGTTGTGATTCCAGAATCCGTTACTGCGATTAAATCCGGCGTCTTCTCCTATTGCACAAAACTGAAATCAATTCAGCTGCCCAGCAAGCTGGAAGAATTGGGAGACATTGTGTTCTACGGCTGTTCTTCTCTGGAATCCATCACCATTCCGGATTCTGTAAAGGAACTGTGCAACAGCACCTTCTACCGCTGCACCAGCCTGAATCAGGTGAATTTCGGAAATGGTTTGACAAAGCTGGGCGATGCTGTTTTCTATGGCTGTGATGGACTAACTGATATCACAATTCCGGATACTGTCACCTACATTGGAGAAAGTACCTTCTCTGACTGCGCCGGTCTGGAATCTGTTACATTAGGAAACGGCCTGACCAGAGTCGGAAAGTGGACATTCTACAACAATACAAGCTTGAAAAACGTTACATTTGGTTCTAACATGACCAAAATTGACAACTATATGTTCTATCGCTGCTCCGGACTGGAATCCATTACAATTCCGGATAATATCCAAAGTGTTGGCCAATACGCATTTGCCGGCTGTACTGCATTGAATCAGGTTACATTCCCGGAAACAATGAGCAGCATTGGAAAGACCTCCTTTGTAAACTGCGATTCCTTGAAAAACGTTACAATTCCCAAAAATGTATCTTTAATTGACGCAAATGCATTTGGATACAATCTGAACAATGACACCCTGACGAAAAATGACGTTATTACAATTACTGGTTATCGCAACACAGCTGCACAGGATTATGCAACAATGAATGATATTCCGTTCATCGCATTGGATCCTGAAGAATCCTCTACAACAACTACTACTGATGTCACAGTAACAACAACCGAAACCATTGAACCTGGTACTGTTTACTGCGGTGATGTTAACCTGGACGGAAAAATTGATCTTACCGATTCTGTTGTACTGAATAAAGCCACTGCCGGCACCGTTGATTTGGGTGAAAGTGCTCGTGCTAATGCCGACTGCAATACAGATGGTGAAATCAACGGCAATGACGCAATTCTCTTGCTGAAGTTCCTGGTACACAGCATTGATACTCTTCCGTATATAGAGGAATAACCTTTCAAAGAGTCCCAAAATGAAAAACCCCCGATACAAGATGTATCGGGGGTTTTGTATATGGTAAA